>ENA-ORBV01000581-ORBV01000581.1-microbial-mat-metagenome-genome-assembly--contig:-NODE-581-length-83749-cov-6.646883_pt1 | contig 83749 bp, 28 predicted proteins | sample MGYA00237777_ERZ505514 | MGnify/ENA primary metagenome ERZ505514 (study PRJEB26160, sample SAMN06269048) | microbial mat metagenome | isolation source: Oligotrophic lake microbial mat | place...
TCGTATGGACGTGTGCGCGACCGTGTTCCCTCCGCGTACACCGATAGGTGGAAGCAACCCTTCAGGGATAGGTGGAGGCAACCCTTCAGGGATAGGTGGAGGCAACCCTTCAGGGTTGCCTGGGCCCGCAGGCGAGCATTCCGTCAGCTGCTACCTGCACGGAGGCCGGCCGTGACGCCGCTGGTCGAGGTCAAGAACCTGGTCAAGCACTTCGAACGGGGTGGGGGCTTCTTCCGCGCCAAGACGGTCGTCAAGGCGGTGGACGATGTGAGCTTTGTGGTGAATGAGGGCGAGACGTTCGCCCTGGTCGGCGAATCGGGGAGCGGCAAGAGTACCACCGGTCGATGCATGCTGCGGCTGGTGGAACCGACCTCGGGCGAAGTGCTGTTCCGCGGGCAGAACGTGTTGGGCTACTCAAGCGCGCAGATGCGCGCGGCGCGGCGCGACATGCAGATGGTCTTCCAAGACCCGTTTTCGTCGCTCAATCCCCGCATGCGCGCCTTCACCATCGTCGAGGAGCCGCTGGTGATTCACTCGATTGGCTCCAAGCCCGAGCGGCGCGAGCGAGTCGCGGATCTGTTCAAACTGGTCGGCCTCGATCCGGCGCACCTCGATCGCTATCCCCACGAGTTCAGCGGCGGACAACGTCAGCGCATCGGCCTGGCGCGGGCGCTGGCCCTCAATCCATCGTTCATCATCGCTGACGAGCCGGTGTCGGCACTCGACGTGTCGATTCAGGCCCAGGTCATCAACCTGTTGATGGATCTGCAGGAACAGCTCAAGCTCACCTACCTGTTCATCGCTCACGACCTCCGATTGGTCCGCCACATCTCGACCCGCGTCGCCGTCATGTACCTGGGACGCATCGTCGAGATGGGGGACACGCCCGCGATTTTCGCCAACGCGCAGCATCCCTATACCAAGGCGCTGTTGTCGGCGGTTCCGGCGACCGATCCCGACGCGCCGCGCGCGCGCATCGACCTCGATCCGGCCCTGGTGTCGCTCAACGCGCCGCTCCGGCAAGTCGCAGAGGGGCATTTCGCGGCGGTGTAGCCATGCTTCGGCACGGCGCGCTACACCAAGTACCGCCGGTTCCAGACCACGGGGAGGATACTGCCGCAGGAGCCTGGCCGTCGCCGCCAACTGGGCGGGAGTATACTGGCCATCATGAAGACCGTCGGACATCGTCAGCTCAATGCCGCGTCTTCCATCGACGATCAGGGTCGACTCGCTCGAGTCGCCGGCGCATTGCAATCAGCTGCTGACATCCCTTCCGGCGTCTATCGTTTTGATTCATTCGAAGAGGCCGAACGGTGGCACATCGAGATGATGGCGCACCGCGCGCGCGAGCGCCGGAGCCAGCAGATCTTGCCCGCATCTGCCGCGCGTTAAACGAGCACGCCGCCCGTTACGTGCTGATTGGCGGCTTCGCCATGATCGCGCATGGCGCGGGCCGCCCACAAGACGCGCTCGACCGGCAATTCCTTAAAGCACTCCTCGAACAATAGGCGCTGCTCGTCGCGGGTCACCCAAAGAGCCCCGCGCTAGGCGTGCGCGGGCGCGGCGTGGCCGTGCGGCTCTTGCTTGACGTCTTTCGCGACTTCACCGTCGCGAATCGCAATCACGCGGTGCGCGTACGCCGCGATGTCGGCCTCGTGCGTGACGACGATGATGGTGTTGCCCGCCTCGTGCAGCCGCGCGAACAGCGCCATGATCTCGACGCCGGTCTTCGAGTCGAGGTTACCGGTCGGCTCGTCGGCCAGCAGGATCGATGGGTTGTTGACGAGCGCGCGGGCGATGGCGACACGCTGGCGCTGACCGCCTGACAACTCGTTCGGCTTGTGGGTCATGCGGTGCGTCAGTTCGACCTTCTCGATCGCCGCCTTGGCCTGTTCGAGGCGCGCGGCCTTCGACATGCCGGCGTAGACCAGCGGCAGCTCCACGTTGTGGAGCGCCGAGGCGCGCGGCAGCAGGTTGAAGGTCTGGAACACGAACCCGATTTCTTCGTTGCGGATGCGCGCCAGCTCGTTGTCGTTCATCTCGCTGACCAACTTGCCGTTCAGCAGATAGGTGCCTTTGCTGGGGGTGTCGAGGCAGCCGATCAGGTTCATCAACGTCGACTTGCCCGAGCCGGACGGCCCCATGATGGCGACGTACTCGCCGCGCTCGATTGAAATCGAGACGCCGCGCAGGGCGTGGATTTCTTCATCGCCCATCACGTAGGTTTTCCAGAGGTCGCGGGTCTCAATCAGCGGCATATAAGGAGTCTATCAACCTAGACGTCGAAAGGGCCTCCGGGGTTTCCAAAAGCCGTCATTTCAGCCGCAGACCTTGTCGATTAGCTTGCGGACGGTCGCCGAGACCTGGTCTGGCGCATGACAGGTCCAGTCGTCGCTGTTGACGACCACCACCACTAATTCATCAGGACTATCGGGGGCCGGCCGCTGACCGGCCGCCTGCTCCATGGCCCTCAGCAGCTCCCGCAGCGGCGCCAGCTGGCGACCAAACAGCAGGACGATCACCGGCGACTTGCCTGCCTGGATGCGCGACCGAGCAGCCACCGTCCAGGCTTCAGCCACCGCCTCGGCATCGACCATCGCGTTCACCTTCCCGAGCACTCGCGGCGGGTAGTTGCCCAGAAATCGCGGCCTGGCGACTGGCACCAGGGCAAAGTCGAACCCGCGAACCACGGGTGTCTCGACGGCACCGAACAGGGACACGACCTGCGCCTGGACCCGGGCGGCAATCGCGCGCCGCAGAATCTGATCGCGGCCCGCGCGCTCCGACTCGAACAGCCGGCCGCCGGACGGCTGAGGGGCGTCCACCTCCGCCATCGGGGGCGGAGTGGCCGAGGCGACCGTTCCCGGCGAAGCGGGCGGCCTGAGCGGGTCGGGAGTCACTGTGGGCGGCAGTGCACTGGCGGTGTCGCCATCGTACTGCTGGCGCAGGACCGGATCGCTCAGGGTCTTGTAGGCGGCCGTCAGCGCCGCCGCGCGCGTCGCCGCCATTTCCTGAAATTCGGGACCGAGGTGGATCACCTTATCGGGGTGGTAGCGGGCAATTTCCCGGCGGAACGCCTTCTTGATGGTGTCGGCGTCGGCGGTCGGCTCGACGCTCAACAAGTCGTAGTGGGACTTCAGGACATGCCCTTCTTGAACTCGGTGACGTTGGACGCCGCCGGCAGCTCGCGCGCGACCTTCCGTTCGCGCAAGCGGCGGTCGCTGCGGGCTTCGGTGCCCCGCGCGCAGTACGGGCAGAAGGTCCATCCCGGCTGCAGGCTGCGCGAACAACCCGGGCACGCCCCGCTCAACCGCCGGCCGCAATTGGGGCAGGCCACGAAGTCGAGCGCCACCGGTCCGCTGCAGCCCGGGCAGACGCTGCGCATCTCGCGCACTTCCGTCACCACGCGCAGCAACTCTTCGGCCGTGGTGACGCCGGCTTTCACCTTGGCGAGGGCGTCATCGCCCAGCGCCAGCATGCCGGTCGATTGTGCCACTTCGCGCACGGCGTCTTCCGAGGCGCGCTGGGCGATCATGCGGCGGATGCGGTCGGTGATCTTCATCACCTCGTAAATGCCGATGCGGCCCTTGTAGCCGGTGTGGTGACACGCGTCGCAGCCCACCGGCCGGTAGAACGGGATGTTGGCGGCGTCGGCTTCGGTGATGTTGAGCGCGCGCAAGGTGTCGGGCGGCGGGGTGTACTGGCGGCGGCAAGCCGCGCACAGCCGACGGACCAGGCGCTGCGCCACCACGCCGATGGTCGCCGACGCGATCACATAGGGCTCCACGCCGATGTCGGTCAGCCGCGTCACCGACGACGGCGCATCGTCGGTGTGCAGCGTGGTCAGGACGAGGTGACCGGTCTGCGCCGCCTGCATGGCAATGCGGGCGGTTTCGTTGTCGCGAATCTCGCCGACCAGAATCACGTCGGGGTCCTGGCGCAGGATCGACCGCAGCGCGCTGGCAAAGGTCAGCTTGATCTTCTCGTTGACCTGGGTCTGGTTGATGCCGGGGAGCTGGTACTCGATTGGATCTTCGATGGTGATGACGTTGGTGCGCTCCGACTGCACCGCCATCAGCGCCGAGCACAGGGTGGTGGTCTTGCCGCTGCCGGTCGGGCCGACGACCAGGATCATGCCGTGCTGAAACTTGAGGAAGCCGCGCAGGTCGTTGAGCGCCGCGGCCGAAAAACCCAGCTCTTCGAGCGGGGGCACGCCACGGTTCTGGTCGAGCACGCGCAGCACCATCTTCTCGCCGTGCAGCGTGCGCAAGGTCGAGGCGCGGAAGTCGACGTTGCGGCCTTCTTCGGTGGCGACGCGAATGCGGCCATCCTGCGGCAAGCGCTTCTCGGCGATGTCCATGCCCGCCATGATCTTGAGGCGCGCGATCAACCCCTCGTGGACCCACTTGGGCAGGTCCATTATTTCTTTCAGCAGGCCGTCGAGACGGTGACGGATCAGCACGCCCTTTTCCATGGGCTCGACGTGCACGTCGCTGGCCCCGGCCTTGATCGCGCTCTTCACCACCAAGTCGACCAGATCGATGATGGGCGCGGCTTCGCTGCGTTCTTTCAGGCCGGCGATCGGCTCGTAGCCATCTTCGTCGGGCCGGCGCATCAGCGACGATTCACTGGACCGCTTCGGGTCGCGCGCGGCGGCGCGCGGCGCCGGCACGCCGGCCGCCGGGCCTGAGCTGCGCATCAGCGCCTTGTCGGGATAGCCCGCGGCGATCGCTTCCAGAATGTCGGCGCGCGTCGCCACCACCTGCTTGATGCGGTAACCGGTCTGGAACTCGAGATCCTGGACCAGGCTGAACAGCAGCGGATCGGCCATCGCCACGGTGAGCAGGTTCTTGTCCAACCGCACCGCGACGCACGACCGCTTGAGGGCGACGTCCTTGGCAATCAGCGTGACGGCGGCGATCTCTGGGGGATTCTCGGAGAGGTTCAGGTACGGGAAGCCGAGCTGATAGGCGAGCGCCTTGGCAATCTGGCGTTCGGTCGCAAGATTCAGGCGCACGAGCACCGCGCCGAGCCGTTCGCCCGTTCGCTTGTGCTCGGCCAGCGCCGCTTGCAGGTCGTCTTCAGAGATGAGGCCGGCCTGAATCAGGCACTCACCCAGCTTCTTGCGCATTCATCCCTTCGGGCTGGCCGGACATCGCTCCGTCAGCCTACGGCCATCATAGAAAGGGCGTGTAACGGACGCAACCTCGGCCGCGGCCGCGAATCCGTGCACATTCGCGCAACCCGTCCATTCGCGGTTCATCCTCTCTGTCTTTCGGCCAAGAGAGCCTGTCGCCATAGGCCTGTCTGGGGTTACGCTGTGCAGCAGGTCAGGGTGGATACCAACAGCGACGAGATCGGCACCAGCCACGGCATCGGCGTCGACTTGCGCCGCCACATCGCTCATCAGCTGGGCGATCGACGCGACGTGATTGTCGCCGACACGGTCGCGACGTTCCCGCTGTCGAGCGGCGCGCGACGACTCGATGCCGACTACTGCGTGCGGTTAGGCAACCTCATCACGCGCCTGTTGTGCGACGCGGTGCTCGAAGGCCGACTCGACTCGCGCGGCCCCGGCATCAGCGAGCTGGCCACCGTGGTGGCCGATCGCGAGGTGTCACCCGAGCAATTGTTCATGTTCGTGCATCTCGCCATGGGCACCGGCATCGACGAGTTATCGCTCGACCCGCGGGTCGGCGCCAACACCGAACCCTGGCCGCAGGCCGCGCAAATCGTTCGGCGCGCCGCCTTCGATCTGCTCGCGGCGTGGACCACCCGCTCGGTCGACATGCCGATGCGATCGTCGATCGAAGACTCGCTGACCACACTGCATACGCGGCCAGTCCTCGACGCGGTGCTGCCCAAGGAATGCTGCCGCGCCGAGCGCTTCGAGCACTGGCTCTCGATGATGCTGATCGACATCGACGACCTCTCTGGCATCAACCGCGCGCATGGCTACGGCGTCGGCGATCGCATTCTCGAGCGCATGGGCATCCTGCTGCGGACGTATTTCCGTCAGCACGACTGGGTCGTTCGCTACGCTGAAGACACCATCGCCGTGCTGTTGCCGGAGACGACACCCGAGGACGCGATGACCCTGGCCGATCGCACGAGGGTGATGGTTGAAGATCGACTGACGTTTCGCGATTACCGCACCGATCAGCGCGCGGCGGTGACCGTCAGCGTGGCGGTGACCAGTGCGCGCGCACTCGAAGGCGAACCGATCGATCACGAGCGTTTCGTGATCGAGGCCGAAGCAGCCCTGGTGCGTGCCAAGGGCGGCGGCCGCAATCGCGTGGAGCAGGTCGAACTGCTGTCGCGGCTCATTTCGGTTGAAGAAGCCACTGCCCGCCTGGGCACCACGCTCGAAGGCATTGAGAAGCTGGTGGCCGATGGCACGCTTGATCCGATCAAGGCTGGACGCCACGTCCGTCTTGAACGCGCGGCGGTCACCGCAATCCTGCGCGAACGTCTCAGCTAGAGACGCTCGCGGCAAGCCACCAGATGACTCTATAGGGCAGAGCTGGCGCTGTCCCTGAAAGCTGCCCAAAACCACGAATTTCTTAGGGAATTCGGATAAAATGAAGGGGCTTTCAGCCCACCTGACGGTGTCTAGATCCAGGGTTCTCCAGCCCTTGAAACGGAACTCTATTTCCCGTCATGGGCTTTCGGGGCACGAATGTCAGGTCAATACACACCCACGCGGCCACCCGCAACAGCTGTCGAACATTTCGAACGCGTCTTTCAAGCCGCGCCCGAACGCCCCGCACTCGTCGTTCTCGACAATGGCGAAACCGAGTCAGCTCGCCTGACGAGGGGCGAGTTACGCACCCGCGTGCTGGCGCTGGCCGCCACGCTGCAACAGACGACCACGCCCGGTGACCGCGCGCTGCTGGTGTATCCCTCGGGGCAGGACTTTGCCGTCGCCTACCTCGCCTGCTTGTACGCCGGCCTCGTCCCCGTACCGTGCTATCCGCCAGCTCGCAACCGTACCGATCACCGGCTGGCCGGCATTGCCGCGAATTCCCAGGCCAAGCTGGTGTTGACCACCGACAAGGTGGCGGCCTCGCCCGGCAGCCGATTCGACGGCTACCCCGCGCTCAAAGACGTGCGGTGGATGGCGACCAGCGGTGTCGACGTCTCGATGGCTGGTCGCTGGCAGATGCCATCGATCAGCGGCGATACCACGGCGCTGATTCAATACACCTCGGGCTCAACCTCCGAGCCGCGCGGCGTGGTGGTGTCGCATACCAACCTGCTCGCGAGCTTTCGCGACATGGATGTCGACTTCGGCCACGACGACCACAGCGTCATGGTCACGTGGCTGCCACTGTTCCACGACCTCGGGCTGATCTACGGGCTGCTGCAACCGTTGGCCGACGGCTATTTGTGCGTGCTGATGCCGCCCGCAGCGTTCCTGCAACAACCCGTGCGCTGGCTCCGCGCCTTCACGAAGTACCGGGGCACCCACGCGGCGTCGCCGAATTTTGGTTACGAGCTGTGTGCGACGCGTATTTCAGACGAGACGGCGCGCGAACTGGACCTCTCGTCGTGGAAGATCGCGATCAACGCGGCCGAGCCGGTGCGGGCTGACACCCTCGAGCGGTTCGCGGCTCGCTTCAGCGTGGCCGGATTCGATCGCCACGCGCTGGTGCCCGGCTACGGCCTGGCCGAGACCACGCTGCGGGTGCTCGCCACGCCGGGCGCTGACCTGCCGACGACGCTCGCGGTCGATCCCGACGCACTCACGCAACATCGAGTCGCGCTCGCCACTGGCGCGGCCGGCGCTCGCATCCTGGTGGCATCCGGCAAGCCGGTCCCCGAGACGATTGCGTTGATCGTCGATCCCGAGAAGCACGTGCCCTGTGCGCCGGATCGCGTCGGCGAGATCTGGGTGAGCGGACGGACGGTGGCGCAGGGTTACTTCCGGAACCCTGCCGCCAGTGCCGACACGTTCGCGGCGCGGCTGCCAGGATACGACGCGCCGTTTGTTCGCACCGGCGACCTCGGCTTCGTGCATGACGGCTTCATGTACATCACCGGCCGGCTCAAAGACGTCATCATTCTGCGCGGGCTCAACTACTACCCGCAGGATCTGGAACGGGTCGTCGAACAGTGTCACCCGGCGCTGGCGCCGTTTGGCGTGGCTGCGTTCGGGATTGATGACGGCGGCGAAGAGCGGCTCGCGATGGTCGCCGAGATCTCTCGCACCGAGCGTCGCAAGGTGGATGCGGCGCAGGTGTTCGAGGCGATGCATCACGCGCTGGCCGACGCGCACGGACTGTCGATCGACTGGATTGCGCTGATCGACCCGCACGCGTTGCCAAAAACATCGAGCGGCAAGGTCCGCCGCAAGGCCTGCCGCGAGGCGTTGCAAGGTGGCACACTCCCGGTGATCGCGCAGTGGCAGCGGCCGGTCGCCGCCACCTCGCCGGTGGCGGCGACCAATACCCGGGCGGCGGTCGACGACCTGCGCAGTTGGCTGGTCGACCGGTTTGCGCGCCGGCTGGCCTGCGCACCTTCCGCCATCGATACCAGCGCATCGTTGGCGCAGTACGGACTCGATTCGCTCGAGGCCGTCACGATCAGCGGCGAGCTCGAGACGCACTTGGGACGGCCCGTGGCCGCGTCGTTGCTGTACGACTTCCCGACGATCGACAGCTTCGCGAGTCACCTCGCCGGAGAGCCGGTCGCAGCCGACGGTCAACGCTCGACCCCGACCGCGCGATCGGGTGCGATTGCGGTGGTCGGCCTCGGCTGCCGCTTCCCTGGCGCCGATGGGCCGGAGGCGTTCTGGCGATTGCTGCGCGACGGGGTGGACGCGATCGGATCGTGGCCAGGTGATCGCGATCAGACGCCGGGACGGTCGGCTGACGCGATCCGGCCGGGCGGCTTCCTCGCCGAAGTGGCGCAGTTCGACGCGGCGTTCTTCAGCATTGCCCCGCGCGAGGCGGATCGCATGGATCCCCAACAGCGCTTGCTGCTCGAGGTGGCGGTGGAAGCACTGGAGCATGCCGGAGTGCCACTCGATGCGATCGGCGGCACCGCCACTGGCGTGTTCGTTGGCATCACCAACAGCGACTACGGGCGGCTGTTAATCGACCGCGCGGGACCGGCGGACATTTACCTCGGCACCGGCAGCGCGCTTAGTATTGCCGCCAACCGGCTGTCGTTCGCCCTCGATCTCAAGGGTCCGAGCCTGGCGGTCGATACCGCGTGCTCATCATCACTGGTTGCCATCGGGTTGGCGTGCGAAAGCCTGCGCCGTGGCGAAAGCAACCTGGCGCTGGCGGGTGGCGTCAACCTGGTGCTGAGTCCTGAATACACCGACGCGTTCGCGGCCGCGGGCATGCTGTCGGCCGATGGCCGCTGCAAAGCGTTTGATGCGGCGGCCGATGGCTATGTCCGCAGCGAAGGCACCGGGCTGGCCGTGCTCAAGCGGTTGGAAGACGCGGAACGAGACGGCGACCGCATTCTCGCCGTGGTGCGCGGCGTCGCCACCAACCAGGATGGCCGCACCGCCGGCCTGACGGCCCCTAACGGTCCGTCGCAGCAGCAGGTGGTGCGAGCCGCGCTGCGCGACGCCGGTCTGCCGCCTGCGCGCGTGAGCTACGTCGAGGCGCACGGCACCGGGACGCCGCTCGGCGATCCGATCGAGCTCAACGCCCTGGCCGAAGTGCTGGGTGAGGGCCGCGCTGCCGGCCATCCGTATCGGGTCGGCTCGGTCAAGACCAACATCGGCCACACCGAAGCCGCCGCCGGCATCGCCGGCTTCATCAAGACGGTGCTGTCGCTGACGCATCGGGAGATTCCCGCGTCGCTGCATTGCCACACGCTCAACCCGCTGCTCGAGCTGGGTGCGCAGGGCTCGATCGCGACAACTCATCAGGAGTGGCCGTCGGACGTGGGCCAGCTGCGAGTGGCGGGGGTCTCGTCGTTCGGATTTGGCGGCACCAACGCGCACGTTGTGCTGGAGGAGTATCCCGCCGCGTCGCGCGTCGATTCGCCGGGGCCGCATGTGCTCACCATTTCGGCCCGGAGCCAGGCCGCGCTGTTGGCGTCGGTCGACCGTCACATCGAGGCGTTGGCATCGGCGAACCCCGTTGCGCTAGGGGACATCTGCCTGACCAGCAACCTCGGCCGGACGGCCATGACCGACCGGGTCGCACTCGTCTCGGACACGGCAGGCGAGGCGGCTGAAGCGCTCCGCGCGTGGCGCAGCGGTCAGGTCACCAGTGGCACCCGCGTGAGTGCGGGTCAGGCCAGGCTGAATGCAGCCGCGCGTCCGGTGTTCCTGTTTACCGGACAGGCCGCGAGCTACCCCGGGATGGGGCTCGAGCTTTACCGCTCGGAGCCGGCCTACGCCCGCGCGATTGCCGAGTGCAGTGACGTACTGCGGCCCATGCTCGGCGCGTCGCTCGACGAGTTGCTGTTCGGAGCCAATCCTCACCCGCTCGACGACATGGTCGTGGCGCAGACCGCGCTGTTCTCGACCGAGTACGCGTTGTCCAAACTGTGGGCGTCGTGGGGCATCGAGCCAAGCGCGGTGATCGGTCATAGCCTCGGCGAGTTCGCTGCTGCCCAGGCGGCTGGCTCGATCGCGCTCGAAGATGTGCTGCCGCTGGTCGCCACCCGCGCGCGGTTGCTGCAGTCGATTCAGGGCGACGGGGTGATGGTCGCGGCGGCCGGCCGCCTTGACGTGGTGGCGTCCGCGATTGCGCCGTGGCTTGCAGACCTGTCGATTGCCGCCGTGAACGGTCCCGCGAATGTGGTGTTCTCTGGTCGGCGTGCTGCCGCGGTCGCCGCGGTCGAGACACTGACGGCGGCCGGTATCCGCTGCACCATGCTGCCAGTGGCGCAGGCGTTCCACTCACCTCTTGTTGACGGGATGCTGGATGCGTTTGCCGCGGAAGCCGCGACGGTTCGCTTCACCTCGCCGAAGACGCCGTTCTGCTCCACCATTAGCGGCACCTGGCTGACCGACGCACCCGACGCAGCTTACTGGCGGCGTCAACTGCGAGAGCCAGTCCGGTTCACGGACGCGGTCAACACGGTCCGCGAATCTGGCCTGCATCTCTTTCTCGAGATCGGGCCGCACCCGACCCTGGCCACGCTCGGAGAGCAGATCGCCGACGGCGCGGGCGTCTGGACTTCTTCACTGCACCGCGAGCGGCCGGCACGAACGCAGATGTTGCAGGCGGCTGCCGGCCTGTGGGCGCACGGCGCGGCGCTCGACTGGCAGGCGGTGCACGCCGCCAGTGCGGCCAGGAAAGCCACCATCCCGACCTATCCATTCCAGCGCCGGCGTCATTGGCTGCCGGAGCGGGCGTCCGTCGCCGTCGTGACGCGCACCCGTCATCCGGTTCTTGGCCGGCAACTCGATATCGCGGGCGCGCCCGGTCACTGCGTCCACGAAACCCGGGCCACCTCGCTCGTCAACGCGATCGGATCGATCGCATGGGCGGACGTGGCGATCGCGGCCACCAACAGTCACCCAACCGCGCCGTGCGAAGTGCAGGTGCACCGGGCACTCGACCCGCGAGACGAGAGCCGTGTGGTGCAGATCGTGGTGTCGGCGCGCGGCGACCGGCAGACTGTCGAGTTCTTCAGCCGCGCCAGTGCCGAGGACGCCTGGGTGCTGAACGCCACGGCCAGCCTCGCTGCACCCGCCACCGCTCTCCACGAAGTGCAGTGGGTCGAGAGCGAGGGCAGCGCCACGACGGCCGCCACCAACCTCGGCTGGGTCATTTTTGCTGATCAAGGCGGCACCGGGCGGCACCTCGCGGAGGCGTTGAGAACACGCGGCGACCGGGTGGTTATCGTGCAGCGCGGCCACGCCTTTCGAGTGCTCGACACCAACACGATCGAGATCCCGGCAGGCGTCGCTGACGACTACCCTCGCTCGCTCGAGCATGCGACGCAGATGCTGGGGCGGCCGGCCGAGCGGGTGGCACATTTCTGGAGTCTTGACGCCAAGGGAGAACCGTCGATTCCCGCGCTACGCGACACGATCCAGACCGGGGCTGTCAGTGCGATCTACACCATGCAGGCGCTGCGCTCGCAATCGGCACGGCTGTGGCTGGTCACGCGTCGCGCCACGGCTGCTGGCTCCGGCGTGAGCGACGATGGACTTTTGCAGTCGGCGATCTGGGGCGTCGGACGCAACCTGGCGCTCGAACTCCCTGAACGGTGGGGAGGGCTGATCGATCTCGACGACGAACCGGGCGAGCAATCGGCGCAGCGGCTCGTCGCCGAGATGACCCGGGACGAAGTCGCCGACGATCAGGTGTCGTTCCGTGATGGCCGCAGGCTGGTCTCGCGCCTCGGCGTGGGCGAGCCGGCGCCGGCGGAATCCGCACGGATCGACGCGAACGCGGTCTATCTCGTCACCGGAGGACTGGGCGCACTCGGACTCGCCGTGGCCACGGCGTTGGTGGACGCGGGTGCGCGACAGCTGGTGCTGGCAAGTCGTGGTGGCGTCAACAGCGATGCTCGCAGGGCCGCGGTCGCGGTGCTGGAACGCGCCGGCGCCACGGTTCGCACTCCCGCGATCGATGTCACGGACGAGTCCGCTCTTTCGGCGGTGATCGATGAGCTGCTCGCCAGCGGTCAGTCGCTTGGTGGCGTCGTTCACGCCGCCGGCGAACCCGGATTCGCCCCGCTCTCCGAGATCACGGCATCGGCCTTCGCGGAAGTGTTTGCGGCGAAAGCGGAAGGCGCCCTGGCGCTGGCAAGGGTCACCGCGAGTTTGCCGCTCGAGTTCTTTGTCTGCGTGTCGTCGATGGCCTCGGCCTGGGGCGGCGAAGGGCAGACTCACTACGTCGCGGCCAACCACTTCGTGGACGTGCTCGCGCACCGGTTGCGGCAAGTCGGCCGCCCGGCCACGAGTATTGGCTTTGGACCGCTGGCCGGCGGCATGTTGCCGGCCCGCATGGCCGACAGTCTGGCGCGCGACGGCGTCGCCACCTGGGGAATGCCCAAGGCCGCCGCCATCGTGTTGCAGATGGCGAACAGCACGCGCGCCCACGCGATCGCGGTCGAGATTGATTGGACTCGCTATCGGCAGTCGACGAGCCATCGCGAACGCGAGCGTGCGGGTCACCCCGTCACGGTGGCGCCAGTCGCCTGCAGCGGCGCGTTGATCGCGGAGCTGAACGCAGCAGATCCACTCGATCGCGACACCCTGGTCGCCGCGGCGGTGTTGCGCGAGGCCGCTGCCGTGCTCGGCATGGCCCCGGCCGAATGGGGCGACCCGCGACGCGGGTTCTTTGACATGGGCATGGATTCCCTCACGGCGATCGAACTGCGCAAGCGCATGGAAGTGCTGCTCGGCCGCGCCCTGCCGGTCACGTTGGTGTTCGACCATGCCAGCGTCGAGGCGTTGCAGCGCGCGGTCCTCGGCTTGGTGAAGTCCGGCACGGCGGTCGTTGCCGCGAAGCCGGTCGTCGCGGCCAGGACCGGAGCCGAGGCTCACGCCGCCGCAACCGGCGAGCCCTCGATCGCCGATACGCTCGAACGCCTCGAACGCCTCGTGGCCGGTCAGTAGAAACCGGTCATGGTCCCAGTTCCGCGTCTCGTGCTCGTTGAAGGACTCCCCGGCTCTGGGAAGTCGACGACGGCCCATTTGATGAGCCTGCACCTGGCTCGGCACGGCCGCGCCTCGCACTGGTACTACGAGCACCAGACGTCGCATCCGATTTTTCACTACCCCGACATCCTGGCGGCACTCGAGAGCGGTACGGTCAAAGAGGGTTTGTTCGAATCGGCGGCCGAGCAATGGCGCACGCTCGCCGCGACCATCCACACGTCCGGGCAGTCGGTCTTCATCGAGAGCGCGTTCTTTCAGATTCCGGTTCATCCCATGCGGTTGATGGACTGGACCGACGAGCGCATTGGCGGCTACGTCGCGAGCGTCGAGACGGCCATCGCCGGCGCGTCGCCATTGCTGGTGCTGCTGCGTCACGAGGACGTCCCTGGCGCGATCGACCAGGCTGCGTCGTGGCGCGGTGATTGGTTCCTGCCGTTCCTGGAACAGTCGGTCGCGCGCTCGGCCTATGGCCAGGCACGCGGACTGAGCGGACTCAGCGGCGTGCATCAATACTTCACCGCGTATCGCGATCTGATCGACCGCCGGGTCGCGGCACTGAGCATCGAAACGCTGGTGCTCGATGCCGCGCTCTCGGCCAGAGGGGATGTGCTGGGGGCCGTCGCGTCGGCGCTGGGAGCACCGTCGCCGGTCACCTTCGAAACCGGATTGTCGATCGATCGGTTTGCCGGCAAGTACATCGCCGATCAGGGCGAGGGCGATTTCGACGTCCGGGCCAATGGACCGGACCTGGTGCTCAACGGCGATGCACCGGCTCGCCTGATCCACCGCGAGGCGAACACCTTCGAGATCGCCGGCCTGCCGGTGACATTGCGCTTTGTCGCCGGCGCCGACGGCCGCATGGCCACCATCGACTGCCAGGGCCCGCTGCCCGACCTGTCGCGGACCTGGACCAGGTCCGAATGAGCGAGACGCAGGCCCGCATTGCCCGCGCGCTCGAGGCCGCCACGGCCCGGCTCGAAGCTGACGAGAGGCGGCGCTTCGAACCCATCGCCATCGTCGGCATGGGGTGCCGGTTCCCTGGCGCCGATTCGCTCGCGGCGTTCTGGTCGCTGCTGCGTGATGGCCGTACGGCGGTCGGGCCCATTCCGCCGGAACGCTGGAACGTCAATGCACACTTCAGCCGTGATCGCGAGGCGGCCGGCCGGTCGTATGCGCGTGACGGCGCCTTCTTGCGCGACGTCGATCTGTTTGATGCCGGGGTGTTCGGCATTTCACCACGTGAGGCGGAGAGCCTCGACCCGCAGCAACGGCTGCTGCTGGAGGTGACGCTTGAGGCCTTCGAGACCGGCGGCCTGACCCGTCAGGCGCTGAGAGGCAGCCGGACCGGTGTGTTCGTCGGCGCGACCCGATGCGATTACGGTTACCTGCTGACGCGCGCGCTCGAGCGGCTCGACTCATACGCTGTCACCGGCAACACGCTGAACGCGATCGCGGGCCGGCTGTCGTTCGTGTTCGGTTTGCGCGGACCCAGCATGGCGGTCGACACCGCGTGCTCCTCGTCGCTGGTTGCCGTGCACCTGGCCTGCCAGAGCCTGCGCGCGCAGGAGTGCGATGCGGCGGTGGCGGCCGGCGTCAACCTGATGCTGGCGCCCGACGGCTTCGTGGCACTCGCCAAGGCCGGCGTGCTGTCACCCGATGGCCGGTGCCGGCCCTTCGATGCGGCCGCCAACGGCATCGGCCGCGGCGAAGGCTGCGGCGTCGTGGTGCTGAAGCGCCTGTCAGACGCCGAGCGTGATGGCGACGCGATTGCGGCGGTCATTCGCGGATCCGCGGTCAACCAGGACGGCGCCTCGGGCGGCCTGACGGTACCGAACGGGCCGGCCCAGGAAGACGTGGTGCGTCGGGCCCTCGAGCAGGCACGATTGACGCCCGACGCAGTGAGCTACGTCGAAGCGCATGGGACCGGCACGCCACTGGGCGATCCGATCGAACTTGGCGCGCTGTCGGCCGTCTTCGGACCGGGCCGGTCGACTGATCGGCCGTTGTTGATCGGCGCCGTCAAGGGCAACATCGCGCACGGCGAAGCCGCGGCCGGCGTCGCCGGCGTCATCAAGACCGTGCTGAGCCTTCAGCATCAGCACATTCCACCGGTTGCCGGTTTTGAACGGCCATCGCCGCATGTCGATTGGTCAGCGCCGATCGCGATCGCCACCGGCCTCATGCCGTGGCCGGCCGGCGATCGGCCCCGAATCGCGGGTGTCAGCGGGTTTGGCGTCAGCGGCACCAACGCGCACCTCGTCATCGCCGAAAGCCCGGCGGCACCATCACGGCCACCGATTCACACTGATTTGCCAGCGACTCGAGTGGCAGACGAACGCAGCCACCTGGTGGTGGTGTCAGCGGTCGATGGACGCAGCCTGCGAGTGGCGGCGGCGCAGATGGCTACCGCCATCGATCGGGACGAACCGGCCGAGCTTCGCGACCTCGCGTTTTCGACGACGACGCTGCGCGATCATTACGCGCACCGTGCCGCCATTGTCGCGAGCTCAAAGCCAGATGCCGTGACCGCCCTCGCCGCAGTCGGTGATGGCAGGGCGTCCGCGCACGCGAGAGTGGGCCAGTCACGACCCGGACACTCGGGCCGGCCGGTGTTCCTGTTCGCCGGCCAGGGCGCGCAATCATCGAAGATGGGCGCAGAGCTGTATGAGCGTGAACCGGCCTTCCGGGCGGCGATCGATCGTTGCGCGGTCGTGCTCGGTCACGATCCCCTGCGCCCGGCCACCTCGATCGACGACACGGCCGCCGCGCAACCGGCGCTGTTTGCCTTCGAGTACGCGCTGGCCATGCTGTGGCAGTCGTGGGGAGTCGAGCCCGCAGCGGTCGCCGGCCACAGCGTGGGCGAGTTCGTCGCCGCAACGGTCGCCGGTCTCTTCAGCGTCGAAGATGGCCTTCGCCTGGTAGCCGAACGAGGCCGCTTGATGAGCGCGCTACCGCGCAACGGTGGCATGACCGCGGTCCTTGCCGCTGAGCCGATCGTGCGTTCGATCGTCGACCGCTACGCCGACCGTCTGTCGATCGCTGCCCTCAACGCACCCGAGCAGGTAGTGCTCTCGGGTGATCTGGATGCCTTGAAGCTGGCGGTGAACGAACTCAAGCAGCGCGGTGTCGCCGCCACGCCTCTTACCGTCTCGCACGCCTTTCATTCGCCGCTCATGGCGCCCATGGTCGACGCCTTCCGCACCATTGTCCAAGGCATCGCCTTTCAGACGCCGCGTGTGCCGTTTTATTCCGCCCTGACCGGTGCCCGGGTTGGCAGCGGCGCGATGACCGCGGAGCATTGGCTCCGCCACATCCTGCAACCGGTTCGTTTTGCCGACACCCTCGATGCGCTCCACCGCGACGGGCATCGTGTGTTCCTGGAGATCGCACCGCACCGCACGCTGACGCAGATCGCGAAGGCGGGTTCCGAGCGGGCCGACACGCATTGGATCGCGAGCCTCCACCGCAAGCACGACGCGCCCGCAGCACTGTTGCTCGCGCTGGGAGACCTTCACGTTCACGGCATGGCTGTTGATTGGGTCGCCGTCCACGCCGCCAGCGGCGGACGCCGCATGGCCTTGCCGACGTATCCGTTTCAGCGCCGGCGTTATTGGTTTGCCGAGTCGGCCGTCGACAGCGCGCCCACTGCGGTGCCGGGACTGCACGAGATTGAGTGGCGAGACGCGCGCTTGCCGGTCTCGCGCTCCGCACCATCTCACTGGCTGATCCTGACGGACCGCGCCGGGGTCGGCGAACAGCTGGCGACCGCCGCGCGGGCGCATGGCCACGACGTCTCGACGCGGCCGGCGACCCAGGCCGGTCTTGACGCCGTCGTGAGCCGTCTCGCCGCCGCTGCACCTGCTGCGACCCTCGAGATCGTGCATTTGGGAAGTCTCGACATTGCCGATGGCACCGACTGGGATGAGGCTCAGCAGCTGGGCGTGCTCTCGGCCCTGCGCGCCGTACAGGCGGCTGCGGCCGGTGACGGCGCGCGCGTGTGGGTGATCACTCGCGGTGCCCAGTGCGCTGACGAAGCGGCGGTTTGTCCGTTGCAAGCGCCGGTGTGGGGCCTTGGGCGCACTGCCGCGCTCGAGCATCCGGCCGCCTGGGGTGGACTGATTGATCTGGATCCGTCAGCAACGGTCGACCCCACTGCGATCCTTCGCGAGATCGATGCCAAGCTGAGTGACACGCAGGTCGCGCATCGACGCGGGCGCCGCCTCGTCCCTCGCCTTCGCCGGTCGGCGACGCCGTCGCCCGCACCGCTCGCCATTGCCGCCGATCGTTCGTACATCGTCACGGGCGCCACCGGCGCGCTTGGTCTGCTGACCGCCGAGTGGCTGGTCTCGGCCGGCGCGCGACACGTGGTGCTGGCCGCCCGTCGTGAGGCCGAGCCGGCAATCGCCGCGAGGATCGCCGCCCTGGCGCCGCATGCCTGCCTGATGGTGGCCGACGTCGCCGACCCTGCCGCTGCGGCTCGTCTCGTCTCAATCGCTGAGGGTCTCGCACCGTTGCGCGGTGTCATCCACGCGGCCGGCGCGATCGCTGATGGCGTGCTGGGGGAGCAGAACCCGCAACGCGTCGCGAAGGTGATGGCCGGGAAGGCGCGCGGCGCCTTCAATCTCGACGCGCTGACGCGAGGCCGCGACCTGGACTTCTTTGTGATGTTCTCGTCGCTGGCGTCGGTGCTCGGCTCACCAGGCCAAGGCAACTACGGCGCGGCCAACGCGTTTCTCGACACGCTGGCGGCGGCCCGGCAACAACGCGGCGAACGCGCCTGCAGCATCAACTGGGGGCCGTGGTCCGATGCCGGGATGGCGGCCGGCCGCGAGGCCGCCATGCGCGCGCGCGGGCTCGCACCGTGGCACCCGGATGACGCCATTCGACTGCTGGCTCTTGTTGCCGATGGTGCGCGCAGCCAGGTGGTCGCCGCTGTTCTCGATGCGACCGCCGTGCGCGCCGCGGCGCCGGCCGCACGGCTGTCCATGCTCGACGAGCTCTCGCCGTATGCGACGCCGGCCATCGAGCTATCGCCGGCGACGGTTCCCACCTCCCACGACGGCATGACCGCGTATCTGTGTCAGCGCATCGCCGCCGTTCTGCGGCTGGCTGATGACCGCGTGCTTGATCGCACGGCGTCGTTACAGGAGCAAGGCCTCGATTCGATGATGGCCACCGAGCTGCGCAACCGGATGGTGCGCGAGCTGGCGATCGATGTGCCGATCGCGTCGTTGCTCTCCGGAGCCACGATCGAGGTCGTCGCTGACCGGGTGTTGCAGATCACCGCACTGGCCCAGGTCGCCGCCCCGCTGGCCGGCGCCGACGTTGAGGAGATCGTGCTGTGACGGTCGAACGTCTGCTGCGCGATCTCGTCGCCCTCGGCATCTCGTTAGCAGTGGACGAGGGCCAGCTGCGCGTGCGGGCGCCGAAAGGCGCGCTGACGCAGGAGCTGAAGGACGCTCTCGCCGGGCACAAAGCCGCGCTGATGCAGTTACTGAGCGCACCGTCCGAGGGGACCCAGGCGGCGACGCCGATCGCGAGAGTCGAGCGCAGTGCGCGGTTGCCGCTGTCGTTGGCGCAACAGCGGCTCTGGGTGCTCGACCAGCTCGAAGGGGGCCGAGCGATCTATCACGTGCCCGCCTGCGCCTGGCTTGACGGCCCGCTCGATCTCGCCGCCCTGCAGCACGCCCTGCGCCAGACCGTCGAACGCCACGAGGCGCTGCGGACGACCTTCGTCACGGTCGACGGCGAGCCGGTGCAGCGAATCGGCGCGGTGCAGGTGACGCTCGCCGTCGATGATGTGTCGTCGAGTCCAGACGCCGACTCGGCGGCGCTCACGCGCGCCACCGAACTGGCGCGCATTCCGTTTGCTCTCTCGACCGGACCGTTGTTCCGCACGCGGCTGTTTCGTGTGCGCGACGATCGGCACCTGCTCTCGCTGACCCTTCATCACACCATTGCCGATGCCTGGTCGATGGGTGTGCTGGTCAACGAACTGGGCAGGCTGTACGAAGCCGCGGTCTCGGGAACGCCGGCGGCGCTGCCGGTGCTCGAAGTCCAGTACGCCGACTTTGCGGCGTGGCAGCGCGAGCACCTGCGCGGCGCCTCGCTCGACTCGTTGTTGGGCTACTGGCGAGAGAATCTGGCCGGCGCGACGCCGCTGATCGGTCTGCCTCACGATCGCCCGCGACCGGCGATGCAAAGCTTCACCGGCGCGATCGAGCGGTTTGCGATCGATGCGGACCGCGTCGCGCGGATTCGCGCCGTCGGCGATCGTCGCGGCGCCACACTCTTTCAGACCCTGCTGGCGGCGTTCCAGCTGTTGCTGCATCGCTACAGTGGCCAGGACTCCGTCGTGGTGGGCTCGCCGGTGGCCAATCGCCTGCGGTTCGAAGTCGAGCCGCTGATCGGCTTCTTCGTCAACACGCTGGCGCTGCGCGCAGACTTCACGCCCGAGTTGACGTTCCTGGACCTGCTCGAGCAGGTGCAAGTCACCACGGTCGCCGCGTATGCCCACCAGGAGTTGCCGTTCGAGCTGCTGGTCTCGGATCTCTCGCCCGCCCGGTCGCTCAGTTACAACCCGATTTTCCAGGTGATGTTTGCGCTGCAGAACACCCGCGCGACGCAGACGCACATGGGCAACATCGCGGTGACGCCGGGCACCGTGGCTCTCGGCATCTCGAAGTTCGACTTGTACCTCTCCCTCGAAGAGCAGCCCGACGGCAGCCTTGGCGGCGAGTGGGAGTACGCGTCTGATCTGTTCGAGGCGACGACCGTGACGCGGATGATCGGTCACTTCGTTTCGCTCATCGATGCGATCGCCCTGGCGCCCAACGACGCCATCACGCAGTTGCCGATGATGGCTGCCGATGAAGTCGCGACGCTCGCGCGGCTGTGGCAGGGCGACGAACTGGCGTGGCCGTCGGACCAGACCATCACCGACCTCGTCAGCGAACAGTCAGCCCGCACGCCCACCGCAGTCGCGATCGTTGACGGCCGCACGCAACTGACCTATTCCGAGCTCGAGCGTCGCGCCAATCAGGTCGCGCATCACCTGCGGGCGGCCGGCGTTCTGCCAGAGACGCGGGTCGGCCTGTGTGTCGAACGCACGTGCGATGCCATCGTCGGCCTGATCGGCATCCTGAAGGCGGGCGGCGCCTATGTGCCGCTCGACCCGGCGTATCCCAGGGAACGCGTCGCGTTCATGGCGAGTGACGCGGCGCTGCGCTTCTTCGTCGCGCACCTCTCGACGAGCCGTGACCTGCCGGCGGACGCCAGGGTGGTTCTGCTGGATGCAGATCGCGACCAGCTTGACGCACAGCCCACGGATCGATTGCCATCGGTGGCGTCCGATTCGCTGGCCTATGTCATCTACACGTCGGGCTCGACCGGCACGCCCAAGGGCATCCAGATCGAACATCGCAACGCCGTGTCGATGCTCGCCTGGGCGCAGTCGGCGTTTTCGGCCGACGACCTGGGCGGCATGCTGGCCTCAACGTCGTTCTGCTTCGACCTGTCGGTCTTCGAGATCTTCCTGCCGCTGATCAGCGGCGGCACCGTGGTGCTGGCGGCCAACGCCCTGGCACTCGCTGATCATCCCGAGCGGAATCGCGTCACGCTGGTGAATACGGTGCCGTCAGCGATGGCTGAACTGGTGCGGAGCGGCAGCCTCCCCTCGTCCGTACGCATCGTGAACCTCGCCGGCGAACCCTTGAAGGCGGCACTGGTCGACAAGATTTACGCGCAGTCGACTGTCCGCGACGTGTTCGACCTGTATGGCCCTGGCGAGACCACCACCTATTCGACCTGGGGACGTCGCCAGCCCGGAGGGCGCGAGTCGATCGGTCGACCGATTGCCAACACGCGGCTCTACATCCTCGATCACGAACGCCGGCCGGTTCCGCTGGGCGTCGCTGGCGAGATCTACCTCGCGGGTCCCGGCGTGACGCGTGGCTACCTTAATCGCGACCGCCTGACTGGCGATCGGTATGTGACCGATCCGTTCGCGGGCGGCCGAATGTATCGCACCGGCGACGTCGGGCGATTCTGGCCCGACGGCGACGTTCAGTACCTGGGCCGCATCGATCATCAAGTCAAGATTCGCGGCTTTCGCATCGAGCTCGGCGAGATCGAGCACGCGATGGCTGCGTGCGACGGCGTGCGCGACACCATCGTCCATGTCGCAGACGCCGGGCTGGCGAGCCCGCGCCTGGTCGCGTGCTTCACGGGCGACGCCACGGTGGCCGCGGTGCGCGAGCATCTGCGTGGACGCCTGCCGTCGTACATGGTGCCGGCCGCCGTCATCCGCCTGGACGCGCTGCCGCTGACGCCAAACGGCAAGGTCGACCGCAGCAAGCTGCCAGTCGCCGATACTGACCAGGACGACCGGCCGATGGTCGCGCCGTCCTCGGCTTCTGAAGTGGACCTGTCGCGGGTCTGGTCTGACGTTCTGCAGCTCGATCGCCTCAGCACGACCGACAACTTCTTCGAGATCGGTGGCGATTCGATTCTCGCGATTCAGATCGCCTCGAAGGCGCGGCAGGCGGGCTGGGCGTTTGCGCCGGCGGCGTTGTTCCAGCATCAGACCATCGCCGAACTGGCGGCGGTGGCAACGCCGGTCGAGACTGCGCTGGCGGTCGCTGCGGACGAGGAATTGGCGGAGGTCGCGCTCACGCCGGTTCAGCAATGGGGGCTCGCGGGCCATCCACCCGCACCGCACCACTTCAATCAGTGGCTCTTGCTCGAGCTGCCATCTCAGGTGACGAGTGGCGTCGTTCGTGATGCGGTTCACGCGGTCGCCGCGCATCACTCGGCGTTCCGCCTGCGCTTCCAGCAGCGCGAGGGCGTCTGGCGTCAGTGGTTCGGCCGTTCCGACACCGGCTTGACGTTCGCGGAGATGACCCTCGCCTCGGACGCGGAGGTCGCGGCGGCGACGGCCACTATTCACGGCACGCTGGATCTCGAACATGGTCCCGTTGGTCGCGCCGTTCTCGTCCGCGTGTCCGGGCAATCGCCGCGGCTGCTGCTCACCATTCATCACCTCGTCATCGATGGTGTGTCGTGGCGCATCTTCGGCGACGACCTGGTGTCGGCCTGCCGCTCGCTCGCGCGCGGTGAGCAGCCCCTGCTGCCGGCACCGACCGCGTCGTATCGGCAGTGGGCTGCTGCCTCAGATCCCGCAGACGAGTCGGCCCTCTCGCTGACCGCCCACGGCGTCTATGGCGACGTTCGCGTCGAGAGCGGCACCATTGATGCGGCGACGACCTCGGCTTTGTTGACTGGGGTGCCAGCGGCTTACAACGCGCGGCTGGACGAAGCTTTGGTGGCGGCGCTTGCCATCACGCTTACTGAGTTTACGGGCGAGGCGTCGCACACCATCGATCTCGAAGGGCACGGCCGCGATCGGTTCGATCACCTCGACGTCGCGCGCACCATCGGCTGGTTCACGCACATCGCGCCGGTCACGCTCGCAGCAGCCAGCCGCGGCTGGGGCTCGCTCATCGCCCGCGCGAAGTCGGCATGCCGGACAGCCCGGGCTGGCCGTTTTGCCACGCAAGGCGCGGTGTCCCTCAACTATCTCGGACAGCTGGATCAGGCGCTGGCCGTCGAGTCTGGATGGCGGTTGGCTGGAGCCGGACTCAGCTGCGATCCCGCGCGGCCTCGTCGCCATGACCTGGACGTGGTCATGTCCGTACGCGAGGGACGCCTCGCCTGGACCATCGAGTTCACCGAGCCCGGTCATCGCGCGGCCGACATCACCCGCCTGTCGCAAATTTTCCAGCGGCACCTGGAGCAGCTGGCGGCGCACTGCGCCGACCCGGCATCGGGGGGCTATGCCCCCGGTGATTTCCCCGATCTCGATTTGTCGACCGCCGACCTGGATGTGATCCGCGCGATGGGACCGCGGTTCCATCGCAACATCGAATCCATCCTGCCGGTGAGTCCCGCGCAGGAAGGCATCCTGTTCCACTCGCTGCTGGCCGGCAAGTCGGACGTGTATGTCACGCAGTTGCGCTGCGAGCTCACAGGCGCACTCGATCCCATCCGGTTCCGCGAGGCTTGGGAAGCCGTGGTGGCCAGGCACGGCGCCCTGCGGACGGCGTTGGTGCGCGACAGCAGGCAGAACGTGCTGCAGATCACGCTGAAGCAGGCGCCGCTGCCATTCGTTGAACTGGACTGGCGGAACGCCGGACCGTCGGTCGCCGACACGTTCTGTGATCGCGACCGTCAACAGCCGTTCGACCTGGCCACCGCACCGCTGATGCGCGTCACGTTGGCGAGAACCGGCGACGCCACCTGGCAGTTCATCTGGACCTCGCATCATGCCGTTCTCGATGGCTGGAGTCTCGGCCTCGTGCTGCGCGATCTGGCCAGTCACTACGGCGCCTTGCGCCTTGGGCAGCGCGTCGCGCTCCCGGCCCTGCTGCCCTATCGCCACTACGCCCGCGTGGCCCTGCGACCGGTGGCCGGCGCGGATGAGGCGTTCTGGCAGCGCGAGGTTACGGGATGGTGCGAGCCGCTGGATCCGGGATTCATCCGGCCGGCAACCGTGGCTGGCGCACGCGTTACCGCGCGACTCACGCTGTCGGAGGACGACACCCGCCAGCTCCAGCAGTTTGCGCGCACGCACCGGCTCACCTTGCATTCGATCCTGCAGGGCGCCTGGGCGGTCGTGCTCGCCCGATACACCGACCGCGACGATGTGCTGTTTGGTGGCGTGGTCTCGGGCCGCTCTGGATCGTCGATCGCCGGCACCGATTCGGCGGCCGGACTTTTCATACAGACGGTGCCGGTGCGTACCGCGATCCGCGACGACCAGCCGGTGACCGCGTGGCTCGAGGCGATCCAGCAACGGCAGGTCGCACGCGAGTCACACGCGCACGTCCCGTTAGTACGCATCCGCGAGCTGACACCTCTGCCGCGTGGCATCGACCTGTTCGAGACGCTGCTGGTCCTTGAAAACTACCCGATCGATCAGGCGCTGCACCAGCGGCTTGGCGATCTGGCCGTGCACGACTTGCAGGTGGCCGAGCGGCCGCACTATCCGCTGACGATTGTCGGCTCCGGTGAGCGCCGCCTCGACCTCGCCGCCGTCTTCGACAACAGCCGTGTTGATGCCACGGCCGTGCCGCCCTTGCTCGAGCGATTCGCGCATGTGCTCAGCCAGATCGCGCGAGGCGATGGCGCCCTGGTGGGCACCCTGTCGGTGATGACGCCGGCAGAGCATCAGCGCGTGGTGGTCGACTGGAACGCCACCGAGCGGCCGTACGAGACCGGCGTGACGCTGACCGATCTGTTCGAGCGCCAGGTCCACCTCACGCCAAACGCCACCGCGGTGGTGTTCGGCAGCCACTCGCTGACCTATGCCGAGCTCGATCGACGCGCGAATCAAGTCGGTCATGCCCTGCAGGCCGACGGCGTCGGTCCGGACACACTCGTCGGCGTCTGCCTGGACCGCTCGCTCGAGATGGTCATCGCGCTCTACGGCATCCTCAAGGCCGGCGGCGCATATGTGCCGATCGACCCGTCTTATCCGCGCGACCGCCGCGAGCTGATGGTGCGCGACTCGGCCGTATCGATCGTGCTCGACCAGGCACGGGTCGCGGGCATTGCGGGTCCCACCACCGCTCCGCCGCGAACCACCGGATCCGACCACCTGGCGTACATGATCTACACCTCGGGCTCGACGGGAACGCCCAAGGGTGCGCTCAACACTCATGCCGCGATCGTCAACCGGCTGCAGTGGATGCAGGAAGCGTTCGGCCTCCGAGACGACGACCGGGTCCTGCAGAAAACGCCGTTCTCGTTCGATGTCTCGGTCTGGGAGTTCTTCTGGCCGCTGATCACCGGCGCGCAGCTGGTCGTGGCGGAACCCGGCGGACATCTCGACCCGGCGTATCTCGCCGACACGATCGCGCGCCACGGGATCACGACGCTGCATTTCGTGCCGTCGATGCTGCAAGTGTTTCTGGAAGCGAAGGGCCTCGGCCGGGCCGGCGCGGTGCGGCGAGTGATCACGAGCGGCGAAGCACTGACCCCGGAACACGTGCGCGGCTTTCATGCCGCATTCGCCGGCGAGCTCCACAACCTGTATGGCCCGACCGAAGCGGCCGTGGATGTCACCTGGTGGCCCTGTCCACGCGACCCGCAAATCTCGGTGGTGCCAATCGGCCGGCCGATTGCGAACACGCGGATGTATGTGCTCGACCGTCGGCTGCGGCCGGTGCCGGCCGGGGTCGCCGGCGAGCTGTATATCGGCGGCGTCCAGGTTGGACGCGGCTATTGGCGACGCCCGGACCTGACGGCGGAGCGGTTCCTCACCGACCCGTTCTCGGCGACCCCCGGCGCGCGGATGTACCGGACCGGCGATCGCGCCCGCTTCCAGGACGACGGCGCCATCGAGTATTTGGGACGGCTTGATCACCAGGTCAAGATTCGTGGTGTCCGCATCGAGCTGGGCGAAGTCGAGGCCGTGTTGCGCTCGCACGAAAGCGTGCGCGAAGCCGTGGCGATTGTCCGGACTCATCGCGGCGACACCCAGCTGATTGCCTACGTCGTGCCCCGCGAGGGTACCGCGCACGCCAGCAGCACGCAGCTGCGGGCGCACTTGCGGTCACGGCTGCCCGAGGTGATGGTTCCCTCGTTCATCGTCGGGATTGCGGCCATTCCGCTGTCACCCAACGGCAAGCTCGATCGCCGGGCCCTGCCGGATCCCACCGACGCGCCGGCCGCGCCCGCGCCGGCCGCGGCGGAATCGCTGACCACCATCGAGCGGACGATCGCCGAGGCCTGGCGGACGGTGCTTGGCGGCGAGCACTTCGGGCCGGGCGATAACTTCTTCGATGTCGGCGGCCACTCATTGAGCGCCATGCGCGTCCATGCGTTGCTACAGCCGGCGTTTGGTCCGGCGCTGTCGCTGCTGACGCTGTTCGAGCACCCGACCGTTGGTTCCCTGGCGCGGCATCTCGCCGGCACGGCGGCGCCGGTGCCCCTCGCCCGCAGCAAGCGGCGGCGGCAGCATGACGGCCCATACGACATCGCGGTAGTCGCCATGGCGTGCCGCGTGCCAGGCGCGAGCAGCACCGAGACGCTGTGGGACAACCTGATCAGCGGTCGCGAGCAGATCGTTCGTTTCAGTCACGACGACCTGCTGGGTGCCGGTGAGGACCCCGACCGGCTGCGCGACCCGCACTACGTGAACGCCTATGGCGCGTTGGCCGACGCCGACCACTTCGACGCGGGATTCTTCGATATTCCGGCAGCCGAGGCCGAGATTCTCGACCCGCAGCAGCGGGTGTTCCTCGAGTGCGCGTGGGAATTGTTCGAGCGCGCTGGATACGATCCGCGACGGCTCAAGGTGCCAGTCGGCGTCTACGCTGGCGCCGGCATGAACTCGTACGCGCTGCATCACCTGTATTCGCGGCCGGACGTGATTGCCGACCGCGGCGGGTTCCCACTGCTGATCGCCAGCGACAAGGACTTCCTGCCGACCCGCGTCTCGTACAAGCTCAATCTCAAGGGCCCGTCGATCAACGTGCAGAGTGGCTGCTCGACCTCACTGGTCGCGATCGACCTGGCGTGCGAAGCGTTGTTGCGCGGCGATTGCGACATGGCGGTGGCAGGCGGTGTGACCATTCGCTTTCCGCAGGCGCGCGGTCATCTCTACGAAGCGGGCATGATCTTCTCGCCCGACGGCCACACCCGCACGTTCGACGCACAGGCCGCCGGCATGGTGACCGGCAGCGGTGCCGGCGCGGTGCTGCTGAAGCGCCTCGAGGAGGCCCTGGCGGACGGCGACTGCGTGCATGCCGTGATCAAGGCATCGGCGATCAACAACGATGGCGCGGCCAAGATCGGCTTCACGGCTCCGAGCATCGATGGACAGGCTCGCGTGATCGCTGAAGCGCTCGACCGCGCCGGCGTCGATCCGCGGTCGATTGGCTACGTCGAAGCGCATGGCACCGCCACCCCGGTCGGCGATCCGATCGAGATTGCGGCGCTGTCGCGGGCCTGGCGGCCACGCACGGCCGATGTCGGCTTCTGCGCGATCGGCTCGGTCAAGACCAATCTCGGGCATCTTGATGCCGCCGCTGGGGTGACCGGGTTCATCAAGACAGTGCTGGCCCTGTCTCATGGACGGATTCCGCCCAACTTGCACTTCACTGCGCCGAACCCGGCGCTAGGACTCGAGACCAGCCCGTTCTTCGTCAACGCGGACGCTTGCGCGTGGCCCGCAACCCTCGGACCGCGACGAGCAGCCGTGTCGTCGTTCGGCATCGGCGGCACCAACGCCCACATCATTCTCGAGCAGGCGCCGGAGCCGGCTGGGTCGGGGCTGTCGCGGCCTCACCACATCGTGGCGATTTCGGCGCGAACGCCTCGTGCGCTCGATGCCGTCGCCGCGAGACTCGCGAGTGCGCTCGAGGTTCAACCCGGGATTGATCTCGCCGATGTCGCCCTCACGCTGCTCGACGGACGGGCCCGCCTGCCACACCGTCGCACCATCGTCTGCCACGACGCCCGTGAGGCGGTTGGGCTGTTACGAGGCGATTCGGGCTGGCCGATGACGGCGCACAACGATCGGCATGATCGGCCGGTCGTGTTCCTGGTGCCGGGCTACGGCGCCCAGTACGCGGGCATGGCGCGCGGCCTCCATGACACCGAGCCGGTGTTCCGCGAAGCGCTCGACCGGGCTGCCGCCATTCTGGCCCCGCACGTCGGTGGCAACCTCATCGAAGTCATCTTCGCGAGTGACAGTGCCACGCTGCGGCAAACGGCGTGGGCGCATCCGGCCCTGGTCGCAGTGGCGCATAGCGTTGCCGAGCTGTGGGCCAGTTGGGGTGTGCACCCAACGGCGGTGCTGGGGAACAGTCTCGGTGAGTATGCGGCGGCCTGCCTGGCTGGCGTCTTCAGGCTCGAGGACATGCTGCCGCTCGTCGCGCAGCGCGCCAGGCTGATCGCGGCCGCCGCGCCAGGCGCCATGCTGGCGGTATCGCTGGGCGAAGCAGAGACGGCGCGCCGGCTGACCGGCTCGCTCTCACTGGCGGTCTGCGTCACTGACGCCAGCTCCATTGTCTCGGGCACCGTCGACGATCTGGACCGGTTCGCGGCCGAGGTCGCAGCTGACGGCATCGACGTGAGACGCGTCGAGGCCGACTGCGCGCCGCATTCGAAGTTCATGGATGAGGCGTCGCTGGAACTGCGCGCCCGCGTGGCGGCCGTGGCCAGGCGTGCGCCGCGCGTGCCGTTGCTGTCGAACCTGACGGGCACGTGGATGACGGCGGCTCAAGCAGTGGATCCCGACTACTGGGCGGCTCACCTGCGGTCGACGGTCAGGCTTGCCGACTGCTTCGACACGCTGGCCCTGACGCATGCCGATGCGGCCGTACTGGAGATCGGGCCCGGCCGCACGATGGCGTCGCCATACGCCGCCCAGGCCGCGCACCGCTCGCGGCCGGCACCGCTGGTGGTCACATCGCTCCGCCATCCGGCCGAACGGCAGGCCGACAGCGAGTTCGTGATGGGCACCGCCGCGCAGTTGTGGAACGCGGGCGTGAACCTGGATGCGCGTGGGATGTATGCCCGCGAACATCGCCAGCGCGTGGTGCTGCCGAGCTATCCGTTCGAGCGACAGCGTTATTCGGTGACACCGGGCCAGGGGATGGCAACCGCGCGCCGCAACGTGACCGATTCGATTGCCGTACCCGTGTGGGCACGCGTGCCAGCGGCGGCACCTGATGACAGCAGCGCAGGCACCGGCCACGCGGTCGTCTTCGTCGATGCCGCCGGCGTGGCTCTGGGCGTGGTCGATCGGCTGCGGGCACAAGGCGTGGATGTCATCGCGGTGACGAGCGGCGACGATTACTCCGCCAACGGCGCGGACCGCGTCATCCGTGCTGGCTCACGCGACGACTACGCCAGCCTGATGCGCTCGTTGCCAGGCCGCCCGGACACGGTTCTGCACTGCTGGTCATTGGATCCGGCTGGTGAAGACGAGGCGACCGCACTCGATCGCGGGTTCTACAGCCTGGTGTTCCTCGCGCAGGCACTGGCGGAACATGCGGTGGAAAGTTGCCGCATCGTGATCGCCTCAGCAGGTGCCCAACGGGTGGTCGGCAACGAGCCGATTGAGCCGATCAAGGCCATGGTCGCGGGTCCCGCGCGCGTCATCCCACAGGAGTTTGACGGCTACAGCGTGGTGCATGTCGATCGCGCGATGGACGACGAGGACGACCCGCGCTTCGTCACCGCACTACTGGCCGAGCTGCGTAACCGCACCAATCCGTCGGTCGCGTATCGACACGGCCTGCGGTGGTCGCGACGATTTGCGACCGTGGATGGGCCGGCGGCAACACCGGCACTGCGCGACCACGGAACCTACATCGTCACCGGAGGCCTGAGTGGCGTCGGCCTGGAACTGGCCGTGGCCATTGCCGAGTCGAGTGAGACGCCACACCTGGTGCTGGTTGGCCGCGCCGCCGGCCAGGCACAGCGACAGCGAGCGCTGGCGCGTCTCGAGCCCTTGGGCGCCCGCGTCTCGTTTGCCGTTGCCGATGTCGGCGACGCCGCCGCGATCGAACGCGTGCTGGACGATGCGGCAAGTTCCTCTGGACCACTGCGTGGAATCGTCCACGCCGCTGGCATCCCGGGCGGCGGCTCAATCTCGTTGAAGACCCGCGAGTCGTCGCAGCAAGAGCTGGTAGCGAAGGTGGATGGCACTCGCCACCTGTGCGCCTGGGCGCGTGGGCGCGGTCTTGATTTCATCGTGCTGTGCTCGTCGACCTCGGCGTTCACGGGCGGTTTCGGCTCGGTGGCCTATACCGCAGCGAACGCCTTCCTCGACGCGACGGCCGAGGCGAGCGTCGGTGGCGAGACGCCGATTCTGTCGATCAACTGGCACCGTTGGCAGGGACTCGGCATGGCGGTCGAGACCGAGCGCCTGCATCACCAACTGGTCGGCACGCCTTTGCTCGACGGCATTCGCACGGCTGACGGACGTGCGGCATTCGTCCGGCTGCTCGGCCGGCTCGATCTGTCGACCGCAGCGGTGTGCCCGGTCGACCTCGATCTGATCGAGCGCGAGTCCCGGGGTTTTGTCGCGCGAACCGAGGCAATGGCGGCCGCGTCGTCCCTGCACCAGCGTCCCGACACCGGCATGGCCTTCGCAGCCCCCACTACCGACATGGAGAAGGCGCTCGCCGGCATCTGGTGTGACGTGTTGCGCCTCGACGAGGTGGGGATTCGCGACCGGTTTACGTCGCTGGGCGGTGACTCGCTATTGGCGGTGCGGGTGGTATCGCGGGTGAGGACCACGCTCGGCGTGGTGCTGCCAATCCGCGCGCTCTACGAGCAACCCACGATTGCGCAACTGGCAGGATTCGCCGAAACGCTGAAGGCCGGTAATGCGCCGGTGATCGCCCGCGTGGCGCGCCAGCGAGCCATGCCGGTGTCGGCGGCACAACGCCGCTTCTGGATGCTGCATGCGCTCGATACCGGCGGCGGCACCTACAACGTGCCTAAGGCCATGCGCCTGCGCGGCCGGCTCGATCTCGACGCCTTGGCCCAGGCCTGGCGCGACCTGATCGACCGTCACGAGACACTGAGGACGTCGTTCGAGTTGCCCGATGCCGAGCCGGTGCAGGTGGTGCACCATGCGGTCGACTTCGCGGTACCGATCACCGACCTGTGGTCTTTCGCCGATGACGATCGGCTCGCCGCGGCCGGCGTGATCGTCGCGGACGAAGCACGTCAGCGATTCGATCTGGCCACCGCCCCATTGGTGCGCGTGCGCCTGGTCCGCCTGGCAGATGACGATCACCTGCTGATCGTCGTCTTGCACCACATAGTCGCCGACGGCCGATCGCTGGAAGTGCTGTTCGAGGAGCTCGCCCTGGCGTATGGCGCCCGGCGCGGTGGCGACTCTCCTGACTGGCCGCCCGCGACGGTGCAGTCGGTGGACTATGCGGCCTTCGAGCAGGGCTGGCTCGCCACGCCGGCCACCAGCCAGAAGCTCGAATGGTGGAACAGGCAACTGGCGGGCGCGCCGCCGTTGCTGCAGTTGCCGACCGACTACGTCCGGCCGCCGGTCCAGAGCTTTGCCGGCGCGGTTGAGCTCTTCATCATTCCACCGGCACTGACCGCGCGGTTACGAGCGCTGGCCGCGGAGCACGGCGCGAGCCTGTTCATGACGGTGGTGGCGGGGCTCTCGGCGGTGCTGGCCCGTTACAGCGGACAGCCGGAGGTATGTCTCGCCTCGGCCGTTGAGAACCGGCCGTTCCGCGAGACCGAGCGCCTGATCGGTGCACTGCTCAACACGATCATTCTGCGGATCGACTGTGCGGGCACGCCGACCTTCAGCGACCTGCTCGGACGCGTCCGCTCGACGGCGCTCGACGCATACGAGCGTCAGGATGTGCCCTTCGAGCGGGTGGTCGACACGGTGCAGCCCGATCGCCGCATCGCCGCGTCGCCGCTCGCGCAGGTGTCGGTGTCATGGCTCGATGGGCAGCGCGGCTTCCCGGCGCTACCCGGCCTGGCCGTTGAGCCGTTCGCCTTCGATCATCACAGCGTCAAGTCCGACCTCGATCTCGAGGTCTACGAAACGCCCGAGCAGCTGCACGTCGCCTGGTTCTACAGCGCGGCCCTGTTCACGCGCGAATCGATCCAGTGGATGATCGCCGACTTCATCAGCGTGCTTGATGCGGGCAGCCGCGAACCCGCCATCGCGCTCGCGACACTCGGCATTCGGCCGGTCGAGGCGCGGGGATCGCTGATGCGAGTCTTGCCAGGCCCGCTGCCGGCCAGTGCAGCAGACGAAGCCGATGCGCCGTTGGTGTTGCCGCGCACCGACCTTGAGCGTCAGGTCGCTGCCGTGTGGAGCGAACTGCTCGGAGTCGATGGCATCAGCGTGCATGCCGACCTGTTCTCGATCGGCGGCCACTCGCTAGTGGCCATCCGGATTGCGGCCCGGTTGTCTGAGGAGATGCAGGTCGACCTGCCCGCTGCCGCGCTGTTCAACGCGCCGACGATCGCGACGCTCGCGGAGCGGGTCGCGGTGCTCCAGGCCGCGCGCCTGGAACTGATTCTGGCGGAAGTCGAAGGCCTGTCAGACGACGAAGCAAAGGCCAACCTGTAGACATGACGCCGCCGCCAGACCAGCTCGAACAACGCCTGGCCGCGCTCTCGCCTGAGAAGCGCGAGCTGGTACGTCGCCGCTTGCAATCAGCCGCCGCCGCGGGCCCTGCCGGCACCGCCATTCCCCGCGTCTCGCGTAGTGAATCGTTGCGATTGTCCTCGGCGCAGGAACGCCTGTGGTTCCTGTCGCAGCTTGAGGGTCCGAGCGCCACTTACAACGTCGCAGCGGCATTCCGTCTGTCGGGTGCCATCGATCACACTGCGCTGGAATCGGCGCTGCAACACGTGATTCGTCGACACGAGGTGTTGCGCACCACCTTCGTTCGCTCCGTGACCGGAGAACCCGAGCAACGCATTGCCGGCGAAGACACGGCCGCGACGTTTCGGCTGACCGTCGAACGCATTCACGGCGCTGACCTCGCCGAAGTCGAAGCGACCATGAGGCGGCAGGCTGAAGCGGCGGCTCGACGCCCGTTCGACCTGGCGTCCGATCGCCTGCTGCGGTTGACCCTGCTCGAGCACGAGTCGGCCGAGCCGCTGCTGGTGTTTGTGGCCCACCACATCATCACCGACGGATGGTCGATGAGTGTGCTGGTGCGCGAGCTGGCCGAATCGTATGGCGCGGTGATCGCCGGACAACCGGCAGCGTTGCCCGATCTTGCCATTCAATACGCCGACTACTCGGTGTGGGAGGCGAAGGCGCTTCAGGGGCCGGCCGCGGCGAGCGCGCTCGCCTGGTGGCGCGAGACGCTGAGCGGCACGCCGCCGACGCTGGCCCTGCCGACCGATCGACCACGGCCGTCAGCGCTGACCTACCGAGGCGGCACCATCCGATTCGAGATCGACGCCGACACCATGCGTCGGCTGCGCGCGGTCGCCAGCCACGAAGGCGCCAGCGTCTTCGCGGCGTCACTGGCGGTCACCGGCATGCTGTTCGGCCGCTACTCCGGTCAGGACGATGTGGTCATCGGCTGTCCGCTGGCGAACCGGCCGCTCGCAGAGACGCAGCCGCTGATCGGGTTCTTTGTGAACACGCTGCCGATTCGACTGGCGCTGGGGCGCGCCGAGTCGTTCCGTGGGCTGGTTCGCTCGACTCACTCCGCCATCGCTGGCGCGGTCGCCCACCAGGCGTTGCCGTTCGACCGGCTGGTGGATGCACTGCAGCCCGAGCGGGACATGACCAGGACGCCCGTGTTTCAGGTTGTTCTGGCGTATCAACCGGCCGACCATGCGGTGCTGACCCTGGCGGGCGTTCGCGCGACGCCGGTGCCCATGGACACGGGCACCGCGAAGTTCGCGCTCACGTTCATCCTCGACGACACCGCCGAGGGCTGCCGTGGCGCCCTCGAATACAACGCCGATCTGTATGACGCCGAGACGGCGCAGCGAATGGTGGCGCACTTCATCGAGCTGCTGCGGTCGTCGGTCGCGCAGCCCGATTCGCCGATCGCCACACTGACGATGCTGCCCGCGCAGGAACGCCGGCAGATCGTCGATGACTGGTCAGGACTCGTCACCGCGTATCCGCGCCACGCGACAGTGCCGATGTTGTTCGCTGAGGTGGCTTCGGCCCACCCCGATGCCGTCGCCCTGGTATTCGGCGACGAAGAAGTGACCTACGGGCAGCTCGACGCGCGAGCGACCCAGGTCGCAGGTGTGCTGCAGGCGCGCGGCGTCGTGGCCGGCACCATGGTTGGGCTGTGCGCCGAACGGTCGGTCGAGTTGATCGTCGGCATGCTCGGCACTCTCAAGGCCGGCGGCATCTACGTTCCCATCGACCCGGCCTATCCCGACGCGCGGATCACGTTCCTGCTCCAGGACACTGGCGCCACGATCGTGCTGACCCACGGCGTGGCACAGATGGTGATGCCCAACGGATGCGTCGCGGTGTCGATTGCCGAAGCCGCAGGTAGCGGGATGCGGGCAACCCCGGTCGCGACCGACGCCGAGAGCGGCGCGTATGTGATGTACACGTCGGGTTCGACCGGTGAACCCAAGGGCGTGCTCGTCCCCCACCGCGCCATCGCCCGGCTCGTGCGCAACACCGACTTCATCTCGATTACCGCTGACGATCGGTTTCTGTTGCTGGCGCCCAGTGCGTTTGACGCTTCGACGCTGGAGATCTGGGCGCCGTTGCTGAATGGCGCGCGGCTGGCCATCGCGCCGGCACACGCGCCGTCGCTCGCCGACATTGGCGGGCTGCTCCAGCGGCATCGCGTGACCACGCTCTGGCTGACCTCTGGCCTCTTCAACTTGATGGTCGAAGAGCGGGTCGAGGATTTATCCGGTGTCCACCAGCTGATTGTCGGCGGCGATGTGCTGTCGGTGCCGCATGTCGCGCGGGCGGCTCGTGCGCTGGTCAACGGCCACGTCATCAATGGCTACGGGCCGACCGAGAACACCACGTTCACGTGTTGCCACACGGTCGACCAGGACCGCTCGTACCCGGCGGGCATTCCGCTGGGACGACCCATTGCCAACACGCGGGTCTACATTCTCGACGCGGCGGGCCAACCGTCACCCGCGGGCATCCCCGGCGAGCTCTATGCCGGCGGCGATGGTCTCGCACTTGGCTATGTGAATCGCGCCGAGCTCACGGCCGAGCGCTTTGTGCCCAACCCATTCGGCGACGGCCGGTTGTATCGCACCGGCGATGCCGCGCGCTGGCTCGCCGACGGCACCGTCGAGTTTCTGGGCCGGTTCGACGACCAGGTCAAGATCCGCGGTTATCGTGTTGAACCGCGAGAGGTCGAGGCGGTGCTGCTGCAGCGGCCGGACATCTCACAGGCCGCCGTCATTGTTCACAAGGCGGCCGCAGGCGCTGAGCTGATTGCCTACGTCGTGCCAGCGGCGGATCTGCCTGATGAGGGGTTTGCAGATCGCGTCCACGAAGCGTTGCGCGCGTCGCTGCCTGACTTCATGGTTCCGGCGGTGCTGGTGCCACTGGCGTCGCTGCCGCTCACATTGAATGGCAAGATCGATCGGCTGGCCTTGCCCGCCGCAGAGCGGCGTCCCGCCGTCGAGGCGTGGGTCGAACCCCGCTCCGTCACCGAAACTGCGTTGGCGGCGATCTACCGCGAGGTTCTCTCGGTGCCTCGGGTCGGCGCCACTGACAGCTTCTTCTCGCTTGGCGGCCACTCCCTCAGCGCGACCAAGCTGGTCTCGCGCATCCGCACCGGCCTGGGCGTCGACCTCCCGCTGCGACAGGTCTTTGAAACACCGGAGATTGCCCGGCTGGCGCTGGCCGTGGATGCCGCCCGCGGTGAGGCGACTGCAGCCATGCGCGCGGTCCCACGCGCCGACCGTTCGCGTCCGCTGCCGCTGTCGTTCGCGCAGAAGCGGTTGTGGTTCCTGAACCGGCTGGAGCCCGACAACCCGTTCTACAACATCGCCCTTGCGCTGCGCCTCGACGGCGCACTCGACATCCTCGCCCTGCAATCCGCGCTCGCTGACATCGTCGAACGGCACGAGATCCTGCGATCGACGTACCACGATGCCGATGGTGGACCGGTGCAGCGGATTCACGCCGCCGCTGACATGCCGGTCGTGCTGCACCGGATGCGGAGCGACGAAGACGAGGGCGACGCCAGCATCGACCGTCTGGCCCGCGACGAGGCACGTCTGCCGTTCAACCTGGAGACGGGCCCGATCATACGGGCGACGCTGGTCGAGATCGACGAGGTTCAACACGCGCTGCTCATCACGATGCATCACATCGCGGCGGATGGCTGGTCGATGGGCGTGCTGGTCCAGGAATTGACGACGGCGTACGAGGCCAGAAGCGTCGGCCGGCAGGCGGCGCTCCCGGCGCTTGCCGTTCAGTACGCGGACTTCGCCGCGTGGCAACAAGACTGGGCGGCTGGCGAGGGCTACGCCCGCGAGACTGATTACTGGAGACGACAGCTGGCCGGCTATCCAGCCGAACTGGGCCTGCCGAGCGACCGACCGCGGCCCTCGGTGCAATCGTTTGCCGGCGGATCGATTCGGTTCGCGATCAGCACCCGGACGTCAGAGCGGCTCTCGGCGCTTGGGCGCGAATGCGATGCGACGCTGTTCATGACGCTGTTGGCGGCGTTCGCCGCGCTGTTGTCGCGGCATGCGGGCCAGCACGACCTGATGATTGGCTCGCCGGTTGCCGGCCGCACCCGGAGTGAGCTTGAGGCCCTGGTCGGTTTCTTCGTAAACACGCTGGCGCTGCGGCTCGACACCAGTGGCGACCCGACATTCCGAGCGCTGATCGCCCGCGCCCGCGAGACGGCGCTCGGTGGCTTCGCCCACCAGGAACTGCCGTTCGACCGGCTGGTCGACGACCTCCAGCCGATGCGCGATCTGTCGCGCAATCCGCTGTTTCAGGTGATGTTCGCGTTGCAGAACGCGCCCCTGGACGCGATCGCGCTACCGGGCATCACGGTGACGCCGCTCGACCACGAGCGCACCACCGCGCAGTTCGACATCGTGCTTGACATGTGGGAGCGACCCGAAGGGTTGCTTGGCGTGCTCGAGTTCAGCACGGCGCTGTTCGATCACTCAACGATGGCTCGTCTGGCGGCGCAGTTCAGCACGCTGCTCGACGGCATCGCCGCCAATCCAGACGCCACGCTGTCGCAGTTGCCGTTACTGGGCGAGGCGGATCGGCGGACGCTGCTCGATCGCTTCAACGACAACCACGCGGTGTTTCCGATCGATCAGACGCTGCCGCAGTTGTTCGAGGCGCAGGTGGCGGCGGGCGGCGACCGGATCGCCGCGGTCGATGGCGCCACCACCATCAGCTACCGCCAGCTCAATGCCCGAGCCAACCGCCTGGCCCATCGCTTGCGACGGTTGGGTATCGGCCGCAACGACTTCGTCGCGCTGCTGCTCGAACGCGGCATCGACCTGCTGACCGCGATGCTGGGCGTCTTGAAGGCGGGTGCGGCTTACGTGCCGATCGATCCGACCTATCCATCCGACCGCATCGAGTACATGGTGACCAACAGCGCGGCTCGGGTGATGGTGGCGCGCACCGCCTTTCTGACCGGACCGGTGGCCGTGGCCGCCAGTGGCGTCACCTGCCTGATTCCAGACGACAACACCTGGGCCGACGAATCCGATCAGAACCCGGACGCGGTCAACGCTCCGGACGACCGCGCCTACATGCTTTACACCTCGGGCTCGACCGGCCTGCCCAAAGGGGCGATTCTGCGGCATGACGGCAAGGTCAATCACATCTACGCGCAGTTCAGGGCGCTGCAGTTTCATCGCGACTCCGTGTTCTTGCAGACCGCACCTTCGTCCTCCGACATCTCGGTGTGGCAGTTCCTCGGTCCGCTGTTGATTGGCGGACGCACGGTGGTGGTCGATCACGAGACGATGTGTGACCCGGCGGAGCTGTGGCAGCTGATCCGCCAGGCCCGCCCGACCATCATCGAGCTGGTACCAGTGGCGCTGACGGCGTTGCTCGAGCATGTCGCCACACGACTGCCCGGTGAACGGGAGGACATGGCGCTCGAGTGGGCGATGGTCACCGGCGAAGCGGCTTCGCCGGCCCTGGTCAACCGCTGGCTCGAGATCTTTCCACACATTCCCATCGTCAACGCCTACGGACCCACTGAGGCGGCAGACGATGTGTGTCAGCACGTCGTGACGCGGCCGCTGCCCGCTGACGCGCGTGGTGTGCCAATCGGTACGCCGCTCGCGAATCTGTGGCTGTACGTCCTCGACGAACGCCTCAACCTGGTCCCGATCGGTGTCGCAGGCGAGATCTGCGTCTCTGGCATTGGCGTCGGCGAAGGCTACTGGCAGGACGAGGTCCGGACGCGTGACCGTTTTGTCGACAACCCGTACTCCGACGGCCGCCGCGGCCGGGTGATTTATCGCACGGGCGACCTGGGGTTCTGGCGTCCCGACGGCACGCTGGAGTGTTTGTCACGCACTGACCACCAGATCAAGATTCGCGGGTTCCGCATCGAGCCCGGCGAGATCGAAGCGGTGCTGTCGACGCATCCAGCCGTTCGCGATGCCCTGGTCATGGCCAGGGAAGACGGTCAGGGCGACAAGCGGCTGGTCGCATACATGACGCCTCACTTGTCGTCGCCAGATGTGGCTGGTGAGCTGCAGCGGATTCGTGACGAGCAAGTCACGCTGTGGACCGACCTTCACGAGAGCGAATACCAGCAGACGCTGGACTACGGCGACCCGACGTTCAACGTGATCGGCTGGGACTCGACCTACACCAACGCGCCGCTGCCGCAAGCCGAGATGCAGGAGTACGTCGCGCATACGGTGGCGCGAGTCCTCTCGGTGCGCCCGCAGCGGGTCCTCGAGATTGGCTGCGGCTCGGGCCTGATCATGTTTGCGCTGGTGCCGCACGTCGAGGCGTACTACGGCCTCGACCTGTCGGCGGTCGCAATCGACCGGCTCACGACGCTGCAACAGTCACCAGCGTTGCAGGCGCGGGTTCCCCACCTCGCACGCGCGGTCCTCCGCTCAGGACGAGCCGACGACCTGTCGTGGCTGGCACCCGGCTCGATCGACACGGTGATCTTCCCGTCGGTGCTGCAGTACTTTCCCGGGCTCGACTACCTCCGCGAGGTGCTCGACGCGGTGATGCGCGTCATCAGCCCCGGCGGCGCCATCGTCTTTGGCGACGTGCGCAGCCTGCCGCTGCTCGATGTGTTCCATGCCTCGGTGACGCTGTTCAAGGCACACGATGGCGATTCCGCCTCCGAGATTCTCCGCCGGGTGCGGGAACGCTCTCTGCAGGAGCAGGAGATGGCCATCGACCCGGCGTTCTTCCAGTCGCTGACGACGCGTTACTCCACGCCGATCGCGGTTCGGGTGTTACCCAAGCGCGGCACCGGCCAGAACGAGATGACGCGGTTCCGCTATGACGTGATCATTCGTGTGGGCGGTCAGGCGGTCGAGGGTGACGAGCTTCAGTGGCACGATTGGCGCGCCGATCGCATCAGCATCGGCGCGCTTGGCGATCGATTGCGCACCGCGCGTCCGGCTCACATCGCGCTGGCGAACATCGCCAACGCGCGCATTGGCGCCGAAGGACGACTGCTGGAGCTGCTGAACCGGTCGCAGCAGACTGCGGCCGAGCTGCGCGAGTCGTTGAGCCGGGCCACTCGCGAGGGAATCGAGCCCGAGGATCTGTACGCACTGGGCGAACAACACGGCTACGCCGTCCATTTATCGATGGCGCGATCCGCCGCTGACGGGCGATTCGATGCGCTGCTGGTGCGACGCGACGTGGCCGACACCTTCACGCCGCGCCTGCCGGCACCGGTCGTGGATGCTGGCATGCGGCTCGCCAACGATCCGCTGCACGAGCGGCTGGCGCGGTTCCTGTCACCACGATTCCGTGAGTACGTCAGGGCACGGTTACCCCACTACATGGTGCCGGCCGACCTGGTGATTCTCGACCGGATGCCAACGACCCCGGCCGGCAAGGTCGACCGTCAAGCGCTGCCGGCGCCGCCGCGGTCGTGGGCGGCGGAATCGGTGTCGCAGCCACCCTCAACTCACACCGAGAAGGCCGTCGCCGCGATCTGGTGCCAGGTGCTTGATCTCGAGCATTGCGGTCTGGGCCAGAACTTCTTCGATTGTGGCGGACACAGCTTGAAGGCGACGCAGGTGATCAGCCGTGTGCGCCAGCAACTGGGTGTCGAACTGCCGCTGCGGGCGGTCTTTGCGCACCCGACGATCGAGGAGCTCGCGGCGGCGATCGACGAGGCCACTCCAGCGGGACGCCAGTCGATCGCGAGAATCGCCGAGGCCGATCACTATCCGGTCTCCCTGGCCCAGCGACGGCTGTGGATCCTGTCGCAGCTCGAAGACGGCTCGGTGGCTTACAACATGCCGGCGGCCCTGGCGATTCAGGGCGCGCTCGATGTCGACCGGCTCGAGGCCGCGTTCGCGCAGACGGTGGCTCGGCACGAGTCACTGCGCACCACCTTCGTTGTCGTCAAGGACGAGCCGCGCCAACTGGTCCACGCCCACCTCGCGATTCCACTGCAGCGGCGCGACCTGTCGATGGCAGCTGATCCCGAAGGGGCCGCGCGCGAGGCGGCGCTGCAGGACGCCGAGACTCCGTTCGATCTGGCGGCGGGGCCGCTCGTCCGGCTCTCGCTGATTCGCGTCGGATCGGCGCGTCACGTCCTGCTCTTCAACATTCATCACATCGTGTCTGACGACTGGTCGATGGGCGTGCTGATTCGAGAGGTGATGCACGCCTACGACGGCGTGACCGCGCCGGCGCTTCGATTGCAGTACCGCGACTTTTCCAGCTGGCATCTCGCCCGCCTGAACGAGGCCGGGCACCGGGCCTACTGGCTCGACCGGCTGTCGGGCGAGTTGCCGGTGCTCGACTTGCCGGCCGACCATCCGCGTCCGCCGGTCAAGACCTACCGGGGCCGATCGCTCGAGGGCCACCTGCCCGCGGCCGATCTCGTCCGCCTCAAGGCGGTGGCACGCGACAGCGGCTCGACCTTGTTCATGACGCTGATCGCGGCCGCGAAGACGCTGCTCTACCGCTATACCGGTGCGACCGATCTGATCGTCGCGGTGCCGGTGGCGGGCCGCGAACATCCCGACCTGGAAGATCAGATCGGCTTTTACATCAACACGCTTGCCTTGCGCGATCGGATTGAACCCGACGCGCCGTTCCGCGCGTTGCTGGCCGAAGTCACCCGCAACACCACCGCCGCGATCGAGCACCAGTCCTATCCGTTCGACCGGCTGGTCGACGAGTTGCCGTTGCGGCGCGACCCGGCGCGCATGCCGATCTGCGATGTCACGGTGGTCATGGCCACGACCGGGGCGCCCGAGTTCTCGTTGTCAGGCCTCAGCGTGCGGCCACTGATCGAGACCTACGAATCCAGCAAGTACGACCTGCATTTCGTGTTCGATGAGCGCGGCAACGGCGGCTTGCAGGTGTCGTTGGTCTACAACCCCGACCTGTTCGAGGCCGACCGCATGGTCCGCATGCTCGGACACCTCCAGACCTTGCTGCGCTCGATCGCTGATGACCCCTCGTGCACGGTTGCCCAGCTCGACATCCTGCCGCCAGCCGAGCGCCGGCAGTTGCTGCTCGAGTTCAACCCGGCAGCCCAGCCGCCAGTGGTAACGCGCACGCTGAGCGGATGGTTCGAGGCGACGGCGGCCCGGTATCCGGATCGGATCGCGGTTTCGGTGCCGCTGGCCGGCACGTCTGCGGCGTTGAGCTACGCCGATCTCGATCGGCGCGCCAATGGCGTGGCACTCGCGCTGGCCGGGCGGGGCGTCCGTCGCGGAACCTTCGTCGGCCTGTTCGCCGAGCGCGGGATCGATGCGATTGTCGGCATGCTCGGCATTCTGAAGGCCGGCGCGGCGTATGTGCCGGTCGACCCGGCGTATCCCCCGGACCGCATCCGCTTCATCTTCGAAGATGCGCAGGTTCCCGTGGTCGTCAGTTCTGGCGGTCTGCGCGATCGCGCGGCAGCAGCTGGCGTCGGGGTGATCGACGTGAGCGGCATGGCGCCCGCTGCGCTCGTGGCGCCCCCGTCTGCCGGGCCCTCAACGCCAGACGATGCGGCGTACATGATCTATACCTCTGGCTCGACGGGCCGGCCCAAGGGCGTGGTCGTGACGCACGCCAACGCGACGCGGCTGTTCACGGCCACGGAGAATTGGTTCCACTTCGACGAGACCGATGTCTGGACCGTGTTCCATTCCCTGGCGTTCGACTTCTCGGTGTGGGAAATCTGGGGCGCTCTGCTCTATGGTGGCCGCGCCGTGATGGTGCCGCAGGATGTCACGCGGTCCCCCGAGGCCTTTGCCGCCCTGCTCCAGCGTGACGGCGTGACGGTGCTCAATCAAACGCCGTCCGCCTTCGGCGCGCTGCTCGATCAACAGCAGCGCAGTGGCTGGATGCTCTCGCATCAGCTCCGTTGGGTGGTGTTCGGTGGCGAAGCGCTGAACCCACAGAGCCTGGAGCCGTGGTTTCAACACTACGGCGATGCGGCCCCGACGCTCGTCAACATGTACGGCATCACCGAGACCACGGTGCACGTCACCTATCGGCGACTGTCGCGTGCTGACGTCGGATCGCGCAGCGTGATCGGCGCGCCGATTCCAGACCTGCAGGTCTACCTGCTGGATCAGCGCGGTCAACCGGTACCAATCGGCGTGCCGGGCGAGATCTGCGTTGGCGGCGCCGGCGTCTCGCGCGGATACTGGAACCGTGAGGATCTGACCACGTTACGATTCGTGCCCAATCCGTTTGGCGCCGGCCGGCTCTACAAGTCGGGCGACCTCGGGCGCTACCTTGCCAACGGCGACATCGAGTATCTCGGGCGTCTCGATCACCAGGTCAAGATCCGCGGCTTCCGTATCGAGCTGGGCGAGATCGAGTCGGCGCTCACTTCGCACGCCGAGGTGCGGCAGGCACTGGTCGTGGCTCAGCATCAACCGGCCGGTGACCGGCTCGTGGCCTATGTGGCCACCACCATGACCGCCACCGATTTGCGTCGCCACCTTCAGGACCGGCTACCTGACTACATGGTGCCTGCCGTGATTATTCCGGTTGGCAGTTTCCCGCTAACCGCTCACGGCAAGATCGATCACGCGGCATTGCCCGTCCCCGAATCCGTCGCTCTCGAACCCGCCGACGTCGCCGCCGACCGTACGAGCACGCAGCGTGTGGTCGCCGACGTCATCGGCCGTGAGCTCGGCGTCGCTCATTGCCACCTGCGCGACAACTTCTTCGACCTCGGCGCGCATTCGCTGATGCTGATCCGTGTCCACGCCGCGCTGCAAGAGCGGCTGGACCGCCGCTTCCAGCTTGCCGAGCTCTATCGCTATCCGTCGATCGCCCTCTTGGCGTCGTTCCTCGACCACGATTCCGTCCCAGCGGCCAGCGCCGTGACCGACGATGCGGACGCGCGAGCGGAGCGGCGACGCCAAGGACGCAGACCTGGCAAGGATCGTCGCGGTGGATAGCCGCAACGCCCTCGCCATCGTCGGCATGTCGTGCCGCTTTCCCGGTGCGCCCAACGTGCGGACGTTCTGGGACAACCTGCGTCACGGCGTCGAGTCGCTGCGCCGATTTACCGGCGCTGAACTGGCGGCGGCCGGCGTTCCCGCCAGCGTCAGTGGCGATCCCGCATATGTGCCAGTCAATGGCGCGCTCGATGGCATCGAGCACTTCGACGCGGCGTTCTTCGCAGTGACCCCGCGCGACGCCGAGGTCATGGATCCGCAGCACCGGCTGTTTCTCGAGTGCGCGTGGGAAGCGTTGGAAGCGGGCGGCTATCGTCCCGGCCGCGAAGCCGGCCGCGTGGGCGTCTATGCCGGCGCCGGCATCAGCACATATCTCATCAACAACCTGCTGCCACGGGCCGACGTGTTGGCGCGAGTCGGGCACCTCGAGTTGTTGATGGCGAACAACAAGGACTTCGTGCCGACACGGGTGGCCTACAAGCTCGACCTGACCGGGCCGGCCGTCAACGCCAACACCGCGTGCTCCACCGGCCTGGTGAACGTACACCTCGCGTGCCAGAGCCTGCTGGCCTTCGAATGTGACATGGCGCTCGCCGGCGGCGTCTCGGTGCAGGTGCCGCAGGACAGGGGCTACCTGTATCAGCCCGACGGCATCGTCTCGCCCGATGGCCATTGCCGCGCCTTCGACTCGCAGGCGGCCGGCACCGTGAGCGGCAACGGCGCGGGCGTGGTGCTGCTCAAGCGGCTTGATGACGCGATTGCCGATGGCGATCACATTCATGCGGTCATCCTCGGCACGGCGATCAACAACGACGGCGCCGCCAAGGCCGGGTTCACGGCGCCAAGCGTCTCGGGGCAGGCCGACGTCATCGCCCAAGCGCTGGCCACGGCGGAGGTCGGGGCCGACACCATCGGGTACATCGAAACGCATGGCACCGGCACGCCGGTCGGCGACCCGATCGAGATTGCCGCCCTCACCGAGGCGTTTCGCGCCCGGACCTCGGCGGTCGGTTTCTGCGCGATCGGCACGGTCAAGTCCAACTTTGGTCATCTCGACGAAGCCGCGGGTATCGCCGGTCTGATCAAGGCGACGCTCGCGCTCGAACACGCGATGCTGCCGCCTACGCTGCACTGCTCGACCCCCAGTCCCGCGCTGCAGCTCGAATCGAGCCCGTTTCGCGTCAACACCTCGCTGCGGGCGTGGCCCGGCGCCGCCCATCCGCGACGCGCCGGCGTGTCGTCGTTCGGCCTCGGCGGCACCAACGCGCACGTGATTCTCGAACAGGCGCCGCTGGTGGAACGCGCCGAGGCCTCGGGGCGGCAGGTGCTGGCGCTCTCGGCCAGGTCGGCAGCCGCGCTCGAGTCGATGACGCAACGGCTTGCCGATGCGCTGGACACCTCACCCGATCTCGATCCGGCAGCTGTCGCTTTCACGCTGTTTGCCGGGCGCCGGCAGTTCGAGCATCGCGCGGTGTTCAGTGTGCTCGATCGCGAAGACGCCGTTCACGTGCTGCGCGGCGGAGCGCCCGAGCGGGCCGCAACGGTTCGCGGCACCGACGAACCGCGCGACGCGGTGTTCATGTTCCCTGGACATGGCGTGGCGTCGGCCGGCATGTCGCGCGGCATTTACGACCATGAGCCAGTGTTCCGTCAGTGGCTCGATCGCTGTGCCGAAGGGTTGCGCGCCGGCACCAAGGTCGACATCCGTGACGTGATCTTCAGCGAGGGCGACGGACTGCGACCAGTCGCGCTGGCGCAGCCGGCCCTGTTCGCCGTCGAGTACGCCTTGGCACAGCTGTGGATGTCGTGGGGTGTCAGGCCGTCAGCCATGATCGGCCACAGCGCCGGTGAGTTCGTGGCGGCCTGCCTCGCCGAAACGTTCAGCCTTGAAGACGGCCTCACCATCATCGCCGAGCGCGGGGCGTTGATGCAGCAGTCACCGCCGGGCGCGATGTTGGCGGTGGCACTGGACGAAGCGGCACTGCAGCTCCGCCTGCCCTCTGGCGTCGATCTCGCGGTGGTGATGGCGCCAGGGATGTGTGTGGTGGCGGGCCTTCCGGGGGCAATCGACGCGTTCCGCGTGCGCGCCGACGCTGACGGCATCGAATGCCGGCCGGTCGCGATCGAGATTGCCGCGCATTCATCGTTGATGGACGACGCCGCGGTCGCCCTGAAGGCGCGCATGGCGCGCATCCCGCTGTCGCCGCCACGGCTGCGATTCATTTCGAACGTTACTGGCAACTGGATCACCGCCGGCGACGCCACCTCGCCCGACTACTGGGCTCGTCACCTGCGCCAGCGGGTTCGGTTTGGCGATGGCGTCGATCGCATTTGCCGAGAACTCGCGCGACCGGCGTTCCTCGAGGTCGGGCCTGGCCGCTCGCTGGCTGGTCCGGTGCTGCGGCACCCATCGCGGTCGCTGGAGCACCCGGTGATCACCTCGATGCGCCATCGCGACGATCAGACCGACGATCACGCGCTGCTGAATCTGGCGATGGGCAAGCTATGGGCGCACGGTGTGTCGATCGATCCATTGCTCCGTTTCAAAGGACAGGCGCGCCGCCGCGTGCCGCTGCCGACCTACCCGTTCGAACGGAAGCGGTTCTGGATCGAGCCGGTGGCGCCACTTCCCGCGGCCCGGAGTTCGGTGAAGCGCGCCAACGTCGCGGAATGGCTGTACCTCCCGTCGTGGCAGCGCAGCGTGCATCCAGACATGCCCCGAGACACGGCGGCGCGCTCGATCGTGGTGATCGGCGCCGGTATCGGGCTGGCCGACCAGTGTACCGAGCGACTGCGTGCCGCTGGCCATCGCGTTGACACGGTGGCCGTTGGCGCACCGTTGCCATTGTCGTTGGGCGGTGCAGACACGGTCATCGACTTGCGTGCATGCGAAGCGCCATCAGACGATGAATCAACCGCGGCCAGGTTGTTCAACGGCTTGATCGCATTAGCGCAGGCGCTGACCTCTTCTGGACGGGAACGGCCGATCGCGCTCACGGTGGTGACCTCGGGTGCCGCGCAGGTATCGGACTCCGATCAGCTCGATCCCGCCAGGGCCGCGGTCTTCGGCGTCGTCCAGTCGCTCGTGCAGGAGTATCCGCACATCAACTGCCGAACCGTTGACATCGCGGCACTCGCCGATGCTGGTGCGTCTGCTCAGGTGGTTGCCGAAGCCATGGCCGGCGGCACTGATCGCTTTGCCGCGTTGCGCGGCCGGCACCGCTGGAGTCGCGACTACGTGCCGGTGGGCCACCTCGCCACCGCCCCGCCGCTCGCGGAGCGCGGCGTCTACCTGATCACCGGGGGCATTGGCGATGTCGGCACCGTGATCGCTCGCTACCTGGCGCGCACACTCCGCGCGCGAATCATCTTCGTCAGTCGTACCCGCGAGCTTGATTCGGCGCTGCGTCGCGAACTTGAAGCCGCAGGCGCCGAGGTGTGGATGCGCCATGCCGACGTGGCCGACGAAGCGGCCATGCGCACGGTGCTGGACGAGGTCACGATGGCCTTCGGCCGCATCAACGGCGTGATTCATGCCGCTGGTGTCACGACGCCGGAGGTCCTGTTCCGGCCGATACCAGAAACCGATGCCGAGCAGGTTCGCGCGTTGTTCCGGCCGAAGATCGCCGGCACGCTCGTGCTCGAACGACTGCTGCGGGATCGGCCGCTCGATTTCTGCCTGCTGATCTCCTCCAATGCGTCAACGCTCGGCGGCCTTGGCCTCGCGGCCTATTCGGCCGCCAGTCATGTGCTCGATGCCATTGCGGTGCGCTGCCGTCAGGCAGGCCAGCCCTGGACCTCGTCCAACTGGGATGGTTGGCCGGCGGCGTCGGCACCGGCCGGCAGCCGGCACAGCGGCATCGAGGCATTCACCATGTCGCCGGCGGAAGCCGAGGAGGCGTTCCGGCGCGTTTTGAGTTGCCGCACCGAGCGGGTCGTGGTCTCGGCCGGCGACTTGAACGCCAGACTCCAGCGAGCCGTCGCACCGACCCCCGAGCTCGCGATCGAGACCGGGACGCTGGCGGCCACTGATCCGTTCGACGGCACCGCCACTGAAGGCGCGGTCATCGCCGCGGTGGAGGACCTGCTCGGCACCCGTCCGGTGATTCGCGACAACTTTTTCGAGCTGGGCGGCGACTCGCTGCTCGGCAGCCGCATGATGGCGCGGCTGTCGCGGCACTTTGGCGTGCCGCTGTCGGTGCGGATGATCTTCGCCAACCCGACACTGTCTGGCGTCGCTGCACAGATCGACTCGGTGCGCGCCGGTGACGCGAAGACCGCGGCAATCACCCGCATTGCGGCCACGCCTTCGTACGCCGTGTCATCGACCCAGCGGCGGCTGTGGATTCTGAACGCGATCGACCAGTCGTCGGCGGCCTATCACGTGCCGTTGCACCAGCGGCTGGACGGGCCGCTCGATGCCAGCGCGCTCCGCACCGCGATCAACGCGCTGGTCGACCGTCACGAATCTCTGCGCACCCGTTTCGCCATGGTCGACGGCGAGCCGCGCCAGTTCATTGCCCCGGCGCTGGCGGTCCCGCTCGACGAGCGCGACGTGTCGGGCACGCCCGATCCCGCGGCCACCGCCCGCGCTCTGGCCCTCGCCGAATCGAGCGCCCCGTTCGATCTCGAACACGGTCCTCTGGTGCGCGCCACGCTGATCCGCCTGCGGCCTGACAGCCATGCCTTGCTGTTCACGATGCACCACATCGTCGCGGACGGCGTCAGCATCGGCGTGATCGGACGCGACCTGTCGAAGCTATACGAGGCCGCGCGCACTGGCACGGTCGCGGCGTTGCCGCCGCTCACCATTCACTATCGCGATTTTGCGGCCTGGCAGAACGCGCTCCTCGACGGACCAGATGGCTCAGCCGACCGCGACTATTGGCACGCGAAGCTGGCCGGACCACTCCCGGTTCTGGACCTGATCGAAGACTTTCCACGGCCAGCAGTCCTCACGACCCGGGGACGTGAGCCGGTCTTCGCCATCCCGCCTGAACTGACCTCCGCGCTGGCCGCGATTGGACGGACTCGCAACGCCAGCCTGTTCATGGTGTTGCTGGGGGCGCTGAAAGTGTTCCTGTACCGCTGCACCGGACAGACCGACGTCATCGTTGGCAGCCCGTCGGCCGGACGCGTCCATGCTGATCTTGACGATCAGGTCGGCTGCTTCCTCAACACGCTCGCCCTGCGGGACCGGATCGAGCCCGGACAGTCGTTTGTGGCGTTGCTCGAGCAGGTGCGGACCACCGCGACCGAGGCGTTCGAGCATCAGCAGTATCCGTTCGAGCGGCTGGTGTCGGAGCTGCAGCTGCCGAGAGACACGGCTCGCTCACCGATCTTTGATGTGGTGATGATTCTTCAGAACGAGGTCGAGAATGCGCTGGCGCTCGACGGCATTACCGCCTCGCCGTTCAGCGAACACAACCACACCGCCAAGGTCGATTTGTCGTTCAACTTCAAGCCAGACGGTGCTGGTCTGGCACTCGGCATTGAATACAACGCAGATCTGTTCCTCGAGTCTCGCATCGCGGCGATGGCCGACCAGTTCCAGGCGCTGCTGCGCTCGATCGTCACGGACCCGTCGACGACGATCGACGCGTTGGCGCTAATGTCTGGTGACGAACGCGAACGGGTCGTCGACGGATTCAACCCCGCGCGCGTGCTGCTTCCCGGCGACACTGTGATTGGTCTCTTTGAATCGCGCGCGGCGGCGACACCCGACGCGCCAGCGATACGCCACCTGAATCAGGTCGTCACCTACCGGGCGCTCGACGAACAGGCCACCAGGCTCGCCCGTCATCTTTCGGAGACCGAGTCGCTCGGCGCCGGCGACCTGGCGGTCATCGCCGTGCCATCTGGCGCTGACCTGCTGGCCTCTCTGCTCGCCGTCTGGAAACTGCGCGCGTCAGCCGTGCTCGTCGAGCCGTCGATGACGCCGGAACGCCTGGCGGCGTTGATCAACGACAGCCGTTGCCGCGTGCTGGTCGCTGCAGACTCGCCCGCCGGTCTGGCTTCGACCTGCCCGGTCGTCGCACTCGATCACGCACGCGACACGATTGCGGCGCAGACCACGCAATCACTGGGCATCACCGGACGATCACCAGACGATGACGTGCTGGTGTTCTATACCTCTGGCTCGACGGGTGTGCCGAAGGGCGTCCGCCTGACCAATCGCGGCATCGTCAACGAACTGGATTGGTTTGCGCGGTACTTCAACGTCACGGCAGACGAGGTGTTGCCGCAGAAGACGGTGCTGACGTTCGTGGACTGCATTGTCGAACTGCTACTGCCGCTGACGATGACCGGCGGCGCGGTGCACCTGAGGCCCGACTTCGCGATCACGGGCGACCTGGTCCGCCTGGCGGAGTGGTGCCGCGCCATCGGCGCGACCATTCTTCAGTTCGTCCCCGAAGTCTTCGAGGAACTTGCGGTCGAGACCGATCTCTCGGCACTGACGCAGCTGCGTGTGCTGATCCTCAGCGGCGCCGCTGTTCGTCGCCAGCCGCACTATCGGTTCAGGGTCTTCAACCTCTATGGCTGCTCAGAGACGTCAGCACTGGCAACGGCTCAGGACATCAGCGAACCGTCTGGCCTGGCCCGGCTCCCGATTGGCCTGCCGCTGCAGAACACCTCGATCTACATCCTCGACGCCACGATGGCGCCGTGCCCGATCTTCGTGCCTGGTGAGATCTTCGTCGGTGGCGACGTGCTGTCGGCCGGCTATCTGCACAATCCGGCGATGACCGCCGCGCGCTTCGTCGCCAATCCGTTCGACCGCGGCGGCCGCCTGTTCAAGACCGGCGACTTCGGACGCTGGTATGCGGATGGTTCAATCGACTACCTGGGACGCCGGGACGATCAAGTGAAGATTCGGGGTCAGCGAATCGAGTGTGGCGCGGTGGAGTACGCGCTGTGCAGCCATCCGGATGTTCGCGAAGCGGCGGTCACGGCGAGATCGATCGCCGGCCGCGAGCCCGTGTTGGTGGCCTACATTGCCGGCGAATCGGTCGCGATCGAACGGGAGGCGGTTCGCGCTTACCTGTCGGCGATGTTGCCCGACTACATGATCCCGACGATCGTGGTCGCCCTGCCAGCGTTGCCGCGAACGTCATCGGGCAAGATTGACCGGCGGGCGTTGCCGGAGCCCGATCCGGTCGTGCGCCCTGCCGCGATCGTTGCGCCGCGCAACGCAACTGAGGAAGCGATTGCGGCGATCTGGTGCGAGGTGCTCGAGATGGCGGTGGTCGGCATCCACGACGACTTTCTGGCGCTCGGCGGTCACAGCCTGAAGGCCACGCGCGTGGCATCGCGCATGGCGCGCGATCTCGGCCTGCATGTCAGCCTGACTGACGTGTTCCGCCATCCCACCATCGCCGAGCTTGCCGCCGCCGCCCACCAGCGCGGCCGGCAGGCCCCGGCCGGCATCGGGGCCGCCACCGAGACCGATGCAATTGCGCCGCTGACTGCGGCCGAGCGGGAGTTGCTCGGGTGATCGAAGAGCTGAAACAGCGCGCCCGCGCGGGCGATCTGCAGGCGCTGCAAGAACTGCGCGAACGAGGCTTCTTCGGTGCGGCGGCGGCGCCGGCGCGATCGTACGCGTTGTCGGCCGCACAGCGCCGAATGTGGATTCTCGATCGCACGTCGGAGTCGAGCTCGGCCTACAACATGCCGCGCGCGCTGACGGTGCAAGGGCCGCTCGACCGCGCCGCCCTCGGCCGCGCCCTCAACAGCATCGTCGAGCGTCATGAATCGCTACGGACGACGTTCTCGACGGTCGGCGACGAGCCGCGACAAACCGTTCATTCGGCCGCACCGGTGCCGATCAGTGAAGCGGACCTGCGGATGGACGCCGATCCGCTCAGCACGGCGCGACGGATGGCCGCCGAAGAAGCGCCGCGGCCGTTCGACCTGGCGACCGGACCGCTGTTCCGGGTCCATCTGCTGCGCACAGGCGACGCCGAGCATGTCCTGCTGTTTAACGTGCACCATATCGTCTGCGACGGTTGGTCGCTCGACAACATCGTCCGCGAGCTGACGGCGCTCTATCGCGGCGACCACTTGCCGCCACTGGCGATCCAGTACAAGGACTTCGCGGTCTGGCACAACGAGTGGCTGCGGTCGGCGAAGGGCGAGCACAGCGCCCGCTACTGGCGACGCGCGTTGGCCGCTCCCCTTCCGGTGTTGGACCTGCCGACTGACCACTCTCGGCCGGGTCAGTCTGCATCGGCGGGTCAGACGGTCACGGTTGACCTGGGCCAGTCGTTCCGGGCACGCCTGACCGAGTTCGCCAACCGCGAAGGGGTCACGCTGTTCACGGCGCTGGTGACGCTGACCAAGGCGCTGTTGCATCTTGAGTCGGGCCAGGAAGACATCATCGTCGGTGCCCCGGTCGCGGGTCGTGATCAGGCTGACGTGGAGCCGCTGATCGGCATGTTCGCCAACGCGGTGGCGCTGCGCGATCGCATCACGGCGAACGCGTCGTTCAGGGAGCTGTTGGGACGAGTCAGGCACACTGTCGAAGACGCATTCTCGCATCAAGGCACGCCGTTCGATGAGCTGGTGAACGATCTCGTCTTCCATCGCACGGCCTCGCGAACACCGGTGTTCGACGTGCTGGTCGGGCTGCTCAACACCGATCGAGTCGCACTCGGCCTTGGTGACCTGACGCTGACCGAGTTTGAAACCGGCACCGGACTGGCGCCGCATGACCTGGTGCTCTACTTCGTTGAGGGCGACGGCTCGCTGCACGTCTCGGCGTTATATCGCGTCGACTTGTTCGAGGAAGTCAGCATCCGGCGCCTGCTCGCGCGGTGGCAGCAGATCACCGAGCGTGCGATCGCCACTCCGGAGTTGAAGCTGAGCGAGCTTGGCGCCGGCGCGCCAGCACTCACGGCCTCGTGCTCGGCGACCGCCAGCAGCGATGCGACAGCTCTGGATCTGCTGGCCGGGCGTCTTGTGCGCGAGGCGGGTGTGGCTGACGCCGTTGTTCTGCCAATGGCCATCGACGGCGACTCCGCGGCCCTGGTGGCGTGCGTGGTTCCGGGTGGCGGGGCGAGCGTTGAGGCAATCAGCGCGCGAGTGCTCGCGACCGGCATTCCGGTCAGCCGTGTGGTCGCCATTTCCGGTCTCCCACTCACTGGCGATGGACGAGTGAACGTCAGAGCGCTCGAGCGGCTGGCAGCTGAGTCGCTGGGGACCGAGCCGCAAGTGGCCGGACCTCGGCTGCATGCGTGGGACTTGGTGCCACGGGGAACTGACCGCAGAACCGCAAGTTCAACTGACGCCGCGGTCGACAGTGCCGGTGAGGTCGAAGACCGCCCGATCCCCGCGCTCGCGAGCGGCCCAGCGTTGCCTGTTGTCCCCGGAGCTGAGTGGACACTGAGCGCGGTGCTCAGAACGGCGGCGGCAGGCGCCGGCTCCATCACCTACGTTCGTGGCGACGGCACTGCACTCTCGAGCAGCTACGAAGCCTTGGCCGCAGAATCGCGATCGATCGCCGGTTCGCTGACCCGAGCCGGATGCACACCACGGACACCGATCGTGTTGCTGCTGCCGGAGCAGAGTGACGTACTGCCGGCGTTCTGGGGAGCGGTCGGCGCGGGCGCGGTGCCGCTGGTGGCATCGCCGCCGGCCGACTTTTCTTCACCGAGTCGCCAGGTCGACCACCTCGCCCACATCTGGTCGTTGCTCGAGCGACCGCTGCTGGTCACGACGCGAGCGTTGCTGCCGTCGGTGCTCTCGCTGTCGCGGTGGTTCGATGTCACACCCGATCGCGTCCTGGCCATCGAGGACCTGCGCGCTGGCTCCGCTGCGTACGAGCCGCATCAAGCCGATCCCGATGACGTCGCCTTCTTCAGCCTGACCTCGGGATCCACTGGCAATCCCAAGTGCGTGATGCTGACGCATCGCAACGCGCTGGCACGCGCGCGCGGCATGAATCAGCTGTGCGGCTGCTCCGCCGCAGATGTCGTCCTCAACTGGTTGCCGTTCGATCACATCGGCAGCTTGTCGGATTGGCACATCCGCTGTGTCGACCTTGGCTGCTCGGCCGTCTATGCGCCGCCAAGCATGATGCTCGGCGACCCGGTGCAGTGGCTGGCGGCACTCGATCGCTACGGCGCCACCCATTCATGGGCGCCCAACTTTGCGTATGCGCTCGTCACCGAAGCCTTGCGCGCACCCACGTCGACGGGCGCGGCAGCACCGCGCTATGACCTGTCGCGGGTCGAGATGCTGCTGACGGCTGGTGAAGCCGTCACGCCGGCAGCGGTCGAATCGTTCCTCGACGCCCTCGCACCGTTCGGGCTGCGGCCTGGCGCCGTGCGGCCCGCCTTCGGCATGGCGGAAATGGCTTCGGGCGTGACCTATGGCAGCGGCGGCAGCATCGATCGGCCCATGCGGTTTCATCGCATCGATCGCACCTCGCTGTCCGGACGGGTGCGTCCGGCGGAACACGGCGCGGGCGCCGCCACCTACGCCGACCTCGGTCCGCCCATCGCCGGTGTCTCTCTGCGCATCGTCGACGATGCGGGAGCGGTGCGGCCGGAGTGGCGCATCGGCCGGCTGCAGATCAGTGGATTGCCGATCGCGAAGGGCTACTACCGCGACGCCGACGCGACCAACGCCGTGTTCTTTGCGGACGGCTGGTTCGATACCGGCGATTACGGGTTCCTGGCCAACGGGTGCCTGGCGCTGACCGGCCGCGCCAAGGACGGCATCATCGTCAGCGGCGCAAATTATTCGAGCGCCGAGATCGAATCCGTCGTCGAGGCGGTCGACGGCGTGGCGGTCTCGTTCGTCGCCGCGGCGGCCGTCCGACCGGAAGGCCGGTCTGACGAAGCGCTGGCAATCTTCTACGCGTCTGACCTTCGCGGCGCCGCGCGGGTAGCGGATCTGGGCCGCGCCATTCGGGTGGCGGTGGTGGAGAAGATCGGCATCCAACCCGACTACCTGGTGCCGGTCAACAAGGCCGACATTCCGAAGACGGCGATTGGCAAGATTCAGCGGCCGCAGCTGGTCAGGCAATTCGAAGCGGGCGCGTTCGACGAACTCGTCAGGGACATGGATCTGCTGGTCGGAGCGGACCGCACCATCCCGGATTGGTTCAGCACCAAGACGTGGCAGCCGTCATACGAGGGCGCCAGGCGGGACATCGGGCGGGCCATCGCCGTAGTCGGTGGCGACTCCGCCCTGGCAGACGCGCTGACAACAGCCCTCGGTGCCATCGTGGCCGTCCCGGATGCCGACACGATCGTGTTCCTTGCCGGCACTGAACACGCAGAGTCTGGACTCGAGGCGTCGGCCTCAGGCTTGTGGCGGCTGACACAGTTTCTTCAGCCCCTGGCAGTGGCTCGCGCTGATGCCGATGGACACGAGCGCCGAACCACCGTGCTGGTGGTCACCATCGGCGCTCAAGTGATCGATCCGCGTGACACCCTTCGCGACGATCGAGCGGCGTGGGCGGGCGTGGCCTTGAGCCTGGCGCAGGAGTGTCCGTGGCTCGACCTTCGCGTGGTCGACCTTGACCGAGAGACCACCGAGGCAGCGGCGGACTGGTGCCTCGACGAGCTGAGACGCGAGGGCGGTGGGCGAATCTCGGCGTGGCGCAATCAACGCCGCCTGATCCCGCGACTAGCGAGCTCACGGGTCGCACTCGATCCAGCCGGACCGCCAGCCTTCACGAACGGTGCGCTGATACTCGTCACGGGCGGCACCGGTGGCGTCGGCCGCCTCGTGGTGAGACACCTTCGTGAGGCGTACGACGCGCGCGTTCTCGTAGTCGGTCGGGGGCCGGGCGACGTCGCGCCTGGGCCCGACGAACGGGTGTTCTATCACCAGGCGGAGGTCTGCGATCCGACTGCACTCGGCGCGGCGGTTGATGCGGCCGAAGCCGTGTTTGGCCAGCGGCTGGCTGGCGCGATCCATCTGGCTGGGGTCGCGAGCGATCGTCCTTTGATCGAAGAGACCGCCAGCACGCTCTCTGCGGTCTGGCGACCAAAGGCGCTCGGTGCCGTCACGGTGGCTGAACTGGTTCGCTCACGATGCGGCGATCAAGGCGTGCTCGTCACTTTCTCGTCGGTCAACGGATTCCTCGGCGGCGCTGGCGCCTCCGCGTACAGTGCGGCCAACGCCTACGTTGACGCGTTCACCGATGATCTCCGCGCCACGGCGCAGCTCCGCTGCTGGAATCTGGCCTGGAGCATGTGGGACGACACCGGCATGAGCAGCGGCTTCGCGATGCGCGAAGCGGTGCGCGCGAAGGGACTGGCCATCCTCAGGCCCGACGCCGCACTGCTGTCGCTTGCCGCGTGCCTCAGGCGTCCGCCCGCTTCGGTGTTCGTCGGCGCCGATACCGGTAATCCACACCTCGCCCAGTTCTCGAGCCGTGGCAGCGTGGTGCTCCGCAGCGCGGCCGGCGACCGCACGCTGGCCAGAGTGGCGCCTCGCACTCCAGTCGAACGGAAGCTGGCGCGCATCTGGGAAGACCTGCTCGGCGTCAGCGACCTCGCCGTGCACGATCACTTCGTCAGGCTCGGCGGCCACAGCCTGAAGGCCACCCAGCTGGTGGCTCGCATCCAGAAGGAGTTCGACACCCGCGTCACGCTGCAGGACGTGTTCCGCGTCCCGACCATCGAGGGGTTGGCCGCGGTGGTGGAGAGTGGCGCGCGCGAGCAGTTCGCCAGCATCGAGGCGGTGTCGCAGGCCCCCCACTATCCGGTGTCTCATTCGCAACGGCGGCTATGGGTCATCGAACAGATGGGTCTGGCCGGCTCGGCGTATCACATCGAGGGCGCCACCAGCATCGCGGGCGATATCGATATCGCTGCCTTGCAGCGATCCGTCGACGCGGTGGTCGCACGCCACGAGGCCCTGCGCACCACGTTTGTCGAGATCGACGGTCAGCCGCGGCAGGTCATCAACACCGGCGGCGATCAGGTGCTGACGCTGGTCGATCTGCGAGAGGCCGCTGATCCTGATGCCGAGGCTCGACGCAGAATCGAGACCGCGTCCGCAGTTTTGTTCAACCTCGCGACGGGCCCGCTATTCAGGGCGACGCTCTATCGGCTGTCTGATACGCGGGCGGTGCTCGTCCTGACGATGCACCACATTGTGAGTGACGGCTGGTCGATGGACGTCATGGTCCGCGAGCTGCTTGATGGCTATGACCGCGCGCATCGTGGGCTGGCACTGGCCGCGCCCCCGCTGCGGATTCACTACAAGGACTTCGCGGCCTGGCAGCATCGCGTGTTGGAGAATGACGCCGCCGGTCATCGCTCCTACTGGCTGGACGCCTTCGCCGGTGACCTGCCCATCATGGACTTGCCGGCCGATCGTCCCAGGCCGGCGGTGCAATCGTTCGCGGGGTCGGTCGTCGCGGTCACCATTGACGCGGTGACGGGACGCGCGATTCGCCAGTTCGCGTCAGCGCAAGGCGCCACCGCCTTCATGGCCTGGCTGACGGTCATTCGCCTGCTGGTGTTCAAGTACACGCGCGCTGAAGACGCCATCATCGCGACGCCGGTCGCCGGTCGCGAACATGCCGACTTGGCCGGGCAGGTGGGCTTCTACGTCAACATGTTGCCGCTCCGCATTCCGGTGTCGGCCGACATCAACGGCGCTGATCTGCTGAAGCGCATCCAGTCGATCACGACGAGCGCAGTTCAGCATCAGGCGTATCCGTACGACCGCCTGGTGGAGGAACTGGCCATTCGCCGCGACGCCGGCCGCAATCCGCTGTTCGATCTGGTGGTGTCGGTCACCGAATGGCAGGGTGAGTCCGCATTGCCATCCGGACTGGTGACGGATGCCGTCGACCTGACAGCGACCACCAGCAAGTTCGACCTGACCTTCTTTCTGTCAGAGACGGCCTCGGGCAGCTGGCTGCTGCTGATCGAGTTCAACAGCGACCTGTTCGACGAGGCGCGCATTCGCCGCATGGCGGACCATGTCGCGACACTGGCGGCGAGCCTGGTGCTGAAGCCCGACGCCAGCATCTCTGAACTCGACTTGTTACCCGCCGCCGAGCGGCGACTGCTGGTCAACGAGTTCCCAGCAGAACCATCTGACTACCCGAGGGACCAGTCGATCGCCCAGGTCTTCGAGCATCAGGCGTTGGCGACGCCTGAGCAGACGGCGATTCTGTCGGCCCGCGGCGCCTTCACGTATCGAGAGCTCGATGCGCGCGCTAACGGCCTGGCGCATGTCCTTCGCCGCCACAGCGTCACGCCCGAAGAGCCGATCGGCATCCTGATGGCGCCGTCGGAATGGACGGCGGTGGCACTGCTCGGCATTCTCAAGGCTGGTGCCGCTTATCTGCCGCTCGACATCACGCATCCAGCTGCGCGACGCAGCCTGATGATCGCCGACTCGCGTTGCCGTGTGATCGTGTCTGACGGCGACAGCGGCGACGAGCACACCACCGCCACATTCATCGACGTGCGCACGCCTGATCCGCAGGACCACGGGCCCCTGGTCGAGCAATCCGCCAACGCCCTGGCCTACGTGATGTACACGTCGGGATCCACGGGCCGGCCCAAAGGGTCGCTGATCGAGCAGCGATCTGTTCTTCGCCTGGTCAAGGGCGCCAACTACCTGCAGCTGGGTCCAGATGATCGCGTCTTGCAGACGGGCTCGCTCGCCTTTGACGCGTCAACGTTCGAGTTCTGGGGACCGCTGCTGAACGGAGGATGCCTTTGCATCCCCGCTGAGAAAGAGGTCCTCGATCCGCTGACGCTAGAGCGGCTGCTCAGCGAGTGGCAGATCTCCACCATGTGGTGCACGGCCGGGCTGTTCAATCAGATGGTCGACGCCAACGTCCGCATGTTTGGCGGCCTGCGTCAGGTGTTGACCGGAGGCGAGCGGCTCTCGCCGTCACACGTGCAGCGGTTCCGCGATGCGCTGCCAGAGGTCCGGCTGATCAACGGCTACGGTCCGACCGAGAACACGACCTTCACGACCTGCTACGACATCCGCCATGCTGACGGTGAAGAGGTGCCGCTCGGTAGACCTATTTCGAACACCACGGTGTTCGTGCTCGACGCCGACGGGCACCCGGCACCGATCGGTGTGGCGGGGGAGATCTGCGCCGGCGGCGATGGTCTGGCGCGCGGCTATCTCAACGACGTGGCGCTCACCGCCGAACGTTTCGTGCCGCATCCGTTCGAACCGGGCGCTCGCTTGTATCGCACCGGCGATGCCGGCCGTTGGCGCGCGGATGGCCTGCTGGAGTTCGCCGGCCGCATCGATCAGCAGCTCAAGATCCGTGGCTATCGCGTGGAGCCCGGCGAAATCGAGATTGCCATTCGCCAGCAGCCCGGTGTGGATGATGCGGTGGTCATTGCGCGGACGACATCGGCCGGTACCCACGAGCTGATTGCGTATGTGACCTCCAGCGGGACACTCTCACCGAGCGGCCTGCGGGCGGGCCTGGCGGCGAGCCTGCCCGACTACATGGTGCCCGCGCATTGGGTTCAGCTCGATCGGTTCCCCCTCAACGCGAGCCTCAAGGTCGACCGCGCGGCCTTACCCGCGCCGGGCCCTCGCGCCGAGAGCGCTTCATCCGAGCACGCTGCTCCACGAACCGCCGAAGAACGCGCCTTGGCCGAGGCCTGGGGCGAGCTGCTTGGCGGCTCGCCAGGCGTGCACGACAACTACTTCGAGTTGGGTGGAGATTCGATTCGCGCCATTCAGCTGGCAAGCCGGCTGCGCCGCCAGGGATGGCGACTACAGGTCAGGGATGTGTTCACGCATCCGACGATTGCCGCTCTGGCCGGCCATCTGCGACCGCTTGCAGCGGCGGATGAAGTGAAGACGCGGCACGATGTCCCAGGGCCGGTGCCGATGACGGCGGCGCAGCACTGGTTCTTCGCGCATCATCACGGTCCGCTCTCGCACTTCAACCAGGCGGTCCTGATCACACCACAACAGGTTGTCCAGGAAGCACCGCTTCGTGCGGCGTTGACCGCGTTGGTCGATCGACACGATGCGTTACGGTTGGTCTTCCCCCAGCGCAATCAGCAGCACGTCGCCGAAGTCCGACCAACAGGTGCGCCGGCGTGGCTCGACCTGGTCGACCTGCGCTCGTCATCCAATGCCACGAAAGCGCTCGCGTCACAGCTCGACGAAATGCATCCGCAGTTCGATCTCGAGCACGGTCCGCTTTTCCGCGCCGCCTTGCTGCAGATGCCGATCGGGCAACGACTGTGGCTCTGTGGCCATCACCTGGCGGTCGATGGCGTGTCGTGGCGCATCATCCTCGAGCAGCTGACACTCGCTTACCAACAGGCTGCCAGCGGCGAGGCCGTCGATCTCGGCGATGCCTCAGCGTCGTTCCGCGACCGCGCCGACGAATCCGTTCGGTTCGCGACCAGCGACGCGCTGCGGAGCGAACTCGCGACCTTCGCGTTCAGCCCGGAACCGACCGGCGTCGGCGACGACACGCAGTCGACCTATGGAACCAGCGTCACGCTCGCCGCAACCCTCTCGACTGATGAGACGCGGCTGCTGCTGTCGGCGGCACATCACGCCTACAACACTGAGATCAACGATCTGCTGCTCGCCGCACTGGGCCGTGCGCTCGGTGAGTGGTCAGGCGAGGAGTCGACTGTTATCGACCTCGAGGGCCACGGCCGCGAGCGGCTGCTGGCCGACCTGGATCTCACGCGCACCGTCGGATGGTTTACCAGCATCTATCCGGTTACGCTCCCGGCTCACGCCAGCTATCGCGATCAGATTCGGGGTGTCAAAGAGACGCTGCGGGCGATACCCCGTCGCGGCGTCAGCTATGGGATCGGTCACTACTCCCGTCCGGCCACTGATGGCAGCCTGCCCAACCTGCCCGCGGTCTCGTTCAACTATCTCGGACAGATCGACACGCCTTCGAGCGGACCCGCCTGGTTCGCGTTCGCTCCAGAAGCGTCGGGCAGCGCACTGGCGCCCGGACTCAATCGGGCCCACGCGTTCGACATCGTCGCGATCGTTACCGATGCGCAGTTGAGCCTGTCGGTCCTGGCTGATACAGATCGCCGTGACCAGGGGCAGCGACTGCTTGACGCGGTGTTGGCGCAGCTCAGGTTGGTCGTGGCCCATTGCCAGGACCGTCCCGCCGAGCGGACCCCGTCGGACTTCACCATCAGCTCGCTGTCACTCGTCGACTACGACGCGTTGCTGTCGTCGCGCGGCTGGCGTGGTTCCGAGATCGACGATGTGAGCCTGGCGACGCCGATGCAGGAGGGCCTGCTGTTGCTGTCGGTGCTGGACACGCACTCGCCGGCCTACCGCGTCCAGATGGCCTACACGCTGAGCGGCCACCTCGACGCGTTGCGGTTCGAGAACGCGTGGCGGGCGGTGGGCCGCGCGCATCCTGTGCTCCGCTCCGCTTTCGTGCACGAGGGACTCGATCGGCCACTGCGCGTGACCTTGCGAGATCGTGTGCCGTCGTTTACCTGGTACGACTTGCGGAGCTTGTCTCCGGAGGCGCAGACCGCGCGGGTCCGAGAGGAGCGGGATCGCGACCTGGCCACCGGTTTCGATTTCGAGCGCGACACGCTCATGCGGTTCATCATTTTCCAGCTGGGCGAGGCGCGATGGGAGGTCGTGTGGACCTACCATCACGTGCTGCTCGATGGCTGGAGCCTTGGCCTGGTCTTCCGCGATTTCGCGGCTGCTTACGGTGTCGCGGACGGCGCGCCGCCTCTCCTTCCGCCGGGTCCCGATCCCGCCGAGTACTCGCGGTGGCTCGCACGTCAGAATCCGGAAGACGGCCGCACCTGGTGGAACCGCTATCTCGATGGCTACGACCAGGCGGCCACCGTCCCTGGCGCGGGCCTTGATCACGCCTCGACGCCAGTCGATGGTGAGTTGGTCGTGGAGCTGACCGCAGGGGAGACCGCCGTTCTTGCGGACACCGCCGGCCGGTGGGGAGTCACCACCGCCACGCTCGTCCTGGCCGCGTGGGGTGTCGTCTTGTCGCGCTACAACCGGACCAACGACGTCGTGTTCGGATCGATCGTGTCTGGCCGGCCTGCCGAACTCGCTGATTCCGATCGCATGGTTGGTGCCTTCATCAACGCCGTGCCGGTGCGCGTGCGGATGCCTGAGACCGGCCTCGTGCAGGACTTGGCCATCGCTCTGCAGGCGGATCTCGCTGGCGCCGAACGCTTTCATCATGTACCGCTGGCCGACATTCAGGGCGCGACGCCGCTCGGGCGCGACCTGTTCTCGCACATGGTGATCATCGAGAACTATCCGGTCGAAAAGCAGCTCGTTGATGCCGGGCGTGCCGCACAGCTGCAGATCGATCACCTTGAGGCGCACGACCGGACGCATTACAGCTTCTCGCTCACGGTGGTGCCCGGCGACACGCTGGCCATTGGCTTCCAGTACGACGCCTCACGCCACGACCCGGCGCAGGTGGAACGAACCGCAGGCCACTACCTCAACGTCTTGCGGGCCTTCGGGTCGATTGCGAAGCTTGACGATCTCGAGATCATGAGCGAGGTCGAGCGTGACACCGTCCTTCGCCGCTATCAGCCAGCGCGGCGAACCTTCGCTGACGGCACGGTGGTCGAGCTGGTGTCGGCTCGCGCCGCGCAGGCGCCGGACCAGATCGCGGTTTCAGGCGGCGCCACCGCCACGACCTATCGCGAGCTGGTGGATCAGGCCGCCCGCATGGCTGCGGTCCTGTCTGATGCAGGCATCGGGTTGGGGGACCGCGTCGGCGTGCTGATGGAGCGGCACCCCGCGGTGCCTGTCGCCCTGTTGGCGGTGATGCACGCCGGCGCCGCCTACGTGCCACTCGATCCCGACTATCCCAAATCGCGGCTTGAGTTCATGGTCGCCGATAGCGGCTGTCGCGCCATCGTCACCACGACTCAGTCGATGACTGCGATCGCGCTCGGTCCGGTGTGGCAGACGATCCACCGCGCTGGCGACGTCGTGATTGTCGCGGATTCTTCAGCGGTCTCTGAGGCAGCGGCTGTGCGGCCGGGTCCCGCCGATCCGGCCTACGTGATGTACACGTCAGGCTCGACCGGTACGCCCAAGGGGGTCGTCATCCCGCATCGCGCACTCGCCAGCCAGGCGCAGTGGTTCGTCGAGGAGTTTGGCGTCACCAGCGACGACCGTTATTTCCAGAAGGCACCGATCTCGTTTGATGCTTCGGTCGAGGAGATCTACGCGCCGTTGGTGGCGGGCGGCCGGGTGGTGATGCCTGGCCCGGACGAGCACCTTGATCCCGATCGGCTGGCGGCGGCGCTGATACGAAACGACATTACCTTGTTGCAGCTGGTGCCGTCTCAGTTGGCGATGATGCTCGATGCCGGATGGGATCCCTCGGCCTCGCCGCTGCGCATCCTCTTCCTTGGCAGCGAAGCGCTGGATGTCAGTCTGCTGTCGCGGCTACCCAAGTCCCGGCAGTTCGAGGTCGTCAATCTCTATGGTCCGACGGAGACTTGCGATAACGCCGCGACCTGGCGATGGGATGGCCGGACCACCGGTCCGGTCCCGATCGGGATCCCGGTCGCCAACACCCGCGCCTACGTAGTCGATGAGCGCCTGATGCCGGTACCACCGGGCATTCTCGGCGAAATCTGCCTGGGTGGCGACAACCTCGCGCTTGGGTACCACAATCGCGCCGACCTGACCGCGGAGCGATTCGTCCACTCCATGGCGCTAGGCGAACGCTTGTATCGGACCGGCGATCTCGGCCGATGGGTTGAACCAGGCGTGCTTGAGTACAGCGGCCGCATCGATCAACAGGTCAAGATTCGTGGTCACCGCATTGAGTGCGGAGAGATCGAGGCACAGTTGCGGTCGCACGCTGGCGTGCAAGACTGCGCGGTCGTGGTCGGCCGGCCTGATGGTCAACCGGAGCTGGTGGCCTTCCATGTCGCCCGCACAGACGCCTCGCCGGCGCCAGTCGCCAATGACCTTCGCCGCTGGCTGGCGGCGCGCCTGCTTGACGCCATGGTTCCGGCTCGATTCGTCGCCCTTGAGCAGTTACCGGTCATGCCCAACGGCAAGATCGATCGTCGCAGCCTCGAGGCGATCACGTCGATTCGCGGCAATCGCGAGGGCGGAGCCGACCGTGTCGCGCCGCGGGATGCCAACGAAATCACGATTGCCGGCATCTGGTCGGGCGTGCTCGGCGTCGCCGATCCGGATGTGCGGACCAACTTCTTCGAAGCCGGTGGACACAGCCTGAAGGCCATGCAGATCGTCTCGCGCATCCATCGCGACCTCGGCATCAGGGTGACGCTGCGCGACCTGTTCGATCACCCCACGATTGAAGGATTGGCGTCGCTGTCACGGCCGGTCGACCGCTACGCGGCGATCGAACCCGCTGCACCGCAGGCCACCTACGCCTTGTCGCACGCGCAGCAGCGACTGTGGCTGCTGCACAACATTCCTGGCGGCGAGTCGGCCTACAACATGCCGTCCGCGTTCTGGATCGAGGGCACGGCGCTGGACATCAATGCGCTCGAACAGGCGTTCGCTGCCCTGCTCGACCGTCACGAGGCACTGCGAACCGCGTTCGTTCTCGTCGATGGCGAGCCGCGCCAGCAGATTCAGCCACCCGTCAGCGTCCGAATTGAGCGCGTCGACTTGCGCGATGCTGAAGATGCCGAGGCGCACGCACGATCACTCGCCGAACAGGAGGCGTTGCGGCCGTTTGACCTGGCATCGCCACCCCTGCTTCGGGTTACCGCCATCGCCATGCCGGGTGCGGCGCCGCGCACCGTCATCCTCCTCACCATCCACCACATCGTCGGGGACGGTTGGTCGGGAGAGGTGCTGGAACGCGAGATCGCGATTCTCTACGACGCGTTCAGGACTGGTGAGGGTCATCCCCTGCTACCACTGCGGATTCAGTACAAGGATTTCTCGGAGTGGCAGAACGCCAGATCGTTTGAGGCGGATGAAGCCTGGTGGTTGCGGGAGCTCGAGGGGGTTCCCGATCAGCTGATGCTGCCGACCGACTATGCCGCAGCCACGAATCGCGACTTCCGCGGCGCCATCGAACAGCTCGTCGTCGATACCGCAGTCACGGCCGGCCTGTCGGCGCTGGCTATCAGGCGCGGCACCACGCTCTCGCACACCGTGCTGGCGTTGTTCATGCTGACGCTGAACCGGTTGAGCGGCCAGAACGACCTGTGCGTGGGCATGAGCGTGGCCAACCGCAACCATCCGGATCTTGAGGGCTTGATCGGGTTCTTCGTCAACGTGCTGCCGGTACGTGGCCGGTTTGCCGAAGGCATGTTGCTCGACGACTTGCTCGACCGTGTCTCGGCCAGCGCCACGGGTGCGCTGGATCGCCAGGACTATCCCTTCGATCGGCTGGTCCAGCGCCTGAACCCCAATCGCACGACATCGCGGCACCCACTGATCAACGTCGTCTATGCATTTCAGAATTTCGGCGACCTTCGGCTGGAACAAGGATCGAGCGCGACGGACACCGACTCTGCGACCACGATTCGGCCATTCGAGTTTGCGTTCAGGACCTCGAAGTTCGACCTGACCCTGTTCGTGTCCAATGAGGCCGATACGTTGCGATTGACCCTTGAGTACGACACCGGGTTGTTCGCGCCGGCCACCGCGAAGCGTCATCTCGCACTGCTGGCCCGATTCGCCCGCATGGCGGCAGCGCCAGCCGAGGTGACCTCGTGAACCTCGACGACTTCAACCTGCTTGAGGACGACTCCGAACGCGCGGACTTGATGGCGCAGTTGCAGCGCTTCAACGCCGCGCCCAGACACTATCCGCGCGCATCGGTATCCTCACTCTTCGTCGCCCAGGCGCTCCGCACACCCGATGCCGTTGCCGCACGTCACGACACCGGAGCGATTTCCTACGTGGAGGTTGACCGCGCCTCGAATCGGGTGGCGCGTCTGCTGGTCCGCCACGGCATCGGCCGCGAGGCGTTCGTCGGCGTGATGATCGACGATGCGATCCAGCTGGTGGTGGCGCTGGTCGGCATTCTCAAGGCCGGGGCAGCCTACGCGCCACTGGACCACAACGCGCCGTACGATCGCGCGCGCTATGTCGTGTCAGACACCGGCGCGCGGGTGATTCTCTCGAGCCAGGCGCACCTGCCGCGCCTCAGCCGGTTGCGACAGGACTGTCCCGCGCTCGCCACGGTCATTTGCCTCGACGCCAATCAGACGGATGTCGACCGTGAAGACGACCGGCCACTGGCCGACCTCGCCACCGCCGACAGTCTCGCGTACGCCATCTACACGTCAGGAACATCAGGCCGCCCGAAGGGCGTACTGGTCGAGCACGCGGCCATCGTCCGACTGGTGGTGAATCCCAACTTCGCGACTCTGAGCGCAGAGACTCGCATCCTGATGACCGGCGCACTGGCGTTCGACGCCTCCACCTTCGAGATCTGGGGCGCTCTGCTCAACGGCGGCACCCTGCATCGTCCACCCGAGATGGCATTGCTGGATCCGGCCGAGATTGAACGGCGCATCCGCGAGTGGCGCATTACCACGATGTGGCTGACGGCGAGCCTGTTCAACCAGTTTGTCGACGCGAACCCGCGCATGTTCGACGGCTTGACGGAGCTGCTGATCGGCGGCGAGCGGCTGTCACCGGCGCATGTCAATGCCGTGCGGCGGGCCAATCCCGGGCTGATGGTGGTGAACGGTTATGGGCCGACCGAGAACACCACGTTCACGGCGTGCTGCCGAATCAGCACGGAGTACGACGGCGACATCCCGCTGGGACAGCCAGTCTCTGGCACCGAAGTGCTGATTCTCGACGGCTCTGGCGCGCCGGTTCCCGTGGGGATTCCGGGAGAGATCTGCGCCGCCGGAGACGGCCTCGCCCGCGGCTACCTGAACGATCCCGAGCTGACCGCGCAGAAGTTCGTGCCGCATCCGTCGGATGCGGGCCGCCGCATGTATCGGACCGGCGACCGTGGCCGGTGGACCGCCGACGGCGACATTCAGTTTCTGGGCCGGCTCGACGAACAGGTAAAGATTCGCGGCTACCGGATCGAGCCGTCCGAGATTGAGCACTGCATCCGCGAGTATCCCGGCACCGGTGATGTGTGCGTGATGGCGGTGGCTGAAGGCGAAGGCCTGGCGCTGGCCGCCTACGTCACTGGCGGCGTCGGTCCAGACGTGCTGCGCGGGCACCTCAAGGCACAACTGCCTGATTACATGGTGCCGTCTTACCTGATTTCACTCGACCGATTGCCGCTCACCATCAACGGCAAGGTTGATCGCCGCGCGCTGCCCAAGCCGCGGCGGTCAGGCAATGCCGCCGTGAAAGCCGCGTCGGAGACCGAGGCCGAACTGGTCCGAATCTGGGCGGAGGTCCTTGGCACCGAGGACGTCGGCGCCAGCGACAACTTCTTCGACCTGGGCGGTCACAGCCTGAAGGTGACCAGGCTCGTTGCCCTCATTCAAGAGCGGCTCGGCGTTCGCGCGCCGCTGGCCGCGGTGTTCCGGTCACCCACCGTTCGCGACCTGGCGCGCTATCTGCTCGACTCGGCCGAGTGGGGTATCAGCCTCGCTGACGATGCCATGGTGGTGATGGGCGATCGCGAGGGTACGCGGAAGCTGTTCGCGCTGCCGCCCGGGACTGGCGATGTGATGGGCTACATGCCGCTCGCCGAACAGCTGCGCGACTGGCGCCTGCACGCCTTCAATTTCATTGAGGCACCGACGCGGCTCGGCGACTACGCCGAAATCATCATGGCCGAGCAGGCGGGACCATGCGTGCTGCTGGGCTACTCCTCTGGCGGCAATCTCGCGTTTCACGTCGCTGCCGAGATCGAGCGCCGCGGTGGCCAGGTGTCGGATCTCGTGATGGTGGACTCGGGACGCAATGTCTCGCCCTATCCGTATCTCGAGGAGGCCGTGCTGGCCGCGGCTCACAGCTTTCTCGAGCACGAGACCATCAAGCCGTACTGCAACACGCCGGTGCTGCGCGACAAGGTGATCCGCAAGATTGTCGGCTGCTATCGCTTTCTCGCCTCGACCGCCGACGACCACGTGCTGAAGGCCAACCTCCATGTCATTCTCGCTGACGATCATCAACTCGAGGTGTTTCACGAGGGTCTTCTGTGCAGCAGCATTCCCGCATGGGCGCAGGCGACAACCGGCAGGTTTCAGATCTACCACGGCGCCGGCAACCACGACCGGATGCTCTACGACCCGTCGCTTGGGCGGAATGTCGCGCTGTTGATGGAGATTCTGGCGGCCATCGAGCCGGGGTAACCCGCCCCCGCTTACGCGGAGGCGAGGTCCATTGCGGAGACGGCGCTTGCCGACAGGATGGCCATGGCCTCGTGCGCCACGTCGGTGCCGATGTTCAGCGGCGGCATCAGCTTGATGACCTGGCGGCTGCCGCCACAGGTTTCCACGATCAGACCGCGGTTGAAGCACTCGGTTGCGATGCGACGGTTGATCGCCGGGTCGTTGGTCTCCACCCCCAGCAACAATCCCCGGCCTCGCACTTGAAGCCCCAGCGCCGGCTGTGCCGCGCCCAGCTGGCGAACCGCCATCGTGAGCACATCGCTGGTGCGGACCACTGAGGCCGCGAGTTCCGGGGTCTCCCAGAAGCCGAGGGCGGCTGACGCGGTGACGAAGGCGGCGTTGTTGCCGCGGAACGTGCCGGTGTGTTCGCCGGGCTTCCATTGATCGTGGTCGGGCTTGATCAGGACCAGCGACATGGGGAACCCGTAGCCGCTGATCGACTTCGACAACAGCACCATGTCGGGCTCGATGCCGGACGGTTCGAAGCTGAAGAAAGTGCCGGTCCGGCCGCACCCGGACTGAATGTCGTCGACGATCAGCAGCATGCCGTGCTTCCGGCACAGTGCCTGGATCTTGCGCAGCCATTCCGCCGACGCGACGTTGATGCCGCCTTCAGCCTGAATGGTCTCGAGAATCACCGCCGCCGGCCGGTCGAGGCCGCTCGCCTCATCGTCCAGCAGGCGGGCGAGGTAATCGGCGGTGTCGACCTCGGGACCGAAGTAACCGTCGAACGGCAGAAAGGTCACGTTGCCACGCTGCAGGTACGCTTCGTCGCGGTAGAACGAGTTGGCGCTGGCGGCGAGCGCACCAGCAGACAGCCCGTGATAAGCGCGCGTGAAGGCAATGACATTGCTGCGACGCGTGATCTTGCGGGCCAGCTTCAACGCCGCTTCGGTGGCATTGGTGCCGGTCGGTCCGGCAAACTGCACGCGATAGTCGAGGCCGCGCGGCGCCAGAATGATACGACTGAAGCGATCGAGAAACCGGCTCTTGGCGCGGGTCGCCATATCGAGCGAGTGCATGACCCCATCGGCCGCCAGGTACTCGAGCAGGGCCTGCTTCATACCCGGTTCGTTGTGGCCGTAGTTCAGCGCGCCGGCACCGCAAAAGAAATCGATGTAGCGGCGACCGGACACGTCAGTCTGATACGGTCCCGAGGCGGTGTCGAAAACAACGGGGAAAGCCCGACTGTACGATCGGACTCGTGATTCAAGGCGTTCGAAAATATCCACGGTTGAAGAGGAGATCGTATCATTACCAGCAGAGTGAGATGGCCGCCGATCGACAACAAACTGGAGCGGGCGTGAGGGTCGAGCGGCGCTCGCCCTGGCTGCTGGCGTTCAATGCCGGTGGTCCCGCCACCCGGCGGCTGTTCTGTTTTCCGTTCGCGGGCGGCGGCGCCTCGGCGTTCCGTGGATTGGCACAAGCAGTTCCGGCCGGCACCGAGATTTGCTCGGTGCAGCTCCCTGGTCGCGAAGACCGTTACAGTGAGTCCGCGCTCACGAGCATTCCCATGCTGGTCAGCGCGTTGCTGCCCGCGTTGCGCCCGCACTTCAACCTGCCGTTTTCGTTCTTCGGCCACAGCATGGGCGCGCTGGTCGCGTTTGAACTGGCGCGCGAGATGCGCCGCCACCCGAACACACCTCAACCAGAGCACCTCTTCGTCTCGGGACGCCGCGCGCCACACCTGCCAGGCCGGCGCCGCGCCATCTACGCGCTGCCGTCAGCAGAGTTCTGGAACGAGATCACCGGTCTTCAAGGCACGCCCGCCGAGGTGCTGGCCGAACGAGACCTGATGGATCTGGTCGAACCGATTCTGCGTGCAGATTTCCAGGCCACGGAAACGTACCGCTGCCGCGAGGAAGCGCCGCTCGCCACGCCGATTACGGCCTTCGGCGGCGCGCAGGACCCAGAGACGACGCTCGGCGAGTTGGAGGGATGGCGCGAACACACGCGCCAGTTCGGCGGTGTCCGGTTCTTCCCCGGACACCACTTCTACCTGCAGTCTCAGTGGGTGGCGCTGGGAGATGCGATCACCACCGCACCCTTGGCGGGCGCCGACGGCTGAGCCGCGGCGGCGCGCAGACGACCCAGGTCTTCCTGCAGCGTCCGATTGGCAGCCTCAACGACGCTCACCGCCTCGGCGGCGTGATCCATGGCCGTACGCATGTCACGGAACCGCGCATCGCGATTAATGGCGACGACGCGGACGATGGCGGAGGCCAGAATCACCAGCACGCCCAGGCGCTCCGCGCCCATCAATATGCGAATCGTGCCGGTCATCGCCTCGGGGCTGAGACCAGACAATCCCAGGGTCGCCGTGTCGAGGCTGATCTGAAACGCCAGCATGATCGCTGATTGCTCGGCATCGCGGCCAATCGCCAGCCAGTAGGCCACGCCAAACACGGCGACCAGGACCAGCCACGGCACCAGAATCGACATCAGCACAGCCTGGAAAGCCGAGTCGGGAGCCATCTGTGACGGCACTCTTGCGCCCTCGGCCGCTTTACGCACCTCGCGGCGCTGCTTGTCTTTCTCCTTGCCCGAAGGCCCGGCCAGCAGCAGCGCCAGGGCGCCGACGATTGGCGAGAACAGCAGTGAGAAGAACAGGCTGCCCCAGAAGCCGGCACGACGCTTCCGGCCGAGGTAGCCCATCAACAGGGCGCCGACGATCCAAGCAATGAGAATACGCATCTCTGGTTCCCGCGAATTCTATCTGACGGTGTCAGGGTTAAGGATCAGCGGCAGGCCGTTGGCGCCTGAGCCGACCACCACGACTTTGGTGTTGGGCGACTTCGCCAGTTCGAGCGTCGCTTCGATGCCCTTCCAGGTCAGGTAACGCTGGGCGTTGACATCGGCCGTGCCGCCGAACACGCGCACCTGGAACTGGTTGATGCCGTCGGCTTCAATCTGCTTGCGCGTCGATTCGGCGCGCTCGCGGTCCAGCCGGTACTTGTATTCCAGCGCCGACTGCTCCTGCCGCAGCTTCGACTGAATGGCCGTCTGCAGCATTTCCGGCAGCTCGATTCGCCGGATCAGCACATCGTCAATCGTAACAAAGCGATCCCGCACCTGCTGTGCCGCCCGTGCGACGATCTGGTTCTGCATTTCAACAGTGTTGAGGGTATACAGCTGATCGGGACGGTAGGCGCCCATCACCTCGCGCACCGCGGTCACAACTTCCGGAATGACGATGCGGGCGACGTAGTCGGGACCGATGGTCTGGTGCAGCTGCGGCACGGTCTTGGCGACCGGGCGGTAGCGCACGGTGACCGCGACCTTGATCTCGAGACCGTCGGTGGAGAGCACCGGCACGTCGTAGTCGACCTTGGCGATGCGGATGTCGTAGATGAACATCGCATCCCACGGGAAAATCAGGTGCGTGCCTTCGTTGTAAAGCATATCGAGCTGGGTGCCGGTCCAGCGACTCCACAACGCGCCTTCCTCGCCGGAGCGAACGGTGATCACCATTCGCGGCCAGAAGACGATGAAGACGAACAACAGCAACAGCGTCGACAACAGCAGCGCGAAGGCATGTTCGCGCGCGCCGGCACGCAGGCGCTCACCAAGAGTCAGGACTTCGTCGCCGGCGGCGGGAGCGGCGTTCTCGGATGCGGGCGTCATTTCTGGGACCTCTTGGCAGCGGGTGGCGGCTGGGCCGCGACCTCGGCCTGGCGCTGGACGATCTCCCGCATGCCGAGGCTGGCAAACGGGCACGTCACAGCGATCTGGGTGGGCGAAACGGTTTCTCCGGGTCCGGGTGGTAATTCCGGCGGCGCCGGCAGATAGACGACGGCGCCTTCGGCTGAGCACTCCAGGCTGTCCATCTGGCCGACGATGCGGATGTAATCCTGCGCTCGCACGGCGCGGGTCGCCATCTGGCTGGCGACTGATTCGTCGGCACCGACGTTGCCGTTCTCGTCGATGGCCATCGTGGTCAGCAGGTAATAGTCGCCGTCTTCGGTACCGGCGGAATCGAAGCCGAGCAGCACCAACGGCTGGCGCGGCGCGGCCGAGTCCCAACCCACTTCCAAGACGCCCAGATCGCGCGAATGCAACGCGGAGCGGACAATCACTGGCTTACCCGCCGGGTTGATATTCATGATCATCATGCAGCCGCAGGAGGCCGGCGCCGAGGCCGCCCACAGCTGCTGGCCGCCGTTCATGAACTCGACGCCGCTCTGGCGAGACGCCGGCTGGCCGCCGATCGCCGACGCGTTCATCGCGCGATCCATCCGCAGCGTCCCAAAGGCGCAGTCTGAGGCGCGGCAGACGACGTCGCTGTTGCCCGAACGCTCAACATAGGTGGAGAGCGGCGCCAGGGGTAGCTCCGCGCGAGTGAAACCGCCACGGCCATTGGGTGTCATCAAATAGCCCTCGACCTGATACACGTCGTCATTGCTCGGTCCGGCCCAGTCGTAGCCGATCCGCACCCGTTCGCCTGCCGGGAGCACCAGCGAGCCGACATCGGCATCGTGCAGCCTCGACACCAGCTCGATCGTCTGGCTACCGGTGCCCAGGTTCTCCAGCGTGATGCAACCACAGCGCGGCATCATCGCCGACAGCTCCAGGCCACTGCCGTCGGCCTGCTGCCGCACGCCGTGGAGCAGCTGATCCGTCGGGCCGCAACCGATTGCGCCGACCAGCATCACCACCAGCCACAGGCGTCCGGCATTACGGCCGCGCGGCCACGTCAATCGGCTCATGCCGTTCCTCCTCCGAAATCCACGAACTGACCCATTTCCATCTTCAGGACCCGGTCGCCGACATGGAAGTAGCGATCGTCATGCGTTGCGCAGATGATCGTTTTTCCCTGCCGTTTCAAATCGGGCAGCAGTGTCTCGTAGAAGAACTTGCGGAAGGCCGGATCCTGATCCGCAGCCCACTCGTCGAAGATACAGATCGGCCGATCCTCGAGCAGCGTGACGATCAGCGCCAACCGCTTCTTCTGGCCGGTGGAGAGATCCTGGTTCATGAAGCGGCCGTTCTGCCAGGTGGTCTTGCGCTCGATCTCCATCAGCCGCAGCAGGTCGAACACCCGGCGATTGTCGACATCGTTGATGCCATAGAGGCGCTCGAACAGGTGGTAGTCAGAGTAGATCACCGAAAACAGCTCGCGGTAGTTGCGATAGCCGAGCGTGCGCGCCGGAATGCCGTCGATCAGCACGTCGCCCTGGTCGGGAAAATAGAGCGCGGTCAGCAGCTTGAGGAAGGTCGACTTGCCGCTGCCGTTACCACCAACGATCAACACCGTCTCGCCCTGGCGCAACGTGAAGTCGAGGGGACCGACCGTGAACAGCGGCCGCTGATCGGAGTCGAGGTAGCTGAACTTGACGCCCCGCACTTCGATGGCGTCGAACGATGGCGGCGCCTCGCCGTCACCGGTTTCGCGCTCGGCCGCCTGCTGCTGCGCCTGGTCGAGCGCGTCTTCGAGCCGCCCGATGTTGGTCACCGCATGGGTGGCCGCGCGGAAGGCCGGCACCACCGACACCGTCATCGACAGCGGACCAATGATGAAGAGAATCGCCGAGGTCAGGCGGGTCACCTGCTCGGAGTAGACCTGGCTCATGCCCGGGAGAATGAACACCATGGCGCCGATCAACAGGTAGAACAGAACCTGCGTGATGATGTAGTAGTCGGCGTAGCGAACGGCGGTCTTGGTCTTGAGACCCGACACCTCGGCCGCAATCTGCTGCAGGTGCTCGTAGACCTCGCGGCTGCGCGCGCTGCGAATCTTGACTTCCTTGAACCCTTCCAACAGGTGGGTCAGGACGTCGAAGAACTCGCCCTCCTTGGCGGTCGAGCGATCGAGGTCGCTCATCAACTGCTGCTTGTTCTTGAAGTGGACGAAGACACCGGCGGTGATAATCGCCACCGTCAGGAAGAACGCGGTCGGCGACAACCAGAAGATGTAGACCAGGCTGAACAGCACCATCATCGCGCCCTGGGCCGCCAGCAACAGGGGCGGCGTGGTCTGCGAGATGGTCAGCGTCTCGGTGTTGACGCCGGCATAAATCTGTCCGCGGCCAATCCGCTCGATCGCCTGCAGGTCGGCGTGCCGAATCTTGTCGGACATCCGCACCCGCAGCCGCTCGATGATCTTCTCGACTTCGATGCTGACGATCCGCAGCACCCAGCGCTGCGAGAGCACATAGATGACGATCGCCAGCACGAACAGGATGGCCATCCGGACGTCGACCTGCTGGTTGGTCAGCGAGTGCGCCGCCGAATTGGCGATGACCAGCAGCAGGGCGTTACTGAGCCCCGAAATTATCGCAACAGTGATGACTTTCGGCAGCGAAACGTCTGAATGGCTGCCGAGAAAGTCCCAGAGCTTCATGGACGACGCGGGAACTGGAGCTGCACGCCGACCGAAAGAGTTTGAGTGGTCTTGGAGCCACCGGCGGTCTCGAGCACGATGTTGTCGTGCTCGGCCTGGTAGGTCACGTTGATCGCCAGCGGGCCATAGATCACGCCGCTCAGCGAAACCGCCGCCTGCATGCGCGAATCGTTGCCATCGCCGGTGTTGCGCATGTAGAGGAACGACTGGCTGAGTGACCACAGCGGGGTCAGCCGGGCACTGAGCAGTTCGAGAATGCCGGCCGTGAAATGGTTACCGTCAACCGACTCGATGTTTTTCTTCTGCTGGATGAAGCCGGCCACCGGGACGAGGTCCAGCCGGCCGCGGGCGCCGCCGGTCCAGTAGCCCAGACCGACGAGTTCTTCGTACTGGTAATCGATCGACTGCACCTTGTTGCGTTCGAACGACGGGCGCGCCAGCGCGTACCAGTGCTCGGCGAGATCCTGTCGGGCCGTGAACTTGACGTGCTGCGCATCGGCCGAGGTCTGGCCGAAGTACTTGCCGTAGGCGTGGTCGGCCTGCAGCGAGAAGCTGCGCTTGTCGGTCGCGCCCTCGATCTCGCCCATCGCGTTGAAGCTGGTGGTGTCGACGGGCCCGCTCATTTTCGAGAAGCCGACCGTGGCCGTTGACGTCCACACCAGCTTGTTCGGATCGGGCGGCGTGGCGGGCGGCGTGGCCGCTGGCTGTGCCGGGTCTGGCGCCGGCGCCTGGGCGAAGGTGGGCGCCGCGACGACGAGAGTGAACAGGACGATCATCGTCCCAAGCCGAAGAAAGGGTCGCTGTAGTGTGTGCATACTGTTTTGACAGGTCAGCGAAGAACCGAAAGCTGAGGACGCAGGAGGCGGCGGCCGCATGTGCCGGAATGGGATCGTGGTGCGGACCGCAAATGCTGCTTCAGCGCAGGGCTCGCATCGATCGCGAGCCCCGCGCCAAACAGAAACGCTGAGCAGGAACCTGACTGCCTAGGCTCTCGCGGCGGCGAATTCGTCCTGGAAGTGCTGACGAACTGCTTCGGGATCGAAGTTGAGCAGCGTGCCGCCCGCTTCGAAGTGCGCGATGAACACTTTGCCGACAGCGTAGCTGACAGCCATGGCGAAGCCAGGGATGACCGCCATCTTGAGAATCGAACCAACCACGGGGATCTGGCGAATCGCCTCGCCCGCGATGCCGGCCGCCAATGCATTCGGGGCCACGCCCGCGATCAACGACGCCACGCTGGTCTTCAGCCACTGACCCGACGTCATCGGCACGTCGTAGTGCTTCGCCAACTGCTGAACCATGCGCATCTGCACGATAGTAATCGCCGCGATGTCGATGAACGGAATCGGCACCAGGCTGACAGCACCCGAACCGAGAGCAAACTTGTTCACGATTCTCTGGGCGCCATTTTCTTTCAAGCTCATAAAGCCTCCAGGCGGGAGTATATCCGACGACTTCGCAGCTCGCAACGACGGTTCAGCCACAACTGCGGCCTCTGGCACAGTATTTTTGGCACGCGAAACGTTCTTCGCCTTCGACTCATCACTGGTGCGATACACCCAGCCCGTCTCGCCTTTCCTGGGCGCGGTCGCGGGAGTTTCGAAACTGGGTTTACGTTTCTTCGGGGGTGCCATGTCAGCTCCTTCAGCTGGATGATTGTAGACGCGGTCCCGTCCGCGGGCCGAGATTCTTTGTTCGCGACGAGGCCGGTTCGTCAGCGCTCAGACCTATCTCGACCGTGCACGGCTTTCGTGAAAGTGAACCTGCCTGACATTACTGGCGGTTAGCCGTCGGCTTCACGAATGACACCATGGTATTAATTGGGACTCCTTGCCTAATACCTCTGCACAGATAGTCGGCGGATTAAGATGCTAGCCATGCGCATCATTGCCGTCGTGAACATGAAGGGCGGCGTTGGCAAGACCACGACCGCTGTTCATGTCGCGGCGGGCCTGGCCCGGCGTGGCCAGCGGGGATTGCTGATCGATGCCGACCCGCAAGGCAACGTCGGCCATGTCTTCGGCGTCCAGTCGGCGGTGACCATTCGCGAGTTGATGCTGGGCGAGGCGACGGTGGCCCAGGCGGTGGTCGCCGGCGTGCGGCCCGGGCTCGACGTGATCACGGCGGCGCCGTCGGCGTTCGGGCTCGACGCCCAGCTGGCGGGCGCCGTACAGCGGGAAACCATCCTGGCGCGCCGCCTCAGCGGACTCACGGGCTACGACAGCATTGTGATCGATACCTCGCCCTCGATGAGCCTGCTCGCCTACAACGCGCTGCTGGTCGCTCACGAGATTTTGCTGCCGGTCGGGATGGACCCACTGGCCATCGCCGGAGCACGGCAGACGCTGGACGGCATTGCCGAGATTCGCCGGCTGTGGCCGGACCGGCGACTGGCACTCGCCGCCATTGTTCCCACGGCCATCAACGTTCAGACCCATGCGGCACGAGCCGGCATGGCCGCGCTCGAAGCGGATCCCGAAATGGCGCAGCACCTGTTCAGGACGGGGATTCGCCAGTGCCTCGACCTGACTTACGCGACCGCCGCGCACCAGACCATCTGGGAATACGCCCCGACGAGCCGGGCCGCCAGCGACTACGACAGCCTGCTCGACTTCATCGGTTCCACCGCCGCGCGGAACCAGCGGGTGTCCTAGCTCCCGTCAGCGAATGGCAGGCGCGCCTGATGACGACTCGGGCCTGGCCGGGTCGCCGCGGTGTTCGCTTTCAGCTTGAGTGGCGCGATAACGCGCCCATGTGTCCTGCTCCCAGGCCACTGGATCCATCCCTCAACAGGCGGTGGGCGTCTGCTTGTAGCCTTCCCAGATCTGGGCCATGGCCGTCGCGAACTCTGACAGCGCCGTCTTGAGGGTTTGATGGATTGACATGTCCTGATGGTAGTCGATCGATTCGCAGCCCGCCGTAGTCGACTTGCGCCGCGGCCTGCCCCTATACTCCTCCCCAGTCAGCGACAGACCATGCGAGGTTCCATGAAAGTGACACGACGAGATTTGCTGGCCGGCGCTGCCGGCGCCGTGGTGCTGGGCCAGACCACGCGGGCACAGACCCAGACACCGGTCGACCCCACCAAGGTGCGTGGCAAGCCAACCAGCGCCATGGGACAGCGCGCCCGCGCCGAAAAGGTCCAGCGACTCGTGCGCGGCAACATCTCGAGCACACCGCATCAGGACCTGATGGGCATCATCACGCCATCGGACCTGCACTTCGAGAGACATCATGGCGGGGTACCGGAGATCGACCCGGCCAACTATTCCCTGCTGATCCACGGCCTGGTCGATCGGCCGATGGTGTTCAGCCTGGCCGATCTCAAGCGTTTCCCGTCGGTCTCGCGCATCCACTTCCTGGAATGCTCGGGGAATCTGGGCCGCGTCGCCGGCCCCGAGACCACGCCCGGACTGCTTGCCGGACTCACCAGCACCAGCGAATGGAGCGGCGTACCACTCGCCACATTACTGAAGGAAGTGGGCGTGCAGCCCAAAGGGACGTGGCTCCTGGCCGAAGGGTCGGATGCCGCCGTGCTCACCCGCAGCGTGCCGATGGCCAAGGCGCTCGACGATGCGCTGATCGCGTACGGACAGAACGGCGAAGCGATTCGTCCAGAGCAGGGCTATCCCGCGCGCCTGTTCCTGCCTGGATGGGAAGGCAACGCCAGCGTCAAGTGGCTGCGTCGCATCGAGGTCTCGGACGCGCCGTTCATGACGCGCGAAGAAACCTCCAAGTACACCGAGCCCTTCGCCGACGGCACGGCGCGCATGTTCAGCTTTCAGATGGACGCGCGATCGCTCATCACCTATCCCGCGTTTCCAAACACGCTCGAACGCGGCTGGGTCGAGATCAAGGGCATCGCATGGACCGGCGCCGGCAGGATTCGCCGCGTCGAGGTCAGCACCAACGGCGGCGCGACCTGGGCGGCCGCTCAGTTGCAGGAACCGGTGCTGTCGATGGCGCATACGCGCTTCCGGCATCTCTGGAACTGGACCGGCGGCGAAGCGGTGATCATGAGCCGGGCGGTGGATGAAACGGGATACGTGCAACCGACGCGCGCAGAACTTCTGAAACTGCGTGGACCTGGGACCGCGATCTATCACATGAACCCGATCACCGGTTGGGTCGTTCAGGCCACCGGTAGGGTGATCTACAAGGAGGAAGCGTGGGGCTGACACACACACACGTCATCAGTGCCGCGACCACCTGGCTGGTGGTGACTGTCGCCGGCGCGGTGGGCGTCGCTCAAGCGCCGCCGCGATTCGGTTTCGGCCGGCCGGCCACGCCGCAAGAGATCGCCGCGATCGACATTGACGTCATGCCCGACGGTCGAGGGCTGCCGGCGGGCCGCGGCACCGCGGCCGAGGGGGCCGTGATCTACGCCGTCAAGTGTGCGCAGTGCCACGGCAAGACCGGCAAGGAAGGGCCCAACGACATTCTGGTGGGGCGCGAGCCGCGCATCGGCTTCCCGTTCGCCCAGAACCCCAAGCTGCCCCACACGATCGGCAACTACTGGCCGTACGCGACGACCGTGTTCGACTACGTGCGCCGTGCCATGCCGCCCACCGCGCCCGGTTCTCTCACGGACGATGAGGTCTACGCCCTCACCGCCTTCCTGCTGAACGCGAACGAACTTATTCCCGCGAACGCCGTGATGGATCGCACCACCCTGGCCGGTGTGGCGATGCCGGCCCGTCAATACTTTGTGCCCGAGTCGCGGCCGACGCCACGCAAGCCTCGGCCATGACGACCAAAGCGTGGTGAACCTATTCCTGCGACTCGTATTGCGCTTTTAGCTTCGCCACGACCGAGGGGTCCGCGAGCGTCGTCGTGTCGCCAAGCGCCTTGCCTTCGGCGATGTCGCGCAGCAGGCGCCGCATGATCTTGCCGGACCGGGTCTTGGGCAGATCGACCGAGAAGATGATGTCGTCGGGACGCGCGATGGCGCCGATTTTGTGCGCGACGTGGCGCTTCAGGTCGTCGGCCAGCGATTCTGACGCATGCACGCCTTCCTTCACCGTGACAAAGGCCGCGATCGCCTGGCCCTTGATCTCGTGCGTGCGCCCGACCACCGCGGCTTCGGCCACCTTGGGATGATCAACCAGCGCGCTCTCGACTTCCATAGTCCCGATGCGATGGCCCGCCACATTCAGCACATCGTCGACGCGGCCGAGTAGCCAGTAGTAGCCCTCGTCGTCTTTCTTGGCGCCGTCGCCGGTGAAGTAGATGTCGTTGCGCCAGCGGCTCCAGTACTGGGTCTTGTACCGCTCGTGGTCGCCATAGATGGTGCGCAGCATCGATGGCCACGGCTTGGTGATGGCGAGCAGTCCTCCGCCCACCGGAACGTTGTCACCCTTGTCGGTGAGAATCTCGGCGCTGATGCCAGGGAACGCGTGGGTAGCGGAACCCGGTTTGGTCCTGGTGATGCCGGGCAGTGGCGTGATCATGATCGCGCCGGTCTCAGTCTGCCACCAGGTGTCGACGATCGGACAGCGGCTGCCGCCGATGTGCAGGTGATACCAGATCCACGCCTCGGGGTTAATCGGCTCGCCGACCGATCCCAGGAGCCGCAGCGACGACAGGTTGTGATGTGCCGGCCAGTCCGTGCCCCACTTCATGAACGAGCGAATCGCCGTGGGCGCGGTGTAGAAGATCGACACGCCGTAGCGCTCGACGATCTCCCACAGGCGATCCTTTTTCGGCCAGTCCGGCGCGCCCTCGTACATCACCACCGTGGCACCATTCGCCAGCGGCCCGTAGACGACGTAGCTGTGGCCGGTGACCCAGCCGATATCGGCCGTGCACCAATACACGTCGTCTTCCTTGAGATCGAACACCCACTTGGTGGTCGCATACGCGCCGACCAGGTAGCCGCCGGTGGTGTGCACGATGCCCTTGGGCTTGCCGGTCGTGCCAGACGTGTAGAGGATGTAGAGCATGTCCTCGGCATCCATCGGCTCGGCCGGACAGTCGTACGAGGCGTCCTGCATCAGCCGGTGATACCAGTGGTCGCGGCCTTCCTTGATGTGGATCGGGATGTCGCCGAAGCCGCGCTTGACGACCACCACATGCTGGATGCTCGGCGTGCCCTCGAGCGCTTCATCCGCCACCTGCTTGAGCGGCACAATGCCCCCGCGGCGGTAGCCGCCATCGGCGGTGACCAGCAGCGTGCAGGCGGAGTCGTTAATGCGGTCGCGCAACGACTCGGCGCTGAACCCGCCAAAGACCACGGAGTGCACCGCGCCGATGCGGGCGCACGCGAGCATGGCGATGGCCAGCTCGGGAATCAGCGGCATGTAGAGGGCCACGCGATCGCCCTTCTTCACGCCCAGCTTCTTCAGGACGTTGGCGAACTGGCAGACCTGGCGATAGAGATCGAAGTAGGTCAGCGTGCGGCGATCGCCGGGCTCGCCTTCCCAGATGAACGCGGCCTTGTTACGGCGCCACGACCGGGCATGGCGATCCAGGCAGTTGGCCGCGACGTTAATCTTGCCGTCCACGAACCACTTGGCATCGGGCGGATTCCAGTCGAGCACCTTCGACCAGGGCTCAATCCACTCGAGCTCTTTGGCAAAGCCCGCCCAGAAGGCTTCCGGATCCTTCGCAGCCCGCGCGTAGATTCCCGGGTCGTTCATCACGGCGTTTGCGGTGAAGGCATCGCCGGGCGGAAAGCTGCGATCTTCCTGGAGAAGGGCTTCGATTTCTGGGGACACCGGGTCGGACATCCCCGCAGTATATGACGAGAGGAACGGCCGATCGGGAGGGCAGGCCGCGCCGGGAAGGCACTTCTTGTCGGGACGATGAAACTTTCGCTGCAGCCCGATTGGCTGGGTGCGTCGCTAACGCGACCTGTCCTTTATGTGGATCAGCCTAGGCTGTGCGAAGTTCTTGACTTGGGGAACACGAAACGACAGGTCGATCGTGCCCTCTCTCTTGAGTTGCGTTAACACCGGTTCCGCATGTTGCGGACGAACTCCATGCTTAAAACAGACCTCGATCACTGAGCGTTCGTTCAACACCGCTCCCGATCTCAGGAGATGCGTCAGCTCGTCCTTGAACATCCCAAGCTTGGTTGCTTCAAAGAGGCGAGGCTGACCGGGAAGAATGTTGTCTCGGTTGATGTTGAAGTCCGCTTCGCCATTGACCTGGTCTTCGGCCCAAGCCACGTCTAGAAACTTCGCCATACCCAGCGGATGCCCGGATCCGAATATCAGGCCATAGATGTTCGCGCCCTTCTTGATAGAGAACGGGGCAAGGTGGTACCGCGCTCCAGCCGGGAGGAGACTGCGATAGTAATCTGTCGCGGCCCTGTGAACAAGATGAGGATCGTCCGGGCGCGTGATCTTCTGCGTGATCGCCGGATGGTCGTGAAAACGATTCAGAGTCGACGAAGAAAGAAAGAACAGGAAGTCGCAAGTGGGCGCCCCTACCAATTGTTCGAAGACTTCTGACGTGACGTAACTGACGCCGCATTGATCGATCAGAAGCAGCTTGGCCACCTTGCGGTTCTGTCGGATATGGCGACTCCGCTCAAACGCTTCCTCGAACCGAAGCGGCTCAATGTCGAACTCAATTCCTGCTGTTGACGAACCAAGGTCCGAGATTCGCGTCCTTAGCAAAGCGATCTTGTCTGCGTCCGCGTCAGAGAAGTGAGCATGGACCTTGACGTTCGCCCACCCAGGAAGATGGCGCACTTGATCAAGTTGACTGAGAAGACGCAGGGGACTGCCTGGCTGACCTATTGGATCGGCTCCAGGTCCAGCAAAGAAATCGTAGATATGGATCTCGGTAAAAGTCGGCGATTCACGCGCCAAGAACACCGGGAGCCACGCGCGGGCGTACAACTCCAGAATATGGAGCTTGGTCAGAGTCCCTTCGTCGAACGGCTTCTCATGAAAGTCTGAGGACGAGGCCACGTTCCCCTCTACGCCGGAACCGCGGCTAACCGAAGTCGACGCCGTGTGGTGGCATCAGGTCCTGGTGGCAAGCTGTGCTGAGGAAAGTCGTCGTGGGTTCGCCCGTCGAGTTCCCGACCCGTTGTGCTTTTCCTCACGCCGCCCCACTGCTTAAAGAAGAAGGCGACGTCGGCTTCGTCACACTGGTCCCGAAGGCTCCGGACCCACTCTGCACGCATGGGACGCGCCTTTGGGCCGCTCTCGCCGCCGACGATCGCCCAATCGATCGACTGGAGGTCAACTGGACCTAGGTCTTCGAGAAGCGGTTCGATCGAGAGGAACTTGACCCGGGCAGGCGAGGCACTCAGTGTTCTGATCCGTGGAACGCCGTGCTTTCGGTTCTCGACACTCACGCCCCACCAGATGTGCGGCCGGGTGGCAGCGAGCTTGAGGCGGTCCTGCACCACCGTGAGCCGGGAGCTTGCGACGCGAAACGCGGGATGATCGATTGCTTCATCCAGGCGAAGGATTTGACCGTCGCTGAACAGACGTTGATATCCTTGCCGGGCGATAAGATCGAGGGACTCCTTGAGCGAAAGTTTCTCCGAGAGCGATAGATTAAACGTGATCAACAACTCCGCGTTCTTCCTGGCGGGGTTCGCGTTCAACGTGTCCCAAACCATCGAAGGCGGCTCTTTGCGGACTGGCTGGCCGCATTTCTGACAGCGCAGCTTGGCGACGTGCGGCCAGAGCAACTTCATGTAGTCGCATAGCTCAGTCATGGTGCCGACCGTGGACCGGGTGGTGCGGACGGCGTTGCGCTGCTCGATGGCGATGGCCGGGGGGATGCCTTCGATTCGATCCACCTGCGGTTTATCCATGCGATCGAAAAACTGGCGCGCGTAAGGAGAGAAGGTTTCGATGTAACGCCTCTGGCCTTCGGCAAAAAGGGTATCGAAAGCCAGGGAGCTCTTGCCCGAACCGCTCAGCCCGGTGATCACCGTCAGCTGTCCGATCGGGATATCGAGATCGAAGTTTTTCAGGTTGTTGTGCCGGACGCCGCGCAAACGAATGGCGGACTCAGCGGAACTGCTTTTCGTCATCGGACGCGCAATGTAGTCAACGCATCCCGGCCCGGCAAGAGTCGGACGGGAAAGGGCTCTCTGGTCTGGCGTTCCCGGAACCTTCGAAGACGCGTTGGGCTTGATGCCGCTGGTGTAATACGCACACACAACAGTTTTTCCCTTCTTGTCGAGGAGCGGGAGTTTGTTACGCTCTTGGGTCCATGCTACGAAAGTCCATCGCTCTCGCCATGCTTTTGTCTGGGTGCTCTCTGACCGGGGCCGAGAAAGCTTTCGAGTTCCGAGACGAAACGATCGGCCAGCCACCGCGCGGATTCTCCTCCATTGTGGTGGGGGAAGGCCGACCGGGGGATTGGCAAGTCATCCACGACGATGTGCCTTCATTGGTGGAGCCCATTTCTCCGAAGGCGCGGCAGGGCGGCAAGCAACGGGTGCTGGCCCAGCTTTCACGCGATCGCACCGACGAACGTTTCCCC
>ENA-ORBV01000582-ORBV01000582.1-microbial-mat-metagenome-genome-assembly--contig:-NODE-582-length-83637-cov-20.850670_pt1 | contig 83637 bp, 91 predicted proteins | sample MGYA00237777_ERZ505514 | MGnify/ENA primary metagenome ERZ505514 (study PRJEB26160, sample SAMN06269048) | microbial mat metagenome | isolation source: Oligotrophic lake microbial mat | place...
GGTTTCTACGAGCGTAGGTCAGGAAGGTCTCGACTTCCACCGGTACTGCGCTTCGGTGATCCATTGGAGTCCGCCTTCGAGTCCTAGTGTCCTGCGGCAGCGCGAAGGGCGCGTCGACCGATTTCAAGCCCTTCAGATTCGGCGGGTGTTACAAGAGGCAGGCGATACGAACGAAATCGCCCATCAGGGAATGAGTCCCGACTTTGTTCTGATGAAGGGTGACAAAAGAATTAACCAAGTTGACAGAGAAGTCTGGTATCTGCCGTTCACTGCTCAGGAGGCCGCGTGGAAAAAATGTTTGCAACGGATGTACTACAGCGACCTTCTTATCGGCGCGCCGGACCCTCTTTCTGACGAAAGACTACTGCTCGGAGCCGTTGGAAAGGTTGACTTCGATGCGCGCGTCGCTCGATTCCAAGCGCTTCGAACGTATGCGATTTCGTTGCGGCCAACGATGCTTCTGCCACAAGAAATTGAGGTGATGAGATCAAATGGCAGAACCGTAGGAAAACGTTAGGGGCAGAGGCAAGACTGATGACTTGATCTTCATCGCTCACGATGCGCGTTGTTGCGGGTCGTATTCGCTGTCGTTCCCGCTGTCAATAGGTTTTCGTGGCCTCATCGAGGCTCCGATTCGGGCCCGCAAAGTCCGCGCGGTACGGAAGGATGTTGCCGTCTTCCATTACCAGCCGCGAGGTGACGAACATGGCGCAGAGTATCCAGCGGGAGCCTGCAATCCTTCGACGCAAGCAGGTCGAAACGCGCATGGGGCTATCGCGCAGCACGATTTATCAGACCATCAAGGACGGTGTGTTCCCCAAGCCCGTGCCGCTTGGGCCGCGCGCGGTCGGGTGGCTCGAGTCGGAGGTGAGCGAGTGGATCGCCGGGCGGGTGAAGATCGCCCGCGACGGTGGCCGGCAGTTGGCATAGCGAATCGCATGAATGGCTGGCGACGGAATTGCAGCGGCTGGGCGGTCGCGCCTGGCGACGGTCCCTGCCACAGCCGAAGTCATTGACCGGTTTCGGGCGGCGCTCGCCGCGCGCGACATCGTTCCGCCAGAGAGCATCATTGCCGATGGCAGTATTCACCGCTGCGACGCCGCGGGCAGCAATGGCAGGGGCGACGCGGCCTACGTGCTCCACCTGGATGGCATTCCTGCGGGCGGGCTGGAGAACTGGCGCGACGCAGCCCGCAACGCCTCAGATACTCTTGACAGCGAATTTGAGGCCGGCTGCCCTGAGGATGGCGTGCAGCGTGGAAAATCGCGGATTTCCGGACGATGACAGCGCGCGATACAGGCTTTCCCGAGGCACTCCCGCCGCCTTCGCGACTTTGGCCATGCCTTGCGCCTCGGCGACGGTCCTCAGTGCCGCCAGATAGACCCGGGGGTCCGCGTCTTCCGCTGCTGCACTGAGATATTCTGCTGCGAGCGCCGGGTCCGCCCGAAGCTCGGTGATCAGGCGGTCACGGTGCGAGACAGTCAGCCGCTTGCGCGCGGCTGGCGTTATTTGCGACTTGCGTACTCTTGCCATAGTTCCACCGCCTTCTTGATGTCGGCACCTTGCTTGCGCTTGTCTCCGCCGCAGAGCAGCACGATTACAGTCCGGCCGTCGCGGCCGAAATAAACGCGGTAGCCCGGGCCCCAGTCGATTCGCATCTCGTGCACGCCATCGCGAAGAAACTTCGCGTCCCCGAAATTCCCGACTTCGAGCCTTTCGAGCCGAGCGAGAATGCGGGCCCGGGCTTGGCGATCGGGAAGCTCGGAGAGCCACTTCGTGACCGGCTCGTCGCCGGCAGCGGTGCGATAACGGCGAATCTCAAACACGGCTCATTGTATCGTATGCGTTACATATGGACAACCTGGTCAGCATGCAGTGACTTCGCGAGCTGCAGGAACTCGCGGGCCATGCGCTGGCACTGCCGCTCGTTCCGCGGCTGCTCTACGCCGATGCGACGCCCGAGGCTCTCGCCCATGCTCTCGCCACCGGTTGGCCGAGCGGCGGCGTGCTCTCAGCCGAGGCCGGGGCGGTGTTTGGCGCGCACGGCTGGGACAGGACACGATCCTGCGCAACCTCGCGCTCCTCAACGTGCCAACGTGCTGTGGGACGGCGGCGAGATGGCGATCGACCGGCGCTCCAAGCCGTCGTTCCTGTTGCGCGGCCGGCGGCTCACCTTCGGACTGATGGTCCCCGAGGCCTTGCGCGGATTTCTTGAGCGCGCCGGCACGCTGCCACGCGGCACCGGCTTCATCGCGCGCTTCCTGATTGCGTGGCCCGGCAGCACGCAGGGAACCCGCGCGTACCGGCCGGCGCCCGAGGCGATGCCGCATGTGGAGCATTATGGCAAGCGCATCCGCGATCTGCTCGTGAGCACGGTCATCGATCTTTCATGAAAATCACAACATCAAATCCGGTGACCACACTCACTCGATCAACGGCTCGCCACCGACGAGCACAACTGCCTCACCCCGCCCATGCTCGATCTGTCGCCTGGGGCACGCGCCGGGTGGATACGCTTTCACGACGAGGTGGAGCGCGAGTTGGGCGCGCTTGGAAAGTTTCGTGGCGTGCGCGACGTGGCGGCGAAGGCCGCGGAAAACGTCGCCCGCCTGGCGGCGCTGTTTCACGTGCTCGAGCACGGGCCGGCGGGAACGATCCGCGCCGAGGAGATCGCCGCTGCCGGCCAGATCGTGGCCTGGCATCTGACCGAGGCGCGACGGCTTCTCGCGGAACTCGACACGCCGCCCTCGCTCGCCGCGGCGATCCGGTTCGACGCCTGGTTGCGCAACGAGGCGCTGGCCAATGGCACCGACCGGGTGCCGACGAAACGGATCTACGGGCAATCCAAACTGCGCGGTCCGAACTGCGTCCGGGATAGCCGCGACTTGCGCGCAGCACTCGCCATCCTCGCCGAGCGTGGACGGGCGCGGATGGAGGAAGACGGGCGCAGGCGTAGCGTGGCGATCAATCCCGCGCTGCTTGCCAGACGGGAGTGACCGGCGAGAGCTGCATTTCGGTACCGGAGGGGGTTGCTACTGTTGCTACTCTTGCTACCGTCCCCCGCGTGCCATCCCTGATCGGTAGCAAGAGTAGCAAGGGTAGCAGGGGGTATTGATTGAGCAATCCAGATCACCACCCATGTTCCCTCGCGGTTTTTGGTGGCTCCCGACCCGCGTACCCGGCCAGGTGCCAAGCCGCCGTAATGTCCAAGCTTGACATTTCTTGATATAATTCCCGTTGTCTTGGCTCAAGGATGAACACCACATGGGCATGAACGTCAATCTCACACCGCAGTTGGAAGAGCTTGTCCGCTCGAAGGTGGCTTCCGGCCTCTATACGTCGGCCAGTGAAGTCGTGCGCGAGGCACTGCGACTGCTGGAAGAGCAGGACCGGACCAGGGAGGCAAAGCTGGAGCAGCTGCGCGGCGAGATCCGCCGCGGGTTGGACAGCGGCCCGAGCGAAACGTGGGATGCCGAGACCGTCAAGCGAAAAGCGCGCACCCGTCGAGCCTCCAAGCCAGCGGCCGTGTAGATGCCGCGGGTCACGCGGCGGCCGCTTGCAGAGGCCGACCTTCTCGAAATCTGGGACTACATCGCCGCCGACAGTCTTGCCGCCGCCGATCGCTGGGTGGACCGTCTCGACGAGCAGTTCAGGATGCTGGCGGCGCAGCCCATGATGGGCCGCGCTCGTGAGGAACTGGCGCCAGGCGTGCGCAGCTTTTCGTTCGGGCGTTTGTCGTTTTCTACATGCCGCTGCATGACGGGATCGATGTGGTCCGGGTGCTGCATGGTGCGCGAGATATCGACGCAGTCTTCAATCCGGAGCAGTAAGCGCGTGAACGTGCGCATTCACGCCAAGACCAATGGTGAGAACTCTTCGGCATCTGATTCTGAAATCGGGTACAAAAGCGGGTACGAGACGCGTCGCCGCGGGAACTTTTCGAGCCGCCGCGCGGGGTTACTGGCGCAATTGCGGTTTAATGTCTGAGCGCAGCAGCCCGGCAGTTCACATTGTCTAAGTCCGGCACTTTTTTGGTTCGGGCATCAGGTCTATACTGCTCTGCATCGCAAGACGGATGATGACGAGGAGGAGGCCGGCAATGTTTAATTCCTTTCTGGCGCGCGCAACACGCGTTGCAAGTGGTGTGGCAGTGGTACTGGTGATTGGCGGTTGTGCCGGAACGGGCGGCCTCTCCGGGGTTGATGCTGATGGTCTGCTGAGCAGCATAGACATCGACGACGCTACGGTATTACGCGCCGAAATCAGCCGCGGCGCCATCGGTATCAATCAGAGACTGCCGGCACCGGGTTATTCACAGGGCGCACCGATGATTGCGCTGGCTGCGCGCGCGGGTTCCATCAAAACCCTGGAGTTCCTGATCAAGGCCGGCGCCGACCTCAACGCCAGCACCCCGGTCAATGAAACGCCGCTGATGCTCGCGGCCTATTTCCGTGATGAAGGCAACACTTCGGCAGATCGTCATGACGCCGCCGTGCGTATGCTGGTTGAGGCGGGCGCGAGTCTGGACAATGCGCCGAATAACTACACGCCGCTGGCCTATGCCGCCTACAGCAACCGGCAGCGCACCCTGCGCTTCCTGATCGAGCGTGGCGCGCGCATTGACGCCGATGTCATCGAACGCCAGGTGTATGTCAACACGCCGCTGATGATGGCGACTATTCAGGGGCATCGTGATGTGGTGACCATGTTGCTGGTGGCTGGCGCTGATCCGCTGATCCGCGTGCGGGGGGGGCATACTGCGCGCGAATTTGCGTTGAAGTACCGCCAGTCGCATGTGGAGCCCCTGCTGGCCTGTGCTGAAAGCGTGCCTGCGGGCCGGCGTTATGACCAGCATTGCGGCGGGCGGGTCGCTGCGGCCCACTGAATCCAGAAATCAGGGGCTTGATGTTTGCGGTTTCAGCGTGATGATCAATACGCCACCCAGCACCAGCGCCGCACCGCTGAGTTGCACCAGGGTGATGGCTTCATCCAGAAACGCCCACGCAAATGCCATGGTGGCCAGTGGCCCGATGCAGCCAACGAGGGAAACCTGGTTTGCGCCGATGCGTTTCAGGCCTTCGGCCATCAGCCACAGCGGCAATACCGTGGCGAAAACCGCAAGCACGGCCACCAGCACATAAACCTCGTGCGCGACCACCAGCGCCTGCAGCGGGCGGATGGCGAGGAAGTGTGCGATGACGAAGCCGGTGGCGATCAGCGAAGCGTAGGCGGAAAAACGCATGGAACCGAATTTGTGCACCAGCCGGCTGCCGGCGATCAGGTAAGTCGCGTAGGTGACGGCGCTGCCGAAGACCAGGGTTGCGCCGAGGATGGTCAGGTCGAGCCGGTCACCCAGTTGCGCTTCCGTGCTGAACACCAGTGCGATGCCGGCATAGGACAGGCCCAGTGACAGCAGTTGTCGCGGCCGCAGCGGCTGTTTCAGGAATAGCGCTGACATCAGCAGCACCAGCGTCGGATACAGGTAGAGGATCAGCCGGCCGAACCCCGCCGAGATGTACTGCAGGCCGGCGAGGTCGAGGAAACTGCCGAGGTAATAACCGAGAAAGCCGAGCGCGGTGATGCCGGCGATTTCGCGGCGGGTGAATGCGACGGCCGGGCGTCCCGCCCACCATGCCATGAGCAGGAACAGCGGTGCGGCAAACAGCATGCGCAATGCGAGCAGCGTCATGGTATCGACCCCATACTGGTACACCGCCTTGACCAACACCGGTTTTGCGGAAAAAGCGACCGAACCTGCGAGCACACAGGCGATGCCGATATACGCGCCGCGCCGGTTTTGCTGCGGGTCCGGCACTAACGGCGACTCTTGCCGCCGAGGATGGAGCCCAGCACGCCGCGGATGATTTCGCGGCCGACCTGCGAGCCGATGGCGCGCGCCGCGCTTTTGGTCGCGAGTTCGATCGCGCCTTCACGCCGCCCGCCACGCGGTCCGGTGGAACCCCCGAACAGGCCGCCCAGCGCACCGAGCAGTCCGCCGCCCGAATCACCCCCCTGTGGCGCAGTCGCGGGGCGTTGCGCAGCTTGCTGTTCCTGCACGCGCTGCGTCAGCTTTTCGTAAGCGGATTCGCGATCCTCGACCTTGTCGTAAGTCCCGGCGAGCAATGAAGCCTTGATGGTTGCAGCGCGTTCTTCGGGCGTCACTGCACCGAGGCGGCTGCCCGGGGGCAGCACGAATGCGCGTTCGACAATGCAGGGCCGACCTTTTTCATCGAGGAACGACACCAGTGCTTCGCCGACGCCGAGTTCGGTGATCGCCGCTTCAACATCCAGCTTCGGGTTGGCGCGCAGCGTGGTCGCCGCGCTTTTGACCGCTTTCTGGTCGCGCGGCGTGAATGCGCGCAAGGCGTGCTGTACGCGATTGCCGAGTTGTCCCAGCACAGTATCGGGAATATCGAGCGGATTCTGCGTGACAAAATAGACGCCGACGCCTTTGGAACGGATCAGGCGCACCACCTGTTCGATTTTTTCCAGCAGGGCCTGTGGCGCATCGCTGAACAGCAGGTGCGCTTCGTCAAAGAAAAACACCAGTTTGGGCTTTTCCGGGTCACCGACCTCGGGCAACTGCTCGAACAGCTCCGACAACAGCCACAGTAAAAATGTCCCGTAGAGTTTGGGCGAATTCATCAGCTTGTCAGCGGCGAGGATATTGATGACGCCGCGGCCTTTGCCGTCGGTCTGCATCAGGTCCTGAATGTTGAGCGCAGGTTCGGCAAAAAACTTGTCGCCGCCCTGCTGCTCGATTTCGAGCAGTCCGCGCTGTATGGCGCCGATCGAGGCGGCCGAAACATTGCCGTACCGGGTGGTGAAGTTTTTCGCGTTTTCACCGACATGCTGCAGCATCGCGCGCAGGTCTTTCAGGTCGAGCAGCAGCAGACCGTTATCGTCGGCAATTTTGAACACCAGTGTCAGCACGCCCTGCTGGGTGTCATTGAGGTTGAGCAGTCGCGCCAGCAGCAGCGGGCCCATTTCCGAAATCGTCGCGCGCACCGGATGACCCTGGGTGCCGAAGGCATCCCAGAACACCACCGGGCAGGCTTCATAGACAAAATCGGCGATGCCCAGCTGTTTGATGCGTTCTTCGATTTTCGCTTTGGCTTCGCCTTTTTGCGACAAACCGGCAAGATCGCCCTTGACGTCGGCCATGAACACCGGCACGCCGATTTTGGAGAAACCTTCGGCGATGCGTTGCAGGGTCACCGTCTTGCCGGTGCCGGTGGCGCCGGCGATCAAGCCGTGGCGGTTGGCGAGGCCGGGGAGCAGGAACAGGTCCTGTGCGGATTTAGCGACAAACAGCGGAGCGGCCATGGCGGGTTCCTGGTTTCGCTATGATAAAATTTCAACAATTCTAACGGCTTATCACGGCATCAAAGCAGGGTTTCAAAACAGCGCTTCAGAAGGGGTTGCAGAAAATCCATGGCCGGACATTCGAAGTGGGCAAACATCCAGCACCGCAAAGGGCGGCAGGATGCCAAACGCGGCAAGATATTCACCCGCCTGATCAAGGAGATTACCGTCGCTGCGCGTTTGGGCGGGGGTGATCCGGGCACCAACCCGCGGCTGCGGCTGGCGATGGACAAGGCCTACGAAAACAACATGCCCAAGGACAACGTCGAGCGTGCAATCAAACGCGGTTCCGGCGAACTGGAGGGCGTGAACTACGAGGAAATCCGCTACGAGGGTTACGGCATCGCCGGCGCCGCGGTGATGGTCGATTGCATGACCGACAATCGTACCCGCACCGTGGCTGATGTGCGCCACGCCTTTACCAAGTACGGCGGCAATCTCGGCACCGACGGTTCGGTGGCTTTCCTGTTCAAGCACTGCGGGCAGATGCTGTTTGCACCGGGTACGGATGAGGCGAAGCTGATGGATGCCGCCATCGATGCCGGCGCTGAAGATGTAGTGACCAACGATGACGGCAGCATTGAGGTCATCACCGGGCCTGCAGAATTTTCCGTAGTGCGTGCCGCGCTGGTCAAGGCCGGCTTCAAGCCGGAACTGGCTGAGGTCACGATGAAACCCGCAACCGAAAATGCGCTGGCCGGCGATGACGCGTTGCGCATGCAAAAACTCCTGGACGCCCTCGAAGCAGTCGACGACGTGCAGGAGGTGTACACCACCGCAGTCCTCGACGAGCCCGCTTGAGCGCGGCACCTACCCTTCGTATTCTCGGCATTGACCCCGGGTTGCGCGTCACCGGCTTCGGCGTCATCGAACAGACCGGCCAGAATCTCGTCTATATCACCAGCGGCTGCATTCGCAGCGGCGAGGGTGAGCTGCCCCAGCGCATTAAAGTGCTGCTCGAAGGCTTGCAGGAAGTGATTGCATCCACCCGCCCGCAGTGCGTCGCCATCGAACAGGTCTTCGTCAACATCAATCCGCAATCGACGCTGCTGCTCGGCCAGGCCCGCGGTGCGGCGATCTGTGCCGCAGTCGCGAGCTCATTGCCGGTGGCCGAGTACACCGCGCTGCAGGTCAAGCAGGCGGTTGTCGGCGCCGGCAAAGCGAAAAAAGAGCAGGTACAGGCCATGGTGCGGCGCCTGCTGAAATTGCCCGGGGATCCCAGTCCCGATGCTGCGGATGCACTGGCCTGTGCCATCTGTCATGCCCACGGCGGTCAGGGTTATGGCGGCATCGGCGTTGGTCGCCGCCGGCGCGCGGGGCGTTTGCGATGAGCCGCATTCTGCTGGCCTGGGAGCTGGGTGGGGGCGCCGGACATGTGGCGTCCTTGCGTCCTGTGGCCGAAGCGCTGCTGGCGCGCGGGCATCAAGTGACATTGGCGGCGCGTGATATCGGCAGTGCAGCGATGATTTTCAGCGAACTGCGGATACCCGTCGTGCCGGCGCCGATTTGTTCGAAAACCTACGGAGGACTTGCCGATCCGCCGCTGAATTTCGCCGAAATCCTGATGCGTTTTGGTTATCTCGACGCGGCGATGCTCAGGGCTTTGCTGTTGGGCTGGCGCGGTCTGCTGGAGTTGACCGGCGCTGACCGGCTGGTGGTCGACCATGCGCCGACGGCACTGCTGGCAGCGCGCGGCATGGCCGTTGCCTGCAGCAGCTTCGGTAATTCCTTTGCCGTGCCGCCGCCGGTATCTCCGACGCCCAATATGCGCGACTGGCTGGAAGTGCCCGCGCAACGCTTGCAGGACAGTGATGCCAGGGTAGTGAGCGCCATCAACGCAGCGCTGATGCCGGATGTGCCGCCCATCAGCAGCCTGCACCAGTTGTTCGAGGGGGTGGATCACCTGTTTGTCGGTATACCGGAACTCGATCCCTATGGACCGCGTGCGGAGGGGAATTACCTCGGTTTGCATACGGGTCGCAGCGGCAAGGAACCTGCAGTCTGGCCGTCGGGCGAAGGCGCCCGGTTGTTTGTATATCTGAAAGCGGGCTATCCGCATCTTCATGTCTGCCTCGAGGCGCTGGCTTCTGCGCCCGCGCGAAGTCTCGTTAATCTCTCTGGGGCGACGACACAGATGATTAAGCGTTATTGCGGATCACGCCTGTCGTTCAGCGCGGGGCATGTGGACATTGAACATGCATTGGCGCAGTGTGACGCGCTGGTTTGCCAGAGCGGTCTGGGTACTGTTAACGCCGCTTTGCGTGGCGGCAAACCTTTGCTGCTGTTGCCCTCGCAACTGGAGCAGTTTCTGCTGGCGCGCAACGTGGAAAAACTCGGCGTGGGCGTCGCGATCCATCCGGAGACCGCTGCCCCGGATATCTCCGGGGCGCTGGCGCGAATCGTCAACGAAGCTGCTTTTGCCGATAACGCGCGGGCGCTGGCGCAGCGTTACAGCGTGCCGACCGCTGCAGCGGTGGTGGACCATGCCGTGGCCCGCATTGAAGCGCGCAGCGCGGCGCCGGTCGCATGAGCCGCATATTGCTGGCCTGGGAACTGGGCACCGGCTTCGGCCATCTCGGACCGTTTCCCGGTCTGGCATCGCGTTTGCTTGAACGCGGCCACACCCTGCATATCGCCGCGTACTGGCGGCGATCAACCAGGTATCGCCCGCGGATCGCGACTTGAGTGCCGTACACGAAATTTTTACCCAAGTCGCCCGGTTCCATTCCGGCGTGCCGGAACTGGATGCCTACGTCGAGCGGCAGCCTGACGATGATCCGGGATTGCAGTCGCTGTCGACCGGCACGGCCGCGCCGGTTTGGCCGGCAGGCGAAGATGAGCAGGTGTTTGCCTGTCTGCACGCCGATTACCGCTACATCGTGCGGGCCTTGCAGGCGCTGGCAGCCAGCGGTGCCCGGGTTCTGGTGCCTGTGCTGGGGGACGCTGCCGCGCTGACCGGCCGTTACGCCGGCGAGCGGCTGCAGTTTGCGCCGCAATTGCTCGATTTTCGTCGCGTGGTGGCGGAGTGCGGCTTGTGCGTGTGTCACGGCAATGTCGGCACCCTGCTGGGCATGCTTCAGGGCCGCCGCCCGGTGCCGGTGCTGCCCAAAGATCTTGAACATTATCTGCCCGGCATCGCGCTGATACGCATCGGCGCCGGGCGTGTCGTCCATCCCGATGACAATGCGCCGGATATCGCGGCTGAACTGGCGGCAATGCTCGGTGACGAGGCGTATCGCCGCAATGCCCGCGCACTGGCGGCGCGTCATGCCGGGCCGTCTGTTGGTACAATGACTGACCGGGCGATTGCCCGCATCGAAGCGTTGGCCTTACAGGGAGCCGGACCCAGTCCATGATCGGCCGCGTATCAGGACGTTTGCTGACCAAGCAGCCGCCGCAAATCACGGTGGAGGTGAACGGCATCGGCTATGAAATCGACGTGCCGATGAGCACTTTGTACCAGTTGCCGGCGAGCGGCGCCGAAGTGATGTTGTACACGCAACTGATCGTCCGCGAGGACGCCCACCTGCTGTACGGCTTTGCCACCGAAGCCGAACGGGCGCTGTTCCGGCAATTGATCAAGATATCCGGCATCGGCGCGCGCACTGCCTTGTCGGTGCTGTCGGGTCTGTCGGTGGCCGAATTGCGCGAGGCGGTGCGCGGGCAGGACATCGTGCGCATGACCAAAATCCCCGGCATCGGCAAAAAAACCGCGGAACGCCTGCTGCTGGAATTGCGCGACCGGCTCGACTTCAAGGCCGGGGATTCGTCTTCCGGCACCGCCGGCGCACCGGGCACCGGCGACATCATCAATGCACTGAGCGCACTTGGCTACAATGACCGTGAAGTAAACTGGGCAGTGGAAAAATTGCCGGCCGGATTGTCGGTGACCGAGGGTATCCGCCAGGCCCTGAAGCTGTTGTCGAAATCGTGACATGCTGAATCCGAGACTCTACACGATGGTTGAGGGATTTCTCCCTCACCCCCGACCCCTCTGCTCCGCCTCCAGTGTTCCCTGGTCCCGGGAGGAGAGGGGAGATATTTGCTGCAAATGGTTTGTAAACCATTTTCAGGATTTTCGATGATTGAAACCGACCGCCTGATTGCCGCCGCCCCCGCTTCCGCGCAGGAGGAGGTGTTTGAGCGCGCATTGCGGCCCAAGGCGCTGGATGAATATGTCGGTCAGGAAAAAATCCGCGGCCAGTTGTCGATATTCATCGAGGCTGCGCGCAAACGCAGCGAGCCGCTGGATCACGTGCTGCTGTTCGGGCCGCCCGGACTCGGCAAAACCACGCTTGCCCACATCATCGCGCGCGAGATGGGCGTCAACCTGCGCCACACTTCCGGCCCGGTACTGGAGCGCGCCGGCGACCTCGCGGCAATACTGACCAATCTCGAGCCGAACGACGTGCTGTTCATCGACGAGATTCATCGCCTGTCGCCGGTGGTCGAGGAAATACTCTATCCGGCGCTGGAGGATTTCCAGATCGATATCATGATCGGCGAAGGACCGGCGGCGCGTTCGGTCAGGCTCGACCTGCCGCCGTTCACGCTGGTCGGTGCCACCACGCGCGCGGGGATGCTGACCAACCCGCTGCGTGACCGCTTCGGTATCGTCTCGCGACTGGAGTTTTACACCACTGATGAGCTGACGCGCATTGCCGAGCGTTCAGCGCGACTGCTGGAAGTCGGGATGGATGCGGGGGGCGCGCGAGAAATCGCCGGCCGTTCACGCGGCACGCCGCGCATTTCCAACCGCCTGCTGCGCCGCGTCCGCGACTACGCCGAGGTGCGTGCCGACGGACGGATCACGCGTGCGGTCGCTGATGACGCGCTGAAAATGCTCGACGTTGACGCGGTCGGGCTGGATGTCATGGACCGCAAACTGCTGCAGGCGGTGATCGACAAGTTCGGCGGCGGACCGGTCGGCGTCGAGAATCTTGCCGCGGCAATCGGCGAGGAGCGCGACACCATAGAAGACGTGCTCGAGCCGTACCTGATCCAGCAGGGCTATCTGCAGCGCACGCCGCGCGGACGCGTCGCCACCGCGGCGGCGTACCGCCATTTCGGGCTGGCTGAACCACGCGGCGACGGGCCGCGCGACCTGTGGAATCAATGAGCCGATGACCATCCCGCGGATCCTGCATGTCGTATGGATCGGGGATGAGGCGCAGCGCCCGGAGGAATGCATCCGCAGTTGGGCGCGGCTGAATCCCGGTTTTACGCTCAAGGTCTGGGGCAACCGGGAAATGCAGGAGACGGAATGGATCAATGCGGGCCACATCGAAGCGATGTGGCATCACGAACTCGCTGGTGTTGCCGACCTGATGCGTTGGGAAATCCTGCATCAGCATGGGGGTTTTGCAATCGATGCCGACGGCACCGCGCTGCGCCCGCTGGATGACTGGCTGTTCGACTGCACGATGTTCGCCTGCTGGGAAAACGAAATCGCACGCCCCGGCCTGATCGCCAACGGTTATGTCGCTGCGATGCCGGGCAATCCGCTGATCGCACACATCATTGAAGACCTGCGCCTGGAGACGACGCTGACCGATCGCATGGCCTGGCAGAGCACGGGGCCGCTGCGTCTGACACAGACTTTTCACCGCACCCGGTATGCCGAGTTGTCGATTTACCCCAGCCACTATTTCATGCCCGAACATTTTTCCGGCACGCGCTACACCGGGGCCGGTCGCGTGTATGCCCGGCAGGAATGGCGATCTGCGCAGCAGCATCTGTCTGCGGCATCGCTGAAACGGTAGGCTAACTTTAAGTTATTGATTTTAAATGATATTTAATTTTACCGTAGTGACCTTCAGCGTATGCCGGCCCTGACGCAACCCTTTCGCTGGCCGATCCGCGTTTATTACGAAGACACCGATGCCGGCGGCGTGGTGTTTTACGCGAATTACCTGGGCTTCATGGAGCGCGCGCGCACCGAGTGGCTGCGCGCGCTGGGTTACGAACAACCGGAGATGGCGGCGAAGGATGGCGTACTGTTTGTGGTGAGCGCGGTGAATATCAAATACCTGAAACCGTCGCGGTTCAACGACAGCTTGCAGGTCACCGTGGAAGTCGTTAACGTCGGCGGCAGCCGCATCCGGTTTTTGCAGCAGGTACTGCGCGGGAACGAGGAGATTGCGCAGGCGGAAGTTGATGTCGTGTGCGTCAGCACCGACACCTTCAGGCCAGCCCGCATGCCCGATGGATTGCACGCAACAATAGAAAAAAATATCGAACGAAAAACGGGAACGGAAAATTGAACGCAACTCTTGCCCATGACATGTCGGTGCTCAGCCTGATCACCGGTGCCAGCGTGCCGGTGCAACTGGTGATGCTGATCCTGCTGCTGTCGTCGCTGTTTTCCTGGTATTACATTTTTCTCAAGGTATTCACGTTGCGCCGCACGGCGCGGCAGACCGCCGAGTTCGAGCGCCAGTTCTGGAGCGGCGCCGACCTGAAGGACCTGTTCCAGCGCGCGGTCAACGCACGCGATTCCGCGGGCAGCCTCGAGCGCATTTTTGAATCCGGTTTCCGTGAATTCACCAAGCACCGGCGCGAGCCGGGCACCGACGTCGGTGCGCTGATGGACAGCACGCGGCGCGCGATGCGCGCCACCTACCAGCGTGAAATGGACAAGCTGGAATCCTCGCTGTCCTTCCTCGCCACGGTCGGTTCGGTCAGCCCGTATGTCGGCCTGCTCGGCACGGTGTGGGGCATCATGAATTCCTTCCGCGGGCTGGCCAATGTCGGGCAGGCGACGCTGAGTCATGTAGCACCCGGCATTGCCGAGGCGCTGATCGCCACCGCCATCGGCCTGTTTGCGGCGATTCCTGCGGTGGTGGCTTACAACCGCTTTGCCGGTGACGTGAACCAGTTGGCGATCCGCTTCGATTCCTTCACCGAAGAATTCTCCAACATCCTGCAGCGCCAGGTGCATTAGCCACAGGTCCTGACATGCTGATCGAAAAACGCAGCGGCCGCCGGCTGATGAACCAGATCAACGTCGTGCCGTACATTGACGTGATGCTGGTGCTGCTGGTGATTTTCATGGTCACCGCGCCGATGATGAACCCGAGCAAGGTGGATTTGCCGTCGGTGGGCAAGTCATCCGAGATCAAGGTTCCGCCGCTGCAGATCATCCTGGATAAAAAAGGCGACCTGACGTTTCGCGACCAGGACGGCAAGGCGGAGCGCAAAGTGCAGTGGGATGAAGTGCTTAAGCTGATCAAGGAGCGGCAGTCGCGCAATCCGGAGCAGGCGGTGGTGATTGCTGCCGACAAGGGTGTGCTCTACGAAAAAGTGGTCGAAGTCATGAATACGCTGCAGCAGAACAACGTGCAGCGGGTGGGGCTGCTGGTGCGCTCCGGAAACTAGATGAACAGGTCCTGAATGACCACGGCCGCGATCAACCCCAGCGAACAGGCCCTCGCCGGCGGGCTGGCTTTCGCGATGCATGTGCTGTTCCTGATTCTGCTGGTATTCGGCGTGAGTTGGCAGCACAAGCAGATCGATACCGCAGTGGTTGTTGACCTGTGGCGTGATTTGCCGTCAGCCCCGCCGCCGGTAGCCGATGTAACGCCACCGCCCCAGGTCAAACCGGAACCGCCGCCGCCTGCACCGAAAGTCGAAGCCAAGCCGCCGCCCAAGCCAGAACCGGCACCCGTGGTGAAACCGGATATCGCGCTGAAAGAGAAGCAGGATAAAGAGCGGCAGGAAAAGGAACGCAAACTCAAGGAGCAGCAGGCGGCCGATGCCAAAAAACTTGCTGCTGAAAAATTACGTGAAGCCGAACTCGACAGGAAAAAACGCGCTGAAGCCGATGTGCTGAAAAAGAAACAGGCTGCGGATACTGCGGCCAAGAGCGCCGCTGCGGAACAGGCAAAGATGCAAGCCGCGGAAGCCGCGCAGCGCGCGGCTGCCAGCCAGAAGGAAATCGATAAATACATGGATGGCATCCGTACCAGGGTCAAACGTTTCGTGCTGGTGCCGCCCAGCCTGCAGGGCAATCCCGAAGCCGAGTTCACCGTGACGCTGCTGCCCGGCGGTGAAGTGCTGGATGTGCGTCTTGGCAAGAGCAGCGGCAATGCCGCATATGACGCAGCCATCGAAAGCGCCATCCGCAAGGCGCAGCCGTTCACGGTGCCGGCGGGAGACCAGTTTCAGCAGTATTTCCGCCGTTTTACCATGGTATTCAGGCCCAATCAGTAATATTTCCGCATCATAATGACAATGAACCCGGGCATAAACTGGCGGTCACACAGATCAGACATCTGTATCAAGTTGCCGGTATCCAATCAGAAAAAGATGAAAAATCTTAAAACAATAGCGCTGTCTTTCTTGTTATCTCTCGGCCTGTTCCTGCTCGCCCAGGCGGCGTCGGCCCAGCTCCGGATCGAGGTGGTCGGCGGTGGCGCGACGCAGATTCCGGTGGCCATCGTGCCGTTCCGCGCTGAGGAGGGACTGGCGCAGCGCCTGACGCCGGTGGTGGCAGCCGATCTTGCGCGCAGCGGCCTGTTCAAGATCGTCGATGCCGGCGGCATGAATCCGCTGCCCTCCGAGCCCGAGCAGGTGAATTACGCGCAATGGCGCGCCCGCGGTGCTGATGCCGTGGTCATCGGCTCAGTCACCAAGGCGGCGGACGGGCGTTATGACATCCGTTTCCGCGTCATGGATGCCGTCAAACAGACCCAAATCGCCGGTTTCGTCTATTTCGCCACCGAGAGCCAGTTGCGGCTCACCGCACACAAGATTGCCGATGTCATTTACGAAAAACTCACTGGCGACGCCGGCGTGTTTGCGACCCGCATCACCTATGTTGTCAAACGCGGCACGCGTTACGAGCTGCATGTCGCGGATGCCGACGGCTACGGCGCGCAGAGCGTGCTGGCTTCGAGCGAGCCGATCATTTCGCCAGCGTGGTCACCGGACGGCAACCGGCTCGCCTATGTGTCCTTCGAACTGAAAAAACCGGTGGTGTACGTGCAGTCGCTGACCACCGGCAGCCGCCTGGCCGTGGCGGCCTTCCGCGGCAGCAACAGCGCCCCGGCCTGGTCGCCGGACGGCAAACGACTGGCGGTGACGCTGACCCGGGACGGTGGCTCACAACTGTTCCTGATCAATGCCGACGGCTCGGGCGCGCCGGCGCGATTGACACAAAGCGCGGCAATCGACACCGAGGCCAATTTTTCGCCCGATGGCCAGTCGATATTGTTTACTTCGGATCGCGGCGGCGGACCGCAGATTTACCGCATACCGGTCAGCGGCGGCGCACCACAGCGCGTAACCTTCGAAGGCACGTACAACGTGTCGGCGCGGCACAGTCCTGACGGCAAGAGTTTCACCTTCATCCAGCGCAACGGCGGCCGCTTCAATGTCGCGGTGCAGGATTTTGCGACGCGCCAGGTGCAGGTGCTGACCGAAGGCGGCGTCGATGAATCACCGAGTTTTGCACCTAACAACAAGATCATCCTCTATGCGACCGAGCTTGGGGGCCGTGGTATATTGGCCGCCGTTTCGAGCGATGGTCGCATCAAGCAACGATTCACCGCTGATGTCGGGGATGCGCGTGAACCTGCGTGGAGTCCCGTGGTCAATAAATAAACCAAAGCAGTTCTCAGCAAAACCACCTCATTCGACAAGGAGTTGAATCATGAAACGATTACTTCTGGCAGCACTGGCAACGGCGATACTCGCCGCCTGCAGCAGCACCTCCACCAAGGATCAGGATCCGGCTGCGGTTGAAGACCGCGGCGCCGCCGGTGCTGCTGCACAGCCGGTGACCAAACCGCCGGTGGCCACCGGGCCGACCACCACGCCGCTGGCGCCCAAGGGCGTATCGGGCAATCCGCTGAAGGATCCTTCCAACGTCCTGTCCAAACGCAGCGTCTATTTCGAGCTCGACAGCAATGTGGTCAAGGAAGAATTCAAGCCACTGGTCGCCGCGCATGCGCGTTATCTGCAGCAGAACCGCAACCAGAAAATGACCGTGCAGGGCAATACCGACGAACGCGGCAGCCGCGAATACAACCTGGCGCTGGGCCAGCGCCGCGCCGACGCCGTGAAGCAGATGATGCAGTTGCTGGGTGCGCAGAGTGAGCAGATCGAGACCGTCAGCTTCGGCGAAGAAAAACCCAAGTCGACGGGGCACGATGAGGCGAACTGGTCCGAGAACCGCCGCGCCGACCTTGCTTATCCCAACGATTGACATTCCGACGACTGATCCGGCGCATGTGGTCGCGTAAACTACACGCGTCCTTGTGCGTGCTGGTCCTGTGCTCCGGCATGCTGGCTGCCGGGCCTGCTGCTGCAGGCCTGTTTGACGACGAGATCGCGCGCAAACAGATTACCGAGCAGCAGAAGCGCGTTGATGAACTGCGCCAGCAGACCGACGGTCTGGCCGGTCGCCTGGGAAAAATCGAGGACGCCGCCAAAGCACAGCCGGTGCTGGCACTGGCGGCCGAAATCGAGAAACTTCGCGAGGAAATGCGCAGCCTGCGTGGTCAGATCGAAGTCCTCGGCAACAACATTGAGGGTGTGTCCAAGCGCCAGCGCGACATGTATGTCGACCTTGACCAGCGGCTGCGCCGTTTTGAACAGCCCGGTGCGGCCATCGCGCCGGCTGCCGGTGCTGCTGCTCCGCCGGCCGCGGCAGGGGCGGAAGCGCCGAAAACAGTGGTTGCTGTTGCAACCGGGGCGGTCAGCGTTGACGAAAACGAAGCCTATGAACGCGCCCAGGGCCAGCGTCGCATCGGCAATTACCAGGGTGCGATCACCGCCTTTCAGGGTTTTGTCGCGAAATATCCGAAAAGCACCCTCGCGCCGCGTGCCCAGTACTGGATCGGCGACTCGTATTTCAATATGCGCGATTTCAAGAATGCGATCACCAGCCAGCAGAAGCTGGTGAGCGCTTATCCCGACAGCGCTTCAGTCCCTGATGCGCTGCTCAACATGGCCAGCTCGCAACTGGAAGCCGGCGATAACGCGGCTGCGCGCAAGACCATGGACGGCCTGATTGCGCGTTATCCCGCGTCCGATGCGGCTGAAAAGGCGCGCCGGCGCGTAGGCAACCTGCGCTGAGCGGGACAGGCGCCGCAGCGCCGGTTTTTCCGGCACAATCCGGCAGTGAATCAGACACTCATCGAACAACCCCCGTCCGTCATGGACGCTGCGACGCTGCGCGTCACCGAGATTTTTTTCTCATTGCAGGGCGAAACCAGCCGCGTCGGCCTGCCGACCGTGTTCGTGCGGCTGACCGGTTGTCCGCTGCGTTGTGGCTACTGCGACACCGCCTACGCATTTCACGGCGGCGAATCGCTGACACTGACAGCCATCCTTGAGCGTGTCGCCGCATACGGCGCGCGCCATGTCACACTGACCGGCGGCGAACCGCTGGCGCAGAAACACGCACTGGTGCTGCTGCGGCAACTGGCCGACGCCGGTTATTCGGTGTCGCTCGAAACCAGCGGTGCGCTCGACGTGTCCGGGGTTGATGTGCGCATTTCAAAAATCCTTGATCTCAAAACACCCGGTTCCGGCGAATCCGCGCGCAACCTGTGGGCGAATCTGGCGCACCTGACGCCGCACGACGAAATCAAGTTGGTGCTCTGTGACGAGCAGGACTATGTCTGGGCAAGGGAGCAATTGCAGACGCACAAGCTGGCGGCGTTATGCCCGGTGCTGTTTTCGCCGGTGCACGGTCAGCTCGAACCGCGCCGGCTTGCCGAATGGATATTGCGCGACCAGTTGCCGGTGCGCCTGCAAGTGCAGTTGCACAAGCTGCTGTGGGGCGCGGTTCCGGGACATTGATCTCGGGTGATTAGGTGAGTAAGTGATTAAGTGATTGCGCGTATAGTGCCGACGGCTGGTTTTTTACCTAATCACCTAATCACTTAATCACGTATTTATGTTGACGAAAGCTGTCGTTCTGCTCTCAGGCGGATTGGATTCCGCAACCACGCTGGCCATGGCGCGCGCCGAAGGTCATGACTGTTATTGCCTGTCCATCGATTACGGCCAGCGTCACCGTTCCGAGCTGGATGCTGCCGTGCGTGTGGCGAAAGCGCTGGGCGCGGTGGCGCACAAGGTGGTGCGCATCGACCTTGGCACTGTCGGCGGCTCGGCGCTGACCGATCACGCGATTGCAGTGCCGGTGGACGGCCTGCAGCCGGGCATCCCCGTGACTTATGTGCCGGCGCGCAACACCATCATGCTGTCACTGGCGCTGGCACATGCTGAAGTCATCGGCGCGGAGCATATCTACTTCGGCGCCAATGCGGTCGATTACTCCGGTTATCCGGACTGCCGGCCGGAGTACATGTGCGCGTTTGAGGCACTGGCGAATCTCGCCACCAAGGCCGCCGTCGAAGGCCATCCGCTCAAACTGCACACCCCCATCATCGAGCTGACCAAAGCCGACATCATTCGCCGTGGTGTGGCGCTGGGCGTGGATTACGCGCTGACGGTGTCCTGTTATCAGGCGGATGCAGCGGGCCGCGCCTGCGGCGTCTGCGATTCCTGTCGCCTGCGCCGTGCCGGTTTTGAGCAGGCTGGTGTTCCCGATCCGACGCCCTATAAATAATATAATAAAAACAATTACTTACGAAATATTTGCGAGCACGCAGTAGACTCGACTGGCGCAGCGACGCGCGGAAGGAGCTTTATGGAGATCAACGTACATCACCAGGTGCTGACAGCGGTATTTGTCATCGCCTTTGCGCTCGGCGCGATCGTCAACAAGACCAATTTCTGCACCATGGGCGCGGTGTCGGACTGGATCAACATCGGCGACAGCGGACGCATGCGCGCCTGGTTGTTCGCGATGGCGATTGCCATCAGCGGCGTGCTGGTGATGGAAACCACCGGCATGATCAACCTGTCCGGCGAAACCTTCCCGCCGTACCGCACAGCGAATTTCAGCTGGCTGCGTTATCTCGCCGGCGGCGCCCTGTTCGGCATCGGCATGACGCTGGCCAGCGGCTGCGGCAACAAGACCCTGGTGCGCGTCGGGGCCGGCAACCTGAAGTCACTGATGGTGCTGGTCATCGCATCGCTGATGGCGTACCTGATGATGTGGACACCGTTCTACGAAAAACTGTTTCATCCCTGGGTGTCGGCAACGGCGATTGATCTTGCGCGGCATGGCGTGAACACCCAGGAGCTGGGCGTGGTGATTTCCGGCTTGTTCGGCCTGCAGCCTTCGCGCGCGTTGAATGCAGCGGTCGGTGGCGTATTGGCGCTGGGCCTGTTCATATATGTATTCCGCTCGGCTGATTTCCGCGGCAGTGTCGACAATGTGCTCGGCGGTGCGGCGGTCGGGCTCGCTGTGCTGGCCGGTTGGTACTTGACCGGCGGGCCGCTGGGCCAGACCTGGAAGGAATACGCCGAATTCGCGACCTCAGTGCCCAGCCGCGTCCAGGTGCAGTCGTACACCTTCATCAGTCCGATGGGCGACAGCGTGCGTTATCTGCTGAGCCCGGATAACACCGCTTTGATCAACTTTGGCGTGATGGCACTGACCGGTGTTATCTCTGGTTCGTGTATTTATGCATTGATTACGCGGAGTTTTCGCATCGAGTGGTTTGTTTCGCTTAAGGATTTCATCAATCACGCAGTCGGCGGCGTACTGATGGGCGTCGGTGGCGTGCTGGCGATGGGGTGCACGGTCGGTCAGGCGATCACCGGCATGTCAACGCTTGCATTGGGCTCGCTATTGACCTTTTTTGCCATTGTCATTGGCGCTGCAGCGACCATGAAATACCAGTATTGGCGCATGATGCAGGAGGATTGAGCGCTTCCCGGTGCGTTCCGGAGGCAAGCTTGGTTGACCCCCATGTCCGTCACGGTTAAAATTCGCCCCTCTTTTTGGGAGGTTAGCTCAGCCGGTAGAGCAGCGGACTTTTAATCCGTTGGTCGCGAGTTCGAATCTCGCACCTCCTACCAAAATTCTGTTTTACGTTTCTTGCACTTGGCCCAGTCATCGCGGTTGGGCTTTTTGCATTTTGGGGCGGCATAGCGGGTAGTCCGGCGGTGGGTATTGTTGCCGCCGCTCTCAAACGGATCACTTTCCCCACAATGCGCCGATCCAGACTTGACCAGCATATCTGTTCGCGAAAGGCCGCCAGTCCCGGCTAAGCGGTCCGTTGATCCTGGTCAGATTTCAACCGGCACTGGTGGTCAATTCGAGGCCGGCGTCAACACACATAGCCACCGCCTTGATCGACGAGCACCACGAATTGGCCGATGCGAATCCCCCCAAGGATAAGCTGCGGTAGAGATTGCTCGGACTGTGGATCAAAATTCAGGGCGGGAGAAGGCCGTAAGCGCCCCCAAGTCTGAAGGTGTAGCGGTTTGCGGGGCGCGCCAGCGGCTACAGATTATCGGTAAAAACGATAATTGACATATATCGACAAAAGCGATATATTACTTTTATCGACATAACCGATAAATTACCCATGCGACAAATCCTGAGCCACGGCGCACAACTTGGACAAATCCTCGCAAGTCGCAGGAAGGCTCTCAAGCTCTCGCAGCATGCGCTTGGCGCAAAATTAACCATCAGCCAGAACCGTCTGTCGGAGGTCGAGACCAATCCGGGCACCCTCACGGTTGAGCGCCTGCTGGATCTCTGCAACCTCCTCGGCTTGGAGTTGGTCATCCAAAACAGGCCCACTCCTCAACGCCCGTCTAAAACGGAGTGGTAAGCCATGGGCCGAAAATCCCGCGCGCGCGCGCTTTCAGTCTGGATCAATGGCCAACTTGCAGGCGAGTGGCGGATGCCCGCCCGGGGCGACATCGAATTCCAATATGACCCCGCTTGGGTTGAATCAGACGACGGCCGTCCGCTGTCCCGATCGTTGCCATTCAGCCTCGATAAGGCCCCAATTAAAGGCAAGCCGGTCGAATACTACTTTGACAATCTGCTCCCCGACAGCGAGCCAATTCGAAAACGTCTTCAGGATCGCTTTCATACGGCATCGCGCAATTCATTCGAACTCCTAGCGGCAATCGGGCGCGATTGCGTCGGTGCTATTCAGCTGCTAGCTCCAGGCGACCAGCCGCAGGGCGTGCACACAATAGACGCAAAACCGCTGACAGCCACGGAGATCGAGAAGGCATTAATTCAAACTGTATCGCCACCGTCCTTCGCAGAACACCTTGCGGAAGATGATTTTCGTATTTCGATTGCCGGCGCCCAGGAGAAAACTGCTTTTCTGTGGAACAAGGACCGGTGGTGTCGACCGTTCGGATCAACTCCAACAACACATATATTCAAATTGCCGCTGGGCTTGGTAGGAAACATGCAGGCCGACATGACGAGCTCGGTGGAAAACGAATGGCTATGCTCGAAAATCCTGGCCGCCTATGGTCTGCCGGTGGCCCGCTGCGATATCAGTCAATTCGGCTCCCAAAAAGCGCTTGTAGTTGAGCGCTTTGACCGGCAACTACATTCGAGCGGGAAATACTGGCTGCGCCTTGTCCAGGAAGACTTTTGTCAGGCTACAGCGACGCCATCCCCGATGAAATACGAGCGTGATGGCGGACCGGGAATGCTCGACATCGCCAAAATACTGAGGGGTTCGGTCAACCGAGATAGCGACCTTGCGTGTTTACTCAAAGCCCAACTTTTGTTCTGGATGCTGGCAGCGAGCGATGGACACGCAAAAAATTTCAGTGTTCGTCTCCTGAACCAAGGACGGTACCAGCTCACGCCGCTCTATGACGTCCTTTCAATCTGGCCAGTAATCGGGAACGGTGCCAAACAAATATCCTGGCACAACGCGAAACTCGCGATGTCAATACACGGAAAAAACAAGCATTACATGATGAAAGACATTCAACGCAGGCATTTCAACGAAACCGCAGCTCGTTGTGGATTGGGCGAGACGGCGGAACCGTTTATAAAGGAAATCCTCGCTGCAACTCCCAAAGTTGTCGCGTCGATTCAGAGCGAAGTACCCCCAACTTTCCCGCAGCATGTTCTCGATACTGTCCTGAAGGGGTTGGCAGATTCCGCCAAGCGACTTGAAGCCATGCCCGCGATATAATTCGCAATCCCATTGGTATCGACCGTAGTAAGGCGGCTGTGGCGCAATTGTGACGCGTTTAGCTTGGTTCAAGTTGTTTGTGCTTCGAGTGGCATTAAGTTGTGAATTGGCAAGCATTGCAAGCGATTGATTTAACAACAACCTTGTTTTACAGCCATGACTTTTAATCCGTTGGTCGCGAGTTCGAATCTCGCACCTCCTGCCAAAATTCTGTTTTACGTTTCTTGCACTTAGCCCAGCCATCGCGGTTGGGTTTTTTGCATTTTGGGGCGGCATAGCGGGTAGTCCGGCGGCCTGTTGCCGCCGCTCTCAAACTGATCACTTTCCCCACAATGCGCCGATCCAGACTTGACCAGCATATCTGTTCGCGAAAGGCCGCCAGTCCCGGCTAAGCGGTCCGTTGTTCCTGGTCAGATTTCAACCGGCACAGGTCATCAAGATTCAACCGGCGCCAACATTGCCCATCTTTGCAATGTCAGTACGCATGAAGGCTGCAAGTTCCGCTGGCGAACCCGCTACGACCTCGGCGCTGAGATTGAACAGGCGGCCCATCACCGCCTGCCGGATTTATCAAGGTAGGTGCCTGCGTCGGCGGGTCCTTTATGTTTTTTGCGCGTGAAAATGCAGCAATCGTGTCTTGTCTCCTCCGCATCTGTGCCAGTTTTCTGTTCTGCGCGGGGATAATCAGGGTCCCCTTGCCTGTTATGTGTGTTGCCGTACAGGGGAGCTGATCATCAAGGGGCTACAGTCCGCAACGATGATGCCCACGGTGACCTGGGCCCGGCTGTTTTTTAATTCAGGTTATCCGTTGAATAGAAGGTGCGCGGCGTGACCCCTATTGTGTGGGGGTAATGCTTGACCAGGGCATCATTTTTGCATCTGACTCGCGCACGAACGCGGGCATGGACAACATCGCCAAATTCTGCAAGATGACGGTGTTCGAGCGGCCGGGAGACCGGGTCATTGTGTTGCTGAGCTCGGGCAACCTTGCCGGCACGCAAGCCGTGATCGGCGTGCTCAACCAGCGCTGTGATGCCGGCGACTCGACGCCCAACCTGTGGGGCGCGCACACCATGTTCGATGTCGCGATGCTGGTCGCTGACGCCATGCGTGATATTGAGCGCAGGGACGGCGTCTACCTGGAGGATAGCGATATCAGCTTCAATTCCTCCTTCATCCTCGGCGGGCAGATCGGCAGCGAACGCTTGCGCCTGTTCCGGATTTATTCCGAGGGCAATTTTATCGAGGCCGGTATCGATACCCCGTTTTTCCAGTCGGGTGAAACCAAGTACGGCAAACCGATCATCGATCGCGTGATCACGCCTGCGACACCGCTGGCGGATGCCACCAAGTGCGTGCTGGTGTCTTTTGACATGACCATGCGCAGCAACCTGTCGGTGGGCATGCCGATCGACCTGATCTGTTACGAACTGGACAGCCTGAAGGTTGATCGGCGGCGGCGTCTGGACCATGGAGACGCCTATTTCACCGCTCTCAGCCGCGACTGGGGCGACGGCACCAAACAGGTGTTCCGCCAGTTGCCCGAATTGCTCTGGTAGCTGTTCGGGTGACGGAGGCTTTCTTGTTGCCTTGTAAACATGGCGGTAAGCCGATGCCAGTTGCATATCATGGCGATTTATCGAAGTCAGGCGAACTTGTCTGCAGGACCCCACACGTAAAAAATACGCTATGCGCGATGACGTACAGAATCAGCCGGGACAGGCAGCGTAGTTTGGCACTAAGAGTCGTCGCTACGCACACACGATTCCGCAAAAAAGGATTCGATCTGTGCGGGGTACAACTACGGCAGAGGAACTATCATGAGAAATTCAACAGTGCTGGAAAAGATGCTGAGGCGCCCACTGCTGCTTGCGGTGATTGCAACGTTTGCAGTGGTCGGCTGCAGTTCTGCACCGCCCGCTCAGCAGTATTCGAGCGAACAACCGCGCAGTCTGGTTGGTCCGCGTGGTGCTGATGGCCCTGCCGGTCCTCCCGGCATGCAAGGTCCGGTCGGCGCGACAGGTGCGACTGGAGCACCGATGGCTGGTCCCGCCGGTGCTGATGGTCCGACCGGTCCCCCCGGCATGCAGGGTCCGACCGGTGCGACAGGCGCCCGCGGCATTGCCGTAGTAGGTCCTGCTGGAGCAACCGGTGCCGCCGGTCCTGCCGGCGTGCAAGGCGCCATCGGCAATACCGGTGCGCAAGGCGTCAGCATCGCCGGTCCTGCAGGTCCGACGGGACGTGCCGGTGCTGCCGGCGTGCAAGGTGTTGCGGGAAGCACGGGTGCAGCCGGCCCGACGCTGGTTGGTCCTGCCGGTCCGACCGGTTATACCGGCGTTGCTGGCGCGCAAGGCGCAACCGGATACACGGGTGCGCAAGGCAGCACTGAAATGGGTGGCGTTGCCGGGCGCACCGGCGATACCGGCGATACTGGTCCGCAGGGTCCGGTGGGTCCGACCGGCGCGCGGGGTCCCGTCGGTGTAGCTAACTGATCAGTCCCGCAGTCCGGATGTTTGAACGGCGCGATCGCGAGATCGCGCCGTTTCCAGGTGAGGAATGTTGTCGGGCGAGTGTTGTTGAATGAATTTGCCGGATGAGGTTACCGTCCGGGCAGACGCTTAAATCAGCGGAGCGCCTTCTTCCCACAGCACATCACAGTCCTTCTGTGCCGAAGCGGACAGTAGCTGAATCAAGGGATAGGCGCGCAGTCCGAGTGCTACCGGCGGTGGCGCGTCAGGGTCTGCTGCCTCCGACGGAATTTCTGCCTTGCTTTTTTCTTCGGGACTGACGGCGGCCAGCGCCTGTTGCAGCTGTGCAATTGCTGCGGGAATACCGGCAGCGGGCAGGGCGCTCGGCACGGTACCGCTGTGCCCCATCATCTTCAGCAGCGTGACTGCAACATCACCAAACAAGGTGACGCTGCTCCACGCTTTGCTATGAAAAGTTACGAGCATTGGTGGTTTTCCCCGGGGATGACTGTGAAGGATTCGCCGCTGCGACGGGCCGCACGCTGATCAAAACTGAACACTGCCGGCACCGAAGAGCCCGATCAGCCCGATGACGATCAGGTACAGCGCGACAATATAGTTCAGCAGCCGGGGCATGATCAGGATGAGAATTCCGGCGATCAGCGAAATCAGGGGAGTAAGACCCAGGTTGACGGTCATCACAGTACCTTTTCAGTCCGATGGCAATGAAGAACGCAGGCTACGCCGGAGGTGATGCCAACTCAGTGCGGCCCCGCACAGATGCATCGATTTCCCGGTATGTACGAAAACGCACAGAGCAATTCAGCCGGTGAAATGACAATTGTGGTAATTGCCACAATAAATTTTTCCCGGCGCGGCGGTAATGCGTCTTATCAGGAGTCAGGCCATTGAAGCATATCCTCCCGCCTTTGCCGTACGACCATGCCGCACTGGAGCCGCACATCGACGCGCGCACCATGAAGCTGCACCACGACATGCACCACGCATCGTATGTGGAAAACCTGAATTCGCTGCTGGAAAAGTATCCGGAATTCGAGGAGCGTACGGCGACCTGGCTGTTGCGGAACCGGGGAAAGATTCCCGAAGCAGTACGAAGCGCCGTGCACAATAACGCGGGCGGGCACGTCAACCACAGCATGCTGTGGCTGGCCATGGCGCCGGACGGCGGCGGGCAGCCGAGCGGTGCGCTTGCGGACGCGATCAATCGTGATTTTGGCGGTTTTGAGCAGTTCAAAACCCGGTTTGCCGAAGCGGGAGCCAAAGTCTTCGGCGCCGGCTGGGTCTGGCTGGTCAGTCTCCGCCAGGACGGCGGCAAACTCCAGGTGGAAACCACGACAGGCCACGACAATCCGCTGACGCAGGGCCACTTTCCGCTGCTGGTCAACGATGTCTGGGAGCACGCGTACTACCTGAAGCATGAAAACCGGCGCCCTGAATATCTGGACGGCTGGTGGGCGGTGACGAACTGGGAAGAAGCTGCACGGCGCTTTGCGCTGGTTGACGGGTACGTTGCAAGAGAATTTGAAGATGAAGCCGGGCTCACTGTCACAACAATGGCCTGAGCGGTCAGGCGGCGGCCTTCCGGCGCTAACCGGTGCGGAGCGCCCGTCTGCAAGGGGTGCTGTGTTGTTGCCCCCGCCGGCGCCCGCATTGTCATGACACTTCCGCGCTCATTACCCCGTTTACTCAAGTGGACGACCAGCCTGCTTCTCGCCCCCATTGTGCTGGCCGTGCTGTTCATCGCAATTTTCGGCTGGAACTGGCTGCGCGGACCGGTCGAACGCATGACGCTGGAGAAAACCGGCCGCGCACTGGTGATCAGCGGCGACATCGAAGTCAAGTTTCACTGGCTGCGGCCGCGCGTCCATGTCGGCGCGGTGACATTTGCGAATCCGGCCTGGGCCAAAGAAAAGCAGATGGTCACGGCGGACACATTGGAAATCGTGGTCGACCTGCCGCAACTGCTCCTGCGCAATATCGTTTTCCCCGAAGTGCGGCTCAGCCGCCCGGTCGTGTTTCTGGAGCAGGGCAGTGATGGCCGGAAAAACTGGTTGCTGGACCTGAATCAGCAGGACGAAGGCGCGCGGATCCGGATTGACCGTCTGACGCTGGACCAGGGTCAGCTCGGTTACGACGATGCCGGTGAGAAGACCAGCATCCGCGCACAACTCTCGACCTCAAGCGCCAACACGCCCCCGGCTGCAGCCACCGACACCGGTGTGGTAATCAGCGCCGAGGGACAATACAAGGGTCTTCCCCTCAAAGCCCGGGGCAGCGGCGGGCCGGTGCTGGCGATACGCGACGAAAGCACGCCTTATGCGCTGAAAGTCGATGTGATCGTCGGCCGCACGGGCGTACAGGCGGACGGGACCATTACCAGCCTGCTCAAATTTTCCGCCATCGACATGCGCCTTGCGCTGAGCGGAGAAAGCCTTGATCAGCTGTATCCACTGCTCGCCATCGCATTCCCGGCAACCCGCCCCTACACGACCAAGGGACAGCTGTTGCGCAAGGAAAATACCTGGCGTTACGAAAAGTTTTCGGGCCGGATCGGTGACAGTGACATTGCGGGCACTCTAAGCGTGGATACCAACGGCAAACGCCCGGCGATCAAGGCCGAGCTGGTCTCCAATGTGCTCGCACTTGAGGATCTGGGGCCGGTCATCGGTTCGCGGCCCGGCAGCGTGACGCAAGCCGCTGGCGGGGCGGTGACCCCGGTTGCGGGCGCGTCGGCGCGGCGTCATGTGCTGCCCGACATGCCGTTCAAGACGGATCGCTGGGACAGCGTCGACGCGGAAGTGACACTGACCGCCAAAACCATCCGTCGCGCCCGGGAACTGCCGCTCGAAGATCTGGTGACTCACCTCAGCCTGCGCGATTCCGTGCTGAAGCTCGACCCGCTGAATTTTGGCATTGCCGGTGGCCAGCTCAATGGCGTGATCGCGCTGGACGGGCGCAAGCATCCGGTTCAGGCGAGTGCCCGCATCCGCGCGCGAAAAATGCTCATGGCCAAACTGTTTCCAACCGTCAAGTTGAGCAAGACCAGCATAGGTCATGTCAACGGTGATTTCGATCTGAAGGGGGAAGGCAATTCGGTGGGACGCATGCTGGCGACCGCCAACGGCAAGATGGGGCTGGTTGTCGCCGACGGTGAAATCAGCCGGTTGATGATGGAAAAGGCCGGCCTGCATCTCTGGGAAATATTTGAACTGAAAGTGACCGGCGACAAGCTTATCAAGCTGCGTTGCGGGGTGGCCAGTTTTGACGTCAGGAAAGGCACGCTGTACGCCGACGCGCTCATTTTTGACACCGAAGTCACCACGATCATCGGCACCGGCAGCATCGATCTGGCACAGGAGAAGTTCGATCTGACGCTCAACCAGAAAACGAAAAACACCAGCCCTCTGGCACTACGCAGTCCGATCTACGTTCGCGGCAGTTTTGCCGCCCCCGATGTTCAGGTCGACAAGGCGCGCGTCGCCGCCCGCGCCTTTGGCGCGATTGCATTGGGGCTGATCAATCCGCTGCTGGCGCTGATCCCGCTGATTGATGCCGGTCCGGGACAGGACAGCGATTGCGGGCAACTGGTCCGCGATGCCAGGGCTTTGTCACATCCGGAGAACAAAAAAACAGGCCCCCGGACATGAATGCGACCGGGGGCCCCGTCCCGCCGCGTCGCCTCAGGGGTAAAGCAGTGGCGGGAACAACCAAATTATCGCCCGGCTTTTCGGGTACTTCCGTACGAAACCGCACATAACGCACGTAACTTCAAGGAGAACATCATGGGTCTGGGAACCATTCTGCTGGTGATTTTGATACTGATGCTGATCGGGGCCATTCCGAGCTGGCCGCACAGCAAGAACTGGGGCTACGGGCCCAGTGGCGGTCTGGGATTGGTGGTAATCATCCTGGTGGTGTTGCTGGTAACGGGGAGATTGTGACCGGCAGTTGCCGTTTGCCCAACGGGAGGATGTGGTCGCTGGTGGTGGCTTCGTTGATGGTCATGACGGTCACCGCGCTGGCGGCCTGCGGTGAAATGGCCACATTGCCGGTTTCAGCCGGCACCGGGCCGCACCCCGCGCTGCCCCCGCCGCTGCAGAGTCTGCTACCGACCGTGCATATCGCGCCTGCCCAAGGCTGGACAGACGGTACGGCGCCGCTGCCGGCGCCGGGCACACAGGTGGCCGCGTTCGCCGACGGCCTCGATCACCCGCGCTGGTTGTATGTGCTGCCGAACGGCGATGTGCTGGTCGCCGAGACCAATGCCCCGCCAAAACCTGAAGCCGGCAAAAGCTTCAGGGACTGGCTGACGGGACTGGTGATGAAAAGAGCGGGTGCCGGCGTGCCGAGCGCCAACCGCATCACGCTGTTGCGGGATACCGATGGCGATGGCAGGGCGGATTTTCGCTCGGTGTTGCTGCAGGGCTTGAACTCGCCGTTCGGCATGGCCCTGGTCGGCAATGATTTGTATATTGCCAATTCCGACGCGGTGCTGCGATTTCCCTACAGAGACGGCGACACCTACATCACGGCACCCGGCATCCCGGTGGTGGCCTTGCCGGCCGGGTCGATCAACCATCACTGGACCAAGAATCTGATCGCCAGTCCGGACGGAACCCGGCTCTACGTGACCGTCGGCTCAAACAGCAACGTGGCCGAACGCGGCATGGCGGTGGAGGTGGGTCGGGCCGCGATCTGGGAGGTGGATCCGATGAGCGGAACACACCGGATCTTTGCCTCCGGCCTGCGTAACCCGAATGGACTGGCCTGGGAGCCGCTCAGCAAGGCGTTATGGACAGTGGTCAATGAGCGCGACGAACTGGGTAGCGATCTGGTTCCCGACTATATGACTTCAGTGCGCGACGGTGCTTTCTATGGTTGGCCTTACAGCTACTACGGCCAGCATATTGATCAGCGTGTGCAGCCGCAGCAGCCCGAACTCGTGGCCAAGGCCATTGTGCCGGACTATGCGCTAGGACCACACACGGCTTCGCTGGGTCTGGCGCATGCAAACGGCAACACACTGCCCGCGGTCTTTGCCAACGGCATGTTCATCGGTCAGCACGGCTCGTGGAACCGCCGGCCGCACAGCGGCTACAAGGTGATTTTCGTGCCTTTCGAAAACGGCAAACCCTCCGCCGCCCCACTTGATGTATTGACGGGTTTCCTCAGTGAGGAAGGCCGTGCTTACGGCCGGCCGGTTGGCGTGGCGCTGGACAGGCAGGGTGCGTTGCTGGTGGCTGACGATGTCGGCAATGTGGTGTGGCGTGTGACCGCGCGGCGTTGAGACGGCGGGGGGCGGAAAAGGCGCATGCGCGCTGCCGAACAGACGGGCGCGCGGATATCGCTTACTTTCAGTGGTCGACTCCGGGAGCGGGTTGCAAATCTGTAGGCACGGAAAATTTCGTAAACAATCTAAAGGAATTCACATGAAATATTCAATGGCATTTGCAGCAGTATTGTCGGCCCTGGCTTTGAGTGCCTGCGACAAACCCGTCGTGGTCACCTCTCCTGCAGTAGTGACAGTGCCGGTTCCGGGCCCAGCCGGTCCGACTGGTGCGACAGGAGCTTCTGGCGCGCAGGCTGAAAAAGGTGCAACCGGGGATACCGGTGCAACCGGCTCCACGGGGAGCACAGGGGCAACTGGCTCTACCGGGGGCACCGGGGCGACCGGTGATAGCGGCAAAACCGGTGGCAGCACGGTGATCATTGTTCCGCCTGAGTCGCCCGCGCGCTGAATTTCCTGAAACGGATGATGGCCGCTTCAACCGGATACAGTTTTATCCGGTGAGGCGGCCATTGTTTTATTTCCGGCCGACGGTGACCAGCAGGATAACGCCGACCACGATTGCGCCGGCGCTGACGATCAACGGCACGTTGACCGTTTCCTTTTCCTGAACCTTGAGTTCAAGCGGGCCCAGCTTCACGGCGCTGGTTTCCTTGGTGTAACTGAAACCGCCATAGGCCAGGCCCAGGCAGCCGGCCGCGATCAGAACAATGGCAATGATTTTTGTCGGATTCATCTGCGATATCTCCAAAATGGGTGAAACATGGATCGGAATAACACGGCTTTGATTTATTTTCCTGATGCTGCACTGCGTGCTGCTTCGGCACAAAAGGCTGAAACACTTTCGAGTACGGTCGCTACCGCGCGATTGGCCGCAACTACGCCGCCGTAGGTATCCTCGCTGCCCGCGGCAACGCTGGCATCAAACTCGCGCCAGGCAAGGACCTGGCGGGTTTTGTTGTCGACGAAGTAGGCGCGCAGCGTGAAACGCACACGACTGGGCAGGGTGCCGAATTCCTGCTGCAGCCGGATGATTTCGGTATCCAGGCGCAAGTCGCCCACTGCAGCGCTCGGCGTCAGCAGCACGGCGCGGAATGCCCCGGTGTTTGCGACGGCGGCGACCAGCAGCGGTGCGAGCATGCGCGCCGGCGGATCTATCCACTCGCTGTGTGCGAAATATTCGAGTTTGTGGGGTTCGCGCACATAGATGATGCGCGGGCTGGAAAACCCGGCGGTCGCGTGCGGGGGATTGATGATCAGCGTCGGCGCTGTGGCAGGGGCCACTGCTGCCGCCGTGCTCTGCATATTGTTCAGCGCATAGAAGGCTGGATGTGTTGTTGCGCTCGGATTCAGCGCGCTGCAGGCGCCGAGGGTGACGAGACACAGGCCGGTGACAAATAACCGGACCCGGCGGGTGACGGATAAAGGGTTCATGGTTTTCGCGGCTCCGAAGCAGTTTCTCCAGGCCCTGGCGGGACCGGGATGCGGCCGAAAAGAAAGCCGCGTGGATCACGCTCGGTCTGCTCGCTCAGCCTGCGCAGTGAATTACTCAGAGTGCTGAGCTCGCCGAGCAGACGCTCGAGTTCCGGCAATGTTTCCGCGGTGAAGCGTTGGATGTCGGCGCCGGCGGAGTCGACCACTTTGCCGGCACTGGCACTGGTGCGGACGACCGCGGTGCTCATTTTTTCGACGGCGTCGGCGCTGCGCCCGATACCGTCAATCACCGGGCCGGCCTGGGCGGTTAACCGCGAGGCGTTTTCGAAGGTACGCGCGGCATGAGTGATCCCCCTGTCGAGCGTGTCCTTGCGCGCAGCGACGGTGCGCGCCACTGCGGCAATGTCGGCAAGCGCGCTTTGGAACGCCGCCTTGTTCTCGTCGCTGAGCAGCGCGTTGATGTTGCCCGAGGTGCTGTCCAGTTTTGCCAGCACGTTGGTCAGCACGTTTTCCAGGCGGGCGCTGAGCGAGGCTTTGGTGCGAATCTCCGGATACTCGTTGCCCGCGCTTGCGGCGAGTGGCGGCGAATCCCGGGTGCCACCGCTGAGTTCTACATAGGCGATGCCGGTCAGCCCCTGTGTCTTCAGCACCGCGATGGTGTCTTCCTTGACCGGAGTGCCGCGCTCGATTGCGAACAGCAGCCGCACACGTTCCGGATTAACGGGATCCAGTTGAATATCCCGCACCTTGCCCACGTCAACACCGTTGTATTTGACCGGTGCGTTCAGATTGAGACCGGCAACCGACTCGTCCATGATTGCCAGATAGGGAGCGTATTTTTTCTGCAGCGTGCCGCCCGAGGCGAGCCACAGCGCACCGGCAATCAGCACGGCGCCGAGCGCCAGCACGAAGGCGCCGACGAGTGCGTAGTTGACCTTGGTTTCCATTATAAGTATATGTTTTTAAACATTATTTGTATCCCGCGCTTTATCCAGTTGCATTTTCCGATCCTGCGCTGCCCGGCTGCGCGGGCCTTCGAAAAACGGGCGGATCGCCGGGTGATCCATTTGTGCAAGCTCGGCCATTGAGCCGACGCCTTGCACCTTGCCCTCGGCAAGTACGGCGACGCGGTCGGCAACCTGCCACAACAGATCAAGGTCGTGCGAGATCATGACGATGGTCAGGCCGAACAGGTCGCGCAGTTTGCACACCAACTGATCGACCCCGGCGGCGCTGTCCGGGTCGAGTCCCGCAGTCGGTTCGTCAAGAAACAGCAACTCCGGGTCGAGTGCCAGGGCGCGGGCCAGTGAGGCGCGTTTCATCATGCCGCCGCTCAATTCCGCTGGATACTGTGCACCAGCTTCCGGCTTGAGACCGGTCATGGCGATTTTCCAGCCCGCCAACTCATCGATCAGCGCATCGTCAAGCCGGGTGTGTTCGCGCAAGGGCAGACCGACGTTTTCGCTGACGGTCAGCGAGCCGAACAGGCCGCCATGCTGGAACATCACGCCCCAGCGTTGGCGCAAACCGAGGGCGTCATCGTCCGTGAGTCCATGCAGGTCGACACCGAGCACCTTGATGGATCCCGAGTCCGGGCGTTGCAGCAGGATCATTTCGCGCAACAGGGTCGATTTGCCCGAGCCGCTGCCGCCGATCAGTGCGAATATTTCCGCGCGCCGTACCTCGAGATCAAGGCCGTCGTGCACCACATGGTCGCCGAAACGGGTCGAGACCTTGCTGATCTCGATCACCGGATCGTGCGTATGTGCTTTGTTATCCATGTCAGTGCCCGCCCTGCCACCCGCAGGGCACTGAGCGCCCCCTCGGGGGGCAGCGTTCGAAGTGAGCGTGGTGGCCTTCATCCTAGAGGTCCAGCGCGCTGAATGCGACGGAGAACAGCGCGTCGGCAACAATCACCAGGAAAATCGCCTGCACCACGCTGCGCGTGGTCTGGCGGCCGACGCTGTCGGCACCACCCTGGGTGCGAAAACCCTGGAAGCAGCCGACGACGGCGATGATGGCGGCAAACACGGGTGCCTTGCCGATGCCGATCATGAATGCCGTGACGCTGACGGCTTTGACGAAACGATCCATGAAATCACCGAAACCGACGCCCAGCTGCGCCTGCGCCATGATCATGCCGCCAAACACGCCGAGCACATCGGCAAACACGGTCAGCAGCGGCATCGCGATCAACAGTGCGAGGATTTTCGGCAGCACCAGCAGATCCAGCGGCGCGATGCCCAGCGTGCGCATGGCATCAATCTCCTCGGTCACCGCCATGGTGCCGATCTGTGCGGCATAGGCGGAGCCCGAGCGCCCGGCGATGATGATGGCGGTGATCAGCGGCGCGAACTCGCGCAGCATCGACAGGCCGACCAGATCGGCGACAAAAATGTTGGCGCCGTATTGCCGCAACTGGTCGGCGCCCTGGTAGGCAACAACAATTCCGAGCAGGAATGACAGCAGTCCGACGATGGGCAGGGCGTCAAATCCGGCGCTGCGGATGTTGTAGAGAATGGGGCGCCAGCGGATGCGCCGTGGATGCTTGATGCTGCCGGCCAGCGCGGACGCAGTCTCGCCGACAAAGCTGAGCAGCGCCACGGTCTGCTCCCAGGCGGCTGCAGCGCTCCGTCCCAGACTTTCAAGTCTGGATTCTGGTGCTCCGGCCGGGGGCCGGGCGCCGGTGGAGTTGATCGCCTGCTGCTCGACGACTTCCAGCAGTTTGGCGAAGTCCGGGTTCAGGTTCTGCATTTGCACGGTGCTGCCTTCGTCGCGCAGTCGTTGAAGAAGTTTGTGCAGGACCCAGGCGCCGGCGGTATCGAGCGCTTCAATGCCCGAGCCGTTGATGAACAGCGTTGATGTGGAGGCGTGGCAAGGGGCGTCCAGTCCGGCGCCCAGTCCAAGTGGGCCTGCGCCGATCCCGCGCGCGGTCCAGGACCCCGACAGCGCAAGTCCCTGCGGCGTCGGATCAGCCATTGCAGCGGATGCCACCGACAAGGAGTCCATAGATGGACACAAGGCTAATTCAGACGGCTTGGGCAGTCTGTGTGGAAGCGTACAGAAGCTCGGTTGGATGGTTTGGCGACGAACGGCTTGCCCGGGACCAAATCGTCGCCGTGGCACTGCTGAAGTAATGGCTAACAGGCCCCAGGCAGGGCAAAAAAAGGCAGGGCAAAAAAATGATGGCGCGAAAACCCTCCGCGACTGGTCTGATATGAGTGCCATCGCACAGACTGTTCATGCCGACTGGCGAAAACTCACCAATCACGGATACCCCGGCGTCCAGCGCCCGGACCCCGATTTCAATTAACCTGGAGGTCTACCATGAACAAAATCAACAAAACCGGAGTCGCGCTTGGCGCGGCTGTTGTTCTCGTGCTGGCGGGCTGCGGAGCCATGAACGATACGTCCAGTACTTCAAGCCCGGGAAGCGCCACCCCCGCACCCGTCAATTCAGCTAGCGCTTATTCGGGTTACGGTGTCGTGCAGGCGATCGAGCTCGTGCAGCAAAACACCACGGCCCACAGCGGCATCGGTGGCACCGGCATTGGTATCGGTGCGATTGCCGGCGCTGTGGTGGGTGGGGTGCTCGGCAACCAGGTCGGGGGCGGAACGGGTCAGACCATTGCCACGGTTGCCGGAGCAGCTGGTGGCGCTTATGTCGGTAATGAAATTGAAAAGCGTCAGCAACAAAAAACCACAGATGCCTACAAGGTTACGGTCCGTATGGACAGCGGGTCTTACCAGACAGTGACCCAAAACAACAACGCCGGGCTCAGGGTGGGCGACCGGGTGCGTATCGACAACGGTTCCGTGCAGCGTTACTGAAGATTTGACAGCGCAAAATTCAACACCATCAATAACCAGGGAAATGACCATGACCAGCATGCTTAAAGTAATCGAAGTAATTGCCGAGTCCGACAAGAGTTGGGAGGATGCGGCGGCAAATGCGGTGGCCAATGCCGGCAAAACCGTCAAGGGGATAAAGTCGATCTATATCAAGGATATGCAGGCCAAGGTCGACAAAAACAAAATCGTGAAGTACCGCATCAACGCCAACATCAGTTTCTTGCTCGAGTAAATGCATGCTGCGGTGCCGTCATTGCCGGTGCCGCGGTTCGCTGTTTCGGCGCCCGCTGTTCAAATGACTGTTTACTTTCGAATGTCGGCTCTGTACGAGACCGTACGGAACCGCTGTCCTGATGTGGTGACAATTCCCCAGGGTCGGGATATGCGGCGATTTGCGCTGCCTGACTAACGCCAGTAGATGGCACATCCACTTTAACTGCGGCAGGTAATGATGATCACTTTTCGACCGGTAGTGTTTATGGCGCTCTGCCTGCCCGCCCTGGCAATGCTGGGCGGATGTGAAACCACCACGCAGGGCGGCGCCGTCGGTGCCAATCGCCCGCAACTGATGCTGGTGTCCTCGGCGCAACTGAACCAGCTGGCCGCGCAAAGTTACGCCAAGCTGAAAGCTGAAGCCTCGGGCAAAGGCATCCTCAATCAGGATCAGGCCATGCTGCGCCGTGTGCGCGCGATTGCCGGCCGCATTGAACCGCAGACCCGGGCGTTTCGCGAGGACGCGCCCGGCTGGAATTGGGAAGTCAATGTAATCACCAGCAAGGAACTGAACGCATTCTGCATGCCCGGCGGCAAGATCATGGTTTACTCCGGGTTGATTACCCAGCTGCGCCTCTCCGATGACGAAATCGCCATCATCGTGGGGCACGAGATTGCACACGCCCTGCGTGAACATTCACGCGAGCAGGTTTCGCAGGCAATGGCTGCGCAAACGGCTGTCGGTATTGGTGCCGCATTGCTGGGCCTGGGTGATGGCGCTGCAGGACTCGCCAACGCCGGTTATGAGGCCCTGATCGCCACCCGCTTCAGCCGCAACGACGAAAATGAGGCCGACCGCATCGGACTGGAACTCACGGCGCGCGCCGGCTACGACCCGCGCGCCGGCGTCACGCTTTGGCAAAAAATGATTGATGTCAATCAGGGCGGCCGCCCGCCGGAGTTTCTCAGTTCCCATCCCGCCGAAGCCAGCCGCGTGAACCAGATCCAGGCGCTGTTGCCGACCGTGATGCCGCTGTATGAGAACGCACGGCGGACCAAGCACTGAGTTACCGAATAATTCTGTAAGTAATTGTTTTTATTTAATTATTCCGCATCCCGGTGAAAGAGGACAGTCTTGAGTTTTGCGACGCCGGTGCTGATGGGCTGCTTGATTGCGCGATCGGCGAAGGGGGCAACGATGTGGCAGTTGCGCGCCGGCAGCCGGATCAGGAACCAGGGGCCCTCGGCGGTCGTATCCACCAGCGTTTTGCCGGCATGCGCAGCGCAGACCAACAATGCCGGGGACAGCAGGATCGCGGCAATGCAGTTGGTAAACGCGTCACCGCTACTCCTAAACGGATGCCCGACTTATGCTCGCTAACGTACAGACTGCGGCCGGCAGTTGACCGATGATCAATGCCCAACCATTCGCGGAGTCCACCACCATGCGCATCAATCGTAGAAACGCCTTTTTATGTGCCGCGCTTGCGGCCGCATTCGCCACCGTCATCACCGGCTGCGGCAAAGCCCAGGAAACGCCGAAACCGGTGGCAAGCACCACTGTAGGAACGGAAATTGACGACACCATGATCACTGCCAAAGTGAAATCCGCGCTGCTTGCCGATCCCGATATCAAAAGCCTCGATCTGCAGGTGGAAACGCGCAAAGGCACGGCCCAGCTCAGCGGCTTTGTCAACAGCCAGGCCCAGATCGACCGCGCCATGACGGTTACCCGTGCAGTCGAAGGCGTCAAGAACGTCGAGAACAAGCTCAGCGTGAAGGACGGCAAGGCCACGGTGGGCAGCACGGTGGACGACGGCGTCATTACCACCACGGTGAAATCGGCGCTGCTTGCCGATTCGAACGTCAAGAGCCTCGATGTCACCGTCATTACGCGCAAAGGCGAGGTTCAGCTCAGCGGTTTCGTCGACAGCCAATCCCAGATCGATCAGGTCACGGCGATTGCGCGCAAGGTGGATGGCGTAACCAAAGTCGATAATGAAATGAGCATCAAGAAGTAGTATTCAGGCACCCCGATGACAACCAAGGAGACAGTAATGTTGCAACGCTCGGTAGACGAATTCGAACGCGCCAGAAACAGGATGGCTGGCGACCTCAAGACCATGATTGCCGACGGCGAGGACCTGTTGAAAGCCGCGACGACGGCATCGGGCGACGGCTTTGCGCTGGCGCGGACGAAGTTCGAGAACAAACTGCAGGTCGCCAAGACCAGCCTGCTCGATGCATCCCAGCCGGCGTTTGACCGGTCCCGGGAAGCCGCCGCTGCCGCGACGGACTATGTGCGGGGCAACCCGTGGACTGCTGTGGGCATCGTGGTTGCCGCGGGAGTCATGATCGGGCTGCTGGCAGGGCGGCGTTAGACCCATACGCCGGGCGGGCGGCGCCGACAGGTTTCTGCTGGAGCAGTACCGGTCGCGCGCTGCGCCCACGGAGGCGCGGGAAGACTGATGCCGGGCCACCGGCCGCATCCGCAGCGGCCCGCAGCGGTCTTATCCCGATCATCCGATCATCCGATCATCCCGATCGTTTTAGCCGGTCCGGCCGTTGAGGAACCAGGTCTGCATCTTGCCCTTGCCTTTGACATGAATGGGGCTGCGCGCTTCGAATATGAAGGGCTCGCTCAAGCGCTGGCGGGTTGCTTCCGTCAACTGGATGCGCCCGGCCACGCCATCAGACTCCATCCGGCTGGCCGTGTTCACCACGTCACCCCACAAGTCATAAAGAAATTTGCGTTTGCCGATGACGCCCGCCACAACCGCGCCGGTGTCCAGGCCGATGCGCATTTGCAACTTGTGGTGGCTGATTTCATTGTAGCTTTCCAGGGCCTCGTTCATATCAAGCGCCATGTGCGCCGCCCGGATCGGATGATTCGCCACCGGATCAGGCAGTCCGGCTGCTGCCATATAGGCATCACCGATGGTTTTGATTTTTTCCAGGCCGCGCGCATCGGCGATGACATCAAAGCGCGTGAAAATGTCGTTGAGCACGTCTACCAGCACCTTGGCGCTGACGCCGTCGGAAAACTTCGTAAACCCGACAATGTCGGCGAACAATACCGTCACCTCGGTGCAGTCATCGGCAATGACTTCCGAAAAGTCGCTGGCAATGATTTCCGGGCGTCCCTTCAGGCGTTCGGCAATGGCGTGCGGCAGCACGTTGAGCAGCAGTCGTTCTGAGACCTTCTGCTCAGCCACGACTCTTTGGTAAAGGGATTTTGTCTCCAGATGCAACAGGCGGACTTCGAGCATGTTGTAAACCCGGACCAGCAGTTCTGCAAAATCAAACGGCTTGGTGACAAAATCCTTGGCCCCGGCTTTCAGCGCACGCAGTTGCTGTTCCGGCTGCGCGGTAATGACCAGAACCGGGATATAGCCGTCCGTTTCGACAATTTTCAGGGCATCCATTACCGCAAAGCCGTCCATGCCGGGCATCTGCAAATCGAGCAGGATCAGGTCATAGTGGTTCTCCAGATGCAGGTCGCGCACCTGGAACGGGTCCATCGTCGACGTGATGTCGTGGTAGCCGGCGCCGCGCAGCATGCGCTCGACCAGTACGACGTTGGCTTCCATATCGTCAACGATCAGGATTTTTCCATGATAAATATCGGCCGGGATGGTCACGATTAATGTTTTTTTGGTTTGCAGTCAATCGGGCGCTGCCAGCAGCTTGGGTACCGCCGTGGTCTGCAATTCCTCCGCTGCATCATCGGCTTCGGCGTGCGCCGCGTAGATATCGCGAAAAATTTCGTGGTTTTCCCTGAATGCGGCGAATATCACCGGGTCAAAGTGGCCCGGCTGGGTGCGGCCGTCACCGTTTGTGATGATGTCCACCGCCCGCAGGTGGTCAAACGCCAGCTTGTAGGGCCGTTTGCTGCGCAGGGCATCGTAGATGTCGCAGATATTCATGATCCGCGCCGCCAGCGGTATGGCCTCACCCCGCTTGCCGCCCGGATACCCGCTGCCGTCCCAGCGCTCATGGTGGTTGAGCGCGATTTCCGCGCCCATCCTGAGATAGGGTGACTTGCTCTTGCCGAGAATTTTGGCGCCCATGGCGGCGTGGCTCTTCATGATTTCCCACTCTTCCGGCGTAAAGCCGCCGGGCTTGAGCAGGACATGGTCATGGATGCCGATTTTTCCGATGTCATGCATCGGACTGGCGAAGAAGATGGTGTTAACAAATTCATCGGACTGGCCAAGAATCCGCGCCAGTTCCCGGCTGTAATAGCTGATGCGCTGCACATGGGCGCCGGTGTCTTCATCCTTGTGTTCCGCTGCGCGCGTCATGGTAAAAATGGTTTCCAGATGGCTTTCCCGCACTTCGGCGGTTCTTTCCAGCACGCGCTGCTCCAGTACATCGTTGTCGGCCTGCAGTTCTTTGTGCAGCAAGCGCACTTCGAGCATGTTGTGCACCCGCGCCAGCACTTCGTTCAGTTCAAACGGCTTGCCGATGAAATCCTTCGCGCCGGCCTGCAGGGCGCGCATTTTGTGAGCGGGCTGTGCAGTGATGACCAGGACCGGGAGGTAGTCATCGGCCCCGATTTTCTTGAGGGCTTCCATGACCTCGAAGCCGTCCATCCCGGGCATCTGGATATCGAGCAGGATCAGGTCGTAGCGGTTCGCAAGGTGAAGTTCGCAAACCTTGCACGCCTCGGTGGTTGAGGTGACGCAGGTATAACCAGCTCCGCGCAGCATGCGCTCCAGCAGCAGGACGTTCGCCGCCAGATCGTCGACGATGAGGATTTTGCCCTGAAGAATGTCGGAAGCCCGCATCATGGCACCACCAAGGCCTCATCGGCCGGCAGGGCATTGTTCTCCACCATTTGCAGTGTCACATCCAGCGCATCCATGAACTCTTTGACTTTGATCGGCTTGGTCAGGTAGCGGATAAATCCCGATTTCAGTCCCCTCTCGATGTCCCGCGGCATGGCATTGGCACTGATGGCAATGACGGGGATGTGCGCAGTGATGGGGTCTGCGCGCAGTATGCGCAGCGCCTCGAAACCGTCGATATCCGGCAGATTAATGTCCATCAGAATCACATCCGGCTTGTTTCCCCGGGCTGTTGCAATGCCGCTGGTTCCGTTGACGGCGGACAACAGCCGAAGATCGGGATGCCGTAAGAGGATCTTCTCGACCAGCTTCAGGTTCGCAGGGTTGTCCTCAACGTAGAGCAGCGTGTGCGGGCTTGTGCGACGGGCCTTTGCATGCGGCTGGGTGGCTGCCGTCGCGTGCTCGTCGTCGTCAGCAAGGGTGGGCTTTGAAATCGCAGGCAGCTCGAACCAGAATGTGCTGCCTACACCCACCGTGCTTTCCACGCCGATGGTGCCGCCCATCAGTTCCACCAGTCGCTTGGCGACCACAAGGCCGATGCCGGTGCCCTCTTCGCTTCCGGCCTCCTGTCCGAGCCGATTGAACGGCTGAAAGAGCTGGGCCAGCTTTTCCGGCGGTAATCCCGCACCCGTATCGGTGATGCTCACCCGCGTGCGTCCCGCTGTGCTCTGCGCGCATTGCACATGGATTGTTCCCTGCGCGGTGTTGTATTTGATCGCATTCGAAAGCAGATTGATGAGAATCTGCTTCAACCGGGTTCTGTCCGCCCTGACAAAGAGCGGGGTGTTGAGCTCGGGCAATGTCAGCTTGATGCCGCGCTGCTGCGCCTGCGGTTCGACCATGCGCTGGCATTCGGGCATGACTTCAGCCAGCGACACGGGCTCCTGCGACAGCGGCACCTGTCCGGACTCCACTTTCGCGAGGTCAAGAATTTCGTTGATGAGCTTCAACAGATGCCAGCCCGCCTGGAGAATCAGGGCGATGCTTTCCTTTTGCGAGGTGGTTGGCGATGGGGAGTCGGACTCCATCAACTGGGCGAATCCGAGAATTGCATTGAGCGGGCTGCGCAATTCATGGCTCATGCTGGAGAGGAATTCGGATTTGGCGAGATTGGCTTTCTCGGCCACAGCCGTGGCGCTTTCCAGTTCGACATTCTGTTCCTGCATTATCTGGTCCATGTGCTTGCGTTCCGTGATGTCGCGCGCAGCGACAAACACGCCCTGAAGTTTCCGGTCCCGGTCGTAGAAGGTGCTCGCGTTGTAGGAGACCACGGTCTCCGTGCCGACCCGGCTGCGTGCGGTGAGCTCGTAGTTAGTGACCTTGCCTTCGGCCAGCACCTGCTTGACGCCCGCCTCGGCCCGCTCCGGCTCGGTGAAGTAGTTCTTGAAGGGCGCGCCGATCAGCTCGTCGCGGGTGCAGCCGGTGAGCGCTTCCATCTGCTTGTTGACGTCGGTGATGATGCCTTTCGGATCGGTGGTCATCAGCGCGTCAATATTCGATTCGATGAGCGAGCGGGTGTAGAACTGCTGGTCGCGCAGGCGCTGGTCGAGCTTCCTCTGCTCAGCCTCGACCTCCTTGCGCGCGGTGTTGTCGGTGCCGATCAGCAGGTAGCCGATGATGGTGTTCTGGGCATCGCGCAATGCGGTGACCGAGACTACGGCCGGGAGGTGGCTGCCGTCCTTGCGAACGTAGGTCAGCTCGTAGATGTCTTCGATGCCGCGCGAGGCCTTGAACACCAGGGCATCAAAGCCTGGTGCAATCGGCGTGCCGAGTTCGGTGCTCAACGTCTTGGCGCGTGCAATCACTTCCTGCGGGTCGGAGATGTCGGCCGGGGTGATCTTGTTCATCACTTCGGCGGCGGTGTAGCCGAGCATGCGTTCGGCGCCGACGTTGAAGATCTGGATCACGCCGTTGGCATCGGTGGCGATGCTGGAGAAATTGGCGCTGTTGAAAATGGCGCTTTGCAGCGCGCCCGCCTTGAGCAGCACTTCTTCCGCCAGCTTGCGCGCAGTGTTATCGGCGCCGATCAGCAGGTAGCCGATGATGGTGTTCTGGGCATCGCGCAATGCGGTGACCGAGTCGACGCCCGAGAGGTGGCTGCCGTCCTTGCGGACATAGGTCAGCTCGTAGATGTCTTCGATGCCGCGCGAGGCCTTGAACACCAGGGCATCAAAGCCTGGCGCAATCAGCGTGCCAAGTTCGACGCTCAACGCCGTGGCGCGCGCAATCACTTCCTGCGGGTCGGAGAAGTCGGCCGGGGTGAACTTGTTCATCACTTCGGCGGCGGTGTAGCCGAACATGCGTTCGGCGCCGACGTTGAAGAGCTGGACGACGCCCTTGGCATCGGTGGCGATGCTGGAGAAATGGGCGCTGTTGAAAATGGCGCTTTGCAGCGCGCCCGCCTTGATCATTGCCGCTTCGGCGGTCCTCTGCAGGCTGATGTCGCGCACCGTGGCTTGCAGCCAGACCAGGCCCCCGGCTTCAATGCGGACCAACATGACTTCAGAGATAAAGGGTTCGCCATTCAGGCGACGATGCTCCCATTCGAAGATGAGATTGCCTTCACGCAGCGCAGTTGCGACAAGTTCCTGCGACTTTTCGGAGGAGAGGCTGCCATCCGGCTGCCGTTCCGGTGAAAATGCTGCGGGCGACTGCCCTTTGAAGTCGCTCTTTTGCGCAGCCGCGAACATGCGCACCGCCTCCTGATTCACATCCGTGTAATGCCATAGCGGCGGCACCAGCACCATCAGCGCATCGCGCGATCCTTCGAACAACTCACGATATTGCAACTCGCTTTCGCTCAAGGCCTGCTGCGCCGCATAGTCGGCGGTGACGTCGCGAAACACCAGCACTGCCCCGACCACCCGGCCGTCACCGTTGCGAATCGGCGCGCAACTGTCGGCGATGGCGTGCTCACTGCCGTCGCGTGCAATCAGTACGGTGTGGTTGGCCAGTCCCTGTACCGTGCCATGCAGCAGGGCGTCTGCTACCGGGATGATCGTCGGTTTGCGGGTTTCCTGGTTAACGATGTGAAAAACCTCGTCGATGGGGCGACCAAGGGCCTCCGCCATGGTCCAGCCGGTGAGTTGCTGGGCTTCGGTGTTCAGCAGCGTCACGCGCGCTTCGGCATCGGTGGCGATTACCCCGTCACCGATGGAGTGGAGCGTGACGGCAAGCTTTTCCTCGCTGACCTGCAGGGTGACGTTAGCCTGCGCCAGTTGCTGGTTTGTTTCCTGCTGCAGTTTGAGCAAATGCCGCGTTTCGAGATTGACAAGCCGATTCCGTACTTCGCGAAAGGCAAGATAGGCGAACAGCAGCGACAACAGCAACGTAAACACGCTGGCGAAGGAGATGATGAAGAACATGCGGCGCAGGTCGGACCGGAATTTCGCATCGCGCTGTTTCAGGGCGCTTTCTTGGATCAGGACGTAGGCGCGCATCTCGGTGCGTATGGAGTCCATCAGGCGTGTGCCCTGGCCTGAATTCACGCTGGCCAGCACGACCTTCATGTCCTGGCTGCGGCGCAATTCAATGTTGCGCGCCATATCTGCCAGCTTGGCATCGAGCAACGGCGCCAGCGCGTCCAGATGTTTTGCCGCAGTGCTGATCAAGGTGAGTTTGCGCAGTTCAAGCAGATCGGGGCTGAGCTTGCCGCGAACCTCCAGGTAATGGCTGAGGAAGGTTGCGTCGCCGGTCAACAGGTAGCCGCGTTCGCCGGTCTCGGCGTCTTTGACCGACGAGAGCAAATCATCAGCATGGTTGAGTAATTCACGGGTATGGCGCCGCAACTCGGCCGTTTCCTCAAGTCGCGCAAAGGCCCAGAACGCCGCCGCCGCGCCCAGCGCCAGCAGCAGGATTCCCGCGACCAGCATCGCGACCAGTTTATGTTTGATTTTCATGAGGAATCCGTGTGGTGACTGAGTCAGTGGCAGGGCACTGAGTGCAGGGAGGGCGCAGCCAGCGTGTTGCCGGCATTGAGGGGATTGAGCGCCCCATCGTGACGGGCCCGCATCAGCGGGCTGCCGATCGGGCGCGATGAGGACATGCGCGGCGCGCGGTGCCGGCTGAGGCCGGCATGGCCAGTGTCAGTAGCGAGGTTCATCATGTTGCGAGGTGCGAGGTCCGTCATGTTGCGAGGTCCATCGTGTCGGTTGCAGTTCATCAATCCGGTGTCGGGCGCGGCCGTCCCGCCCCGCTTGTTGCGGGCCTCTTCCCGCCGCCCTGCCCGGAGGGCAGCGAAAGATGACCAAAAGGCGTTGAATGACCGAAAGGCGTTAAATGACCCAAAGGCGTTGAATGACCTAAAGGCGTTAAATGACCCAAAGGCGTAAAAGATGACCCAAAGACGTAAAAGATGACCCAAAGACGTAAAAGATGACCTAAAGGCAGATGACCCAAAGGCGTAGAAGTCAACCCGATTGTTCGCGAAAGACAGGGCGCGTTCTGTACGTTTGCGTACCAAGAGCGCCGGACATAATGAAACACCCGTGCGTTGCAGCCAGCATCGGCAATGGCGCGGAGCGCGGCGCAGCCCAAATCCGGGTCGACCGGGCACCGGATTTCCGGCAGAAGTCACCAGTTGGCGATCTCGCCCACGAATTTCAGCAGTTCCTGCTCTACCAACGCCGGGTTGATCTGCGCCGGCTTGAATTCGCCCCGAGTGCCGGCAGTACCTTCAGCATTGCGCCGGGCATTGCGGCCTTGCAATCCGATGGATTTGGTGGCGGGCACCTCAAAGAAGGACAAGGTCGGGAACCAGTTGTACGGGTGTAGCGATTTTTTGGTGCCCGCCGGCACAATATGTATCGAAATCTTGCCCTCCACCTCTTCCGTGATTTTGATCTCGTGCCCGCGCTGTCTCAGCTTTTCTCCGACGCTTTCAAATATCGGGCGGATGGTGGTCTGCTTTGCCGCCGCGAACTCGGCGGCGAAGCGCAGACTTGCGGCGCGACCCTGGGGGATGCCTGCGGCGTCCGCCGTGCCGGTTACGCCAGCACGGTTTAAGGTTTTTCCCGCCTCGGCGGTCGGGCTGTCGGTCATGGTCAGGACTCCGGTGTGTTGTTGTGTGCGCTCATCGGGCCGTGCACAAAGCGTTCCGTACGCGGGGCGCGTCTGCGGCTGGCGTTGGCTGCAAGGCTAGGTCAAACGGCAGGTGTCGTATGTGCTGCAACGCACGGAGTGCGGAATGCAGGTTCGACACTATCCGGCATGGTCAAATATTGCAATGAGAGGCTCGGGGCGCCATGAACACGGGGCACTGCCAGAATGTTGTCAAGCAGCATGCCGTTGCGCTGCAGCGCGGCGGCAGTTGAACCCGCCAGCGGTGAACGAAGTCAGTCCCCGGACTGCTGATTCAGCTGCGGTCGCGTCCCCCGCGCCCCACGCAGCGGGCCTGTCCTGGCCGGCCGCCGGTGCATTGGTGCTCGCGGTGGTCGCCGCCCTGTATCTGGCGCGCGGCTTCTTCGTGCCGCTATTGATCGGCATTCTCGCAAGTTATGCCCTGCATCCGCTGGTGGACTGGCTTGAGGCCCGCCGCATTCCGCGCAGCCTTGGCGCAACACTGGTGCTGGCCCTAATGATCGGCAGCCTTTTCTGGATCGGCTTTTCACTGCGCGATGACGCCGAAGCGTTGATCGAAAAGCTCCCGGAAGCCGCACGCAAGCTGCGCAAGGATCTGAGCGTCGCGCGTGCCGGGGTCCCGACTGCATTGCAAAATATGCAGGAGGCCGCGAAGGAACTCCAGGGTGCCGCCACCGATGCCGGCGCACAACCCGAAGCCGTCGCCAGGCCGGAAGCACCTGCGACGCAGGCGTCGCGCGTCATAGTGGCGAAAGCGCCGGAGCCCACGTGGCTGAGCGACTACACGCTGGCGCAGTCGGCCTTGCTGGTCACGGTTGCCGCACAGACACCGATCGTGCTGCTGCTGACTTATTTCCTGCTCGCCTCCGGGGTGCACTTCCGCCGCAAGCTGGTGCATCTGGTCGGGCCGTCGCTGTCGCAAAAAAAGGATGCCGTGCGCATCCTCGAGGAGATTCACGTGCAGGTCCAGCGCTATATGCTCGCCATGCTCGCGTCGAATGCCCTGCTTGCAGTTGGCACCTGGCTCTTGTTTCTCGCCTTTGGTCTGGAGCAGGCGGGAGTCTGGGGCGCCGCTGCCGGGATACTGCACTTCGTGCCCTACCTGGGCCCGGCGCTGCTCGCCATCGGGAGCGGCGTGGCTGCTTTCCTGCAATTTGAATCCGTGTTGTATGCATTGGCTGTCGCCGGGTCATCGGTGCTGGTCGCCGGTGCCATCGGCTTTGTGTTCATGACCTGGCTGCACAGCCGGTTTGCGCGCGTGAATGCCGCAGTGCTGTTCATCGCTCTGTTGTTCTTCGGCTGGTTGTGGGGCGTATGGGGGTTGCTGCTCGGTGCGCCGCTGGTCGCTATCGCGAAAGTGGTCTTCGACCGGATCGAAGCACTGAAGCCGGCGGGCGATTTGCTCGGCCAGTGAACCCGGGCCGTCTGGCGGGTGTTTAGCGGGTCCTGCCCATGCGCTGCAGAATGAGCGCATGCGTCTCCCGCGCCGCTGCAGCAAACGGACCTGAATCTGCCTGCACCGCCCGTTCGATCAGCGCCAGCGCCTCGTCATGGCGGCCCAGATCGGAAAGAATCTGCGCGAGGTTGTTCAATACAGGGATGGAATCCGGATGCCGGGCGGCAGACTCGCGCAACGCCGCCGCTGCTTCCGGCAGCGCGCCAGCCGCGTAGTGCTGGTTGGCCAGCCCGATACTCGCCGGCACATTGCCTGGCCAGCGTTCAAGCAATGTCGAATAAGCCATACGCACGGCAACGGGTTCACCGACGCGCTCCATGGCCGAAATTGCGGCCACGTAACCCGCTTCATCGGCGGTGGCCGGGATGCGATCGGGCGGCATCGTGACCATCGCCCAGTAATGGCTGCGGCTCCAGGTGTATTCAAACACCGTGAACGGGATGGCCAGCCGCTCCGTGCTTCCCGAACGCAGGTACAACTCTCCCGCCGGATAGTCAAAGCCGATAACGACCGCGTAGTGCCAGTTGATATAGGGGCCGGCGCCGGTATCCTGCAGCACTATGACCGGATTCCCGGCAGCCACCTCGCGCAACAGGTCGGCAAAGCGCGGCGCGAGCGGATATGAAACCCGGCTATGCCGGCGTGCTGCAGCCAGCATGTCGACCTGCAGGCTGCCTTGGCGCGCAGCCAGATAGACCTGTCTGCCGAGTGCTTCCGGGGTGACTGCTACGCCCGCATGGACCAGCGTCGTCGCCAGCGCGGCAGGGCCGCACTGGAATTCCTGTTGCGGGAAAAACGGCACATTGCCGATTTCGGTCCGGACGGGAACACCCGCGGGCCAGGCATCGCGCAGCGCCATGGTTTGCGGCACCAGCGACCCACAACCGCTTAAAACCGCCAGCAGCAAAAAAGCGCCCGCAGTGAGGCGGGCGGTTTTTTTCCAGGCAATCAGATCCGGCATTACGGTCTTTCTCGATGGCAATGTGCGGTTCGACTGCCTCGCGACATGAGGGCTAGCTGCGGAAGGCAAAATACCAGATAAAAAACACCACCAGGATGAGCACAACCAGGCCATCGCCGCCGGCAGGAACCGCGTTGATCTTCCCGGCCAGCGTGCTGACTTCTCCATCGGTCATGGCCGCGACGCGATCCTTGGCCGCTTCTGCATCCATGCCCAAAGTCTGGAACTGGTTTACGGTTTCTGCGCGGTTGAGGTAGCCGACTACAACGTTGCGCTCAGCTTGCATGGTGGCGGCGGAATTAACCTGGTTCGTGCCGATCATGCCGGCCTGGGCGTTCTGGAACGGCACGATCATCATTACAATGGTGAGAAACTGGCAAAGCATGATTTTTAATGCAGTTTTCATTGTTATCTCCTGGTTGATGCGGATCGGGAACGCCACCACTTCAAAAAGCTGTGCTGACGTGAAGGTGAGTATGGGCGCGTGTTCCGCTCTTATCTGTACGCTGGCGTACCGATCATGAAATGCAGCGAAGGTTTCCCGCGATTGCTGCCCTGGTGGACGCGTATTCCTGGATGCAAGCGCACAAGACTGGCGCCCGGGCTTTCGCGTCAGGGCGCAACCGGTGAATGCGGAAATACTCAGTCGGTCTTGTTGACGTTTGTTTGCGCAGCGTTCAGTTTGGCTTTAGGGTCGCGCAGCCCGGTGCGTACGCCTTCTTCAATGACCGGGTGATAGAAGGGCATCCCGGGCATTTGCTGCACCGTCATTTTGTTCTGCAGCGCCCAGCACAGCAGATGCGCCAGATGCTCGGCGGCCGGCGCCAGCATCTCCGTCCCCAGGAAACGGCCTGTGGCCAGGTCACCGTAGACATTCAGTAACCCTTTGTTTTTAATCATAATTATTGATCTCCCTTGGTTCTCGAAACTGGCCTGTCCAGTCGCGAATGTGCCGGGCGCCAACGCAAGAAAACCGCCGCCCACGATGCCGATTTGCGGATCCGTGAACACCACCCCGATGGGCGCGCGGCGCAGACCCGGCACCCTGAAGAGACCCTGCAGAATCCGTCGGTCAGCGTGCCGGCACGATCACCACAGTGGCGCGGGTCGTGGTGCCCTTTGCGCCCGTGCTGCCGGTCGCGCCCTGGCCACCGCTACAGCCGGGTCGTGTCCGCCGCGGACCGCACGCATGATCGCGGGCATGAATCCAGTCGGTTCGCAACGATTGGCGATGGAACTGCGCGGCCTGGCAGGCGGTTCAAAAGCCGAAATAGACCGAGAAGTGCCCGCGGATGTCGCCCGTTTTCCTGCCCCCGCCTTCGTCAGTTACCCGGGCCAGGTCAACACGCATGTTGAAATTCCTGTGGATGTTCCAGCGCATGCCCGCGCCAACGCTGGCGATTGACACGCGCAGCGGGTCTTCACCGGCCAGTGGTTTGTTCACCGCTCTGGCGATGTCATAGAACAGCAGGCCCTGCAGGTTGCCTTCACCCGCAATCAGCTTGCCGGTCAGGCCGGGAGAATACAGTTCGATGTTTGCGAAATAACCGGTATCACGGGCGATTTCACGTTCCATAAAGCCGCGCACTGCGGTTGCGCCAGCGATGCTGAATTGTTCGCCTGACACCAGCGCATCCGCAGTGTGCTGTGCATTGAAGGCGGCGCGCACATGCCAATTGCTTTTAAAAGCATTCACCATGCTGGCACCAAAGCGCAGAACCGTATAACGCGCAGTGGCGCCATTCCCGCCGCTCGGACTCGGACGCGCCGCATTGAAATCACTTTCCTGGCCATTGCTTGCACCCGGAAGATTGCGCGACAAGGCCACGTAAAAATCGGAGATCTGCGCGGATTTTGCCAGGTTGCCGCTGTATGCGAGGGTGACGGGCCGCACAGTAACGTCTGCCGCGGCCGGTCCGCAGCCGGCGGCGCCGAAATTGCCGAGAGCGCAGGTGTTCTCGTAGGCCCGATAGTCGAGCCCGTAGACGATGCGATGCGAATATTCCCCGTGGCGTTCCAGCAACTGGTTGTAGCGCAGTCCGTAAACGGTACCTTTGCCGGAGAAACCAAGGGGGCCGGCGACCGTCTGCGTGGTGCCCGCATCGACATCGGAGTAGGCGGCGATAAAGTCCATCGAGTCGCCGTTCGAATACAGCGGCAGACGATAACTTCCGCTGTAGAGGCGGACTTCATCTGTCTTGCCCGGCGAGGTCACGTAGTTGATTGTGCCGACATGATCGCGGTTAAACAGATTGGCGTGCTGCACACCAACCCCAAGCCGGAAATCACCGGTCTGCGCATTGCCGGTGTTGTCAAAAGTCAGAAAAGCCTTGATGGGCCGCACGTCGATGACTTCGACGGTCGCATCCACCTCACCCGGCAATATGCCGGGCCGCATCACCACGTCGACCTGCTTTGCCGGATTCTCGTTGGCCAGTTGCACGTTTTCTGAAATGCTTCCGGTTTTCGGTGCCATTTGCTCCTGCAGCGCCGGCAGGCTTGAGCGGATATTCGCATCATCGAAAAAACGGTTGCCCTTGATGGCGATTGTGCCGATTCTTGCTTCAATCACCTGCAGGATCACCACTCCACGATCAAGGTCCTGCTCGGGCGCGACAATCCACACCGCGCCAAAACCGCCGGCACGATAACGTTGCCTGAGCGCTTCAATGGCGAGCTGCACGTCGCCGTATTCGCGTTGTTTTCCGGTGTAAGGCTTGAGAGCTGCCTCGACTTCATCGGCTTTGAGCAGCGTATTGCCCTCGACCCGGAAACGATCTATGTCAAAGCGCTCAACAAACGTCTGTGCAATGCAAAGCGATGTAATCAACGACAGCGCCAGCGCGAGAACGCAGCGGCGAATCAAGGTCGGCATATCTCACACCTGACTGTAAACAGCACAAAATGTGGTGCGGGCACTCATTTTTCTCCGGGGTTCCCGAATTGCTGGGGGAAAGACCAGGTTTGGCAAAAGCCTCCCCCGCCAATCGAATCGCATTGATCGAGGCGCAAGCGCAAATCACTGGTGCCCCGCATCACGTCAAATACCGGATCGGCGTTATTGGGGTTGAGTGAGATGTGCCAGAAGTTGCCCGGGCGGTAATAAAACTCGCTGTTGGTTGCGCCGGTAAAAATGACTTGTCCGGCGTTGAAACCCGGGACGGGCTCTGCTGCCGCGCCAGTAATGATGAGGCTGTTGCCGGTGTAGGCAAGGATGTAATTGCTGCCGGTGGCAAGGCTGCCCTGGGTGATCGCGTAGGGTCCGCCCAGCGCGCTTTCGCCCGGAACACGCACAAGCGTGCCTGAGAGCACGCTGCCCGCAGTGTCGGCTGTGCCCAGTGCCGGATTGTTTGCCAGCCCCGCAACACTGAATGTGAATGCCGGATCAATCGTGCCGAAAAGTTTGCTCTTGGCATCGGCGACCACGATCAGGGATCCCGGGGTTATCCCCAGATTGCCGTCAACATAACTGATGGTGTAGTTGGAGGAGCTTTGGCCGGACGGAATGATCGCGTAGTTGCCGACGTTGGAAGCGGGTATGGCTGGAGTTGCGAGTACCAGTGCGCCCGCTAGCGCAGTCGGGTTCTCTCCTCCCTGCAATCCGGAATAAGTGGCGCTGAAAGCAGGGTTCGCATTGCCATAGACGCGGGTCGCGCTGTTTGCGGTAATGCTCAGCGGTGCGGGAGTAATGTCTGCCGTGGTCGTAGCAGAGGTAATGACGGAATAATTGCCGGCGTCAGCGCCGGAGAGGGCGAGACCGGAGCCGGTGACGAGTATGTTGTTGGCGACGTCCTTGTTACTGAAGAGGGCGCTGCCGCCGCTGTAGTTCACCGTGTCCCCGGGCAGAGCGCCGACGAGGGTGCGATTCACGATCGTCGCTGCCGTTGTCGAGTCGTACACCTTGTCTGCAGCTGTGATGCTGCCAGTGATGCCAAGCCTGGTGATCGACAAGGTGTTGCCGGCGGCGAGGAGGTTGTAGTTGCCGGCATCGGTGCTGGCGAGGGCAAGGCTGCCGTTGGTGACGACCTTGTTGGCCTCGACGTTCTTGTTGGCGACAGAGCCGGTGCCGGCGACGGAGACCAGGTCACCGGCAATCAGCGCGGTGACGGTGCTGAGGTCGCCGCCTGCGGCGGTGACGGACTGGTCGTAGACGCGGGAACCGGAGACGGTGGTGTCGAGCCTGGTGATCGACCCGATGTTGCCTTGTGCGCTCACGCCTGTTACCGCGCTCAGGTCATAGTTGCTGAGCAAGGTTCCCGCGTTCTGCGTGTAATCACCTGCCGCCAGATTCGCCGACGTTAGCGCACTGCCGGCCGGGTTGTTCACCACATCCTTGCCGTTGTCGTAAGTGCCGGTCGCTACCCCGATCGTCGCGCCTTCTCCGGCAACAAATCCGCTGATGCTGTAGTTGCCTGAGGTCAGGTTGGTGACGGTGGCATCGCCGTCATAGGTCTTCGTCACCGCGCCCACCAGACCCACTGCCGTCAGCGCCGCCGGCGTGATATTTGCAGTCGTCGTGCCACTACCATCGCCGAACAGTGCAAATCGGCCGCTATTGACACCATTGATGCTGAAACCGGCATAAGTGACTGTCTTGCCGACAACTGCGTTCTGGTCAGAGAAGGTCGCCCCTGAGCCTGGGTCGATCAGATTGACATCGCCACCCGCAGCAGGAGTGCCCTTGAATGAAAGTGTCGCAGCGTTGTTTCCGGTGTAGATTTTGTTGTCACCCTGCGCAAACACCCACGCTTTTGCGTCCAGTATTGCCGACACTTTTGCACTGTAATCTGCAATTTCCGAACTCGTATTGGCATAACCATCCGGATTGAAGCGAATGATTGTGCGTGGGGTGATAACTGCACCGGTACCCACGAACTTGACCGTTCCCCCGATCGCACCGGGGCCGCTGCCGTCATTGTCGGCGCGCAGAATCACCGAATCGAGGCCCGTGTCGGCGCTGATCACGCCGTTTACGATCACGTCGTTGTTGGCGCGCAGATTGACGGAACCGCCACCGTCGGCAGTGATTGTGACCGCGCTCACGTTGCGCCCGGCGCTCATGTCGATCACGGAACCCAGGCTGCTGGCGGTGATGGCTGCAGTGGTCGTCACGTCATTGCCGGCGATCAGCACGATCCCGGACCCGGCGGTGCTCGCCGTCATCGCAGCATTGACGAGCACGTCATGTCCTGCGTTCAGCGTGAGGGTTTGTGCGGTGGTCCATGTAACCGCATCGCCCACCGTGATGTCATTGTCCGCCAGAATCGTGCGATTTGAGCTGGCCAGGCTGGTAACAACGCTGCCCGGAGTCTCGTCCCCTGTCGCAGAGATTGTCCAATTGACGGGGTCAAGCAGCCAATGACCGGTATTTCCATGCGGTGCGAGGGTGTCTATCCTTGCGGTGTCGGCAAGCAATACCTGTTTGCCGGAGGTTTCAATGAAACCGCCATCGCCCGAGTTCGCGCCACCGCGCGCTGTCAGAGTGCCGCTGATTGTCGTTTCGCCATCGGACCAGACAGCGATGCGACCAGCGTTGCCGGTGTTGATCGCATTGGCATTGATATTGACACCGCCATCAAGCGAGGTGTGCTGTGAATTCTGCTCCGGCCCTGTGCCGTGGAAGTTGCCACCCACGAGGACAGTGCCGCCGCCCGCCGGACCCGACACATCGATGTTTGCCGCAACAAGTTCCACCCGGTTGCCCAGCAGATGCACAGTACCGCCTGTGCCGGCCACCGCGCCGGTGCCTTTGGCATCGACCATGCCGGACACCAGCGTGGTGCCGCTTTCAGACTGCACCGTGATCTCGCCGCCCTGCGCACCGTTGGCGCTGAGGCGGCTGCCGGCTTCGAGGGTGATGTCCCGCTTCGCCCGCAGGACAATTTTACCGCTGGCATCACGCACGACCTCATTGGCATCGATGATGCCCGCATTGCGCAGTGCTGCGCCGTAAATGCCGACTTGTCCGCTCCGGGCAAGTATTTCGCCGAGGTTGACCGTGGTGTTATCGCCCGCGGTGATTTCGACCCTCACACCCGGTGTGCCGGAGTCGATGATTTTTACCGACTGACCGGCTGCGAGTATCACGCTGCCTTGCGCACTGTTGATGATGCCGCTGTTGGTGACGTTGGCGCCGACCAGATAGACGCTGCCTCCGGTCGGAGTGGTGATGGTGCCCAGATTTTCCACGTTGCCGGCGAATGGAGTGGCGGTGAAATTGAGTCGCCCAGCGAGAAAATCCTGGTTGCTCAGGTTAAGCGTGGATGCCACCAGTCCGGCAACGTCAATGCGCGCACCGTGCCCGACCAGAATGCCGCCTGGATTGATCAGGAAAACCCGGCCATTCGACAGCAATGCCCCGAGAATTACCGAAGGATCGGGACCGATGACGCGATTGAGGACGCTCGAGACGGCACTTTGCTGAATGAAGCGCGTGGTTTCGCCTGCGCCGATCGAGAACCCCTGCCAATTGATGATCGTGCCGGGGCTGTTGGTGATATTCAGCGATTTACCCTGATTGGAGAAGCTGGCCTGTCCGCCAACCACCACCGGCCCCGTGCCATTTCCCAGCGCGTTTCCGGCGTTGAATACGGCAGCAATGGCGATGACAAGTGCTTTCAGCCGCCATTCATGCGAAACACGATTACTCTTTGATTTCATTGGCTTTTATCCTGATCTGGCGCTGTGTGCCACCAGACTTGATTGCGTGTGGTACGCATGGCGACAGGTTTCCGGCAAGCGGCTGGGCACTGTGCAACGTATTCCCTTCACCTCGGCGGACACAGTGCGCTGGCGCACAATGCCGGATCATGGATGCCGATAGGCTGAGGTGCTGCGGCATCAGTGGTGGCGGGCTGCACTGATGCAGACACACGAACAGAGGCAGACACACGAATAGAGGCCGCCGTATGTTCGATAGCGTACGGAGGCCCGTGCGGCGGTTTGTGACAATTGTCACAGTTAGGTATGCTCCAGCACTAATCAGTCCCGGCCGACGGCGTCGTCGCCACCGACGTTGTTCCAGACACAGTTGTTCCAGATACAGTCACGATAAAAGGCGAAGAAAATGAAAACATTCAACGGCTCCACCCGATCCCTGTCGCGGTTCATGGCATTGCTGCTGATCGCCCTGGCCGCAGGCTGTGGCGGCGGCGGTGGACAAGACCCGATCCTGGGCGTGGGCGCAAACATTGCCACCGTCGCCGGTGGCGTATGCATACCCAACCCGTCGCCTGCCAAGGCCATTACCGCTTATTCGCTTGCCGGTTCCGCAGGGATCATCAATGAACCGGCAAAGACTATTGCGGTGACCGTGCCGGGCGGCACCAACGTGACGGCGCTGGTTGCCACATTCGCGATCACAGGGACAGGCGCAACGGTAGGCGGTGTGACGCAGGTCAGCGGCGCAACGGCGAATAACTTCACGGCTCCGGTGACTTATACGGTAACCGCCGGCGACTGCACGACGGTGGTCTACACCGTAACCGTGACTGTTTCCGTCCTCCCTGTTGCAAGCTGTTTGGTACCAGGAACACCGCTGGCTCTGGGAACAGCGGCCAGCTTTGGCGTGCTTGGCGGGACTGCTCTCACCGTTACCAATCCGACGTCGGTCACCGGTGATGTCGGTTCGCCAACGATAACTCCAGCGGCTGGCCCCAGCACCCTGGTCGGCACGATGTTTGACTCTTCTCCTGCCGCCGAGCTTGTTGTGATAGCGACGGCAGTGACTGATATGCAAACTGCCATTGGCTGTGCCATTGCCCGTGCCTGTGATTTCAACCCCCTTGCTGGTGTTGATTTTGGCGGTATGGTGTTGGCACCGGGCGTGTATTGCGTCCCGGGCGCGATGACTGTCGGTTCAAACCTGACGTTGAACACCCCGGGCGTGTATATTTTCAGCGCCACCGGGGCCTTGACTACAGCGCCCACCATAACCGTGGCATTTGGCGGCGCCGCAAATGCCGCCAACAGCAGCGTGTACTGGGTTTCATCAGGCGCCGCCTCCAATGTTTCGATCGGTGCCACCAACGTATTCCTGGGCACGATCATGGTTGGCAATCTTGGTGATCCTGGTGCTGCCACATTGGGTGCCAACACCACCTTGCTGCCGGGTCGCGTGCTGTCGACCAATGCGGTGACGCTGGATACGAATACGATTGCGATTCCGTAAAGAATTAAATGCAGCCCGCCGGATTCATCCAAACTTTTTTGAGTATTTCAAATGCCGTTACTAAACGCCTTGATCAGGAACGGCAAGTTCTTCTGGAGAAAAACATGAAATCAGCAAAAACTGCAGGGACACTGGGTTTGATGGCGATCGCTGTGTCCGCTGCGCTCGCCAGTTCAAACACCATGGCCGCCGATTCGGGCTGGTATGGCGGTATCAACATTGGTCAATCCACGGCGACCATCGACGACGGGCGGATTACCCGCTCCCTGCTGGGCTCGGGCTTTACCGGGGTCTCGATTGTCAATGACGAAAAAGACACCGGCTACAAGCTTTATGGCGGATACCAGTTCAACCGGAACTTTGCTCTTGAGGGCGGCTATTTCGACCTCGGCCAGTTCGGTTTTACGGCAACCACCGTGCCGGCAGGCAGGCTGAACGGTTCGATCAAGCTCAGGGGTTTCAACCTTGATGCGGTCGGCATTTTGCCCATTACCGAAAAACTGTCGGCGCTCGCCCGGGTCGGCGCGAACTATGCTGAAGCGAAAGACACTTTCAGCGGAACCGGGGCGGTCAGTGTGACGAACCCCAACCCCAGCAAGCGCGACACGAACTACAAGTACGGTCTGGGTATTCAATACGCTTTCACCGAATCCCTCGGCATGCGCATCGAGGCGGAACGCTACCGGATCAACGATGCCGTGGGTAACAAGGGGGATGTCGACCTGTTTTCAATCGGCCTGGTCTACTCGTTCGGCGCAAAACCGCCGCCCCCCGCGCCCTACGTGGCGGCCCCGGCACCGGTGGTCGCACCCGCGGTCGTGGCTGCGGCACCGCCGCCGCCGCCTCCTCCGCCCAAGCCAGCCGCGGTAGTCGTGCGGCCGGCACCGAAAAAGGTGACCTTCTCAGCGGATTCGCTTTTCGATTTCGACAAGTCGATCGTGAAGCCTGTGGGAAAACAGCATCTCGACAAGTTTGCTGCGGATCTGCGCGGCACCAATTTCGATGTCATCACGGTCACCGGGCACACCGACCGGATCGGTTCCCACAACTACAACATGGCCCTGTCGACGCGACGTGCCGAAGCCGTCAAGGCCTACCTGGCGGAGTCTGCAGCAATTCCTGCCAGCAAGATCGCAGCCAAGGGCGTGGATGGCGCAGAACCCGTGACCAAGCCCGGTGATTGCGTAGGTCGCAAGGCCACGCAAAAACTGATCGATTGTCTGCAACCGGATCGTCGCGTTGAAGTTGAAGTCGTCGGCACGAAGTAATCCCGGCTGTTGATGCAAGGAGTAATGACCATCCGGGTGCCCGGTCAGCCGGATGGTCATGCACCGCCTGACGACATCAGGCGGCACCGAATTCGTCTGGCGTCAGGAAGTCATCGCGACGCCGAATCCCTAATCCCTAATCCCTAATCCCTAATCCCTAATCCCTAATCCCGCGCCTCGCCGCGTCGATGTCTTTGTATCTGCTGCGGGTGAAGCGGACCGCGCGCTTGCGCACCACAGCGCATTTGCGGCGCATCCGCCGGTTCCGGCCAAATGAAATCCGCTGTGACAATCTGCGGCTTTACCCTGATCGAACTGCTCACGGCACCGTTGATCATCTGGGTAAACCCCGGGCGCTGCGACTGCCGCCGATTGCGATGGAGAAGGGCAGCCTTGGCGGTCATTTCGCAGATCAGCAGGTCAGGTTCAATCTCTGCAGTCTGCTGAAGAACGGCAAGGTGACCGGCCGATGGCCTGAAACACGAACGATATCAATGGCAGATGCCGGATGCGGCACTTCAACGGTATTGGCAGCAAAGGTAAGCCGCGGTAAATAGGGCAGTTTCAGGTCGATTTGTGTACGCAAACGCACAGATCATCGTACGGCAAAAGAGAATAGTGAGGGCTGCAGCGCCCGGTGCCAGATTGATCGCCCGCGCGCGGGGGCTCGTGGCCGTATTGAAAGCGCCACACACCGATTCTCTCGGGGCCCCGTAACCAGGAGAACCTCATGAACAGATTCGGAAGTCCAGTCAAACCACAGATGTGGATCATGGCCGTCATGCTGGCCGCCGTCGTGTCCGGATGCGGCGGTGGTGGCGGTGGCGGTATTGGCGCAGGTGGAGTGGCCGGTGGTGCAAGCGTGCTCCCGGGCGCTGCAGGTGCACCCGGTGCCTCGGCTACCAATCCCACGGTGGGCTCGGCGAGCCCCAGTGACGGCGCGACCAATGTGCCGACCAGCACCAGTGGGCCTGGTGCCCTCGTGACAGGTACGCGATTGATCGCAACTTTCACCGAGGCAATGAACCCGGCGACGATTACCCCCGTCGGCACATTCACGCTCAAACAGACGATTGCCGGCACCGACGTGCCCGGCAGCGTCACCATGAATGCTGCCAACACTATTGCAACCTTTACACCAACAGCCGCCGCCCTGCTCGTGAATACCAGCTATACCGCTACGGTTTCCACGGCAGCTAAAAACGTGGGCGGCACTGCAATGCCCAATCCCGTCGCATGGAGCTTTACGACCAATGCCGTCGCATTAACCACAAACGCGCCGGTGAATCTGGGAACAGCCGGCGACTATGTGATTTTCGCGGACACGGGGATTACCAATGCCACGACATGCCTTGTGCCGTGTGTCACGGGGGACATGGGCGTTGGTCCTGGCGTCACTTCGACTGCTATCACCGGGTTTGCCCTGGTTCTCCCTCCGGCGGGCGCATCCTCAACCTCCGCTCAGGTAACCGGAAACATCTTTGCATTCGACTATGCTGTCCCGACCCCGACTAAAGTGACCACGGCTTCCACCGATATGGGCCTTGCCTATACCGACGCCGCCGGGCGACCTGCCGGCGTTGGTCCCTTTCTGAATCTGGGTGGCGGAACGCTGACCACTCAAACCCTTGCCCCTGGCGTCTATACCTGGGGTACTGCGGTCACTTTGGGACCCGCCCAAATCCTTACCCTTTCGGGCAGTTCGACTGATGTCTGGATCTTCCAGATCGCCGGAACGCTCACGACGGACGCCACTTCAAGCATCAATCTGGCCGGTGGCGCATTGCCCAAGAATATTTTCTGGCAGGTCGCCGGCACGAGCGTGACGATAGGCGCTGCACCAGCGCATTTCGAAGGCATTGTTCTGTGTGGTCCGCTCTGCGCCATTAACTTTGGCAGCCTGGCGACAGCGAATGGTCGACTGCTTTCGCAGACCGCGGTCAATCTGGATCAGACGTCAGTAACGCAACCTGCCCCGTAAAACACGGGGAGTGCAGCAGCAGGGCTGGTGAAAGCAGGACAGAAAGGCCGTCGTGAGACGGCCTTTTTCATTGCGGATTCGGCATGACTTGACTGTGTGATGACAGAACACGTTGTTTTCTAAGCTCGCTGGCGCACAGACCGGGCGGCGTGAGCAAACCACAATCTGCAGGCAAGGAAATGCGCAAGCCTGTCCATTCGACATGGGCATCGCCTGAAAGAACCTCTGCCGTTCGCGGCCGCGGGTCCGGGCGCATGGATCGCAGCTTCCCGTGCTGTCGGTGTTACCACCGGCAATGATGGCCAATCAACCTGAAGGATATGAACATGAACTGGGATCGCATTGAAGGTAACTGGAAGCAATTCAAGGGCACCGTCAAACAACAGTGGGGCAAGCTCACCGATGACCAACTCGACGTGATCGCCGGAAAACGCGACAGTCTTGCCGGAAAAATCCAGGAAATCTATGGAATCACCAAGGACGAATCGGAGAAGCAGCTTGATGCGTGGCAGAAAAGCATCAAGGAATCAGATCACCTGAAGTGAGGCGGCACGGGAGCGACTACCCCGCCGTTGTCAACGGCAGGTGCGGCCGCTTCCGGATTTGCGCCATCAGGCATCAACCATGAGCAGGCGCAAGCAAATGACCGTGACCGGGATTCTCAAGGTGATCGAAGTAATTGCGGAGTCCGGCAAGAGCTGGGAGGATGCGGCCGCGAATGTCGTCGCTCACGCCGGGAAGACGTTGAAGGGAATCAACTCGATATACATCAAGGATATCCAGGCGAAGGTCGAAAAAAACAGGATCGTGATGCTCCGCATCAACGCCAATATCAGTCTCATGGTGCAATAACCGCATCGACCGGTGCTGCCGGCCCCTGTCTCATGCGCAGCGCTGCAGCGGGCTGCTATCCCTGGGCAATATCCTGCAGGTCTTTGACCACCCGATAACAGGTGCAAGCTGCTGCCTCAAGACCTTGCCGGTCGAGAATTCTGAGATGGCCGCGGTGATATTCGATCAGACCATTTTGCTGTAAAACACTGGCGGCCTTGGTCACGCCGACCCTGCGTATGCCCAGCATGTCGGCCAGAAATTCCTGGGTCAGGAGAAATTCATTGGCGTCCAGGCGATCGCCGGTCATCAGCAACCAGCGGGCGAGGCGGGCGTTCGTGTCGTGGAAGCGGTTGCAGGCGGCGGTCTGTGAAACCTGAGCCATCAGAAAATGGGTATAGCGGAACACCGCATGCTGCAACGGCAGGCTTCTCTTGAATTCGGCCAGAAAACGCTTTGCCGTCATGCACAGTGCCGTTCCTGTGCCCTGCACGAGTGCGCGCACGGCCGAGGCGTTGTTGCCCAATGCCAGAGGCATGCCGACCATGCCTTCGTTGCCGACCATGCCGACTTCCAGCGTCCGGTGCTTGTCGACTGCAGTCAGCAGGGAAATCAGGCAGTTCACGGGAAAGTAGACCTGCTCGATGGGGCCCTTCGGTTCATAGAGCACCTGTCCGTAGAACAATTCGACTTGCTGGAAGCCGGTGAGCAGCTGCTGATAGTCCTTGCGCGGCAGAGCGGCGAGCAGGTTATTGGCAATGGACGCTTGCTGGGTAACAGGCATTGGAGGCATTGGACTCTTTTCGCTGGGTCGCATGTTTCCGGGAAAACCGGCTGCCGGCACCGGGGAGACAGTGAAAGCCGGGCCGATGTCGAAAGCTTGCGACGGATGGTCCGGGCGATTGGTTGCACAATGGGCGTCCAGACAACCTGCCGACGCTGCAACAAAGTGCACAAGCTACGACAAGGCCGCAGCTTCTTCTGTACGCTATCGAACAGATCGCCGGCGCTGCTTGCAAGCATTTGCGCAGGCAGCAGCAAGCAGTGCTTTCCATGGAGGCCTCGACAGTTTTATCTGCGGCTGCAGGCATGGGTGGACAAGATGATGGATGGTTATTTCTGAACCGGCAGTGACCACAGGGCTGTTATCGCCCCCGCAACCGGGTGATAGCAGGGTGATAGCAGGGTGATAGTTGTGCTCCAGTGCATATGTTATTGATTTTGTTATGATTTTTAATTTTTTGCTGTAAGTTTCCAGCAAGCTGAAGTAAGGTTGCAGCAAGCCGCTGCCATCAACATGGCGCTGTGCTGCGGTCGATCCGGCGTTTCGCTTCGAACGCGGTTCCTATTAATAATGATCAGGAGCGCGCGATGAAAAAAATGATTTCCGGAGTCATCTGGCTGTTGATGACCTTGCCGGCGCTGGCCGACGAGGCTGCAGTGGTGGTGGCACCGCAGGTTGATGCCGACCCCACGGGGCTGATCCTGTTTGCACTGGTATTTGTTGGCATGATTGGCGGCTTCGCCGCATATATCTGGGTAAAGGAGCGCGATAGAAACGGCCCCGCAAAATAAGCTTTTGCCGGGTCACTTGCATGGAAAAGGCGCTCTGCAGAGCGCCTTTTTGTTTTGCCTGATCGTTCAGAAATAAGCCTGATCGTTCAGAAATAAGCCTGATCGTTCAGAAATAAGCCTGACCGGGTTTGACCGGCGGCGTCCAGCCGCAGTCTCCCCACGGTCCGTCGCCGTGCTCCTTGATGTACGAAATCCGCCCGCGTTTTGTCGGCTTCTGTTTTCCCGAGAAAAACGCCTGCAGCCAGTCGAATACGTAGTCGTGGCAGTCCATGCCGCCGAGATTGTTGATGCTCCATAACGGGTGGTACTGGTTTTCAAACACCCACATCTCTTTCGGCACCTTGAGATCGCCGTAGGCTTCGATTGCATCCTCCAGCGGACACAGCGGATCGAACTCACCGGTGACGAGGAGCGTCGGGCATTTGATTTTTCCGAGGTGGCCGCGCACGGTCATGCTTTTGGCGACTTCTTCGTCGAAGCGTTCTTCGTCCTCATAGCCCGCCATGTACATGAACATCTGCTTGAAGCGCGGTGACGACTGGGTGAAGATGGTGTTGTTCGGGTTGAAGCAGGCCACCGAACTGACGACGACCGCCGCCCGATGGTCGTAGCTGGACAGCCGCAGCGACCAGTAGCTGCCCATGCTGATGCCGTAAATGGCAATCTTGCTTTTGATCACCTCGGGGCGTTTGCGCAGGTAACTGATTACCGCGGCGCCGGCGCGCTCGTAGTTGTCGCCGACCGCGCGGATTTTCTGCATGCTCGAATTGCCCTGTCCCGGGCCGTCCATCGCCAGCACGTGGAAGCCGCGGGCGTGGCCGATGTTGTGGTATGCCCTGGGAAACACTTCCTTCGATTGATCCATGCCCGGCACGTAGATCACCACCGGTGCCTTGCGCCGGTCCGGCAGCAGGTGCAGCAGGCAGGAAATGGTCGTGCCGTTGTCAAAAGGCACTTCGATGCGCTCTATCGGGTAGTCCGCCGTCTGCGTGCGCCGGTCGACCATTTCCGACAGTTTGCGATAGAGCTGCTTCTTCACCGGATGGTTGTCGAAATAAATCGGATGCTGCGCCATGCGGTAGGCTTCGACGGCGTGGTCGTAGTGATAAGTCGCACTGGCTTTTGCGCCACGGGCCTGCGCCAGTTTCGCCAGGCGCTCGTGGCGCTCGGCGGCTTCGCGCCAGACCTTGGGCAGCATCCGGTAATTGCGGGCGCGTTTGCCGGCAGGAACCTCGATGTCATCGCGTTCAAAGTTTTGCACCCGGCCGCGCATGTTCAGCGCCAGATCGAGCATCCATTGCTGGTTGTCGCGCTCGGTTCTCAGTTTGCGAATCACGGCTACTCCTCCAGATCGTTATTGTTGAATGAAGATTTTAGGGCCTGTCAACCATGACTTCATGAGTGCGACGACGATTTGGCCCCGGGCCATTGTTGCCCCTTCGCTGATTTACCTACGGGCAAACCGCGCCCGGAGCTTCGTGCCCCAGGGCCAAATCGTCCCGTCCCTGCGGGTGGTGGCAAAATCGCCACTGGCCGCGTTGCCGCATTTTTCAAACGAGTCGCCCATATTCCCGATATCAGCCAAGGCACGCGCCTTGCCACTGACGATTTCGGATACAACGCATCTCACCAGGTCATGGCTAACTGGCTCCAGCTTACGCCACATTGCCGGTCGCCCTGGAGGCGGCTAAGATGCGCGCTTGCCGTTATCGGAGTTCAGCCAGCCATGATCGAATTCTCATCCCGCCTGTCGCGGATCAATCTGTCGCCCAGCACGATGGCGGCGCAGAAAGTGCGCGAATTGCGTGCTGCCGGTCGCGACATCGTGGGCCTGACCATTGGTGAGCCCGACTTTGAAACGCCGGCCCATGTCAAACGCGCGGTGATAGCCGCCCTGGAACGCAACGAAACCAAGTACCCGCCGATATTCGGCATCCCGCAATTGCGCGAGGCGGTACGCCGCAAGTTCATTCGTGACAACGCGCTCGATTTTTCCGTCGATCAGGTCATGGTCGGCACCGGCAGCAAGCAGATTCTTTACAACACTTTTCAGGCCACCCTCAATTCGGGAGATGAGGTCATCATCCCGGCGCCATACTGGATTTCCTATCTCGATATGACGCTGGTGGCCGACGGCAAGCCGGTCGTCGTCAAATGCGGGCTCGAGAGCGGTTTCAAGATCACGCCATCCCAACTCGACGCGGCGATCACGCCGCGCAGCAAATGGCTGATGATCAACTCGCCGGGCAATCCCAGCGGGGCGGTCTACAGTCGTGCCGAACTGCAGGCGCTGGCCGAGGTGCTGCGCCGCCACCCACAGGTCTGGGTATTGTCCGACGATATCTACGAGCATCTGCGATTCGACGGCGTTGAGTTCTGCACCATGGCGCAGGTCGCCCCCGATCTGGCTGAGCGCACCTTGACGGTCAATGGCGTGTCCAAAGCCTATGCCATGACCGGTTTCCGCCTGGGCTACGCGGCAGGGCCGCGCGAGATGATCAATGCCATGGTCAAGTTGCAGTCGCAGAGCACCGCGGGCGTCAATTCCATCAGCCAGTGGGCGGCGGTCGAAGCGCTGGACGGGCCGCAGGAATTCATTGCCGAACGTGCTGCTGCTTTCCAGGAACGGCGCGATCGTCTGCTCGATATTCTCCGCAAGGTGCCGGGCATCACCTGCGACAGGCCGCAGGGCGCGTTCTACCTTTTTCCGCGTGTCGAAGGGTTGCTGGGCCGCAAGACGCCGACCGGGCAGGTGCTCGCCCAGGAGCAGGATGTCGTGCTTTATTTGCTGGAGCACGCCGGTGTCGCCGTGGTGCAGGGCGCTGCCTACGGCATCAGCCCGCACATGCGAATTTCGATTGCCTACGCGCTGGACAGCGTCATCGAGGGTGGCCGGCGGATCGCCCGCGCCGTCGACGAACTGCGTTAGTGCGTGTTATGGACTTAAAATAGTTGAAATAAATCAATTACTTGATCAATACCCCTCACCCCCACCCTTGTGCTCCGCTCCAAGTGTTCCCTTGGCCCGAAGGGAGAAGGCTGGAGATGAGGGAAAGTAATTGCCTTTTAACGCCATAACAAGCGCCAGAGAATTGTGCTGGATTCAGCTGCAGCGATTCAGCGCAGATACACCAGTGCCTGTTCCAGATCGGCAATCAGATCGGCGGGATCTTCCAGCCCGATGTGCAGGCGGATCAGCGGTCCGCCCGCGTTCCATGTGGTCGCAGTACGGATTTTTTCCGGATGCGGCGCGGTGACCAGACTCTCATAGCCACCCCAGCTCGAACCGATGCCGAACAGCTTCAGTGCGTTGACGAAGGCTGCGACGCCGGGACGATCTGCAGGGTGCAGGACCATGCCGAACAGGGAAGCCGCGCCGTCGAAATCACGTTTCCAGATGGCGTGCCCGGGATCGCTTTCCAGCGCCGGGTAGAGCACGCGCTGCACTTTCGGATGTACGGCCAGCCAGCGTGCAACAACCAGTGCATTGGCCATCTGCTGTTTCATGCGCACGCCGATGGTGCGGAAGCCGCGCAGCGCCAGATAACAGTCATCGGGACTGACGCAGAATCCGTATTCGGCGACGGCACGCCGTACCGGCAGCCAGTGCTTTTCGTTGGTGACAATGACGCCCATCAGCACGTCGGAGTGGCCGACGATGTATTTGGTTGCGGCATGGATGGAGACATCAATGCCGCGTTCGAACGAGCGGAAAAAATACGGTGTGCCCCAGGTGGTGTCGGCAAGCACCGGAATGCCGCGCGCATGCGCCGCCATGGCGATGGCCGGGAGAAAAAGTGAAAAACATTGCAGCCCATGTGCGTTTTTGCATTTAAATCGCCCAAATTCAAATTTCAGCGCAAAGCGATGGATAAATTTTCCGTCGGCTGTTAAATAAATCCGAATTTTCGGGCTGGCGTGTGCGGCAACGTACGGATCGCCGTCAAACCAACAAGTAGTCTTGCCGAAGTGGTGGGTACTTGTTTGACTGAGTTATCTGACTGAGTTATCTGACTGAGTTATTTGACTGAGCCATTTTCAGGGGCAGTCATACCGACCGTGGCAATTGCCATGGTCTGCTGCCCCGCCTGCCTTACCGACGGAAAGCAGGCGCATCAACGTCACGGGAGTTGGATCATGGGAAAGTATTTGTTGGGCTGGATTCTGGGTGTGCCGGTCATTGTGCTGGTCATTATTTACATACTGTTTAACTAGGGGTGCCAGTGATTTTTTCCATGCCATCACCGAACCTGTTCATGGCGCCTTTCATGATCTGGAGCCGCCTGGCCTGGAAGGCCGGTGAAATGGCGATTTCGTCGGCGCAGGTCATTGCCCGGCGGACCGGGCGCCTTGCGCTTTCCGGCACTGTGCCTGATGCAAGCGACCAGCGCGAGTTCAGCTTGATGGGCCGCGAAAAAGCGGAAGCCGTGATGGAATCAGCCCAGGCCATGGCGGCGCATGCGCTGCTGCTGAACCAACAGTTTGCAGCGCTGGTGCTCAAACAAATGATGTCCGCGTCCGTGACATTGATGTCGATTGCCTCAAGCCGCAGCGCGGGGGAATCCGTTGAGCGCCAGATGAAACTGGTTCGCGACACCATGACCGGTTCGACTGCGGCCGCATCGAAACTTTCCGGATCCGCAGCCCGGATTGCACACAGTGGCATGAAGCCGGTGCAGAGGCGCGTCAGCGCAAATGCCCGGCGGCTGGGCAAACGCTAGCTTTAAGCTAAATTTTCAGGAAATGGCCGGGTGATCATTTTTCAACACCCGTTTTTTGTCACTACTTTTTTTGTCACTACTTTCAGGAGCATCACATGGAAAACGTCATCCGCGGTAATACCAATATCAATTCCGGAGCATCGAATGGCAGCGAAGGCATGCTGAGCAAGGCATCTGCGGGGGCGCACTCCGCCGTCGACTCGGTCGCAAGTGCCGCAGACGGTGCCGTGCGCAAAGCCCAGCCCGCGATCGGCCAGGTCGCGGCAATGGCACATCAGGCCGTGGACAAGGTGGCTGGTGCTGCCGGACCGACGGCGGAGTGGCTGGCTGAGCAAGGTGAAAGCTTGAACGCCACACAGAAAAAAATGATGGCAGATACCTGCGGTTATGTTTCCGCCAACCCGCTGAAATCGGTTGGCATCGCAGTACTCGCCGGATTTCTGCTCAGCCGCATTATCCGCTGATTTTGGTGTATCGGGCGGGCAGGCTGCGGTTTTCCTGCCACGCACATGGCGTGATGCCGGAAGGAGGCGGGGTGAGTACTGCAACGCATGGTGAAGGTGTCGAAACCCGGGATGGTGTGCCGGCTCCCGGCATCATCGGTGAGGTGGCAGGGGTGTTCGCTGCGTTACGTGTGGCACTCGCCGATTTTCTGGATCTGCTGTCCCTGGAGGCGCGTCGCGCAGGTCTTGCGCTGATGTGGATGGCCATATGCACAATTGCTGCCGCCGCCTGCATCGTATCGGCATGGTTGGGGTTGATGGCGGCGCTGATCATCTGGGCTGTTTCGACAGGGTTCCCTTTGCTGGCCGCGGCGATCGTCGTCGCCGTGATGAACGGCGCGGTCGGGGCTGTACTGATTTATCGTTGTATCAGTTTGAGCCGTGACCTGTTGTTTGCCGCAACCCGGCGTCAATTGGCGGGCGCTCCTCCCGCGACGCTTGCACCATGAAACCAACCCCTTACCCGGCGGTGACCATCGGCGGGCACAGTTCCCGCCAAGCCCGCAGCATGAAACGAGCCCCCGCTCCGGCGGCAATTCATGAGGCTGAACTGCGCTTCGCGCAATCTTCGCGCAATGTACGCGACGGCTTGGGCCAGATACGGCTTGCAATCAGCACCAATCTGGCCCGGACTTCAACGCTGGTAAAGGTTGCGGGAGTCGCCGCACTGTTCTGCTTCTGGCTCGGGCGCCGGACCCGTTCGCGGCCAGCCCATCCCCTGGGTAATGCTGCAGCGACTTCGGTCCTCGGTTTGATAATGGCCTTTGTGATGCGCCATGGCATGAACCGGCTGGGAACCATTCTCCGCTAAAGGCGCCGGCGCGATTCGGCCTGAGGCCGGTGGTACAACTGTCTTTCCCCGATGCTGTTCCATTGCTTTTTCATGCCATGTTCTGCGGCGCGCCCTCCAGGAGGACTTCCTTCGGGGCGCCCTCCAAGAGGACTTCCTTCGGGGCGCCCTCCAAGAGGACTTCCTTCGGGGCGCGCATGGCGCGATTTCCCGTAAAGTGCGTGGCAGCAATGGCCCAATTTGAACCGGTAGCTTATGTGCGCAGTGATCGTACCAAGATGTCGGAGGGTCACTGGGCCGATGCCGAGTCACGTATCGAGTTCGATCCGCTGTATGCCAGAGGGCTGGCCGGTCCCGGCGGGTTTTCGCATGTGATCGTGGTGTTCCATCTCGACCAGATTCCTGCCTTTGATCCGGAGAAGCAACTCGCGCCCAATCCGCGCGGCATGGAAAATCTGGCCCCGGTTGGAGTGTTCGCGCAGCGCACGAAATAGCGTCCGAAGCCGATCGGCGTGACGGCCGTGGCGTTGTTGGCCGTTGATGGCAAGGGCATCACGGTGCGTGGGCTGGATGCGCCCGACGGCACACCGGTGCTCGACATCAAACCCTGTATTCCGGCGTTCGAACGCAAGGGCGATGTGCGTTTGCCGGCGTGGGTGGACAAAATGATGGCCGGATATTTCTGAGCGGCAGTGAGCGCAGGGCTGTTATCGCCCCCGGAGCAGGGTAATGGTCCCGCCCCAGATCATATCTAATTGATTTTGTTGTGATTTTTTGTCCCTGCCGTAAGTTTCCGGCAAGCTGAAGTAAGGCTGCAGCAAGACGCTGCCATCAACATGGCACTGTGCTGCGGTCGATCCGGCGCTTCGCTTCGAACGCGGTTCCTATTAATAATGATCAGGAGCTCGCGATGAAAAAAATGATTTCCGGAGTCATCTGGCTGTTGATGACCTTGCCGGCGCTGGCCGACGAGGCTGCAGTGGTGGTGGCACCGCAGGTTGATGCCGACCCCACGGGGCTGATCCTGTTTGCACTGGTATTTGTTGGCATGATTGGCGGCTTCGCCGCATATATCTGGGTAAAGGAGCGCGATAGAAACGGCCCCGCAAAATAAGCTTTTGCCGGGTCACTTGCATGGAAAAGGCGCTCTGCAGAGCGCCTTTTTGTTTTGCCTGATCGTTCAGAAATAAGCCTGATCGTTCAGAAATAAGCCTGATCGTTCAGAAATAAGCCTGACCGGGTTTGACCGGCGGCGTCCAGCCGCAGTCTCCCCACGGTCCGTCGCCGTGCTCCTTGATGTACGAAATCCGCCCGCGTTTTGTCGGCTTCTGTTTTCCCGAGAAAAACGCCTGCAGCCAGTCGAATACGTAGTCGTGGCAGTCCATGCCGCCGAGATTGTTGATGCTCCATAACGGGTGGTACTGGTTTTCAAACACCCACATCTCTTTCGGCACCTTGAGATCGCCGTAGGCTTCGATTGCATCCTCCAGCGGACACAGCGGATCGAACTCACCGGTGACGAGGAGCGTCGGGCATTTGATTTTTCCGAGGTGGCCGCGCACGGTCATGCTTTTGGCGACTTCTTCGTCGAAGCGTTCTTCGTCCTCATAGCCCGCCATGTACATGAACATCTGCTTGAAGCGCGGTGACGACTGGGTGAAGATGGTGTTGTTCGGGTTGAAGCAGGCCACCGAACTGACGACGACCGCCGCCCGATGGTCGTAGCTGGACAGCCGCAGCGACCAGTAGCTGCCCATGCTGATGCCGTAAATGGCAATCTTGCTTTTGATCACCTCGGGGCGTTTGCGCAGGTAACTGATTACCGCGGCGCCGGCGCGCTCGTAGTTGTCGCCGACCGCGCGGATTTTCTGCATGCTCGAATTGCCCTGTCCCGGGCCGTCCATCGCCAGCACGTGGAAGCCGCGGGCGTGGCCGATGTTGTGGTATGCCCTGGGAAACACTTCCTTCGATTGATCCATGCCCGGCACGTAGATCACCACCGGTGCCTTGCGCCGGTCCGGCAGCAGGTGCAGCAGGCAGGAAATGGTCGTGCCGTTGTCAAAAGGCACTTCGATGCGCTCTATCGGGTAGTCCGCCGTCTGCGTGCGCCGGTCGACCATTTCCGACAGTTTGCGATAGAGCTGCTTCTTCACCGGATGGTTGTCGAAATAAATCGGATGCTGCGCCATGCGGTAGGCTTCGACGGCGTGGTCGTAGTGATAAGTCGCACTGGCTTTTGCGCCACGGGCCTGCGCCAGTTTCGCCAGGCGCTCGTGGCGCTCGGCGGCTTCGCGCCAGACCTTGGGCAGCATCCGGTAATTGCGGGCGCGTTTGCCGGCAGGAACCTCGATGTCATCGCGTTCAAAGTTTTGCACCCGGCCGCGCATGTTCAGCGCCAGATCGAGCATCCATTGCTGGTTGTCGCGCTCGGTTCTCAGTTTGCGAATCACGGCTACTCCTCCAGATCGTTATTGTTGAATGAAGATTTTAGGGCCTGTCAACCATGACTTCATGAGTGCGACGACGATTTGGCCCCGGGCCATTGTTGCCCCTTCGCTGATTTACCTACGGGCAAACCGCGCCCGGAGCTTCGTGCCCCAGGGCCAAATCGTCCCGTCCCTGCGGGTGGTGGCAAAATCGCCACTGGCCGCGTTGCCGCATTTTTCAAACGAGTCGCCCATATTCCCGATATCAGCCAAGGCACGCGCCTTGCCACTGACGATTTCGGATACAACGCATCTCACCAGGTCATGGCTAACTGGCTCCAGCTTACGCCACATTGCCGGTCGCCCTGGAGGCGGCTAAGATGCGCGCTTGCCGTTATCGGAGTTCAGCCAGCCATGATCGAATTCTCATCCCGCCTGTCGCGGATCAATCTGTCGCCCAGCACGATGGCGGCGCAGAAAGTGCGCGAATTGCGTGCTGCCGGTCGCGACATCGTGGGCCTGACCATTGGTGAGCCCGACTTTGAAACGCCGGCCCATGTCAAACGCGCGGTGATAGCCGCCCTGGAACGCAACGAAACCAAGTACCCGCCGATATTCGGCATCCCGCAATTGCGCGAGGCGGTACGCCGCAAGTTCATTCGTGACAACGCGCTCGATTTTTCCGTCGATCAGGTCATGGTCGGCACCGGCAGCAAGCAGATTCTTTACAACACTTTTCAGGCCACCCTCAATTCGGGAGATGAGGTCATCATCCCGGCGCCATACTGGATTTCCTATCTCGATATGACGCTGGTGGCCGACGGCAAGCCGGTCGTCGTCAAATGCGGGCTCGAGAGCGGTTTCAAGATCACGCCATCCCAACTCGACGCGGCGATCACGCCGCGCAGCAAATGGCTGATGATCAACTCGCCGGGCAATCCCAGCGGGGCGGTCTACAGTCGTGCCGAACTGCAGGCGCTGGCCGAGGTGCTGCGCCGCCACCCACAGGTCTGGGTATTGTCCGACGATATCTACGAGCATCTGCGATTCGACGGCGTTGAGTTCTGCACCATGGCGCAGGTCGCCCCCGATCTGGCTGAGCGCACCTTGACGGTCAATGGCGTGTCCAAAGCCTATGCCATGACCGGTTTCCGCCTGGGCTACGCGGCAGGGCCGCGCGAGATGATCAATGCCATGGTCAAGTTGCAGTCGCAGAGCACCGCGGGCGTCAATTCCATCAGCCAGTGGGCGGCGGTCGAAGCGCTGGACGGGCCGCAGGAATTCATTGCCGAACGTGCTGCTGCTTTCCAGGAACGGCGCGATCGTCTGCTCGATATTCTCCGCAAGGTGCCGGGCATCACCTGCGACAGGCCGCAGGGCGCGTTCTACCTTTTTCCGCGTGTCGAAGGGTTGCTGGGCCGCAAGACGCCGACCGGGCAGGTGCTCGCCCAGGAGCAGGATGTCGTGCTTTATTTGCTGGAGCACGCCGGTGTCGCCGTGGTGCAGGGCGCTGCCTACGGCATCAGCCCGCACATGCGAATTTCGATTGCCTACGCGCTGGACAGCGTCATCGAGGGTGGCCGGCGGATCGCCCGCGCCGTCGACGAACTGCGTTAGTGCGTGTTATGGACTTAAAATAGTTGAAATAAATCAATTACTTGATCAATACCCCTCACCCCCACCCTTGTGCTCCGCTCCAAGTGTTCCCTTGGCCCGAAGGGAGAAGGCTGGAGATGAGGGAAAGTAATTGCCTTTTAACGCCATAACAAGCGCCAGAGAATTGTGCTGGATTCAGCTGCAGCGATTCAGCGCAGATACACCAGTGCCTGTTCCAGATCGGCAATCAGATCGGCGGGATCTTCCAGCCCGATGTGCAGGCGGATCAGCGGTCCGCCCGCGTTCCATGTGGTCGCAGTACGGATTTTTTCCGGATGCGGCGCGGTGACCAGACTCTCATAGCCACCCCAGCTCGAACCGATGCCGAACAGCTTCAGTGCGTTGACGAAGGCTGCGACGCCGGGACGATCTGCAGGGTGCAGGACCATGCCGAACAGGGAAGCCGCGCCGTCGAAATCACGTTTCCAGATGGCGTGCCCGGGATCGCTTTCCAGCGCCGGGTAGAGCACGCGCTGCACTTTCGGATGTACGGCCAGCCAGCGTGCAACAACCAGTGCATTGGCCATCTGCTGTTTCATGCGCACGCCGATGGTGCGGAAGCCGCGCAGCGCCAGATAACAGTCATCGGGACTGACGCAGAATCCGTATTCGGCGACGGCACGCCGTACCGGCAGCCAGTGCTTTTCGTTGGTGACAATGACGCCCATCAGCACGTCGGAGTGGCCGACGATGTATTTGGTTGCGGCATGGATGGAGACATCAATGCCGCGTTCGAACGAGCGGAAAAAATACGGTGTGCCCCAGGTGGTGTCGGCAAGCACCGGAATGCCGCGCGCATGCGCCGCCATGGCGATGGCCGGGATGTCCTGCATTTCGAAGGTCAGTGAGCCCGGCGCCTCACAGAACACGGCTTTGGTATTGGCTTTGATCAGTTTTTCAATGCCGGCGCCGATCAGCGGATCATAGTATTCAATTTCGACGCCATTTTTGTGCAGCTGCTTTTCGCAGAAAATGCGCGTTGGGGCATAAGTGCTGTCGGTCATCAGCAGGTGGTCGCCGCTTTTGACAAAAGCGCACAGCGCGGCAGTGATCGCGGCGAGCCCCGAGGGCACGGCCACCGCCTGGTGGCCGCCTTCCATTTTTGCCACTGCATCTTCGAACGCAAAGGTGGTCGGCGTGCCGTGGATGCCGTAACGCATGATCTTGTAATCATCCGCGTCGCGCGATTCATAGGTTTCAAGATTCGGGAACACCACGGTCGAGGTGCGGAACACCGGCGTGTTGACGGTGCCGTGGGTCTGCGCGGGATTGCGGCCGACATGGGTCAGCAGAGTGTCTTTTTTCATGGTCGGCGGGGTTTTGGCGGATAAGGATGGACCGCTGCATTCTGCGCGAGTGCCGGGGACGGCGCAACACGCCGGGTTCGATGGAGTTTGGATTACAGCATCCGTCGTGGAGTATGCTAGTCGCTGGTCGGTGTTGAATTTCGGGCGCGCCCGGCCTGTATCTGACGCATGCCCGGCGAGTGACGGGCAAAAGCAAAACGATTGCCGTCCGATGCGCGATGAATTGCACTTCAAAGGGAGAAACGGAAAATGAACAGCTTGATCCGCGTAATGGCGTTTGGTGTTGTCGGCATGGTCTGCACAGTTGCCGCCGCGCAGGAATACCCCGTCAGGCCGTTGCGTCTGGTCGTTGGATTCGCGCCCGGCGGTTCGACAGACGTGACCGCACGCATCGTTGGCGAAAAACTCACCACGGCCCTTGGTCAACAGGTGATTGTCGATAACCGCTCCGGTGCCGGCGGCAACATTGGCGCCGACGTCGTCGCCAAATCCAATCCGGATGGTTACACGCTGCTGATGGCTTCAACCGGCGTCATGGCCTTCAATCATTACCTCTATGCCAAGCTGCCGTACAGCGCAGAAAGAGATCTCGCGCCGGTGACGCAGATCGGTTCGCTGCCGCTGATCCTGATCGTGCCGTCATCGCTGCCTGCCAAGTCGGTAAAGGAACTGGTGACGCTGGCCAAGGCGCAGCCGGGGAAATACTCCTTCGGCACTTCGGGTGTGGGCGGCGCAACGCATGTCACCGCGGAACTGTTCAAGGCACTGGCAAACATTGATATCGTGCATGTGCCCTACAAAGGCAGCGGTCAGATGATGAGCGACCTGCTGAGCGGTCAGGTGCAGATTGCCTTCGACCAGATTGCATCCTCGATTGGCCATGTCAAATCCGGCAGGCTGCGCGCGCTGGGCATCACCACCGCCAAACGCTCCGCGCTGCTGCCCGACCTGCCGACCATTGCCGAAGGCGGCGTCAGCGGGTATGACGCCACATCATGGAACGGCCTGGCGGTACGCGCCGGCACACCGCGTCCTGCGATCAACCGGCTGCAGCAGGAAACAAAAAAGGCGATTTTTATCCCTGAAGTCAAAGACCGTATGTCCGCGCTGGGCATTGATCCCATTGGCAGCACCCCGGAAGAATTTACGGCTTATATCAAGGCCGAGCGCGGCAAATGGATACCGTTGTTCAAGAAAATCGGGATAGAGCCGCAGTAATTCATAAATTCAGTACGCAGTAAATCAAGCCAATCACCGTGCCATGCCGCGGCATGGATGACAGGCTGTGGCTTGTGGCCTGTCAGCGCATTTTTTGCGTTATCCTATAAGCCATTCCAAACGAGGAGCGCGCGCCGCTGCTGGAGTCCAGCATGCGGTGCCGGGATAGTCATGGATCATCATCACCTGTTCGACGTTGGCGGGGCGCATCTTTCCCGTCTTGAGGACCTGCGGCTGATCAAGGGCGAAGGCTGTTATGCCGCCGACTGGAACCTGCCCAGGCAGGCGCATGCCGCCTTCCTGCGCGCTGACCGTGCGCACGCGAAAATTCTTTCCATCAATATCGACGCTGCACGCAAGGCCAAGGGTGTGCTCGGCGTGTATACCGGTGCCGATGCGGTCAGCGCGGGGTATGTCAAACCGCTGAGCATGCTGACTTTTGCCGGCAAGGACGGCATGAAGGCACGCCTGCCCAACCGCGCAGTGCTGGCGCACGAGCGCGTGCGTTTTGTCGGTGAAACCGTGGCGATGGTGGTTGCCGAAACCGCGCTGCAGGCACAGGACGCGGCGGAACTGATCGAGGTCGAATACGAAGACCTGCCGGTGACCGTGGATCCGCGGGCTACGCTGGAAGCCGGTGCAGCGCAATTGCATGACAACGTGCCGGGTAACATGGTGTTCGAGCAGGAAGCCGGTGACGCGGCCGCGGTTGAAGCCGCGTTTGCCAAAGCCGCGCACGTCACCAGACTCAAACTCGACTGCACACGTGTTGCGCCGAATCCAATGGAGCCGCGCGCCTGCCTGGTGGCTTATGACGCCGGCTCCGGGGCCTACACGCTGCATACCCCCGTGCAGGGCATCAACATGATGCGCATGCAGATTGCCGCCTACACGGGTGTGCCCGACGACAAGCTGACCATCAGGGCAAAGGAAGTCGGCGGCGGCTTCGGCCAGCGCAGCATTGCCTATACCGAATATGTCGCGGCAATGATCGCCGCCAAAGCGCTCAACCGTCCGGTGAAATGGGTGTCTACGCGCAGCGAAGGTTTCCAGTCGGATTCGCATGGTCGCGCCAACTATATCGACGCTGAGCTTGCCCTCGACCGCGACGGCACCTTCCTCGCGATGCGCCTCGACTGGATTGCCGACCTCGGTGCCTATCTGCATCCAGCCGGCCCGGTCAGCCCGATGCGCAATCCGGTGACCTGTCTCAATGGGGTCTATAAAACCCCGGCCCTGTTCGGTCGCTGGCGCGTGGCCCTGACCAATACCGTGCCGGTTTCGGCCTATCGCGGTGCGGCGCGTCCTGAAATTGCCTTCACGATTGAACGCCTCGTCGATGAATCCGCAGCGCAGATGAACATTGACCCGGCCGAACTGCGCCGGCGCAATTTCATTCCGAAGGAAGCCTTCCCGTACAAGACCCCGACCGGTTCGATTTACGACATCGCCGATTTTCACGGTGTGCTCGACAAGGCCTTGAAAATCGCCGACGTCGCCGGCTTCGACAAACGCCGCACCATCTCCGAAAAGCGCGGCATGCTGCGCGGCCTCGGCATGTCCACCGTGATCGAGAATTCCGGTGCCGGCATGTTCCCCAAGGATGAAGTGCTGCTCGAAGTCGGCAGTGACGGCAACATCACCGCGTTTTCGATTTCGCATTCGCAGGGCCAGGGCCATGAAACCACCTTTGCCCAGATCATCGGTGACGCGCTGGGCATACCCGCGGAACGCATCCAGTTGCAGCAGGGCATCGCTGAAAAGGGCCTGATCGGCAACCACACCGGCGGTTCACGCACCATCGTCGGCGCCGGCACGGTGTGCCACATCGCAGCGAAAAAACTGATTGAAGTGGCGACACCGCTGGCAGCCGAACAACTCGGTGTCGAACCCTCGCAGGTGGCCTACGCCAAGGGCGAATTCCAGTCGAAGGAATCGAGCAAAAAAATCACGCTGGGCGAACTGGCTGCAAAAAAACCGCTGTCGGTCACCGGCGAAGGCAAGTTCGGTTCGACCTACCCCAACGGCTGCCACATTGCCGAAGTCGAAATCGATCCGCAAACCGGTGTCACCGACGTGGTGTCGTATGTGACGGTCGATGATTGCGGCACCGTGATCAACCACGCCATCGTCGAAGGCCAGATGCACGGTGCGGTGGCGCAGGGCTGGGGCCAGATCTTCGGCGAGAACATTGTCTACGACACGGACACCGGCCAGTTGCTGACCGGCAGCTTCATGGATTATTCGATGCCGAAAGCCGGCTGGATCAAGGACATCACCATCGCCGAACACACCACCTTCGGCACCATCAGCCCGCTGGGGGTGAAGGGCATGGGCGAATCCGGTTGCACCGCATCGCTGGGTGCGCTGACCAATGCCGTGATGAACGCGCTGCGTCCGCTGGGCGTGCCGCCGCTGGACATGCCGCTGACCGCACACAAGCTGTGGCAGGCGATCACGTCCGCAAAGAAAGGACTCTAGACATGTTTGCATTCCAGTATCGCAAAGCGAAAACGTTGAAAGATGCGGTCGAGATATTGGCCAAGGATGACGAAGCCAAACCGCTGTCCGGTGGCATGACGCTGATCCCGACGCTCAAAGCGCGGCTCGCCAATCCGACGCAACTAATTGATATTAATGGTATTTCTGAGCTGTCCGGGATTGAGGTCAAAGACGGCGCACTGATCATCGGCGCTGCGACCAAACATCATGAGGTTGCAACTTCCAAAGTCGTGCGCGATGCGCTGCCGGCCTTGGCCGATCTGGCCTCGCACATCGGCGATCCGCAGGTGCGCAACCGCGGCACGCTCGGCGGTTCGGTCGCCAACAATGATCCGGCCGCGGATTATCCGTCGGCGGTGCTCGGCCTCAATGCAAAAATCATTACCAACAAACGTGAAATCGCCGCTGAAGATTTTTTCCTGGGTATGTTTGCGACGGCGCTGGAACCCGGCGAACTGATCGTGCGCATTGCCTTCCCGCTGCCGAAAAAAGCCGCCTATGCCAAGTTCCCGCATCCGGCTTCGGGTTATGCGATGGCCGGTGTGTTCATCGCGCAGACCGCATCGGGCATTCGTGTCGCGGTGACCGGCGCAGGCCCCGGCGTGTTCCGCTGGACCGAGGCTGAACAGGCACTGACCAAGAGCATGAGTGCAGCAGCCTTGGAAAAACTGACGCTGGCTGCTGACGATTTGAACGAAGACATTCACGGCACACGCGAATACCGCGCACAGCTGGCGAAAGTCATGGCGACCCGCGCTGCTGCGGCGCTTGCATAAAGGGGGAAGCACAGCAATGACAACCATCAAAATGACCGTGAACGGCAAGTCCTGCAGCGGCGAGGTTGAAGACCGCGTGCTGCTCGCCAATTTCCTGCGCGACAATCTGAACCTGACCGGCACCCATGTTGGTTGCGACACCAGCCAGTGCGGTGCGTGCACCGTGCATGTCGACGGACGCGCAATCAAATCCTGCACCATGCTGGCGGTGCAGGCCGATGGCGCCGACGTGGTGACCATCGAAGGCCTGGCGAAAAACGGCAAATTACATCCGGCGCAACAGGCGTTCACCGAATGCCATGCGCTGCAATGCGGTTTCTGTACGCCGGGCATGATCATGACCACGGCCGCGCTGATCAAGGACAATCCGAAACCCAGTGATGATGAGATCGTGCACGGCCTCGAAGGCAACCTCTGCCGCTGCACCGGTTACCTGAACATCGTCAAAGCAGTGAAACGCGCGGCGGAACTGAGCAAGTAAGGTCAGACAAAATGCCTCCCCTCTCCCCGCGCGCGGGGAGAGGGTCAGGGTGAGGGGAAAATAGAAAGTCATTTTGTCAGGCGACTTTCAGTAGCCCCGCCTCGATGAAAAATTACCTCTCCCTCTCCCCGCAAGCGGGGAGAGGGTTGGGGTGAGGGGCAACCGCGAAGTTATCCTTTATCCGTAGTTTTTTTGTTTCCCTCCCGCGTTATCCTTCGTGATTCACGGAGGCCAATACATGGCAACACAACCATCCCCATCCGGCCCTCTCGCCGGCGTGCGCGTCATTGAACTCGGCCAGCTCATCGCCGGCCCTTTCTGCGGCAAGACGCTGGGCGACTTCGGCGCTGAAGTCATCAAGATCGAACCGCCGGGCAAGGGCGACCCGCTGCGCAAATGGCGGCTGCTGAAGGACGGCAACTCGATCTGGTGGGAAGTCCAGTCGCGCAACAAGCAGTCGGTGACGCTGGACCTCACCAAGCCCGAAGGTCAGGACATCCTGCGCAGCCTCGTCAAAGAGGCCGACGTGCTGATCGAGAACTTTCGCCCCGGCAAGATGGAGGAGTGGGGCCTCGGTTACGAAGAGTTAAAGAAAATAAATCCCAGGCTGGTGATGGTGCGCATCTCCGGCTATGGGCAGAGTGGACCGTACCGCGACCGCCCCGGTTTCGGTGTGATCGCCGAATCGATGGGTGGCCTGCGTTACCTGACGGCCGAACCGGGACGGGTGCCGGTGCGGGTTGGCGTGTCGATCGGTGATACGCTGGCGGCGCTGCACGGTGTGATCGGTGTGCTGATGGCGCTGTATCACAGAGACTGTAATCATCGTGATACGAAGAGTGGTGGCGAAGGCCAGGTCATCGACATCGCGCTCTACGAAAGCGTGTTCAACTGCATGGAAAGCCTGTTGCCCGAGTTCAGCGCCTTCGGTGTGGTGCGCGAAGCCGCAGGCAGTGCATTGCCGGGCATCGTGCCGTCCAACGCCTATCCCTGTCGTGACGGCTGGATCCTGATCGGCGGCAACGGCGACGGCATCTTCAAACGCCTGATGAATGCGATAGAACGTGACGATCTCGGCACCGCGCCCGATCTCGCGTCGAATGACGGTCGCGTCAAACGTGTCAGTGAAATCGACACCGCGATCGCCGCATGGACCGGCGCACGCGACAAGGCTGATGCACTGAACATCCTCGGCGACCACGACGTGCCCTCAGGCGCGATTTATTCGATAGCCGACATCGCCGCCGATGCGCAGTACAAAGCACGCGACATGATCCTCAACATCACCACGCGCGACGGCACCACGGTCGATGTGCCGGGCATTGTGCCCAAACTGTCAGTGACGCCGGGCGGTATCCGCAGCACCGCGCCGCGGCTGGGTGAAGATACCGAAGCGGTGCTGAAGCGTGCCGGCGTGAAGGCGGAAACGATTGTCGATCTGCGGGCGCGTGGCGTTATATAGCAGTGATAAAATATTTAATAAAATCAAAGACTTATAGATATCCCCGGAGCAATCATGATCGACCGCCTCGACCACTTCGTACTTACCACCGCGCAGCCCGAAGAAACCATCCGCTTCTACACCGAAGTGCTGGGCATGAAGTTGGAGACCTTCCGCGAGGGCAAGCGTCTGGCGCTTAAATTCGGCCAACAGAAAATCAATATCCACGTCACAGGTCAGAAGTACGAACCCAAGGCGCATGCGCCAGGTGTTGGCACACTGGATTTTTGTTTTACTGCTTCAGTGCCGCTAGCGCAGGTGATCGCGAGCCTGGAAAAACACAAGGTAACCATCATCGAGGGGCCGTGCATCAAGACCGGGGCGATGGGGCCGATACGATCGGTTTATTTCCGCGATCCGGATCTCAATCTGGTAGAGGTTTCGGAGTACGTCTGATGCGGGATGGTGTCGACATCCGGCAAGGAAATCGGCTCCATCGTTGCGAACGCGTTTTTCTTATGCCGCCTCGGCATGCAGCTTTAATCCGAGCGCGCGCGCAACCTTGAGCACGGTTGCGAAACTCGGATTCCCGTCCGCGCTGAGTGCCCGATACAGACTCTCGCGGCTGAGCCCGGTATCTTTGGCGACTTGCGTCATTCCTTTCGCGCGGGCGATGTCTCCAAGTGCCCTGGCGATCCCGGCTGCATCGTCAGGCGCTTCTTCGAGCCAGGCATCAAGGTATGCGGCCATCTCTTCCGGTGTGCGTAGTTGTGCCGCTACATCATAGGGAGTGGTCCTGGTCTTCAATTGTTTTTTGGTGTTGGGCTTGGGCATATCGTGTTACTCCTGAAAGTTCCGGGCCAGGTTGATTGCTGTCTCAATGTCATTTTGCTGCGTTGACTTGTCTCCGCCTGCGAGCAGCAGCAGGAGTCGAGTCCCACGCTGCGTGTAGTAGACGCGTTAACCGGGGCCGAAGTCGATCTTCAGTTCAGACACACCGTTGACCAGTTTCCGGTGCTTGCCGGGATTACCGTGAACCAGCCGGTCAACGCGAACCTGAATCCGGGCCCTTCCTGCCCGATCCTTGAGTGCGTTGATCCATTCGCGGTAGGTTTCCGTCTCTTCGACACGCATTAGGTAATTGTAGCCTATGAGCTACGAATCTCAAAGTGGATTACCGCGTTCGAGGCATTGCCTTTTGGCCTATTCGCCCTGACGGGTCAGGCTAAAGCAGAGTGAGGAAAATGCATGATTGCAAGACCTGACCTCATAGCTTGGCACAGAGCCAGCGATGGTTTTGTAGGGCGGGTAAGGCGCAGCCGTAACCCGCCGGATGAGCGGGTTCTGACCAAAGGACTCTCTCCGGTATGGCAATCCGCTTGACCCGGGCTGGTCCATGTCCTAGCATCGCTGTATCTCATTTGTAGTACAGGAGCCGGCCATGGCAGTTTCTCTGCGTATCCCCGAGGAAATCAAGCGTCGCGTCGAAAAACTGGCGCAGGCGCGCGATACCACCGCCCATGCCTTCATGGTGGGAGCGATAGAGGAGCGTCTGCTCGCCGAGGAAACCCGCGCCGCATACCATGCTGAAGCGACGGCCCGACTTTCACGCATGAAAAAAACCGGCAAGGGAATTCCGGCGGGCGAAGTGTTTGATTACCTGCGACAGCGCGTGCAGGGAAAATCTGCTGCCCGACCCAAGGCGCGCAAGATCGCATGATTGTCTTTTCCGAGGAGGCGCTCGCCGACCTCGAAAAGATTTTCGAGTTTAACGCTGGGCGTGATCCAGCCGCCGCGCTGGAGCACATCGACAAGATACGGTCTGCAGTGACGGTGCTGGAGATGCACCCCGAAATCGGCCGGCGGGTTTCTGCGGGTTCGCCGCTGCGGGAGCTGGTGATTGCCCGAGGGCCGGCGGGGTATATCGCGCTCTACGAGTATTCGCCCGCCGCAGACCGCATTCGGATTCTCGCTGTGCGCCATCAGCATGAGGCGGGATATGGGGGCGAGTAAATCTGCAGGGTGCGATAAGCGCAGTGCATTGCATGCGACGCAATGCCCGTTGGTTATTGCGCCCTTGGCTGAATAGACACGTTTCTTCAAGAATTAATCGTGACTGTTCAGCCTGAGGCAGGGACTGGGGCTTGACCCATGAAGGTCAAGCGCAGCACCTCGAACAGATTATGCCCTTGCTTGTGCATGGTATCGAGATAGGATCGGATGATGCAAAAGTTTTGCGCACCTTTGAGAGTTCGAAAACAGCCAGAGATTTTCTGCTTCACCTTGGGCATTCGGATGGCGCGCTCGCCTAAGTTGTTGGTAAACGGCACGCGCAAATCCGTTACGAAACGCAGCACCTCTGCGGCATGCTCGCGCAGGCGGCGCAGCAAATTGAACGCCAGCGTCTGTTTGACCCGACCGCGGTGCTTGTTCTGTCGGACAGCCCGAGGATTGCGGGCTTGAGCGTCCTCCAGAATCGCCTCATAGTGCGTAAGAATTCGTCGTATTTGCCGCGCACTCAATGCACTTCTGTTGTCGCGTCGCGCTGCCTCGCAGCGCCCACGGGCACGGATCAGCAGCGCCATCATGCGTTTGGGCCAGTTCTGACCGGTGGTTTCGTGCAGAAACGTCAATTCGCGCAACAGGTGTGCATTGCACAGAGCGTGCTCGCAATCCAATTGCCAATACGGCTTCCAGCAGTCATGGACCAAGGTCGCCACGCGCTTGGGCAAGATGCCATGCTCGGTGATGGCGAGTATGCCGCGCTTGGCATGCACGCCATACCAGGTGAGGGTGTCGCAGGCCACCGTATGCAGCCAATGCAACCGGGAAGTCACCCGCAGGCCCGATTCGTCGGCATGCGCCACCGGAACGTCAATCAACGCCTGCGCAATGTGTCCCACCTGCGGTTGCAACAAGACGCAGGCCTGTCCGATCCATGCATGCACCGTGGCCGGCG
>ENA-ORBV01000583-ORBV01000583.1-microbial-mat-metagenome-genome-assembly--contig:-NODE-583-length-83632-cov-22.104781_pt1 | contig 83632 bp, 74 predicted proteins | sample MGYA00237777_ERZ505514 | MGnify/ENA primary metagenome ERZ505514 (study PRJEB26160, sample SAMN06269048) | microbial mat metagenome | isolation source: Oligotrophic lake microbial mat | place...
GTACTTCCATCAACGAAGAAGTTAGCAGCATAAGTAGGTGTTTCTAACTCACACACATACACGCAGACACACACACACACACACACTTCAATCGCTTTTCGAGACTTGTGAAATTCACGATTTAGCTCCGCTGTTAGGATGTCACTCACGCGAACCCGTGTTCCCCCGTGTTCCGATTCACGCACGTATGCTTGGGCTGCGTTGTCTCAATCGGTCACCGCACGCAGTATGCATTCGCATGGATCGATGAATGGCTGCTGAATCTGCCTGCGTAGACAAAAATAAACAGCCACCCCCACGGCGTGCCCGAACGCGAGTTGCACGCGTCGCCAGTGCGTCACTTCACCGGCGGCAAATTCTTATAAAGGTTGCTCGTCCCCAGCGGTCGCTTCACTTTACCCGCGAGGATGTCTTCGACCGACCAGCTCACGCCGTAAGTTTCGTGGTTCACCTCGTCATTCACGGTGAACTTCACACCGCCGACGCGAGCGCCGACGAAAAGGCCATCGGTGCGAACGAACGTGCGGACGGGGTTGTCGTCGGACTTCGCCTGCCCTTGATCGGGCCCCGCCGTCGCTGACGCGTCGGCGATCGAATAGCCGCCGTTCTTGATGACTTTTTCCACTTCGGCTTCGTTGCGGAAGACCATCACAACGTCGTACGCCTTGCCACCAATCTGCGCGCCGAATGATCCGCCTCCGAGGTCAAGCGCGATCGGCGCTGACCAACTGTCGCCGGTCCGGTGCACCATCACTCCCTTGCCGCTGGCGCCGGTGACAACAACGCCGCCTTCGCTGGCGCGGATGACGGCCACCGCCTTCGCGCCCGACAGGAGATCCTCGGGGATCGGTGTCGACGAGATCGAGAAGTCACGCAGCACCGCCGCGGATTCCTGTGACCGACTCACCATCGATTGCTCGCAGCCAGTGAGCGCGGTGAGCGGAGTTGCGAGCACGATCGTCGCGAAGACGAGCGTGGCGAGACGCCGGAGCGTTGAGGAGATGACGTGCATGCATTTCATAGCGACTCGAAGAATACCGCAACGGTGACGAGGCGCGGAATCAGGTCGTCGGTGCGACGTCGCCAGCTCGCTCAATCCGATCGCCGAACGCCTCGCGTCGCCAATCGCGAGCTTCGAAGAGAGACGGTGGTGCCTCCCCGTGCTCGGAGGCCGCGAGGGAGTTTCGCAGGAACCGTTCGAGGTCGGATCGCGTCACCGCCAGTGATGCTGCAACCTGCAATTCCTCGGAAGCCTTCACGGCCTCGGCGAGCATGGCAGTGATCTTCACCTTGATCTCGGGCTCGTCCTCACGGCGGCGCCGAACCCCGAACCAGGTAGCACGTTCGCTTTGGTTGGCGCGAAGCGTCGAGAGAAGAAGGTCGGAGTGCCGTGAGACGACGGGGCGCGGCAGGCCTCGGATGGCGTCGAGTGCAGCGGGGGTCTCTGGTCGGTCTCGGACGATTTCCAGCAGGGAACCATCGGGAATCGTCGTCCGGTGCGGAAGGTCTTCGGCTTGCGCGATCATGTCGCGCGCGACGCACAGCGCTTCGAGCAGCGCTTCCTGCGGTTTGTTCAGGTCGTAGCCGCGGCTCGCTCGACGCATCTGCGCTTTCGAGTCAAAGAGATGTGGATCGTCGAGCCGTGCGATGGTTTCAGTCGCCGCCCACATGAGGCGGTCGCGCGCTTCGAGTTCTTGGCGAACGACGTCCCACACCAGCGGTAAGTACCGCACGTCGTCGGCGGCGTAATGAAGCTGCGAGGCGCTGAGAGGTCGGGCATCCCAGTCGGTAAAGGTGTGGCCCTTCGTGAGCACATGTCCCGCGAAGCGCTCGACGAGCTTCGCAAGCGACGAGGGAAACGCCATGCCGAGAAATCCCGCCGCGACCTGCACGTCCATGAGATTGCGCGGCTCGCGCTTCTGATGGCGACGCACCGGCGACAGATCGCTCGCGCCAGCGTGGACGATCGTCACGAGGTTCTGGTCGCTGACGAGTTCCCAGACGACCGAGACGTCGGGGAGAGCGATCGGATCGACCAGCGCCACGCGCTTGCTGGTAGCGAGTTGGATCAGGCACGTCTTCGGGCGGTACGCAACCTCGCCGATGAACTCGGTGTCAAACGCAAACGTTCGTTCTTGGCGAATGTGCGCCGCGAATGCAGCAAGCGTGGTGCGATCGCTGATCAGTTCTGGCTCGCCTTTGGGGACGAGCGGATGGTTGAGCGGCGGCGCGTACTGCACTTGTTCGCCGTCGTGCGCTGCCTGATGTTGGAGTGAACGCTGCCGTCTCCGGAATGTCATGACGGAGTGGACGATAGCGGAAGCGACGAGCGCCGCGCGTTGCGGCAGGCTTGCTAACGACCGATGATGGAGGGATGCCCGCCCCACCGGTGCGTCCGGCGCGACAAATTTCGGTAGTCATCGCCGTGGCCCTCGCGCTGCTCTGGGCCCTCGGCGGATGTCGGCGTCCTGACCCCGTCTATGGGCGATTTCCGCGGCCGCTCGCGACGCGCGACCTGGTTCGGGCCGAGCGCCGCGCGGGTCCGCCCTTGAGCGTCGCGGAGCGAGCGGCGCTCGAATCGGTGCACGACCGCTACCTCGCGGCGTTCGAGGATATTCGGACGAGCGAGATGATCCCCTTTGCTGCCACCCTTGCGGAAAGCGGGAGACAAACCAACAGCGATCCATTCGCGGACCCGAAGGAACTCCGCCGTCGCGTCGGTCGGCATGCCTCGATCATCGCGCATGTCGCGGCGCTCGACGCGGATTTTCTGAGCGACGCCGAGACGACGCTTGGCACTCATCGAGCAGACACGATCGCTTCGTTACGTGACCGTCGCGCGCTCGATCGCGCCAACGTGCTCTCAGTGTCGGACGGCGGCCGAGTCTTGCTCGACTTGAGCACGCTTCTTGAACGATTGAAACTCGACGACGACGTCACGGCCTTGATCGCGCCCGAACTCGCTTCCCATGCGGCGCAGGCGGCGCAGCTTGCCCAGCGCATTGCGCACGACCAGATGTATCTTTCGACGCGGTACCTCGATGTGTTAGTCAGAAAAGGCGAGCCAGAAGATCTCGTCGCGCCGAGCCTTGAAGGCGAAGCACGGGAGAACGCGCTGAACCGGCTTCGCCAAGAGCGGTACGCCGAAACACGTCGCCCGCTGGAAAGACTGCTGACTCAGTTCGCCGATCAAGCGGACGCGACCATCGCAAGGATCGCTCCGAAGTTGCCGGAAGAAGACGCTGAACGCCTTGAACGGCGCATGCTCCGCGCGCGGATTGATGACGAGCCTGGACGCGCGATCGACGACGCTGCGTTCGAAGCCCTCGTCGCTAGCCGAGCCGACGCAGTGCCCGCCGCCGAGCGAACGAAGATCAGTGCGCTCCGCGAGAAGTTTCTCGCCGAGGACGCCGAACGACTCCGCGCGCTCGTCGCGATCCGTCGCGAGAGTAAGGTTCCTGGCGTCATCGAGCCGGGCGGGCGCGAAGCGGGCCAAGCGCGCAAGGCGCGACGGGAAGCGATCGACCGGGAGCGGGCAACGGCTGCGCCGCGGTTTCGCGAGGCATTCTTGCCGCTGGTGCCCGAAGCGCTCCGGGGAAAACTCCTTGAGCTCCATGACCGGAATCGGATTGAGATCGCGGACTCGCTCGCCGAGTTGGTGGGGGCGGGTCGGGTGTCGGCGCTCCTGGCGAAGAAGCCGCGAGGATTCGCCGACGGAGATCCGCCCGAGCAGGCCGATGACTCAGGTGCGGAGCGCGACAGCGATGGTGGTGGGATGCGAGCGCTCTTGCCGCCAGCACCCAGTGAGCGCGATCTTCGCCGACTGCTCGCACGGGCGAACGTCGACCAAGTCACGCGCGATGTAGTGCGCGATATCGCCGTGGCGTGGCGCGAGCGCTGGGATGAAGCGCGCGAGGCAGTCGGCAAGCGCGGACAGCAATTGATGAACGACGTCGGCGCCGCGTTCAGTGCGCAGGACGCGGACAACGCCGATCGTGCGATCGGGCTGTTCCTCAGACTCGTCGACGAGGTACGGCAACAGCGCGCCGCACTGGATCTCGAATTCGTGAGCGACGCTGAGATTGCCTCGCCGCTCGTTCGCGGGCCAGCGACCGAACTCTGGCTCTGGGAACGGGCGGAACTCACGAGTCGACTGCAATTTGATCAGTTGCCCGGGCAGGAAATGCTCGTGATCGCACCGGAGTCGGCGATTCGATTCTTCGACGTGCTGGCAGAGACGGAACTCTTGGGCGATGCGCTCGCGATCGCCGCTGACGCGTTGCGCCCGATCATGGAAGAGCTCAATGCCGCGGCGGAAGCGCAGCGGAACGACATGCTGGCGGCGATCAGAGTGATCTTGGGTATGGGCATCCGCGCGCGGAGCGAGGGCATACGCGAAGACGAAGCCATGGTGCGTTCCGCCGACGTCGTCCGGCGCGGTGCAGCACCGCTGCGCGCGTCGTCGCGCCGCCTCGCCGAACTCCACGCCGACGCACTCGAGCGCGTCGCGGCGACGATGCCGGATGCTGACGCCCGCGCGCTCCGGGAGCGGTACATACAGGCCGCGTATCCCGGCGTGCTGAACGATCGCCGCGCCGCCGACCCGGCGCTTGAGGCGATGCTTGAGGACGACGCGCTGGATGCGGGGCAGCGCGAGGCTGTTCGGAAGATTCTCGAACTACGCTCGGTTGCGCGGGCGGCAGCCGCCGCCAAGCTGCTGCTGTGGGGCCGAGAAAACGAAGTGTCGGCGACGAATCTCGGCGATCGCGACGCGTTGACCCGGACCTACCCTGCGGTCGCGGCGGTGACGTTCGCTCGCGAAGAAGCGGACGCCCGAGCTCTCCGCGCCAGTATGGGCGAACTGCGCCCGGAACAGCTCGATCGCCACCGCGACCTTGCGGCGTGGTTCGAGGATCCACCGATGAGCATGCGCGGCTACGACTAGAAAAGCCCGTGGCGAAAGTCATTCGGGCTGCGAACGAGCCTGATGACGCATCTGCGGCGTCGCCGCGACTTGCCGTCTCTCGCGGATAAAGCTGCGTCGCGGCTCCTTGCATCTGAGCCATCGTTGCTCGTTCTCGCTACCAAAGCACTTTCGCCACGTGCTGCTGGTAGCGAGCGACTATTTCGGATCTACACCTTGATCGGTGCGGGCGTCGGTGCCATGCTGTACTGATGAACCGTGCTTTCGTTCTCGTCGTCCTGATGCTCACCGCGATTGTCGGATCGTTCGCGTCAGCCGCGCCTCCGACTGGCTTTACCTACACCCCGCTGTCGCGCGGATGGAACGAGATCGCGGGCATCGCCCCGCTCGAAGATGGCCGCGTGTTGGCATGGGAGCGCGGCGGTCGCGTCTGGATGATGACGTCCGAAGGAGAACGGATCGAGCCGCCGCTCCTGGACATTCACGAGGAAGTTGGCGCGTGGCGCGACTTCGGCTTGCTCTCGGTTACGCCGCATCCGAACTTCCTCTCGAACGGCCAGTTGTTCCTGCTGTACGTGGTCGATCGCCACCATCTGCTGTATGCCGGTACGCCGCAGTACGACCCGAACGCAGACGAGTACTACGCCGCGACGATCGGACGCATCACGCGTTACACCGCCGACCTCGCCACCGGATTTACGACGGTCGATCCTGCGTCACGCACCGTTCTGTTAGGTGAGAACAAGCTCACTGGCATTCCCGTTGTGCACCAATCGCACAGCGTCGGAACGCTCGTCTTTGGCGACGACGGCACGCTGCTCGCCTCGGTTGGCGATAACGCGAGCTACGAAGGGCTCGACTACGGCGGCCAGGTAAGTGGCGGCTACGTCGATCAGGGCTTGGCTGACGGAATCCTCAGGGCCAAGGAGAACGTCGGCGCGTATCGGGCGCAACTTGTCGACTGCTTGTGTGGCAAGATCCTCCGCATCGATCCGAACACGGGCGACGGAATTGCGAGTAATCCGTTCTTCGATGCAGCAGCGCCGCGCGAGCCGCGAAGCCGAGTCTGGTGCCTCGGGCTGCGCAATCCGTTTCGCATGTCGATCGAACCAGAGACGGGCAGCCACGACCCGGCCGACGGCGATCCCGGAACGCTCCTGATCGGTGACGTGGGCTGGGTCGAACTGGAGGAATTGAATCGCGCGGTTGGACCAGGCAAGAACTTCGGTTGGCCGGTGTTCGAGGGTCTTGAGTTTCATCCGCAGTACTCGGAAGCCGATGTGGCGAACCTCGACGCCCCGAATCCGATTGGTGGCGCGTGCAATGAGCCGTACTTCCGCTTCCGCACGCTCATTCTGCAAGACACCCAGTCGCCAAGCGCGATCTTTCTGAATCCGTGCGGCGCACTTCAAGCCGAGAATGCGGCGCACTCGGGATCAGTCAATGAGACTGTCTACGGCGGATTCCAAGGTGCGTCGTACGTCAAGTACACGAATCCGAACGGCGGCTGGATCCAGTGGACGGTCAACGTGCCGAACGCGGCGACGTGGACGCTCGGATTTCGCTACGCGCTCGGCACCACGGCGAAGTCGATGAAACTTGAGGTCGATGGCGCGACCGTGGTGAATCCAATGTCGTTCGCGTCGACGGGCGCTTGGACCGAATGGCGCATGCGCGAACAGGCAGTGACGCTGACCGCCGGCTCGCACACGGTGAAGCTCTCGACGACGGGTGCGGGTGGTCCGAACGTCGACTCGCTCGCGGTGTACACGGCTGGCGCACCACCCCTGATCCCCGTTGGAATTCCGACGTTCAAGCATCAGCGCGCGGTCGCCGACTGGCACCATTCGAACGGTCAAGCTCGCGTTCCCGGATTTACAAGCGGTGCCGCAGTCGCGCTCCTGATCGGTGGTCCAACCGCGCCGGTCATTGGTACAGGCTTCGGCGGCCAATGCGCAATCGGTGGTCCGCGGGTGAATTTCGAATCGTGGCCAGCGGAGTGGAGCGATCGCGCGTTCTTTGGGGACTTCTCGTCCGCGTGGATTCGCGCGTTCCGATTGAACCAGGCTGGTGCTGTGGTGTGGTTAGGCGTATTCGATCCATCGTTCGGTAACGTCGTCGCGATCGTTGCCCATCCGAGTGATGAGACGATCTGGGCCGTGCGCTGGCCGGGTGAACTCGTTCGCATCGCGTATGAGCCGGGCGGAAATCAGTTGCCGAAGGTCGCTGTGACTTCGAGCCAGCCTTGGGGACCGAGTCCGCTCGCTGTCACCTTTGATGCCAGCGCGTCGAGCGATCCAGAAGGAACCGCGTTGACCTTCGCGTGGAATTTCGGCGACGGCACCACGGGCAGCGGCGCGGTGGTGAAGCATGTGTTCACAGCGTCGTCATCTGCGCCGCAGTCATTCCTCGTCAAGGTCACTGCGACCGATGCTGGCGGTGCGTCCAAGTCGGCGACGCTGCTTGCCAGCGCTAACAACTCGCCACCCATCGTGACGATCACCAGCGTTTTCGACGGGCAGCTCTATCCGATGGACGCAAAGACGGTGTTCCCGCTCGAAGCGAACATCGCCGACGCAGAGCACGCTGCAGATCAACTCACCTGCGCGTGGACGGTGATTCTTCACCACAACACGCACGAGCATCCGGAACCGTCCGATCCGCATTGCTCTTCGGAGGCGGTCATCACGCCGCTTGGCTGTGGCGACGAAACCTACTGGTACGAGGCGAAGCTGATCGTGACCGACGCCGCCGGACTAACGACCACGGAGAGTGTTTCACTCTATCCCGATTGCAACGGTGTGCTCGCGTGCGGCGCGGATCTCAACGCGGATGGCGGTGTCGGTTCCGCAGATCTGGGAATTCTCCTAGGGGCTTGGGGAGGCTCCGCCGGACCCGCCGATCTTGACGGCGACGGAATCGTCGGCGCTGGCGATCTTGGAATTCTGCTCGGCGCGTGGGGAGTGTGTCGTTAGTGGCGCGTACAGCGTTGACGGGCTGGCGAAGAGATCCGGGTTGAGAACCCAGCTGAAAGGTGGTGCAGAGATGCGGAGCTCTTTGATCTCGATTATCGCCTTGACGGTTCTCATCGCTCCGGCGTCCGCCGACGTTGTCGTCGACACATTTGAGTCGGGATCGAGTGTCGGCGGCTGGACGTTCGGGCCTCCTCCGACCTATCCCGCCGCAGGCGGCAATCCCGGGCGCTACCTGCAGGTTCTGAACCTTGACACGTACGCCCCTCAGCCAAGGACGAGCGGCGCGTCGGTCTTCACCGGCGACTTCCGAGCGAAGCGAGTCGCGTCAGTCGGCGTTGATCTCATCACGATTGACGTCGACTTCAGCGCGGCCGGTCGGCCGTGCACGTTGATACTCCTGAACGACAACGGCACTCCGAACAACGCGAACGACGACTGGGCTGTCTACTTCATGGGCCCGGACATCCCGCTCAAAGGCCAAGGCTGGAAGAGCTTCGACTTCGACGTTCCATACGCCGCAACCAGTCTGCCGCCGGGTTGGAAAACGATCAAGTTCGGTCCGTCGTCGCCGACGCCGAACTGGAACTCGGCAATCACCGATGTCGATCGCGTCGTCTTCTTCTACGGTGATCCGGAATTCTTCTTCATCTTCCAGCAATGGGACCTAGGCCTCGACAACGCGCGCATCGAGATGCGTGCGGAAGACCTCGACGGCGATGGCGTCGTTGGTGCGGCCGACCTCGGCATTCTGCTCGGTGCTTGGGGATCGCGCGGTGCCGCCGATCTCGACGGTGATGGAACGGTTGGTCCAGAGGACCTCGGGCAGTTACTGGGCGCATGGGACTGACGCGTTGTTAGCGCTTCAGTTTCGCTGTGTTTTTCCGCTGGGCGGCGAGCGCCTCGCGGACACGCGACTTTGCCTCGTCAGTCACGGGGAAGCGCCAGGAGATGAAGCGCTGGGTGAGGTCGGATCCGCTCGCACCTGAGGCCGCGACGACGAGATTCGTCACAGCGTCTTCTTGGGTTGCACTCGTCGGGCACTCCGACGTCGCACGCCAGAGTCGCTCCACGAAGTCGTGCCGGCCGCTCGCGTAACTGACGCGGACGAGGAGCGCGGTCCAGAGCGATGCAACGTCGAACTCGGGTGGCGGAGTTGCTGCGCCAAGCACGACATCAAACACGGCCTTCGGATCGCGTTCGTAGCGATCGAGGTTCGCATCAAGCGGGCGATCGTCGTTGGGAGGGAACCATCCTAACAACTCGCTGGCATGGCCCGCGAGGAGCGAAGCATACGCCGACGCGATGTCCCCGGTCGGCGCGATGGAACCGAGCTCGCTGTCGAAGAAGAAAAAGTTGCGCCCGATCGCAGTCGGCAACGACATGCCCAGTGGAGCGACTGAGTTGCCCCGCGCGATCGCGCGAAGAAGCGACTCCAGTTCGTCGGTCGTGACGCTCGTCCGTGCCACACCGACGATTCCAATCGCCTTGGTCGACGATTCGTCGAATTGATCACCGAGCTCGCCCGGCGCGGGCTGGTCCACGCGAGGCCGAACCAGTTCGACCAGCATCGGTCTTCCACCGGTCGCAAATCCGCGATCGGGGTCGGGCGGCGGTGAGTTGCCGCAGATCTCGCGGCACCGCACCCAGTATGCGTCGGCTGCGTTGAGCAGGGTCTGCACGAGCGTCGGGTCGTAGTCGTTGCGCTCGGTGAGCAGCGAAACGTGTTCGCCGCGCCACTCATGCATCAAGACTTCACCACTGTTGGTGCGCCACGGCACCGAATTCCCCGGCTTGAGCTTCGTCAGCCACGTATCGACGACGTACTCATGGAGCCCGAACCAGAAGTCGAGCGGACCGACGGCATGCGCGGCAGAGGCGATCACGCAGGACACGAAGAGAGGAGCGATGCAACGCATGACCTGCGGATTGTGCCCGAAGCGGAGCCGCGACGTCGAAACGCGCGCGATACTGCGGCAATGGTGATCTTCTGGTCGTTCATCGCCTGTCTCGGAGCGCTGTGGCCGGTGGCGGGTGGCGCGACGATGCGCGTGCTACGGCCAACCTTCGTGCCAGCCTGGCGGATGACGTTCGAAGGTCGCGCCGCCAGCTATCGTGTGCGCATCAAAGAGCCGCGCGACGAAGAGGTCGGATTCGGCAACCGCGTCGTTGTCATCGCACCCGACGAGTCCGTTGCGCTGACGCTCCCTGTCTTCCATGCGGAGCTTGGAATCCGCGGCTCGACCGTCGACGGGTCGCCCGGGTTCGGTGGCGACCTCGAGAAAGACAAAACCCCCGACCTCGTTGTCACCTGCCCGTCCGGCGGCAGCGGTGGTTATGAGATGACCTACGTGTGCAGTTTGGGTCAACAAGGTGCGGATCGCCTGTCAGCAGACATTCGCCGGTCGCACGTCAGCAGCGAAGGCGTTCCTCGAAGCGCATTGGCGCGGCGACGCGGCGTCGCTTGCCGGGTTCGAGCGCGAGTTCGCAACGGAGTTCGCGTTGAGTCCGTACGCACCTGAGCTGCGAGAACTCGCAGCAGAACAAGGAGAACCTCGATGGCCGTGACTACTGCTGTAATCGCACTGCTCACAAGCGTGCCGCCAGCTGAACATCTCGTTGTTGCACCGGCGCGCTTTCGCGCGGCGCTCGCGCCGTTTCTCGAACATCGTCGCAGTGCGTCGCCGCACTTACATGGTTCAGCGTTCGCGCCGCTTGAACTGGTCCTTGCAGTAAGTGAAGGCCGCGACGACGCGGAGAAGCTGAAGCACTATCTCTATGCTCGGTGGAAGTCGTGCGGGACGCGCTCGTGCCTCCTCGTCGGCGACTGCGACGTGATGCCGATGCGCTCGATGGCACTCGACCGCGCGACCGAGCCTGCGTTCAACTGGGCTTTCTATCCGTGCGACCTCTACTACTCCGATGTCGCCCGAGCCGACGGTTCGTTCGACGACTGGAACGCCGCCGCAGACGACTTTCACGCTGGCTATTTCGGCGAGGTGCACGGCGAGTCGATCAAGGACGGTCCGATCAACTTCGACGCGATCGACTATCGCCCCGACGTCGCCGTCGGGCGCTGGCCGGTGTCGACGCCTGAACAGGCCGCAGCGGTCGCAGCGAAAACCATCGCGTTCGAAGCGGAGCTCGACGCCAAGCCGCGAGCGGGCTTCTTCGCCGTCGGTGGCTGGGTGGATGTGCGCGAGCGAGTGCGCGTGTTCGCAGCGCGACTCGCAGTGAACTACGACGTCGAAGTCTTCTTGCACGATGCAAGCGACAGCACGGCACCTGACGAGGCGCACATGCGCACAGCGCTGGCGACACATCCGCGCTGGATTTTTCACACCGGCCACGGTTCGCCGGGCGCGTACGAGGGATGCCTAGCGATGAACACCTTGACGGGCGTTCAGCAGACGGACGCGCTTCCTATCTGTGTTTCTGCTGGATGCTCAACGTCCGAGGTGATGACGCAGGCACCCTATCAACCGTACGTCGATGTGGCGGGGATTCAGCATATTGGCACGAACGCTGGGGAGCGATTCACAAGTCCGCCGCCGCCTCCCAACGTGTATCAAACCGGCGCGAGCAATTCGACATCGCTCGCCGAGGAACTCGTGCGTCGCGAGCACGGAGGCGCGGTCGCGACGATCGGTTGCGTGACGGGCTCACAGCCCTGTGCCGTGTCGCTCATCGACGGCCTCACCGAAGCAATCGCGTCGGGCACGCCAACCCTCGGGGCGTGCTGGAATCACGCTGTCGCGCGCTACTGGGAGATTGAGCGGCTTGACGCAATCAACCCCACCGCGGATTGGTATCCCGCCAGCATCTTTTTTCAAGGAATGAAGTTTATTGTTCTAGGCGATCCGGGGCTACGGGTTCGATGAGGTGATGTACTTAGCCCGAGCATTCACGAGCGTTCCGAACCGTGCCCCGCGGCGCACGCTCTCGGGGCACCAAGGTCGAATACGCTACGGTCTATGGGACGAGCAGGCATTGCACTAGGCTCGACGACGCTGCTCGGCGCGGCCGTCCTCGGCGCGCTCGTCGGTTCGTTTGGCGGTGCGGTGGGATACACCGCCGACTACGCCAACGCGACCGCGTACCTCTCCGACGACCCGAAGGCGTGCGCGAATTGCCACATCATGAACGACCAGTTCAATAGCTGGTCAAGTTCGTCGCACCACGCCCGGGCGACGTGTAACGATTGTCATGTGCCTCATGATTCGGTGATCAGGAAGTACCTCGTGAAGGCTGAGCACGGCTACCGGCATTCAAAGGGCTTCACATTTCAGGATTTCCACGAGCCGATCCAGATCACCAAGGCAAGTCGCGATGTCGTCATAGAAAATTGCGTTCGTTGTCACGACGCGATGACGCACGAGATCCGTCTCGCTGCGCGGCGAGACATCGGCGAGAACGTCGGCCCATCAGGCGGAGTCGATTGCATTCATTGTCACGCGAGTGTCGCGCACGGCGCGACGCGATAGTTGGAATCATTTCATGGCGCTTGAACCAAATACGTCCACCGTCCGCCGCGGGCGACTTTCGAAGTCAGTAGTTTTTCTCCTTGCCATGATCATCTTTGCGACCGGAACGGTCCTCGCGATGATGCTGTTCGCCAACATCACGAAGCGGAAATCGGAAGCTGAAAGCACCGTCCTGCGAATCGCCGACATCACGGAGTCGACGATCGACGCGGCAGAGTGGGGGAAGAACTTCCCGCGCCAGTACGACGGATACATCCGGACGGTCGACAACGCGGCGGCTCGCTTCAAGTGGAGTGAAGGTCGCCCGCCTGACGGAGCCGACGCCGCGACGGCAGAAGGCGACCCGCACGCGACGAAGGCTGCTTCGAAGCTCTCATCAGATCCACGTCTCAAAACGATCTTCAACGGCTACGCGTTCGCCATCGACTACCGTGAGCGCCGTGGCCACGCGTTCATGCTCCAGGATCAACGCGACACGGAGCGAGTCAAGCAGAAGCCTCAACCGGGCGCGTGTCTCAATTGTCACGCGTCGAACGTCGTGGCCTACCGCGAGGCGGGCATCAAGAGCGGCGCGCCCGGTTCGCTCGCGGATCCACTCACCTCGCCTGTCGGACAAAAGCAGCTCTTCGCTGGATGGGAGCAGGTCAATCATCTGAGCTATGCCGAAGCCACGGCGCTGGTCTCGCACCCGGTGACCTGCCTCGACTGTCACGATCCGAAGACGATGGCGCTGCGCATTACGCGCCCCGCGTTTATCGAGGGAATTGCGAATCTCGCGAGATCCGATGATCCGGTCCCACACATGCCCAGCATTGAGCACTGGCGAAAGGGCAGCCGCACGTCTGAGTACAACCCGAACGCCTTAGCAAGCCGTCAGGAAATGCGATCGATGACGTGCGGGCAATGTCATGTCGAGTATTACTTCAAGGGCGACGAAAAGCGTCTAACGTTTCCTTGGCACAAGGGCCTCAAGAACGAAGAGATGGAGGCGTATTACAACGAGGTCGGCTGGTCCGATTGGACGCACAAAGACTCCGGCGCCAAAGTACTGAAGGCCCAGCACCCCGAATTCGAATTGTGGAGCCAGGGCATTCACGCGCGCAGTGGCGTTTCGTGCGCGGATTGCCACATGCCGTACAAGCGAGAGGGCGCTATGAAATTCACCGACCATCAAGTCCAGTCTCCGATGGCGCACGTCAACCTCTCGTGCCAGACCTGCCATAACTACACCGAGACGGAGATTCAATCGCGCGTTGATCAGATCCAGAATCGGACGAAAGCGCAGTTGGATCGCGCGGAGATCGCCTTGGTCGAACTCATCGTGGCGATCAAAGACGCGATGGCGGCGGGCGCGACCGACGAACAGCTTGCCCCCGCACGCGAATTGCAACGGAAAGCGCAGTGGCGCGCCGACTTCATTAATGCGGAGAATTCGATGGGCTTCCACGCTCCGGGCGAGACGCTGCGCATCATCGGCGAGGCGATCGACTACGCGCGGCAGGGGATCACCGAGGTTGCGAAGCTGCGCGTCGGAGTGGTTGCCGTTCGCTCGGAGCAATAGGCCTCCGCCACTCACACGACACGAGGGCACCGCGTCACCCAATTCTGTAGGTTCGAAAGGCATTCACCGCCGAGCCGCGGAGATCGCGGAGAAGAGTCGAAACATGTTCGATCAGAGCGCGTCTATCCGAGTTCCAAGGGCCTTCCTGCCGACGCTCTGTGTCATCTCCGCGCCCTCTGCGCCTCCGCGGTGAATGCCTTTGTTTTGGTCATGAACTCGATCCAACGTCAAGATTGACTGACGCGATCCGCTAGCAGCTCGTTGCGATTGCACGGCGCGCTCGCTACATTGATCTTGGTATGCACCGGCTGCTTGTCCTCAGTCTCATCCTCCTGACGGCGCTCGCGGACATTTCGCAAGCGGCGCATGGGGTGCAGGCGCGCGACGAGCAACCGCGGTTCGTCTGCTGCGGACCAGAGTGCACCTGTGGGCCGAAATGTGCTTGCTGCGGCTCCGCGCCTGAGACTCCGGCAGAACCCTCGGGGCATGCGAAGATCGTCCCAGCTCAGCCCAAACTCCGGATTGAAGTGCTTCTCGAGGCACCGCCCTTCGCACAGATCGATTCGACGTCGCCGTCGGTTGAGATCGATGCAAGTGTTTGTGTGCGGCCAGCACATCCCGACTCGCACGATATTCGCGTGCGCAACTGCGTGATCCTGACTTAGCGACTCGCCGCGATAGCACCATTGCGCGCTCGCTTTTTCCGCGTCACCCGCAGCGGACTCCGCTGTGGGTATTGCCGCCTCTCACTCTAGGAACACCTCATGCAGCTTCTTCCCCGCGCTCTTGTAGCGCTGAGCCTTTCATCGCTCGCTCTTTCTGGTTGCGCGACGACTCCGCGCACCGCTGAGAGCGCGTCCGCGCCGAACTCCGAGATGCAACTCCGAAGCCTTCCTCCCACCGACGACCAACCGGTTGAGAGTGCTGGCGCGACGCTTTGGGTTTACGGAATGTCCTGTCCGAAGTGCGTCTCGAATATCGACATCACGCTGAAGGACCTCGTCGGTGTCAGTCAAGTTCAGATCAATATGGCGGCAGGTATCGTCCAAGTCGGGTTCTCGGGTGAACGGCATCCCACGCCTAGGCAGCTCGCCAAGGCAGTCGACAACGCGGGGCTAACACTCGTCCGAATGGTGGCTACGCCATGACTTCGATCTGGCGCACCGTCGTCGCGGCGTTCCTGATCGGCGGCGTGACAGGGGGGGCTCGGGCGCAGGAAGCGCCCAATGTCACTGCTCCGACGCAGCCGCCACCTGGCGGCGTCATCGTTCGTGGAGGACTGTTCGCGTATGTCTTTGACGGCGGGGACCCTGCGGTGGCGCGCGACGGCTTTGTCGTCGAAGAGCGCTTCCGACTCGCGATCGGCCTAACCAAGGAGCTTTCGATCGACGCGATGTTGCCGATCTTTCAGGGATCGTTCGATGACCCAGCACTCGGTCAAACTTCTTTTGATACGTCGCCAATCGGTATCGGCGACGTCGATCTCAACCTCAAGCTGCGCATCTTCAAAGAGGACTTAGGTCCGGTCGACACGATTCGCGTCTCGCTCTTTGGTGGTACATCACTGCCGACCGAAGTCGGCGGCTTTGGGTCGCGCTCGTTCGACCCGCAACTCGGTGTGTCCGCGATGGGAATTTTCGGGCGCCACGGCATTACGCAGTCGCTGGCGTGGCGATTCACCACTGCAGGTTCAGACGAACCACTCTTCGCTGGCGACACAACGGCAGATGTCTTCGCGACCGGGACCGCCTACCTGTATCGCGTCGCCCCCGATGAGTTCACCGAGGAACACAAGGGCGCGTGGTATTTCACTGCGGAGTTGCTCGGCACCGCCGAAACAAACGGTGATCTTGAGTTCGTACTCGCGCCCGGGATTCTCTACGAGGGACCGCGCTGGGCGTTCGAACTGACCGTCGGTGTTCCCGTCGTCCAGAATGTGAACGATCGGGCGACGACGTCATTCGTGGCGTCGCTCGGATTCCGTGTGTTGTTCTGATCGCGGGAAAGTCACGTCTCCTGAGCAGCCATCCCCGTGTGGAATGTGGTGTAGACATACACGGGGATCTTCATCGCTCCCAAGTGCTGGCGGACAAGTGGTGCGACGGCCTCCCACGACATGCCACCAACACCAGTACAGAGTCGTGGCAACGCGAGGCTCTGAATCTTCTCGCGTTCCGCCCACGCGTGGAGTTCCTTGAGCGCGTGATTGATGAAGTTGGCGTGCGCGGGCCCTGGCTTTCCGCCGTGGTCGTAGCCGCCTTCTTGGGTCAGAAGTGCGACGATCTGCACCGGCCCGTGCTCGCCCGCGCCAGCCCAAGCCCATGTCGTGCCTGACTTCGGGTGACTCGTCTGGCAATAGTGGCGAAAGTCCTTGTACATCGCAGGCCATTTCTCGCGCAGGGCCAAGGCGAGACCGCTGTGGAACGGATCGTTCGGTGCCACGCCGTGGGCGATTGCTTGAGCAGTCGAAAGGAGAATGTCGCCAGAGACTTCATGAATCATGGTTGAGCTCCAGAAGGAGGAGAGCGCTGGTCAAGGCCTAGCAGCCCGTGGCGAAAGTCATCCGGGCTACGAACGAGGCTGTTAGCCCCCAATATTGAGTGGCTGCGGCGTCGCCGCGACTTGCCGTATCTTACGGATAAAGCTGCATCGCGGCTCCCACTCTACAGTTGGGAATCTGTGCCAACATCCTCGTTCTCGCCACCACAGCACTTTCGCCACCGGCTGCTAGGGCGCCGGTCTACTCATCGGACTAACTCAGCGATACGCTCGGGCCTGCCGTAGAGTGTTAGTATATCGCCGATTCGTATCTCTGATGTTCCGTGCGGTGTACCAATGTACTCTTCACGCCCATCGTCGTTGCGGCGTGTGATGCCAAGCACCACGATGCCTCGCGAACCCAACTTTGACTCCGCGAGGGTCCGAGCAACCACGGACGTATTGGCGTTGATCGTGACCTCGGAAACGTTGTAGCCCGCGCGCAGCCGCAGGAGGAGACTGAAGTCGGCAGCGTGGAGGACGCCCGCGTGCTTCAGCGTCTGTCCAATTGCCCAATCGAGTACCCGCCGGAATGGCGGGGTAATCGAGATGAGCGCGACTCCGATGAGGCCAACAACGATCGAGAGGAGTACATGGAGCTCCGCGCGCAGCCCGTCCGCTTTCACAAACGCCACGATGACGGAGCCGAGTCCCGCAGTGAGCCCCAGATTTCCAGTGAGGATCAGGTGCTTGATGATCCGGCGCCGATGCGGTGTGCTCACGGCGAGTTCAGCCTCTGCGGTCGTGAATCCCACTCCAAAGAACGCGGAGTACGCCTGAAAACTCGCGACATCCCAAGAGAGCCCCGTGAGCACGAGCGCCTTCGAGCCGAGTCGCACGATCGCGAGCGAAACCGCGGCGATCAGAAGGAGTGAGATGACGGCACCCATGGTTTCGTCCCGGTTGAGCGATGTGAATCGATGAGGTTCGGCGGATCAAAGCCGAGAATACTTCGACTGTCTCTTGCGCATGCGCCTGGCATCGAGTGGCGAGACCTGATCCGCGCCCGAAGCCGTCGCTGAATCAAGGCTGTCGAATGGCTCGTTCGCAAGAACGTAACGAGGATCGATCGCACCCGCCCCGTTTCGCGCGAGTATGAAAACCATCGGCGTCCGCGAGACGAACGAGCAGACAGCGAACGGTCCCCTCGGTCCGATCGACCGCAGGAGCAGCGATACCGAGCGTTCCATGCGTGAGACTGTTCATTGGTTGTACGCGCGCGCTACTTTCGCTGCGAAGAGCTCGCCCACACGGAAAAGGTTCTAGCGAAATTGCGTGGAGGCACCTTGACAAGCATCGTGCACCGCTTATATTTGCATTGTGGTGCAAATGAGCAAGAAACGCCCCTCGACGCCGAAGCAGGCCGCGACCTGTGGCGGCCCGCTCGATAGTCTTCTTGATCCTGCAGTCTTCAGCGCCCTTGGCGATCCGACCCGAGCGACGCTGCTTGCGTGTCTCGCGAAATGCGGTCGACCGTGTGCCGTCGGCGAGATCGCGGAGTGTTGCTCCGTAGATATGTCAGTGGTGTCGCGGCATCTCGCGCTCATGGCGCGAGCGGGCATCGTGGATTCGGTGCGAGAGGGCCGAGTAGTCCGGTATGCGGTGCGGTTCCACGAACTCGTTGTAATGCTGCGGGACCTCGCCGACGCGCTGGAACACTGTTGTCCCAACGACTGCGCGATCAGCGGCTGTGCCCAGCCGTCGGCCAAGCCGATGAATGCCGCCCGCGCGAGACCCTCTCGACGGAGGACGTCATGACGCAGATGGACGGGCGAGTCCGAGTCCTCTTCCTCTGCACCGGAAACTCCTGCCGCAGTCAGATGGCTGAGGGCTGGGCTACCGCGCTGAAATCGCATCGCATCGCAGCCGAGTCGGCGGGGACGAATCCGACTGGACTCAATCCGCGCGCGGTGCGCGCGATGGCAGAGGTGGGGATCGACATCTCGCGGCATCGCTCGAAACACGTCGATGAACTCAATCGAGTTCCGTTTGATTTCGTCGTCACCGTTTGCGACTCGGCGCATGAATCGTGTCCGATTCTTCCGCGCGCCACCATCGTGCACGTCAGTTTCGACGACCCACCGCGACTGACGCGCGACGCCCGGAACGACGACGACGCCATGCCGCACTACCGCCGCGTGCGTGACGAGATCAAATCGTTCGTTGAGACACTCCCCGAGTCACTTGCGACTCCTACGTTACCCCTCAAGGAGGACATACATATGTCGACCGTCAAAGTGTTTGATCCTCCCATGTGCTGCGCCAGCGGAGTCTGCGGCGCCGAGCCTGACATCGCGCTCGCTCGTTTCGCTGCGGACGTCGGCTGGCTGGCGGCGCAAGGCGTCGCCGTTGAACGCTATAACTTATCGCAGCAACCTGACGCGTTTGCTTCGAACCCAGTGATCATGCAAGCGATTCGTGCCCGCGGTAGCGACACGCTTCCGATCGTGATGGTGAACGACGAGATCGTCGCGGAACGCAGCTATCCGAGTCGCGATGATCTAGCGCGCCGTCTTGGTCTTGCGCCCGCAGTCGGGGTGCTCGGCGCGAAGTCTGGCGGGTGCGGCTGTGGTCCGAAGGGCTGCTGTTGATCGTATGTGTGCATCACTGGATCTCTCCGTAGGCTTCGTGACATTGCCGACTCGCTATCTCTTCTTCACGGGGAAAGGCGGCGTAGGCAAGACTTCACTTGCCTGCGCCACCGCTGTCACGCTCGCGGATCGCGGAAAGCGCGTGCTCTTGGTGAGCACGGACCCGGCTTCGAACCTCGACGACGTGTTCGGTATTCGACTCACGAACGTGCCGATCGCGGTGCCTGGCGTTGCGAATCTAGCCGCGGTGAATGTCGATCCGGAGGCAGCAGCGCGTGCCTATCGCGAGCGCGTCGTCGGACCCTACCGAGGCGTGCTTCCGGGAGATGCAGTGCACCACATGGAGGAGCAACTCTCGGGAAGCTGCACGATAGAGATCGCAGCGTTTGACGAGTTCACCGGACTACTCACCGATGCTGACATCGCCGAGCGCTACGACCACGTGCTCTTTGACACCGCGCCGACCGGTCACACTCTGCGACTCCTCGCGCTTCCCGCTGCATGGTCGAGCTTTCTTGAGACCAACACACACGGCTCGTCGTGTCTCGGCCCGCTGTCGGGACTGAATGCCCAGCGAGATCGTTACGAGGCGACCGTAGCCGTGCTCGGCGACGCCGCACTCACAACACTGGTGTTAGTTGCTCGCGCCGAGCCGAGTGCTCTGCGTGAAGCTGACCGCAGCGCATGTGAGCTTGCGAAACTCGGATTGAACAACCAGCGGCTGGTGGTCAACGGCGTCTTCATACCGACCCTACGGGGCGACGCGATTGCTGACGCCATGGCGGCTCGTGGTCGTGAGGCCTTGAATGCGATTCCGGCGGGTCTCGCCTCGCTCCCGCGTACGATCATTCCGCTCAAGCGAAGGAACCTCGTTGGACTCGACGCGATTCGCGCGATGCTTCGCGATGACCCACAAGACCTCGCTGCGGGTTCGCCGGTGTCAGTCCCAGTCGATTCGGTGGATCTGCCGTCGCTCGTTCAGCTCGTCGATGAGGTCGAAGCTGGCGGACACGGAGCGGTGATGACGATGGGGAAGGGCGGAGTGGGCAAGACCACGATCGCCGCAGCGATAGCGGTCGAACTTGCTCGCCGAGGACACGACGTGCATCTCACGACGACCGATCCCGCCGCGCACGTCGCCGATGCGGTGCATGGCACGTTCCCGAATCTGACGGTCGATCGCATCGATCCGCAGGCGGAAACAAAGGCATATCGCGATGGTGTGCTGGCAGCGTCGGCGAAGGATCTTGATGCCGCTGGCCTTTCGCTCCTCGAGGAAGACTTACGTTCGCCCTGCACGGAGGAAGTGGCAGTCTTCCGTGCGTTTGCCCGCATCCTCAATGAAGCAAAGCGCCGCTTCGTCGTGATCGACACGGCACCGACTGGTCACACGCTGCTCCTACTCGATGCAACTGGGTCATACCATCGCGAGATGATGCGTCAGATGCGGAAACTGCATCCGTCTGACGTGAGTAGCGTTCGTACGCCCATGATGAAACTGCAAGATCCGGCGTATACGAAAATCGTCATCGTGACGCTCGCTGAAAATACACCGGTACTTGAGGCGTCACGACTTCAAGATGACTTGCGCCGCGCCAGCATCGAGCCATATGCATGGGTCTTGAACAGTAGCCTGTTGGCGACGAATACCCAGGACCCGCTGCTCCGCGATCGGGCAGCAAGTGAACGCCCGCTCATCGAAGCGGTGCGCGACCGCTACGCGACGCGAACGTTTCTCGTCGCTTGGATGGCCGAGCCGCCAGTCGGGAGTGCATCGCTTCGGCAGCTCATCGGTGCGGCTTCGGTGTGATGGTGCCGCTCACGGCGGACCACCACACGTTCTCAGAAGACGGTAGTCTTTCGGCGACTAGGACGCTCCGAACGGGTAGCAACAATCCGCCCGTTCGCGGTCGTCAACGCGTAAAGCCACTGAACGAACTTTCTTGAGGACTCTTCGCTGAACCCTCGCCGGATGACGACGCTTGGACTAATGACCGCCGCGTGCCTCTTCGTGCCGCAGCTTGCTCTTGCCAGCGCGGAGCCACCGCCGCCAGCGCCATCCACCGCGATGCCCGGCGAGGAGGGCTGGTGGTTCCAGCCCAGCCTCGCGCTGTGGCTCCCCGGCTTGAGCGGCACTGTCGGCGTTCGGGGGAGAACGACGAACGTCGATGGAACGTTCATCGACGTCCTACAGAGTTCTGATTCATTGATCGGCATCGTGGGGACGTTTGACTTCGGCTACGGGCGCCTTGGCGGCTACGTCAGCGGTGCCTATATGAAGATCGGAGCCGAGGAAGGCGTCGAGAACAACACCGAGTCACGTTCCCGTTTGCAGTGCTTGAATTCGGTGTGAGCTACGACGTTCTACGTTTGCCAGTGGGCTGGACGGCGAACTCAAAGAAGCCAGCGCGTGACTTGGCGGTACAGCTTCGGGTCGGAGGCAGATACACCGCGCTCGACGTCGACGTGAGCTTCCCCGACATCGGCAATCGATCGAGAAGCGAAGGCTGGGTCGACCCGATGATCGGTGCTCGATTCTTGGTTCCGTTCTCCCAGGACTGGTCTTTCGTCATCAACGGTTCAATCGGCGGCTTTGGAGCGGCATCGCAACTCGCGTTACCGGCTGGCGGAACGTTCTCTCGGGACTTCACGATCGGCCAGTTCCCCAGTTCGTTGCAGTTTGGATATCTCGCGATCGGCGATGACTACACGAAGGGGAGCGGAGCTGATCGATTCGTTTGGGATACCGTGCTCCAAGGTCCGGTGATCCACTGGGCAATACGGTTTTAGTTTGCGCGCGGATACGAATGTTAGATTCGCCCCAGGTCCCCCAAAGAGGGACGGATCGTCCCCTTACGAGTTCTCGAACCTCGTCAAGATCACGTGCTCCATGTCGTTCGTCCGCTGACCGAGTCCGTTGCGCTCGTAGAAGCGCACGGCTCGATCCAGAGCGAGCAGGCAGATGCGCCTGAGATTCGCGTTGCGTCCCGCAGCCATGACTGCGCGCAAAAAGGTGTGAACCGACGGATGTATCTCGCCACGATGGCGCGACGTACATCTGATCGATGTACCATCGAGGCCGAGTGGACTCTGCGGCGTTGGCGCGACTTCACGCAGCAAGTCAAACCGGGCTGCTAGGTTCGGCGATGCTGTACATTCAGAAAGATGGTTCCGGTGCCGACAAGGAAGGGATCGATGGCGCATCGACTGAAGTCGCTTGCAAAGCTTGCGGTTGAACTACTTCCCGGTGCATCCGGTGCATCAACGATGGAGTGGATCCGCGCGCGGCGAAATCCTTCCCTCGCGCTGCGCCAGCGCGAGCATCAGCGGATCTTTGAAGCGATAGGGTCGCCCGACGCGGTGCTTGCAGGTCCATTTGCAGGCATGCGCTACGGGCGCCACGCGTGGGGAAGTCAACTCTTACCCAAGATCGCTGGGACGTACGAGCTCGAACTGCATGACGTCATTGAGCGGCTCATCTGTACAGGGGTCAAGCTGGTCGTCGATGTCGGTGCCGCTGAGGGCTATTACGCGGTGGGCCTAGCGCGGCGCTTACCGACCGCTGCGATCGTGACGTACGACATCAGTCCGGCGTCGCGCCATCTCCTGCGCGCAATTGCGATACTGAATAGTGTTCTCGATCGCATTGATATTCGTACGCGCTGCGATCCTCAGGTGCTCAATCGCACGCTTCGTGCGGCGCCGCACGCTCTCGTCATCTGCGACTGCGAGGGATACGAGGACATCCTCATCGACCCCGACGCGGCTCCTGAGCTAGCCGGTGCGACAATTCTCGTTGAGTTGCACGACCTCATCGTTCCCGGGCTCAGCGAGCGCATCGCCGCGCGGTTGTGTCGCACGCACACGCTGGAAGTCTTCCCAGTTCGCGAACGCATGCTGGCGGACATTCCCACAGCGTGCCGCCTCCGGGACGCCGATGCGCTGGAAGCGATGAACGAGTATCGCGGCGAACCGCGACAGTCGTGGTTTCTCGCGACGCCGCGCCGGATCTAACTAACAGGTGTTATGCAATAATCCAACGCTACATCTACTATGGGTTCGTGCCGGGCTCAGCTGCGTGACGCGCGAGTCGTGCAGTGAGGTGCTTCTTCACGTCAGGCCATTCGGCGGCGAGGATGCTGAACATCACCGTGTCGCGAACCGACCCGTCGCGCCGCAGTTGGAAGTGGCGGAGAACGCCATCTTGGTGAGCACCGAGCGCAATGATCGCACGTTGTGACGCGAAGTTGAAGTTGTCAGTTCGGAAGCCGACGACGCCACATCCCACGACATCAAACGCATGCGCGAGCAGCAGGAGCTTGCACGCCGTGTTGACGCGACTTCGCTGCCATCGTGCTGCGTACCACGTGTAGCCGATCTCCACGCGATCAATGTGTGCCGCGATGTCGTGAAATCGCGTGCTGCCGATGATGGTGCCACTCGTTAGTTCACGGACAGCCCATGGCAGCATGTGGCCAGATGCTTGGCCGTTCAGCGCGTCCTCGATGTACGTCGCCGTCGCGTCGGGCTTTGGCACTGTGGTAAACCAGAGATCCCACAGCTGGCCATCCGCGGCGGCAGCGGCAAGCCCGTCGTGATGGAGCGCGGAGAGAGGCTCAAGCCGAACGCCGTGGCCTTCGAGTATCGTCGCGGTCAGTGTGATCATCGGTATGGGGCAGGCACTAGCACGCGCTGTCGTTTGTCGACCTGTACGTGGCGACGTCAAGCGACGCGCGGAAACCGCACTGTACGTTCCACCCAAGCGTCGCGCGGGACTCCAAGAGGAATACCCGAGCCGCCGGTTTGAGAAGAGGGAACTCCTCGCGTATCTCGCGCATGCGAAGGAGCAGATTTACGGATCACGGCTGCTAGGTTCTCGTGGCTGCCAATGACGCGCCGAGTCTTCGCTTACTCCGCGGGCTCTTTCAGCCGGTATCGGTAGTACACCTCAAGGCTAAGCGTGCAGATCGCAGTCTGATAGACGCGGCCGCACGTGCGCGACCACTTGTCTTGGGGATCCCAACTGCCGCTGAATGCTCCGTCGGTGCGCTGGTGCTCGATCAACAGCGGGTCTAACGACTCGTTCCAGCTCTTCCACGCTTCGCCTTGTTGTTGGAACAGTGCGAGCGTGGCGTAGTACCACGAGTGTGTCGGGACGTCGCGATTCCATCTTGGCGGCGATGAGAGTAGAAACTGCGCAGATTGCTCCATGCGCGGCTCGGTGGTCGCGAGTCCAAGAATCTGCTGGACGAACGTCGCCTCTGCGGTCATGCCGACGCTCGGCGCTTCGCCAGTGCGGTAGGCGTACTGACCGCGGGCAGTCGGACGAGCGACGGTGTCGAGCCAAGTGCGTGCCGATGCGAACACGTCGGATGGCGGTTCGAACCCGGCGCGGCGAGCGCTTTCGACCGTCATGATGAGCCAACCGAGCACCGCCGTGTCGGCATCGCGCCCGTTCCGCGGCGCACGACTCGCAGCAATGACGAAATCTGTTGCTCGGCGCGCCGTGACCGCAAGTGCCGGATCGCGCGTGATGGCGTACGCCTCGCACAGCGCGACCGCGGCGATCGTTTGCCCGAACATCGAATCAGCGCTGCTGCCTGCTCCGCGCAGATCGCCATTCGCACTCGCGCGGGAGAGTATCCAACTAATCGCATTCTCAACCGTCGCGCGGTACGGGCCATGTTCACGATGGGTGTGCCCCGCACCGAGAAACGACAAGAGCGCGAGGCCGGTCATCGCGCCGTCGGCGTCGACCTGCGATTCGTGGGCGCGACTTGACCAATGTCCATCAGGCTCTTGGGTACGGCGCAGCCACTCAAGCGCGCGACCGACGGTTTTCTCGGTTTCGGCGCTACCGCCAAGTTCGTCGACGAGCGCACTGCGCGCTTCGGGGTCGCGTTGGGCGAAGGTCTCAACTGGGGCCGGCGCCCCGGCTGGGGGCAGCGGAAGGCGCGGTGCACACGTCGCCACAGCTTGCACCTCAGGCGTTGATTCGGTCATCGGCGCCGACGGAAGCGCGACGGCGACGTGATTCGTAGCTTTCGATGAAGCGCCCATCGGCAACGGAGTCGATGCGCGAAGATCGAATGGCGTTGGCTGGGACGGTGCGCTCGTGCGAGCGGGCAGGTCGGTTCCCTTCGCGGGGACCGTAGCAGCGGCGTCGGCGGCGGGAGCGGTGATCGGCGTCGCGCTCATCGCCGCGACCGGAGACGTCGCGGCCTGCTCGGACTCCACGCTAGCGCTTGGCGCTGGCGGGCTCGGCGTGGTGAGTTCAAGTGTCGTGTTCGTTCCGGGCATCGGCGCTGGAATCGTGGCAAGCAACTCAGTGCTCGGACTGAGCGGCACCGCGTCCGTCGCTCGCGCGAGGAGCGCAGGTTCGGGAGTTGGCTACGTCTCAGTGGCTGGCGCGAGAGGCGACACAATCGACATCGCTATCGGCGTCGCGAGTAACGAGAGGTGTTCGAGAGCAATCGGCACCGCGAGGATCTGCGTCGCCTGTTCGGAAGCTCTATGTTCGATGGCGGCGGTCGCAAGGATGACGCGAGTACCGCCAGGGCTCATCATCTCGCCGACCTTGAGCCCGACCGTCCATAGTGTCAACAGCGATGTGATGACGAGGTGCAACAACAGCGACAAAACGAGGCACTTCGCAAGCACACTAAGACGAGTGACGCGGCCGCGCCAATCAACGCTTCGACTGAGCGTGTGTATCAACCAGGCCAGCAGAAGCGCCGCCGCGAGCAGCGCTACGACGAGTAAGAGCCATGGCCAGATCGCCGACCACACGGCAGCGAGGGAAATCACGAACGTCGGCTCGTCGCGGAACACTTCTCGCGACGTTGTCCACCAGATGCCGTAGTCGGCTGGCGCGGCCAGGTTCGCGATCATCGTCGGCGTGAGGTCCCGCGGGCGATCTGAACTGAAGTACAGGCGGAACCCATCAGACGCTATTGCCGGGTCGAGTTCGTTGGCGATCGAGTTCACGGTCGCATCGAGCAGCTCCGGTGGCTGCGGCACCGTGTCAACGATTCGCGAGCGGTAGAGATCGAATCCGCCGATACCGCTCGGTCGGTCAGAGGCGAAGTAGAGAAAGTCTCCTGCGGCGGTCACGGTAGGAGCGCCCTCGTCGAACGACGTGCTCAGCTGTGTTAGGCGATCCGCGTAGACGGGGCCGTTTCGACCGAGCGAAGCGACGTACAGGTCGTGATCGTGCCGATATTTGCGTTCCCGCATGGTCGCGCTCCACGCAACATCATCAGACGGCGGTGTCGTCTCGTCAGTGCGCGGACGATCGCTCGCGAAGAAGACCTGTCCTCCGTCAGGCGTCAGTGCGGGGCCATACTCGTCGAAACGTGAGTTGATGAGTTCGTCCGCGTTGGTTGGTGTATTCCAACCCGCGCTGGCACCGTCGCCCGCAGCGGTTGCGTACCAGAGGTCAAACCCACCGAGGCCGCCCTCGCGATTCGAAGCGAACCAGAGCAAGCGACCGTCGGCGGAAAACTCAGGCTCGAGTTCATCGGCGTCAGTGTTGATCGACACGATAGCCTCCGGCGCGGTCCAGCCTTGTGGTGTCGAGCGCGACATCACGAGGTCCGCATTCGCGCCGGGGCGTCGTCGTACGAAGACGAGTACGGTGCCGTCCGGGCTCGCGCGAGGCTCGTACTCGTCGACGTCACTATTGATAGAACCGGAAACTGGCTCGGCTGGGCGCCAAATGACATCGCGAGTGTGCGCGTTCGCGGGTGGTACGCGAAGCGACATGCCATCGGTCCACACCCCGCATGATCGGCTGGCCGAGAGCGCTGCGACAATCAAGATCGCGGGAAATGCCAAGGTGATAATCAACAGAATCGTGAGTCGGTGGTGCGACATCAGATGCTCCACCATGACACGACGCGCCTCACCGCGTCGGTTCGGTCTCGAGATATGGTTCGTCGACGCCGCTCTTCTTGCAGAGATCGAGTACACGAGCAATCGAGGCGTACGTGGCGTTTCGATCGCCGCGCACGATGACCTTCTGATCGCCACGCGCTTTCACCGCAGCCGTCAGCCGCGCGGCCAGCGCCTCGTCTGAAATGATCGCCCCAGCGACGATCGCGCGTCCGTCGCGATCGATATTGATGACGATCTCCTTCAGGATCGTTGACAACGGTGCGACTGATTGGGTCTGGGGTAGCGCGATCTTCATCTCGCGTTCGCTGCGTTGAAAGGTGGTTGCCGCGAGGAATAGATGAGGAGAAGAAACACCATATCGATGACGGGAGTCAGATCGAGGCCGGTCCCCGTAAGAGTGCTGTCCACCGCGGTTTTGCAAAGAATCATGCGTCGTCCTTTCGTGCTTCACGCTGCGCCGAGGGCGACGGCTTGGGGTTCGCGACGCAACTGAGGCGCTGCTGGCGCTGTGACGAGGTCAGGGGCGTCGGCGAGCTGATTGCACGCGTCGTCGATATCGAGGACGAGACTATCGGCCTTCGCGGCAAGCCAGTGATACGCGAGAAGCGCTGGGATTGCGAAGGTGAGTCCGGCTGCCGTCGCCACCATCGCCTCGTAGATGCCACCAGCGAGGAGTTCAGTGCGCCCGAGCGCTTCGGCGGACTGCGCGACAGTACGAAACGCTTTGATCATGCCGAAGATCGTGCCGAGGAGACCGGGCAGCGGCGACACGGCGACGACCACCGAAAGACCGCGCAAGTTGCGGCGAAGCCCGGCAGCCGCGCGCAATCCTGCTTCTTCGATCCGCTTCGACCGCAGCCCAGGGTCGTCGTGCCGATAGCGAAGGGCAACGCTGGCGACGCTCGCGACGGGGCACGGGTGGTCACGGCAGAATGCGAGCGCGCGGTCGGAACCGTCCCGGAATGCCGCATGCACTTGCGCAACGAAATCCGGCGGAACCACTCGGCTCTTTCTGAGTGAGAACAAGCGTTCGATGACGATCGCAAGCCCGAAGAGCGAGGCGATAGCGATCGGAATCATCACGGGTCCGCCCTTCCAAGCAAGGTCCCACACGGTGGCGACAAGCGAGTGGTCCGGTGCTGTGGCGGGGGCTGGTGTCGCGCCGACGGTAGCGAGAACGAGTTGCATGGATCATCCTGTGATTGTTAGGAAGGACGTGAGATCTTGCGAATGAGTGAAGGAGTCCGCCCCAAAGAGGCATAGAGGAGCTCAGAGGTCGCGGAGGAATAGTGAAGAGCTATTCGGTGCGGCCGATGCCATGAGACGTTCTCTTCGTCTTCACTTGCAGAATCGATTGCAGTGGTGCGTTAGTGCAATAACGCCGACTCCGCGGGCGCTGCCACGAGTCGCTCTCGTTCGCGGCGCGCCGGGGCTGCCCACGTGGAGTCGGGAAAGCGTTCAAGGAGTTCGTCGAACTGACGACGGGCATCGTCGTCGCGCCCCAGCCCGACGAAGCAACGCCCCGCCTCGAAGAGGGCAGCGCTTCGCCACGCGGGCTGGGTGAAGAGCATGTCGACTTTGAGGAACTCGCGCACCGCGTCGTTGTAGCGGTTGAGAGCGAACAGGCACTCGCCGATCTGAAACTGGCTGCGGGCAGCGGTTTCGCCATCACCCGAGTTTGCGATCGGCGTGTACGCCTCAATTGCCGATGCGTGCTCACCGCGCTCTTCGCGCGGCCACGCGATCGCGAACTTCGCCTGCGCAGACCGCGGCGCATCGGGCAAGCGAGCGATGTGACGGATTGCCGCGTCTTCACTCGCTTTCCACGCGCCGAGTGATGCGTGCGCTTGGCTGAGTGCGAGAAGTGCGGGCTCAGCCAACTCGGCGGGGGGGTCGGAAGCGACGAGCGCTTCCAGCGGAGCGATTGCATCAGCAGCGCGGTTGGCAGCGAGAAACGCCTGTCCACACATCAAACGCGCCGAAGGAGCCAGCGCGGACTCCGGGAACTTCTTGATAAACGCGGCGAGCGCGATGGCCGCTTCGACGTTCGGTTCGAGGTTTGACGTTGCAACGGAGTCGGTCCGAGCGGTGGAATCGACGGCCCCGCGAGCGCTCGCACGAAAACGGGCGGCACCCTTGAGATATTCGATTCGCTCCTGAAGCCCGGCTCGCTCGCCGATCGGCGCGGTTGGAAGCCCGGCCTCGGCCTGCACGGCGAGGCGCACTGCTTCAGTGTCATGACTCTCTTCAAACGCGCGCCGCGCGAGTTCGAGGAGTGCATGCGCGTGCCAGGGTGCTGCTCCCGCATCGGCGGAGATCGCGCTCAGCGCACTCGCGCCTGCGGCAGTGTTCCCAAGTGTCGAGAGTGCGATCGCGTGTTCGAAGCGGACGCTGGATCCAAGCGCTGGGTCAAGCGTGGCGATGTTCGGCGCGAGTACTCGCGCGGCTTCGTCGAGCTCTTCGTATCGCTTCAGCGCGGCGAGCGCTAGCACACGCCGGGCGCGAGCCTCGCTTACACGTTTGTCGTTGGGATACGCGCGGATGAACTGATCGAACGACTTCTCCGCGGTAGCGCTGTCGCCGCTGTTTGACTCGGCGCTCGCGAGCTCGAAGAGCGCGTCATGTGACGACGGCGCGAGCTTGCCAAGGAGGCGACGCGTGTCATCAGATCGGCCTTCGCGGCGCGAGAGGGCGAGAAGCTGGGCACGAGCTGCATCGCGCACCGCCTCGCTTGCGACATCGCGAGCGCCAGACGAGGACACCGCCGTCGCGACGGCCCGTTCCAGTGACGCTTGCGCGTCGCCCTGTGCGAGCTTCGCCTGCGCGACTCCAAGCCGGAGCCACAGTTCCGGTTCGCGCGCTGGCGTAGCGCCGAGCCCGAGCAGCGAGCGAGCATGTCGCTCCACCGCCTCCCAATCAGCCGCAGCCGCCGCCAGCTCGACGAGTTCGTCTTCGGCTGCGATGCGGGGATCGTTCGGCAGGTCGGCGTGTTGTGCGAGAATTGCGTCGAGCGCGCTGCGCGCGTCGACGGCGTTGCCAAGGCGTGCGAGAGCAGTGCCACGACCGACGGCGGCGTGCAGCGCGCCGGGGTGCGTAGGGGCGCGCTCAATGAGCGCGGCGTATGCAGCGGCCGCGCCAGCGTTGTCATTAAGCTGCGCGAATGCAGCGCCTTATTCAAAGAGCATGTCGGGAATGAGCGAACTCGTGGCATGCGCAGCGATCGCCTTTGCAAGCCGCTGAGTGGCGGCGCGATCGTTGCCGAGACGACGCTCGCTCGCTGCCATCCAGTAGGCGAATGCGTCGTCGAAGTCGGTGGGTGGCGTCTTGATGCTCGCGAGTGCCTCTCGGGCGCCAATCGCGTCGCCGAGGCCGAGCCTGCACCGGGCTTCGATGAGTGCCGCGCTCGGCGCGTATGGTCCGGACCCGTGCGCGGCTCGTAGCGCGGAGAGGATTTCCACTGCGGCTAGATCGTGCTTGAGCGCGGCCTCGCTGCGACCGAGCAGAAACGTGAGTCGTTCGAGCGCTGCTGCTTTAGGGAATCTCGCGATCGTCTGACGGAGCGCGTTCAGCGCGTCGGCGTCGCGAGCAGCGGCGACTAGGGCTTCGCATCGGAGCACCGATGCTGGCTCCTGCTTTGCACGATCAGCGTGATCGCGGGCCAGAGTATCGAGTAGCGCTACTGCACGTACAGCGTCGTTCCTGCGCAGTTCGCACTCTGCCGCGAGGAGCATCGCGTCCGAAGTAAAGGCGAAGTCTTTCTTGCCAAGCACGATGTTCAACTCGCGTAGAGCATCCGCATTCTTTCCGAGTCGCGAGTAAGAGACAGCGAGTGCATACCGCGCGTTCGCTCGTTCGAGCGAGTCAGGCGCCGCAGCAAGAAACGCTTCGAGTTCGGGAACGACGAGGTCGTGCATTCCGCGCTCGACCAGACCGAGGCCCGCTCGGTAGTGTGCGATCGCGCTCCGGTCGACAGCGGCGCTGTGGGGGCTGGTGCTGGTGGTGCTAGTGGGCTTTTCGCTCGCATTCTGGGCGAGGGCTGTGAGCACGATGAGGAGTGAGATCTGTGGCATGCGCGGATGCTTCGGACGGGTTCAGGGACGAGCGTGGCGACAGCTGTGCCGTACCAGCGTGGCGCGAGCGAATCCCCTACGGCGCGATTGAGAAAATCCACTGCTCGACTGTCGTCGGGCAGTGGTGTTAGGGCGAATCTAACGAGGCGGTGCAGGAGCGATCGGTGCAAGCGGCGCAAGCGGTGCGGTGGCGCCGCGAAGTGTTCCTCGCAGTGGCGAGGACGCGGCGGGTGCGACGAGCGCTCGCGCGAGAAGCGGATCGGTCGCTGGACCGGCGAGAACGAAGGAAGAAGCTGCGGCAGCAGGTGCTGCTACTGGCTCGGGCGATTCGGCCGGTTCCGGTGCCTCGATTGGCTCAGGAGACTCCGCGTCGTCACTCAACTCAGTGGTGGCGTCGAGCATCGCACTGAGTGCCTCGAGACGAGCTCCCGTCTCGGCGAGCTGGGCCTCGATCTGCTGAAGTCGCATCTCAAGATCACTCGCATGCATGGACTTCCGGCTTGCATCGGCAGCGAGTGCAGCGTCGCGCTCGGCGAGAGCATGGACCGCCTGCTGCAGCGCCTGTGCTGCAATCTGATCATTCGTGCCACGCGCTTGGTCCGTGAGCGCCTCCATCGCAGCCCGCACGTCCACCGAGCGTTCTTCCGCAGCTTCGGCGGCTTCGCGCATCTGCTCGGCTTGGCGCTCGACATCGGCGCGAGACAGCTCAAGTTGACGCAGTGCACTTCGGTACTCGTTAGCGGTCGATCGGGACATCGGCGGTCGCTGTCCGAACGCTGGGTTCGGGAATCGCTGACCTCGCCACTGCGCCGGTCCACCCGCGCTGCCCGAGCGTGGCATTGTCGCCGCGCCAGGCGACTGCGAGCCGGCAGCTTCCGGGTGAATCAAACGAATGAACAACTCGAAGACCTCGTGCTGAGCCGGAGTTGCGTGGACGACGATGTGATCGTCGTTGGCGTCAATGAAGACCGGCACGTCTTGCCGCGACATTAGTTCGGTGAGGGCTTCAAGCTTGCCCTCGGGTAGGTAGTAGGCGCGCAGGACGACTTCTTGCGAATCTTGCGAGGGATTAGCCGAACCCCAGCTCCGACTCTGGCCCAGCGCAGCCGCGAGTAGCTCCTCTTGGGCCTGCGCCATAGCGCCCTGCCCCTGACCCTGCCCCTGCATCGCCTCGATCGCCGGTGCCTCGCCCATGAAGTCGACGCTCGCACCAGCTTGGGTCGGGGCGCGATCTCTGCCAGCGCTTCGCGGCGGCACCACGCGCACTCGTGCTTGCGCTTGTGAGTTCTGAACTTGACGCTGTGCAAGCTCTTCAGGTGGGCACGCGAGTCCGGGGGTGACGAAGGCGCCGACGCCGAGGGCTGCGGCGACGACGAACGCGCCGACCATCGAGACGCGCGGCGCAGTGCGGTCGGTCATAACCATAGTGATTCTCCTAGTGAGGCGTTGAGTAGCGAGGCGTTGAGAGTTTCGGGTGGTGGCAACTACGCCAAGGCCGACGAAGGCGTAGGCGGGCGCGGGTTGGGCGCGACCCCGCTGGGTGTGCGCGACAAACTCGGTCGCTGCGACGAGCGCTTCGGCGTACGCACGACGTGAGCGAGGAAGAAGTTGGGTGACCCACGCGTCGCAGCACAGCTCCGCGTCATCGCGGAGACGCCGACGAAGCCACCAGACGAGTGGGTGCCACCAGTAGATGGCGAGAACGAGTGTTTCAAGCCAGCACCAGCGATGGTCGCCGCGGCGCAGATGCGCCAGTTCGTGCACGAGCACTGCGCGGCGCGAATCGGCGTCCAGCTCACGCCACAGCTCGCTCGGAATAATGAGCCGTGGTGTGAAGCCACACAGCACCATCGGTGAGATACGTGCGTCGGTGACGAACGTCGCGGGCGGATTGGCGAGGCCGAGCGCTTTGCTTGCGTCGGCGACGTCTAACACCACCGCGGACGGTGCCGCTGTGGCGCCCGCAAACGATCGCCGAGCCCTCACGATACGGGCGATGTGATGTGCGATGAAGATCGCTGCGCCAGCGAGTCCGATGAGTGGTGGCAGGGGAGGGAGATCGGCGATGGTGTCTCGGAGTGCGATGAACCGAGGGAGCCATGGACCGCTTTGCTGGCGCGCAGGGCCGTTTGCCGCAAGCGTCTTCGCGGGCTGGGAGAGTGTGGGTGCCGCGACCGAAGGCAGCGCGACTTTCACACTGGCATTTGAGCTTGCAATCGTTGAAGTGGCTCGGCACGCCGGCGCTTCGTCGGTTGACATCGTGACTGGGACGACGGGGAAGCGCGACGCACCGGCGAGCGAAGCGTTGATGGTCGCGTCGCACTCATGCGCAAGACTCGCGCTCGGAACGGCGAGTGCTTCGCGCGGCGGCGGGGGGATTGCAACGGTCGTGTTCGCAGCGACCCCGATCGGCGGGACTGGGGCGAGCTTGAGGAAGTCGGGGCGCCAGAACGCGCCGGCGATCGCTGGAGTCAGGAACGAAACAAGTGCTGCTAAAGCGAGTGCGTGCCGCGTCGCGGGGCGCACTCGTTTCGACGAGCAGAACATCGCCGCGACCAGCGCGATCGGAGTTGCAGCGATTCCGCCGACCCAGATCGCGTCGATCCAGATCGCCTCAATCGCGCCGAACTGGAAGCTTGTTAGGTCGTTGACGCTTGGGAAGCTGCGCCAGATGGTTGAGAGGAACTCGGTTGCGTCCACGGTGCTGCTCCGATTTGGTCCAATTTGGCCCGGTTCGGTCAGATTCGGTGAAAGAGCGGATCAGTTTGCGTCGAGGTCGGCGATGAGCTTCCGGATTTGCGTCACTTCGTCGGCGGTGAGTCGCTCGTTCTCAACGAGGTGCATGACGACCGGGCCCGCAGCACCGTCGTAGAGTTCCTCGAGCAGCGCCTTCACTCGCGACTTCGTTACGCTCGCACGCGAGACCTTGGCGCGGTAGACGTAGGCTTGGTCATTGCGGTCGGAGCGGGCGACGCCCTTTTGCTCAAGTCGTGTGAGAAACGTGAGGACTGTCGTGTACGCGACCCGACGGCCGCGCTCGTGAAGATGCTCCATCACCTCGCGGACGGTCTGCGGACCGAAGTCCCATAGCACGCGGAGAACCGCGAGTTCCGCGTCTCCTAGATCGACTTCACGCTTCGACATCGTGGGTACTCCCGGGGTCCGGCGGTAGCAGCGCACGCGTGAGCGGCGACGCTCTACTACCACTGTCGTAGGAAGCTACTACGGGTGTCGTTGGGCGTCAAGATGGAAAATCGGACGACTCGCAAAATGCTGCGGAATCTTCCGAGGCTCGGTCGCGATGCCGGAGGTCGTGCCCTCCGTCGCGGTTGCCGCTGCAGGGCATGGACGACCAACGTGCTCGATCTCGTTACGGAAGCACGTTCGCCACCGCTGCTATCACTGACCCTGCGCCATGGAATATCCCTTGACGCCATCGAAGGTCCGAAGCAGCTCGTACGAACAGACCGTGAACGACGTGGCGACGCGGTCGAGCAGGGCGATCACGGTTGCTTGGGTCACTGCGCTCGGAGCGATTCCCTCGCGCGGCTCGAACCGCGCACGCCAATAGTCAACGCATTCGGTGTAGATCGAGCCGGTGGGCCACACTTGCGTGCCGCGGTTTGAGATGAGCGACAGTCGGAACGGAGTGTTCGCGCAGACGCGGCCGAGTTCCTCGGCGAGCGCGGCGGCCGACTGGGTCGCGTCGAGATATAGATCGCAACCGACGACCTGGGTGCTAACCTTCGTGAACGTGCGGATCACGGTGTGCGGCGTCCCGCTCTTGGGCCTAACCAGCGGGGCAAGGGTGACTGTCGCGCCGCTGTCGAGCGGTTCGGCGCAGGCGGGAACCGTCGATGGCTTCGATCCAAGGCGGTCCGCAATCTCCCGTGCGAATTCGGTCGTACCGACGGGATGCTTCGACGGATCGCCGAAGTCGCCGGTGTGAATGCCGTCTTCGAGCGCCTTGAGGAGCGCGTTCTCAATCGCTGCGGCGTGCCGCGTCAGGCCGAGATGTCGCAGCATCATCAGACCCGAGAGGATCAGTGCTGTCGGATTTGCGACGCCCTTGCCAGCGATATCCGGCGCGGTTCCGTGCACGGCCTCGAAGATTGAAATGTGCGTGCCAATGTTGGCGCTCGGCGCGAAGCCGAGTCCACCGACGAGCCCGGCAGCAAGGTCGCTCACGATGTCGCCTTGGAGGTTGGGTAGGATAACCATGCGGTACATCTGAGGCCGCATGACGAGGTTCATGCAAAGTGCGTCGACGATGACGTCACCCGATGCAATCTCGGGAAACTCCCGTGACATCGTGAGAAAGCGATCGAGGAAGAGTCCATCGGTCAACTTCATGATGTTGGCCTTATGGCCGCAGTGAACAGAGACTAAGCCGAGTCGACGAGCTGTCTCGAATGCAAAGCGAATGACCTGATCGCAGCCGGGCGCCGAGATGAGGCGCTTGCACTGGATCATGTCGTTTGAGAGGCGATGTTCGACGCCACCGTAGGTATCTTCGATGTTCTCGCGAACGATGACGAGATTGACCGGAATGCCTGCCTTGGAGAACGGCGTTGTGACGCCGGGCAGTGTGCGAAACGTGCGCAGGTTGGCGAACGCGTTCCACATCTTGCGCGCGGTGACATTGATCGACTTGCCGCCACTGCCTTTCGGCGTCTCCATCGGTCCCTTGAAGAGGACGCCGCACTCTTCGACGACCTTGATTGCAGCGTCGGTCATTCCGCGCGTATCACCCTTGAGGAAGACGTTCTTGCCCATCTCGACGGGCACGAATTCTAGGTGATCGAGTACGCCTGCCGCTCGAAAGAGGGAAAGCGTGGCGTCCATGGCTTCCGGACCGATACCGTCGCCGGCTGCAAGAGCAATGCGTGTAGTGTTAGGCATAGGGAAGGAAGAACCGCAGTTCAAGTCGGGGAGAGGTCATCACGATCGGAAGTGGTACACGTTTAGGTATCACACCGAGCAGATTGCGATCGCCTCGCGCAGGCTCACCATTGGGTCGCGCTTCGGAATGAACTCTTGCGCGAGGTAGCCTTGGAAGCCGAGATCGGCGATCGCCGTCGCGATACCGCGGTACTGGAGTTCCTGATGCACGTCGATCTCGTTACGGCCGGGATTGCCGCCAGTGTGGAAGTGGGCGATCTGTGCGTAGTTGTCGCGGATGGTTCGGATGACATCGCCTTCCATGATCTGCATGTGATAGATGTCATAGAGCAGTTTGAAACGATCGCTGCCCACGCGCTTGACGAGTTCCACGCCCCACGGCGTTCGATCGCACATGTAATCGTGGTGATCGATCTTCGAGTTAAGGAGTTCCATGATGATCGTTACGCCGAGCTCTTCGGCGAGCGGCGTCACGCGCTTCAGTCCGGTGGCACAGTTGTCGAGGCCCTCCGCATCGGACATGCCAGCGCGATTGCCCGAGAACACAATCATGTTTGGAATGCCTGCGGCCTTCATGAGTGGCAGCAGTCGCTCGGTTTCCTTGACGAAGCCATCGTGATTCTCAACGCGGTTCCAGCCGCGACCGATTCCGGTCGGCCCGTTCGCGACAGCGCAGGTGAGACCCGCGGCGGCGACCGTCGGCCATTCTTTTTCGCCGAGCAACTCCACCGAAGCGATACCCATCGCTTTGGAGAACTTGCACAGATCTTCAAGCGACATCGATGAATAGCACCAGCGGCACACCGAGTGCTTCAGTCGTCCTGTGATCGGGAAGTCGGCGGTGGCCACCGGAACGCGCGGAGCGGGCGTGGCCTCTGGTTTCGTGTTCTGGTTGGCGGAGAGCGCGGGAACGGCGAGCGCACCTGCAGCGGAGGTGGCGATGAAGTCGCGTCGATTCATGGAGAGCGGCCTTTGGAACGGAGACACCTTGAGGAGCACGCAGCGTTGTGTTAGTTCCATGCACCGAGCAGGATCGCAAGATCTGACGACCCGACAAGGCCATCGAGATCGATGTCGGCAGGGGGAGTCGTGCCCTTGCGCACCGGACCCCACGCACCGAGCAGGATCGACATGTCGGCACCATCGACGTGGCCGTCCCCATTGAGGTCGGCTGGGGAGAGCTCGCACGAATCAGGGATGCCATCGCCGTCAGCATCGGGCGGCGCGATGGCGGGAACGATCTTCTTCACTTGACCGGATGTATGCAGTACGAGGTAGAGCTCGCCAGCGAGATCCTCGCCAATTGCGACTGGCGTCGTGGGTGAACCGAGTTCGGCGGTGCGATTCTTGAAACCGGTGACTGTCGTGCCGTCCCAAACAAAGCTAAACGCCTTATTCGCTTGATAGTCAGCGTAAATGTACGTTCCTTGAAGCCACGGCATCGCGCAGCCGCGATACACGGCGCCGCCAGTGATCGACTGTCCCACCGTGTGGTTGTAGTCGTAGATTGGCGCTTTGAGCAGGGGCGACGGACACGAGCAGTTCGCGTTCGACGTGCACAAGAATCCTTCCGTGCAGTTCCAGCCGCCGTTCGCGCCCGCATCAGTCGGTAAGAGCACATCGATCTCTTCACGCTGCGTTCCGCCAACATCCGCGACATAGAGCCAGCCGTTCGCGCGATCGAAGCTCGCGCGGAACGGATTACGGAGTCCGCGCATCCAGATTTCGTCATCACCTTCGACGCCGACGAAGGGATTACTCGGAGGAACCGCGTAGTTTCGGTTGGCGTCGTCAGGGAAGTCGTCGCCGTTCACGTCGACGCGCAGAATTTTGCCCCACCATTGTCCGACGATATTTTGGCTCCGCGGCGGGCCTTGCGGGTCGCCGGTGTAACCGCCGTCGCCGAGCGGGATGTAGAGGTATCCATCGGGACCGAAGCCGATCCATCCACCGAGGTGAAACGCTTGCGATGCTGGAGAACTGAGTTTGAGAATCGTCTTCGAGCTCGTCGGGTCCGCCTTATCAGGGCTGCCTTCGACCGCTGTGAACTCTTTGATCCACACGGCGATCGCGCTCGAGACGCCTGTCGTGTGATGAACGTAGAACTTTCGGTTCGTCGCGTAATCCGGATGAAACGCAATCCCCAGCATGCCGCTGTAGGTCTGTTCGGGCACTTGGGTGTTGATGTCGAGGAACGCATCCGTTTGCAACACGCCGTCCTTGATGAGCTTGACGACGCCGCGTTGTTCGGTGACGAAGAGTCGGTGCGCGTCGCCCGGTGCGTGTGTGATGTAGGTCGGTTTCACCAAACCGGTCGCGATGGTCTGCACCGTGAGCGTTTGGGCGGGTGCAGCGGCAGCGAGTGCGAGAATGGCGAGGGTGGCGAAGCGCATGATGCCAGCACAATACAGCGGCGTCGGCACGGTTTGTCGTGAACGACGAACAAGCGGAGAATGTCGAGTCGATGCCCGCACCCGCTCAAACCCATCCCACGATCTCACACGAGCCGTTCCGGCCGACCGTACCAACTGAGCAGGCCGCGGAGGCATTTCTGCGCCGCATGGCGCTACGACGATCCGTGCGAGAGTTTTCTTCGCGTCCGGTATCCCGGGCGACGATCGACGCTGTGATCGCGACGGCGAACACGGCACCGAGCGGCGCAAACAAAGCACCGTGGCGATTCGTGGCTTTTCAGGATGCCGCTCTCAAACAGCGCATCCGCGCGGCGGCAGAAGACGAAGAACGAAAGTTTTACGCTGGCCGCGCCAACGAGGAGTGGCTTCGCGACCTAGCGCCGCTCGGTACCGATCCAGCGAAGCCGTTTCTCGAAATTGCGCCTTGGCTCATCGTCGTTTTCAAAGTCATGCGCGACGAGCGTGATGACCGCGCTAGCGATCAGGTGTACTACGTCAACGAGTCTGTCGGCATCGCGACCGGCTTTCTTCTCGCAGCGATTCATCACGCTGGCTTGGTGACGCTGACGCATACGCCCAGCCCGATGAAGTTCCTCGCCGAAGTCCTGGGTCGGCCAGCGCACGAACGACCATTTCTCCTCTTACCGGTGGGGTACCCCGCTGACGGCTGCACGGTCCCTGACATCGGACGCAAGCGACTCGACGACGTGATGGTTGTCATGTGATGCTCGCCGACGGCGCGTTCAGGCGGCAGCGCCTACCACACCGGCGCGGCGCGGTTTTCGCGTCGAAACCGGCTGTCCGTTTCGAGCCCGGTGTCGGCGGATCAGCGCGATTGCGATGGCAATCACGACTGCGGCCACGATCCCGACGAGGATCGCAAAGAACACTGGGACGACGAACGCCAAGACGCTGGCCGCGAGGCTGGCGGCTGTTTCGAGTAGGCCGTACACCGGAGCCAGGAGCCCCGCCGAGACGGACGAGGTGCCCGCGCGAACCGACGCGCTGCCGGTGTGCACCGCAGTCGCGAGGCCGCCGCCAGCGATGAGGACCGCTGCCCACTCAAGCAAGGGATGGACCTGCGAGATGTACTGCGCTGGATCGGGCAGCCCGGCGAGGCTCGCCGCCGTGCCACCGAGCGATGATCCACCGAGTTGCGACGCCATGACGAGGCCGCCAGCGGCGAACGCCACTGGTGCCGCAATCGCGTCGAGCGCGTGAGCGACAAAGGGAGTCAGGGAGGACGTGATCTCGGCCGCAGTCGCAATGGTCAGGCCAGCGATGACTGGCCACGAGCCCAGCCACGCGAACCCGGGACCGAGACCGACCCAGCCTGCTTTCGCCGCGAGAGCGAGGGCCAAGACCGGAACGAACGCCCGCAACCCGCACGCTGCTGCGAGACCAACGCCAACAATTGCCGCGAGGAGGTAGTCCATCGAGGCACCTTGTTAGGAAGCGGCTGCCACCAATTCTCCGCGCGGCCCCGGCGAGCGGGGGGAGCAACGATCGCAAGGCGCTATAAAGCGCCCGAGCCACCCGATCGATCGACCCGAAGGCCGTCGGCGGGGTGGCTCGGACGGGAGAAGAGAGAGAGATTCCGTACTCCAGACCGCTGCCCACCGGCTCGCGGCTGCCGCTGCAAATCGGTGATCGAATGGTGGCCGTGTTCGTCGAAAAAACGGGTTCCGAGATGCCGACGCGGCCGTCGCCGCCTTCGCGCAGCCCGAAGACGATCTCACCGTGTAGTACGCAGAACTGACGCGATCTTCGCGCGTCCATCCAAAGAATTGCGAAAATGGATAAACTGGGTAGGATTTTGCAGTCGGCGTTGCAGTGGGCTCAAGCGCCGCTTCCCGGCGACGCAAGAGGGCCGTCCCCCACCAGCCGGCGGAGGACTTCCGCTCGCTGCTCTTGCCCTTCCATGGCCTGAATCACGCGGGACGCGACTTTGCTCACTTCAGCGGAAGTGAATCCCAGCGACTGGCCAACCATAAGGAGCACCGCGAGTTCGCGGTCATCAACCCGAAGATCCGCGACCATGACGGCGGCCGCGTCGAGGAGAAGTTCGAGTCTTCCGGCCCGCGTCGACGGCGCGTCGACCTCCTCGGGCATGCCCTTGACCAGTGCCTCGGCTACGTCGAAGGTAGAGAGTCCCATCTTCGTGCACGCGTCGGCGATATACGTTTTTTCTGAAGGATGGAACTTGCCATCACCCGTTGCGACCGCCAAGAGGACGTGCACGGCGGCCCGTTTCTGGTCTGGAGACGCGTAGTGAAACCAGCGTTCACGCGGATTTGGTGATAAGGGATTCAACATTGGAAACGAAACGATATCGCGCGCGTCGGTTCCCCGTGAAAGCCGTGCGAGTACGTGCCGGTTGCGGAGGCGCATCGTTGGGCCGATGATGGCCGCTCACGATCTGCCTCATCGACACAGCAATTGTGCCTGACACCCAAGTTCCATCCCATCGCCTCGCTTGCGACTCCGGTCGACTCACTCAATGCGCCACCGCGCTGCTGGTGCGGTCATGGGTGGTATTCCCGAGCGCCGAGCGCGAGCGAGGTCCGCGATATTCCGGGGCGTGCATCCCGTCGAACCTGTTCGGCGAAGCTCTCCGGTTCGAGCGGAGGCACTTCTGAAGCTGGATGACGTTCAAGTTCTTCAGCGCGCGGGATCTGGCGACGCTGCGGCGTTTCCGGTCTGCGTTGAGCGCTTTGGTCCGCTTGTCTGGACGCTCGCGCGGCAGTTGCTCGCCGATCGGACCGAAGCCGAGGACGCAGTGCAGGACGTGTTGATCGAATTATGGCGCTGTGCAGACCGCTACGACCCGACGATCGCTTCACCGCGAGCGTTCGTGGCCACGATCGCGCGGCGCCGATTGATCGACCGAGGGCGGCTTCGACAGCGGCAGTTGCGAGGCATGCGATCGCTCGACGCAGCGGATGAAGTGCGATCCGGCTCGGGATTGGGATCGAGTGCGGGCCTAGGTTCGGCTTCGCAGCCAGCGAACAAGGACGACGCGCGGACCGCGGTGCGCGAGTTCGATCGGCTTCGGCCGGAGCAGCGAGATGTTATTCGTCTCGCGGTTCAAGCGGGCTGGAATCACGAGCAGATCGCAGCGCACTTATCGATGCCGCTCGGCACCGTAAAAACGCATCTTCGTCGCGGGATTCTTCGCATTCGCGAGGCGCTCGGCGTCGGTTCAGCTGAAGGGGAGGGGACGTCATGAGCGACCGAGCTCCGCACTCCTCTGAAGTTCCGCTCGACGATCGCCTTGTCGATTTGGTGCTGCAACGCGCAACCTGCGGGCTGTCGTCGGATGAAGGCATTGAACTCGCGGCGTTGCTCCTTGGTGCGGATCGTGGTGCGGTCGCTGAACTCGAAGCGGCGGTCGATGCGCTCCGGCTTGGACTCGACGTCGCTGAACCCGACGGAGCAGACGAAGATCTTCCGGCGTCGGTCCGTGATCGCATCGTTCAGAACGCCGCACTTGCGTCAGTCGGCAGAGATCGCGATTCGCTTGTGATGGACGGTGATGCATCCGGTGTGGCGGTCGCGCGCTGGCGCCGTCTTGCGACGTTCGGCTGGCTCGCCGCAGCCGCAGCAATCGTCGTCGCGGCGATGCTCTGGATCACGGGTCAATCGCGATTCAACACTGCGGGTCAACTCGCTGCAATCGAAGCGGCACCCGATCGGGTTCAGTGGGCATTCAAGTCGCAAGTGCCGGAACTCGCTGCTGCAAGCGGTGATGTGGTGTGGAGCGATCAACTTCAGAAAGGCTTTATTCGCTTACGCGGCGTGCCGGCAAATGCTGCGACGGAGAAACAATTTCAGCTCTGGATAGTCGATCCGAAGCGCGACCAACATCCGGTAGATGCCGGAGTCTTCAACGTTGTCGCGCAGGCAGGATCACAAGCGAGTGGAAGCGGAACGGATGAGGTCGTCGTGCCTTTCTCTCCTGCGCTGCGCGTCGCGAATCCTGCCGCGTTCGCAATCACCGCCGAGAAGTCCGGAGGCGTCGTCGTGTCCGCTGGGCCGCTGCTTCTCGTCGCAAGTCCCCCCGTAGCGCCGTAGTCATCCTTCAACTCTTGACGTGAACTTCTCGCGGATTGGCAATGAGTCCGCGCGTGACCGCGTCCCTTGGCGTAAGGTGCCCCCCTCTTCCTCTCACCGCGAGCTCTGATGCTGACGACCGACGCCCCCCGTAGTTCTGACCTTCCGGTTGATCTCACCGCGACGGAGCGCCTTTCCAAGGCGCCGCACGTGATCGCCGGATTCGACGACGGTTACGAGGCGAAGCCGTCGCTCAAGTTGCGACTCGTCACCTTGATGGCAGTGGTCATCCCGTTTCTGGGATTCATCGCCGCGATCGTCCTGCTCTGGGGTGTAGCGTTTAGTTGGACGTATCTCATTCTCTTCCTCGCGATGTACACCATCACCGCGATGGGAGTGACGGTTGGTTATCACCGTCTCTTCACGCACCGCGCGTTCGCCGCGCCGAAGCCGGTCGCGGCGCTTCTCGCGATCGCCGGTTCGATGTCGGTCCAAGGTCCGATCCTCTACTGGGTTGCCACGCACCGGCGTCACCATCAGCACAGCGATGACGACGGCGATCCGCATTCACCGCATTTGCATGGCGATACGGTCGTGGGCGCGCTGAAGGGCATGGTGCACGCGCACGTCGGATGGCTCTTCCGTTCCGATCACCGCGCGCTCAGCCGCTACATCGTCGATCTCACCAAGGACCCGTTCGTCTGCATGTTGAGCCGACTCTTCCCGCTTTGGGTCGCGATTGGGCTCATTCTGCCCGCGATCCTCGGCGGATTGATCACCATGAGTTGGATGGGTGTGTTACTGGGCTTCCTCTGGGGTGGCTTGGCGCGCATGTTCTTCTGCCATCACGTGACGTGGAGCATCAATTCCGTCTGTCACATTTGGGGATCGCGACCGTTCCGCAGCGACGACGAGAGTCGCAACAATCCGATCTTCGGCGTGCTCGCCTTCGGTGAAGGTTGGCACAACAACCACCACGCATTTCCCACATCCGCGCGACACGGGCTGCGCTGGTGGCAGATCGATATGAGTTACTGGTTCATTCGCGGGCTTGAGCTCGTCGGTTTGGCGCGAGACGTCCGAGTTCCGTCGCGTGAGCGAATGGATGCGAAGCGGGCACACTGACTCGACGACCTACGAAGGTCAGATGCGGAGTGATGTTAGGTATCGTGTCCAACGCGCTTGTTGAACGCGTTGCTGCCGCCGCGCTCGATCGTCAGCGTTGACCAGCGGTCGCCAGCGCGCACTCTCGAAGTCATGACGATCTGTCCAACGTGATAGCTGATGTGCCCGAGCGCGCGGGCGAGTGCCAACGGCACCGAGTGGGGTTCGCCGCGAATGGTGACGGTTCGCGCGAGGTCCTCGGGAGTGAGCGCGTCGAGCGCCGCGAGAAGCGCTTCGAAACCGGCATCCCAGCCAGCGATCGCCTGGGCTCGCCCATGGGCGCCGGGCGCGAAGTCATCGATGAACTCGCCGTCGCGCTTTCGCTCTCGTTTCTCGCCGTCAGTCGTGAGGAATTCGGTGAAACGAGATCGCAGCGAACCGCCGACGTGCTTCATGATCAGCGCGACCGAGTTCGTATTTGCGTCGAGAGGCGCGCGGAATGCGTCGTCGTCGATTTGAGCGAATGCCCGCTCAGCGAGCTTCCGCTGCGCAAGGAATGTTTCCCGAATCGCGGCAACGAATTGGTCGTCGGTGGACATCGAGGCAGTGTGCGCGATGCGGGGGTTGACGTGCGGAGTCCGCAACGAAACGCGCACACGCCTGTCCCTACTCGAGCGCCGCGTCGATTGCCGCCTGCACGCTGGCATGGATGGGGAAGACATCGGTCAGACGCGCGCGAACCAAGACTCCCCGGATGTCGTCGTTTGGGTTGACGATCCGTGCGCAACCTCCCCAACTGCGAAGTCCGCGCTGTAGCTGAAGAAGCTGACCGATCGCGAGGCTCGCGATCGTGCTGAGGTTTGTCAGGTCGACGATCACCAGCTTGTGCCGGCCTGCGATAAGTCGAGTCACCTCACGTTGGAGCGCCGCCTCCGCCGACAGGTCGGCAGAACCGACAAGATGCACGACCACCGCGCTCTCTGTAAAGACGCTGTCAATCGAGAAGTCAGCCATACACAGCCTTTGAAATTTACCCTTGGGATAGAACGAAACCTTACTAGACCATGCGCTCAGGATTCATGCTTCGATTGAACACGGCGCGAGCGAGGACATAACAGAATCAGAACCAGATCCACATGAATCCCGTCGCGTGCACGGCGCTGCTGAAGCACCAGTGTGTCGGCGGAGCGGGCTCAGGGCGACCGACTCGCTCAACGACTATGTGCTCGGAATTGACGACGGCTCGCGCACTCCGGAACAACCCATTCGCGGCATGTACTTCTTGACTTGGCCCCTCTGTGCCAACATGACTGAGACAAATCCCATCCCCCAGTTTAGTGTGCAGGGCGGAAGGACTCGTTGCCATGAACGACTCGCACGATTTCAACGACACCCGATCAGCTCCCCGGGACGGGAGCCCGGAGCGCAGCGAGGGGATCCCGGCCCGGGGAGCTGAGCCCGATCCGCAGGTTCGCCTCCGTGCCACGCGACGACGCTTCGCCGCCGAATACAAGGAACGAATCGTCCGCGAGGCCGACGCCTGCACCAAGCCAGGGCAGCTCGGCGCTCTCCTTCGCCGCGAAGGCATCTACTCCTCAAGCCTCGCCGTCTGGCGCCGCGAGATCCGCAGCATCGGCGTCGAGGGACTCGCCGCCAAGAAGCGCGGGCCCGCGCCCAAGTCCAAGCCCAGCGAACGGGAGCTGCAGCTCGAACGCGAGAACAGGAAACTCCAGAAGCGCCTCGCCAAGGCCGAGGCGATCATCGACTTTCAAAAAAAAAGGAGTGCACGAAGTCCTGGGGATCCCCCTGAAGAACCACGGGATCGAAGGAGACGACTGATGCTGGCCGTCTCCGACATCTGCATGGACGTCGACTCGACGCTCTCGCGCGCCGAGGCCTGCGCCGCGCTTGAAGTGCCGCGAGCGTCCTACTACTGAGACCTCGCACGACGGGCGCGAGCTTCCGCGCCGTCGCCGATCGAGTCCCGTCCGCGCACGCCCTCGCCGCGAGCTCTCACGCCTGCGGAGCGGCAATCCGGGGAGCCATAGTGGCCACACCCATTCGATTGCCCGGTGACGTCGTCTTCAAGATTAATAATGCGGGCAATCCGCTGCTTCAGGAACTTATGGAAAGTGGAGAGGTCGGCCAGCTCACGGCGCCAGCGGGCGACCAGAGCTGGATCGGCGAGCGCTGCGGCGATCTCCTCAGGTTGCGCGGGGAGCGACTTGTCGATCTTATTCCGCAGCCGCCAGACGTAATCGGGCGAGAGGGTTCGCCAGCGGGTCGCGACCTCGCGGTCGGACCAGAGCGCAGCGAGATCGGGATGCGTCGACGCAACAAGATGGAAGTGGTTCGTGAGCAGGGCCCACTCGAGGACGTCGATGGCGAAGTAGAGGACGAGTTCAACGAGGCGGTCAGCCAGCGCGCGGCGACGTTCCTCCTGTTCAAGGAGCGGCGAGCGCCGAACGCAGCGCGAGATGCAGTGGCAAGTAACGGGCTTGGCCGGATCGAAGATATGTTTACGCGAAGTCGCGTTTGACGCGAGATCATCAACGACAAAATCGCGCGCCCGAGAGTGATGACTTTTTTCTGGTGTGGTTGGGCGGGCGTATGGGTGTGTCCGCTATGCGCTAATGTTATGCGCTCATCCGCTCACGTTATGCGCTCCCGAGTTCTGCTCTCTTCTGTCCATCAACGCACCTTTGCGTGATTCCGTGTCCGTGCCCGACGGGAGTCGCGTGGTGTTCGGCAACGGACCGGGGGCAACGGTCGCGCAGCTGAATGCTCTGAGCAAGGAACTCGCCGATCTTTGCCGCGACGTGCTGAACGAAAACGTACGGTCTTTCAAGAAGCTCGCTGAGGCGAGGGTTGAGTACCCGCTCGTTGCGCCGACGGTGTGGTGAACCGGCCGCGCGGGTGGCCCCGCCGTAGCCCGATGACGCTGGGCGTCGCAGAGGTCATCGCGCCCTGTCCTTGAATCGGCCAGGGAGCCACTTGCCCGGCCGGAGGTGGCCGACCCGCACGGAAGCCGTTCGCTCGCGTACAGCAGGGCCGCAGAAGCGCCGATCTCGTCGACACTCCTGTAGAGGGGTTATCCCGGTCAGGGCAGCACGTCTCGAAGGGCCGGGCGTTCCCGGGTACCCGGTAACCCGGCGGCCGAACAGCCATCTTTAGACTTTAGACTTTTTGTCTAAGCGGGCTTGACTTCCGGTCGAGATTAGACAAAATGTCTATATGCGGGTGATCAGCCTCCAACCCCTGAGGGAGTTCTGGGCCATGCACCCGGATGCGGAAGAGCCGCTGCGGGCCTGGTACGGCACGACGCTCGGGGCCGAATGGGAGAACCTTCAGGACGCCCGAGCGACCTACCCGCACGCGGACGGCGTAAAGACGAAAGGTGGCGACACCCTGACGGTCTTCAACATCGGCGGGAACAAGTACCGTCTCATCGCCCGCATCCGCTACGACTACCAGCTCGTGAACGTCCGGCACGTTCTGACGCACGCGGAGTACGACGAAGGCAAGTGGAAGGAATAGGACCATGCCAGCAACCAAGCACGACCACAAGACCAAACTGCCCCGCCGCTTCGAGGAGCTGGTCCGCACGATGCCCCCGCAGGCCATCGTGGACGACGCCCACTACGAGAACACGACGGAGATGATCGACCGCCTGATGGCCAGCGGGAAGCTGACGCAGGGGCAGGAGAGCTACCTGGAGACGCTCGTTCAGCTCGTGCAGGCCTACGAGGCTTCGCACCACGCGATCGACGCCCGCAAGGGCATCGCCACGCTCAAGCACCTCCTCGACGAGAACGGCATGAGCGCATCCGACCTGGCTCGGCTGCTCGGCGTCCACGCCAGCATGGGCTCGAAGATCCTCAAGCGTGAGCGGGCGCTCACCGTGGATCACCTCAAGCTGCTGTCGGCGCGGTTCAAGGTGCGGGCCGAGGCGTTCATGAACTGAATCCGCGGACGCCTTGCGCACCCGACACTCGCCTTGCATAGAGGCGATTTCGACACCAAAACACCCGTTCTCGCCGGCCCCGGGGTGAAAACAGGTGGCGCTGGCGGGAAACAGACCGGCGACGCTTGCCGCCGCACTTCCTCGCCCCGGATCCATAGTGGAGCCATAGTGGAGCCATAGTGGCCGAGCCATAGTGGCCACACCCATTCGAGTGCAGCTTAGCGCTCGGCGGGTGCGGCTGAACGGCTGACCTAGGCGTCAGTCCGATGCTCGGCCTGCGCCCTGCGGCCGCATCTGCAGCCGTCGTGATGCCGGTTACGAGCGAGGCGACTGCGAAACGCCTCAGCCCGCGCGCACCAATCGCGCAGACGCTCGTTCGTCCGTTGCCGTTTCGCCTAAGTTGGTCGAGGGATCCGCTAACAGTGCAACGTTTGCGGCGACTCGCTTGCGTCCGGCGGCGCCCGCTCCGCTGCCTCGCCGTCGCGCCGCATCTCTCGGACACCCTCCACACCGGTAGCAGCGCGAAGGCGTGGTATCTCTTTGCCGACCCGACGCTTGTCGCCGCGTTCGAGATCGTCTTCCTGAACGGCACGCAGCAGCCGACCATCGAGCGCACCCCGACCCCGGCGAACACGCTCGGAGTTTCGTGGTCGGCGTACATCGACTTCGGCGTGCGCGAGCAGAACCGGTGCGCTGGGCCCAATGGACGCGCTCCGTGGACCCAAAAGGGTCCGGGCTCCGTGGACCCAAAAGGGTCCGGCGCCGTGGACCCAGACAGGTCTAGATCCGTGGACCCAAAAGGGTCCGGGCTCCGATATGGGTTCGTAGATGTCCGCGCCGCGCGTCTCCGTCGTCATTCCCAACTTCAACAACGGCCGTGCAAGTTCGCTGGGCGGACAGCGCGACATGCTCGGAGCGCTCCTCGCATCGCTCGAACGCACACTCGACGCCGATCGAGCGCTCCTGGAAATTGTGATCGCCGACGACGGTTCGACCGACGAGAGCCTCGCGACCGCCCGTACGTGGGCGGAGCGGCGACGGCCCGACGGTCGGGCATTTCTTCGCATCATCGAGCTTGAACATTCGGGCGTGTTGTCGCGGGTATTGAATCGACTTCTAGCGGAAGCGAAAGGCGACATCATCGCGCGACTCGACGGCGACGTCGTGCTCCAGACCAACCGTTGGGCCAGCGAACTCGTTGCGATCTTCGATCGCGATGAGCGCATCGGCGTGGTCACTGGTGTCCAACTTCGGCCCGACGGAATTGTTCACGCTTTCGGCGACGACCTCTGGGGTCCGCGCGGATATCGCCACATCGCCCACGGCGCGCGTTTAGGTGACCTGCCGAAGGAACGCGAAGTCGATCACGCGATGGGATGTTTTTACGCCACCCGTCGCGCGGTCCATACCACCGTTGGTGATTACGACCTAGAGGTGCTGCGCGGGCAAACAGAGGAGTACGGCGTGCGGGTTCGGCTCGCCGGCTGGAAAGTGGTTGCCACATCGCGCATCGCATTCGAACACTGGCACGTCGGACGCGCGCCGCGGGCCAATCGCGCCGACAGCGCTGCGAGCCTCGACGGATCGCTGCTGCGCTTCGCAGCCAAGTGCGGCTTCGACCGACTCGCTCCCGATCTCGCACACATTCGCGCTCGCTACGCCAACACGCCGCTCTGGTGGCGGGATCACGCCTCGCGCGGAGTGCCCGCCGCAGCCGACGATTGGTTGCGGCTCACACGCGAGCCGCACTTCTCGGAACAGATTGCCGAAGAGTTCGATTTCGCCTCAACGGCGCTGCGATCAGCGAGTGCCCCTTGCCCACTCACGCAGATCGGCGCCGGATGCGGCTGTCTCGGCGCGACCATCGCTCGCGCTGGCGGCGCGTACGAAGGATTTGAAGAAACCGGTCCTGCCGTGGCGGCAGCCATCGCCAGCCAAGCGCTCGCTCGCGCGGCGATTCCACCGCGCTTCATTGCCGTCGAAGATCTCGCACGACTTCCACTTCCGAGTACATCGCGCCCGATCGTCTGCCTCTTCGCCACGCTGGAGCGCTACTGGAATCCAGTTGGACTCATGCGCGAATGCCTGCGCGTGCTCGCTCCCGGCGGCGTGTTGTGCGTGCGCACCGCGCTGCGGCAATCGCCGCTCGACGAACCCTCTGCCTCGGGGCATCCCTTCACCGCTGACGAATTCCTCGCATTCGTGCGGCACCTCGGCGGAACGCAAACGGTCGGCTTCGCGCCGCGCGTCACCGCATCTGGTTGGCTGGAGTGCTGCCTCGGACACGCTGACGTCCAATCGGGACGCGGGTACTTCGGTGGCAGCACCGCGCCGTCGGTCGGGATGTCGGTCGCGCTCAGCAGCATCGTGTGACGCCGCATTACGATCTGACGATGCTCGTCTACTGCGGACTCGATGAAGCTGGCTACGGGCCCCTGCTCGGACCGCTCTGCGTCGCCGCCGCAGCATTCGAAGTCGCCGATACAGAAGACGGCAAAGCACCGGACCTGTGGCAGCGACTCAAGTCGGTTGTGGCATCGTCGACGAGCGACCGCTCCAAGATCGCCATCGCCGACAGCAAGAAACTGAAAGGCGCGAAAGACGGCAAGGCGCACCCGCTGCGACACCTCGAACGAGGCGTACTCGCAGCGCTGGGTAGCGTCGGCCCGCTTCCCACGACGGACACGGAGTTGTTTGAACGCCTCGGCGTGGTCGTTGACTCGCGCGAGGCAAGTCCTTGGTACGAGGCGCCGCTGTCGTTGCCGATCGCGAACGAGCGCGACCTTGTCGCGATCGCGGCGAATCGCCTTCGCGTCGCATCGGACGGCGCTGGCGTCGGTCTCGCAGTGCTCGCGTGCGAGGCGGTCGACGGCCTGGCGTTCAATCGAGCCACGGCGAAGTCGCAGAAGAGCGATCTCAATTTCTGCGTCGCCATGCGTCACGTCGAGCGTCTCTGGTCGAGCTTCGCCGCGCGGCACCCGCGGATCGTGATCGACCGTCAAGGGGGGCGAACCCACTACCGCGAGCCGCTGCAACTGTGCTTCCCGGGTGCGCGGCTCACGATCTTGGGCGAAACGGACGCGCTCAGCCGCTATCGCCTCGAACGGGACGGGAGTCTGCTGACGCTGTCCTTTGAATCCGAAAGCGAGTCGCGGCACCTTCCCAGCGCCTTGGCGTCGATGACGGCCAAGTACGTTCGCGAACTCTTCATGGAGCGCATGAATCGCTTCTTTCGCGGCCACTTGCCCGAGTTGAAGCCAACCGCTGGATACGTCGAGGACGGCCGGCGGTACCTGGAGGACGTCCGGCCGGTCCTCAGGAGACTGAAAATCCGTGAGGACCAGCTGGTCCGCGGCCGCTGAATCCCAAACGCTTGCATCATTTTCGGGGAATTTCTATGATGCTCGATTCCATGCGGCGGCCCTTGATCGGCAACCGCAGGCTGTACGGATCGATGCTCCTATGCCCGGCGACGACGATGACGACCCTGACCCTGACCCTGACCCTGCCCGCGGCGTGCGCCGCGGTTGGCCAGTGAGGTCGCGCGTGTAGTACTCACGTCCGACGCCCGCTTGAGCGTTGCCCGCTGCAAGGAACCCGGGCCGAGCGGCCCTCGCCGCGACACCCGCCGTCGTTCCCTCCAAACCAGTCAGAAGACCGAACGCCCGTGTGATCGGGCGCTTGATTCGTCCCCCGCTTCTCGATTTTCCCCACCACGCCCACGACGGCACGCCCACGACGGCACGCCCACGACGGCACGACCACCGAACGACTGAACGCGGTCCGTCCTACGCCAGACGCCTGTCCAGCAGAAAGTCCTTTCTCCCATGGCTCTCGATCTCTCCAAGGTTCGCAACATCGGTATCTGCGCCCACATCGACGCTGGCAAGACCACCGTCACTGAACGCATCCTGTTCTACACGGGCAAGACCTACAAGATGGGCGAAGTGCACGAAGGCACCGCGACCATGGACTTTCTCCAAGACGAGCAAGAGCGCGGCATCACGATTCAATCGGCCGCGACGACCTGCCCGTGGACGAAGGACGGCGTCGAATACAAGATCAACCTGATCGATACCCCCGGCCACGTCGACTTCACGATTGAGGTCGAGCGTTCGCTCCGCGTACTCGACGGCGCGGTCGCCGTGTTCGACGGCAAGGAAGGCGTCGAGGCTCAGTCCGAGACGGTGTGGCGCCAAGCCGATCGTTACGGCGTTCCGCGCTGCTGTCTCATCAACAAGATGGACAAGACCGGTGCCGACTTCGAGTTCTCGTTCAACTCGCTGCGCACCCGCCTTGGCGCAAACGCGATTGCCGTGCAGATCCCGATCGGCAAGGGCGACAAGTTCGAAGGCATCATCGACCTCCTCACGATGCGGGCGTACTACTTCGACACCGGCGATCTCGGCGCGCTCGTCGACGAGCGCGACATCCCGACCGACCTGCGCGACACCGCGGAACTGTGGCGCCACGAGCTCATCGAGAAAGCCGCCGAGCTCGACGACGCCCTCACCGAAAAGTTCATCATCGATGAGAAGACGATCACCGCCGAGGAACTTCGCGCCGCCGTCCGCAAGGGCACCATCGCGAAGGCGTGCTTCCCCGTGTTCGTCGGCTCCGCGCTGAAGAACATCGGCATCCAGCGCGTCATCGACGGCGTCATCGACTTCCTCCCGAATCCGACCGAACGTGAAGACGTGCAAGGCACGGATCCGAAGGACAAGTCGGTCCACCTCACGCGCCCACACAACGAGACGGCACCGTTCTCGGCGCTCGTCTTCAAAGTCGTGAACGACGCACACGGCGACCTCACCTACATTCGCGTCTACTCCGGTCGGCTTGAAAAGGGCTCGCGCGTGGTCAATCCGAACAACGGAAAGCGCGAGAACGTGAGCCGCATCTACGAGATGCACGCCCGCGAGCGCGAGGCGCTTGATTCGATCGGCGCTGGACAGATCGTCGCCGTCGTAGGCATCAAGCACTCCTACACCGGCGACACGCTCTGCGACCAAGACGAGCAGATCATCCTTGAGCGCATGGTGTTCCCCGAGCCCGTCATCTCGATGGCGATCGAGCCGATCACGGCCGACGACCGCAAGAAGCTCGGCGAAGCGCTCGTCACGATTCGCCGCGAAGATCCATCCTTCCGCTCAACCTTCAACGACGAGACGGGCGAAACGATTATCGCAGGCATGGGCGAGTTGCACCTCGACATCATCAAGACGCGCCTCGTGCGCGACATGAAGATCGGCGTCAACGTCGGCCGCCCGCGCGTGTCGTACCGCGAAGCCGTGACGGGTCACGCCGAGAAGGTCCGCGGGCTCTTCAAGAAGCAGACTGGCGGTCGCGGACAGTTCGGCGATGCCGTCGTCAACATCAGCTCGATCACCAAGGAAGAGGCCGAAGCCCAAGGACTGGAGATGGAAAACGGCGTCGTGTTCGTCGACAAGGTCGCCGGCGGCGTCATCCCACGCGAGTTCATCCCGAGCGTCGAGTGGGGCGTTCGTCAGGCTGCGGCATCGGGCGTCATCGGCGGCTTTCCGGTCATCAATGTGAAGATCGAGCTCGTCTACGGTTCGTACCACGACGTCGACTCCAGCCAGATCGCGTTCGAACAGGCGGGAAGTCTCGCCTTCCGTGAAGCGTGCCGCGAGGCGGGCATGGGACTGCTCGAGCCGATCATGAAGCTCGTGGTGACCACACCCGACGAATTCTTCGGCAACGTGTCAGGCGACATCGCCAGCCGCCGCGGACACATCGTGGACAGCGAGCTGCGCGGCGTCGTTCGCATGATTACCGCCGAAGTGCCGCTCGCTGAACTGTTCGGCTACACGACCACGCTTCGCTCCATGACGCAGGGCCGTGCGACGTCGACGATGGAGCCCGCTGAATACCGACTCATGCCGGACCGTCTCAAGGAAGAAGTGCTGAAGAAGCTGTAGTTTCGCCCCACCCCCAAACACGACCCACGGCCCGTCGGTCCGATCCGGCGGGCCGTACTCGTTTCAGCGATCTCGTAGCATTGCACCGGCAAGGACGCCGCTCACTCGTGCCACAAGAATCACTCGAGTTCCCTGAAGGCGACCGCTACCGCGGCGAGTACGAGGTCGTGCTCGAGCGGTGGTTCCGCCGCCGCTTCGGCTGGCTCTGCGTAGCGTTTCTCGTCTGGGAGGCGGGCGCGGCCATCGCGCTCGCGCTGTCGCTCATCTCGGGTGTTGAAGAAGATCTAACCGCGCCAAGCGCCCGCGCGGCGATGCTCGCGCGGGCACTGACAGCGGTGAACACCTCCGCGGTGCTCGTGATCGTCCTCTGGTTCTGGCGGACGATTCGGCCGCGCATAGAGACGCGAGCTGAGGCGGTCACGGCGGCGACCAAGATGATCTTGGCGCTCGGCGCGACGACGTTCGCGTTCGAGCTCGTGATCCACTTTGTGTGGCCGCGCGCGCCGATTATTCCAATCCTATCGATCGCGTTCTGGCACTTGATGGCGTCGCTCTTTCTCCCGTGGACGCCACGCGAGTCACTTCGCCCGATCGCGCCGCTTCTCGTCGCTTGGGCGGTCTGGCACGCGACGCTCGGCTACCGCGATGCACGCTGGCTGATGACCTCGCTCGAGGTACTCGCTGGGCCGCTCGTCTTGGCGCCGGGAATTCTCGTGGCGCACTGGCGGCTCACCCGCCACCGCCGGCAGTTCCGACGCGAGCTCCGCAAGAAATTCTTCGTCTCGATGCGGCGCGAGCTCCAACAAGCGCGACTCATTCACGAGAGTCTGTTTCCGAAGTCGTTCGACGACGGAACCTGTCGCTTCGAGTTTCGCTATCGACCAGCGCACGAAATCGGCGGCGACTTCGTGCACGTCTGGACCGATCACATCGGTGCGATACATCTCACGATTCTCGACGTCACCGGGCACGGCCTTGCAAGCGCGATGACAGTGAATCGGTTGTACGGCGAGCTCGAACGCTTGCGCTACGAGCATCCGTACCTTCGACCGGGCAGCGTGCTGTCGCTGATCAACCGTTACGTCTCGCTCACCCTCGCGCCGCACAAGATTTACGCAACTGCTGCCGTCGTTCGACTCGATCCTCGCGACGGCAACGTGATCTACGCCAGCGCCGGCCACCCCCCAATGTTCATTCGCACCCGCGGCGCCCAAGTACGGGAACTCGACAGCACTGCGCCGATGCTCGGCGTCGTCGCGCCACAAGACTTCGGAGTCGACGATGTCACGACATCGGTCGAAGTCGGTGACACGATCATTGCCTACACCGACGGAGCATTCGAATCACGCGATCGAAGCGGAAGAGCGCTGGGCATCGCCGGACTCCGCGAGTCGCTCCGCCGACAGCCGCCGCCGCCAGCGTGGGGTGATTTCTTGATCTCGCTCGCTGAGAGCTACTCGGCGGGTGCACTCGACGACGACATCCTCGTCGCGAGCCTGACCTTCCTACGAAGGCGCAGCGGATCCCCGTTGATCTCACTCGCAGACGCAGACACGGCAATCGTTTCCCTGTAGCAGCCCGTGAAGCAAAGCGACGCGCACGAAAAGGCCCCCCGGCAGACGCCGAGGGGCCTTCAAGTTCAGTGCAGCGAATCGTTAGAGTTTAGGGACAGGCGCCCCACGCTCCGAGCAGAATGCCGAGGTCGGAGGAGCCAACGATGCCGTTGCCGTCGAGGTCGCCCGAACCGCCGACGCCCCATTGACCGAGCAGAATGCCTAGGTCCGCCGGTCCAACGACTTGATCACCAGAGAGATCAGCCGGGCACGGATTCGCGAGACCGCAGTCGGTGACGAGCGGGAACGTGAGCACGATGCCCAGGGACGAGTTATCGAAGAAGTCCCACAGTTCGCCTTGGACGACGCCTTGATCGTTCGTGCCCCAGCACACGAATTGAGCTGGCAGATTGCCAGTCCCTCCGTTTGGCACGTTGTGGAAGATGGCCGAACCGTTCGTGGCTTGGTTTCCGATCACCGTGTTGTAAACGCCGGTCACCGAGTTGCCCGCGATGTTCGTACCAGTAGCGTTGTTGTAAATGGCGCCGCCCTTCAGAGTCGCCGTGTTGTTCGTCAGCAGGTTGTGGGTCCACGCAGTGTTCGTGGCATCGATGTACGCGCCGCCGCCTGCGTTCCCAGCGAAATTGTCATCGATCTCGTTGTTTGCGAAGGAGTGGCCGTTGCCGAGGAGGTACACGCCGCCAGCGTTCCGCTGGCAGATGTTGCTCTTGATCGTGTTGCCGCTGTAGACACCGGTCGAGCCCTGCGCTTCGAGCCCACCGACGTCGGACGACGCGCCGATCGCTTGGTTGCCCTCCACGGTGTTGTTCGAGAACGTCACGCTGGTGCCATCGACGTGCACACCACCGCGACTCGCAGCCTTGTTCCCCGTCCAGTCGTTCCCGCTAATCTGCTGATTATCGCCGGTGAGGTACGACCCGCCGTACGAGCCAGCTGCCGTGTTGTTCGTCACGATGTTGTTCGTGATGAAGCTGTTGCTGCTCGAACAATAGAGGCCACCGTAGCTCCCACCGACGGTATTTCCATTGAACGTATTGGTGAGAATTTGGATGGCGTTGCCATCGACGTACATCCCGCCGAAGTTGCTCGCCGAGTTCGACGACGCCGTGTTGTTCTGGAACAGCAGGTTTGCGACGTTCGTTCCGTAGAACCCGCCACCCCCGCTCGTCGAATTCGAGTTCAGGGTGTTGCCGGTGACGGAAACGCCAGTCGCGTTCTGAAGATAAATGCCGCCACCGTTACTCGCTGTGTTGTTATGGAAATTGTTGGTCCCGATGAAGTGGCTCTGCCCGTTGATGAGATAGAGCCCACCGCCGTCTTGGCTCGTTGCGGTGCAGTCATGGACGTTGCAGTTGGTGATGCGAAGCGCTGGCGCTGACTCGCCGTCGACTCGAATACCGCTGCGGTTTGCCTCGCGCACCTCGACGAAGTTCAAGAAGGGTGACGAACTCACAACGGTGATGCCACCAGAGCTGACGTTGCCGCCCCCGCCCCATTCCACGATCGCGTGCTCTAAGACGGAGCCCGAGACGTATCCGCCGAATCCGTCGTACGCGGCATCCACAGCCGACGACGAGAACTGGATGTCCTTCCAGCTCCCGACCGCAAACGGCGGATTGAGCGACGTGGTGAACGTGATCGGTTGCGCCGGCGTTCCGCGCGCGATGAGCGTGCCCGGACCGAACGGTCCCGAACCGATAGTGAGACCGGTTGCCGCGCCGAATCGCACCACGACGCCGGGTTGGATGGTGAGCGTCGCGCCGTTGCCAACGAGGACCGACTGCATCACGGTGTAGGGGCTTCCGGCCAGTGTCCACGTCGTGTTCGTCGCAATCGGACCGCCGACGAGCGGAGCTGCCAAGATGAGCCCCTTACCGGCGTTGTCGAAGTAGTCGTAAAGGCTCGCGGCGATCGCTGCCGGATCGTTCGTGCCCCAGCAAACATAAGCGGCATCGACGTTGCCGACGCCGCTGTCGGCGTAGCGAAGGTTGTTGTACATCGCGGAACCATTTGGCGCGATGTTGCCCGAGAAACTATTGCATGTGCTGAGATCGCTCGGTCCATCGAAGCTCGTGCCTTGGCCGTTGACGTAGACGCCACCGCCCGATGAACTCGCCTCGTTGTTCGACACGGTGTTTTTGGTCCACGTCGTATTCGACGCGTCGACGTAGACGCCTCCACCGACACTTCCAGCGAAGTTGTCGTCGATCAGATTGTTCGCGAAGACGTGCCCGGTTCCCAGCACATACACGCCGCCCGCAGTGCGCTGACAATTGTTGCCTTGCACGGTGTTGCCGGAGTAGGTGCCGTTTGAGCCCTGCGCCTCAAGCCCGCCGATGTCAGAACTCGCGCCCACCGCGTTGTTGTTCTTGACCATGTTGCTCGAGAACGTCACAGCGGTACCGTCAACGTGCACGCCCGCCCTGCCCGCAGCCTGATTGCCCGTCCACTGATTCCCCGTGATTTGTTGATTATTGCCGGTAAGATACGAACCGCCGTACGAGCCAGCGGCAGTGTTATTCGTAATGATGTTGCCCGTGATGAAGCTATTGCTACTCGCGCAATAGACGCCACCGTAGCTCCCACCGACGGTATTTCCATTGAACGTATTCGTGAGCAACTGGATGGCGTTGCCGTCAACGTACATCCCGCCGAAGTTGCTCGACGAGTTCGACGACGAGGTGTTGTTCTGGAACAGAAGGGTAGCAACGTTCGTTCCATAGAAGCCACCGCCACCACTCGACGAGTTCGACATGAACGTGTTGCCACTCACAGACACGCCGTTCGAATTCTGGAGGTAGATGCCACCTCCGTTGCTCGACGAGTTGTTATGGAAGTTGTTGCCGCTGATGAAGTGCGTCTGCCCGTTGATCAGGTACAGCCCGCCGCCATCTTGGCTCACGGCGGTGCAGTCATGCACATCGCAGTTCGTGATGCGAAGTGCCGGCGCCGATGCGCCGTCGACGCGAATACCGCTTCGGTTCGACTTGCGGACCTCGACAAAGTTCAAGAATGGTGATGAACTCACCACCGTGACTGAGCCGGTCGATGCCGTGCCGCCGCCAGCGAACTCGACGATCGCGTGCTCGATGATCGAGCCCGACTGATAGACGCCGCTGCCGTTGTAGACCGCGTCGCCAGCCAAGTCAGTGAAGAGGACGTTGTTCCACTTTCCCGGGATTGGAACAGCGTCATTGCTCGTGAACAGGATGGGTTGACCCGCAGTGCCGACCGCGACGAGCTTGCCCGCGCCGAAACCCTCGGGCGACCCGACTTGAATTCCCAGTCCGTTGTTCACCTTGACGACGACGCCAGGGTTGATCGTGAGCGTCGCGTCGGCACCGACGATGATCGAATTGGTCACGATGTAGGGACTGCCTGCGAGCGTCCACGTCGTGTTGCTAAAAATGGGTCCGCCGACATTCGTAGCAGCGACCGCGAGCGAAGTTGGCGCACCCACCATGAGCGCGCTCGACCACAGCATTCTCTTGAACGACATAAAGACTCCTCCTGATAGATTGAAACATCCAAACGGACGACGACGGCAACGCGGCAGCGGTGCCGTTTTCTCTTCACATCGAGTTCAGCGACGGGTTCCCGAGTACCAAACCGATCGAAGAGAATCCCAAGCAAGCCCCATTTGGGCTACGAGCACCCAACACCGCAGTCCGCCGCCCTCGTTGCGCGGCGGCGGCGAGTTTGTTCCCGCTTCGGCACTGTACCGAGTACGTGGGTAGAAAACACTAACGCCAACTCTTCGTCAGAACCTACGGGTCTGTGGAGTCTCGTCGCTTGCCATCCTCGAACTCGAAAATGTCCTTCACCGACCAATTTTTCCTGCGGAAAGCCACGCGGCTCGGGTTGCGCGGCCACGGCGGCGTCGAGCCCAACCCGATGGTCGGTTGCATCTTGGTCGCTCCGGACGGAAGCGTCATCGCCGAAGGACACCATCGGGGGATCGGTGGGGCGCACGCAGAGGCGGTCGCGCTCCGCGTCGCCGGTAGACGGTCAATCGGCGCGACCGCCTACGTCACCTTGGAGCCCTGCGCGCACCACGGCCGAACTCCACCCTGTGCCGACGCCTTGATACGAGCCGGAGTCGCCCGAGTCGTTTACGCCAGCAGCGATCCGAACCCCGTCGCGCAGGGAGGCGCTACCAAGCTCGCGGCCGCGGGCATCGCCGTCGAGCTCGTCTCGTGCCGCGAAGCCGACCTTCTCAACGAACCGTTCCTTCGCCGCTGCCGCACCGGGTTGCCGTGGGTGATGGCGAAGTGGGCCCAGACCATTGACGGAAAGATCGCCACCAGAACGGGCGACAGCCGGTGGATCTCTGGCGAGCGGAGTCGCCGCATGGTGCACCGTGAGCGTGGACGCGTTGACGCGATTCTGACGGGCTACGGCACGGCGAGAGCCGACGACCCGCAACTCACCGCCCGCGGCGTTCGGACGCGCCGAACTGCAACGCGCGTCGTTGTCGATCCAGAACTCGCGCTTCCCGCGTCGCTGCGCGTCTTCGATGCAGCGCTCGCACCGTCCATGGTTGCCACGTTGCCGCAGCACGCCGAAGCGGTGAGGGCCCGCGGACTGCGTCACGTGCCGCTGGGCCCGACCGGTCAGCTCCGGCCGCTGCTCGTCGCACTCGCGCGGGACGACGGCGTCGCGACGGTTCTCGTCGAAGCTGGTGGCGGACTCCTCGGGCAACTCCTCCGAGAGAACTTGATCGACGAGGCGTGGATCTTCGTCGCACCGTTGATCATGGGTGACGAAGACGCGCTCGACGCAGTGCGCGGCATGACCCCGCTAGCGATCGACGATGCATCGCAGTTCCGCACCATCTCGGTACGGCGTCGCGGCGCAGACACGCTCATCCAGTTGCGCCGCTAACACAACGCTAGTTGCCAATCGCTTCGCGCCATGCCTTCACTCGATCGACCATTTCCTTCGGTGGTCCCTTGGCGCTGCCGAGCGCGACGAGCGCGGCATCGAGTTCGGCGCGGCCCTCATCGGCGCGGCCGAGCTGAGCGAGCGACTGACCGTGAATGGCTCGCGCCCACGCAACGCGCCAATGACTCGCTCCCATCGTTTGGGCGGCGTCACCGATCAGCTCCCGCGCCACCGCCTCAGCCTCGTCGGATCGATTGACCAATAAGAGTGACCGCGCAAAGTTCGCGACGGTCTTCAGCGTGTCTTCGTGCCGCGGTCCGAGTATGCGCCGATGCCGTTCCGTGCAGTCTTCGAGCATCGCGACCGCCGTAGCGAACTGCTCCAGACTCAGAAGCTGCATCGCGAGATTCGCCTGCGTCGTCAAGGTCTCGGGGTGATCCGGCCCTTGCCGCGCGAGGCGAGTCTCGTAGGCGTCGCGTGTCAGCGCTTCCGCTTCGTCAAGCTTGCCCAGGGAACGCAGCAGCACCGCGAGATTGTTCTTAGTCGCAATTCCGCGTAGCGCACCAGCGCCGAAGCGCTCGGTCTCGATCGCCATCGCTTCCCGGTAGCAGGCCTCGGCGTCGGCCTTGCGCCCTTGAGCAACTCGGACCCGACCGAGCTGTCCCAGCGTCGCCGCGACACGCTCGTCGTCGCGCGGCTGACGCTCGCGCCGCGCTACCAAGATCTCCTCGAGAATCCTCGCGGCCTCGTCCGGCCGCTCAAGCCGATGCAGCGTGATTGCGTAGCCCCCAAGGATGACCTCGCGCTGGGATGGCCGCTCGAGGAGCACGCGATCGACGAGCGGTAGAAGTTCGATGTAGATCGCTTCCGACTCCTTCAGTCGGTTCTGTTTCTCAAGCACCATCGCGATTTTTCCGCGCGTCATCACACCATCGTGTGATTCACCGCCGTTCAACACAGTGATCAGTGCGAGCGCTTGCAGGAGGTGCCGCTCGGCGTCCGCGTACAGGCCGAGAGTGAAGAAGCCGCGACCTATCTCGAAATGCACTTGGGCCCGCACGTCATGTGCAGCCGCTAAGTCGGTGTCGACGCGCGACTCCCACATGCGAAGTTGATCGGCGACCGTGACATCGGCGCCGAGCGTTTGTGATCCCTCGACATCAAACATGGACGTCAGGAACGTTGTGAGGGTCTCAAGTTTTTCAAGTCGTCGCTCGGCATTGCCTTCAGCAACGCGAGCTCGGACCATGCCCACCGCTGCTGCGCTAGCGCCGACCAAGACCGCGAGCGTGGTGACGGTCGTGGCCACGACGCCAATGCGATGACGCCGGACAAAGAGGCGTGCGCGACGCGGCCATGACGGTGTCCGCGCCTCGATCGGACGATGCGCCAGAAAGTTGCGGAGATCGCGTGCGAATGCCTCCACTGAGACGTACCGATCATCCACGTCTTTCGCGAGTGCCTTCGCGACGACGGTCGCGAGATCTTCGGGCACGCCGACGAGCGCTGGCGGCGAGGTCTCGGTCACGATCCGGATCGCTTGCGCCAGCGGAACACCCGAGAGATCGAACGCGGGCTGCCCCGCGAGCAACTCGTAGAGCATGGCACCGAGTCCGTACACGTCAGCGCGCACGTCGACCTGCTCGAGGGGACCGCGACATTGCTCCGGGCTCATCGACGCAAGTGTTCCGAGAAACTGCCCGTCAAGCGTTGCCCGCGTCGCGCCGTCAGCGAGCAGCGCGACGCCGAAGTCAATGACTTTGACTCGGTCATCGGTACCGACGAGGACGTTGCCCGGCTTCAGATCGCGATGAATGACGCCTCGGCCGTGGGCGTGCGCCACTGCATCGCAGACGTCGAGCATCGCGGTCACCCGCGCGCCCACATCCAGTGAGGTCTCCGCGGCCCACCGCGCGATGTTGCGTGCGCCGTCGATCCACTCCATCGCGACGTACGGGACACGTTCACCATCGCAATCAAAGACGCCAGCGGAAACGACTTGGGCGACGTGCGGATGGTGAAGCCGACCGAGAGCTTCACCTTCGATCGCAAAGCGGCGCAGCGCAGCGTCTGATGCACGTCCTCCGCGGACAACCTTCAGCGCGACAATGCGCCGTGGCGACTGCTGCTCAGCGCGGTAGACGTCGCCCATGCCGCCCGCTGCGGCGTGCTCGAGCACCGTGAAATCGGCGATGGTGCGCCCATCAAAGCGGCGCGGCACTGCCGCAGTTGGTGTTGTCCAAGCAGGCGTCTCAAGAAAGCCACCCGCCGAGTCGAGCGCGTCGAGGAGCCGGTGTACTTCGTCACAGACGAGAGAGTCGCGCGAGGAACTCTCATCAACGAATGCCCGCCGGCGATCGGGAACTTCGTCGAGCGCGCGGGACAACAGTGCATGCGCTCGACGGGTAATCTCTGCGTCGTGGTTCAACATTCCCGTTGAGCACTCCAATCACAACCGGGCTTCAATCCGCCGACAATGCGCGATGCAGCCACGCCTTCGCGCAGGCCCATTCGCGGTCGGCAGTCCTGCGAGGAACGCCAACGAGCACCGCCGCTTCCTCCAACGAGAGGCCGCCGAAGAACCGCAACTCGACGATCGTCGCCTGCGTCTCACTGAGCGATCGAAGTCGCTCAAGCGCTTCATCCAGCGCGAGAACGTCGACCGCTGCGCCAGTATCCTTGGAAGTCGGGGCGTCAACCGCATCGATCGCGAGGGTCGGCGTAGCGCCACCCCGCTTCGTCGCGCGGTGTGCCCGAGCGTGATCAACCAAGATCCGTCGCATGGCCTGCGCCGCCGCTGCGACAAAATCGTCGCGGGTCATGCCCTCGCGTCCGGAGCGACCGGCGAGCCGACACCAGGCCTCATGAACCAGAGCGGTCGGTTGGAGCGTGTGATCGGGACGTTCGGATCGGAGATAGGCGCCAGCCAAGCGACGCAGCTCGTCGTAGCTTGCCGCGAGAAGGTCGTTTGATCGCCCTTCGTTCACATTCACGCACAGCATTGTCATGCGCGGACTCCGCGAACGCGAGCGCTAATCTCGCAGTCGGCAGCCAAAAGTCGCGCGGCATCACGTACTCAGGCGACGAACGAACTCTGGAAGCGTCGACCCGGCCGGGCCAATGATGGAGCGGTCGAAGCAATCCGAGATCTCTGTCGGGTTGAGGTTGAATTCGACAGTCTCCGCGTTGCAGCGGGCCTTCGCCTCACGCACGAAACCAGCGGCGGGCCAGACCGCACCTTGCGTGCCGATCGAGAGGAATAAGCCGCAGTCGCCGAGCCATTCGTCGATCGTTTCCGCGCCCAAAATCGCTTCACCGAACCACACGATGTGCGGGCGAAGGACACCTAGTTCGCCGGTCTCCGGATCAACCGAATTCTCGTCGCATGCCCCGGACCACGGCTGCACACCGCCGGTGCGGACATGACGGACCTTCCGCAGTTCCCCGTGCATGTGGAGCAACTCACCCGTGCTGCCGACGCCGAGTCCGGCGCGCTCGTGCAGGTCGTCCACGTTTTGCGTGATCACGCGTACCGGCGCGGACCACGCACGAGCAAGATCGACGAGCGCGCAGTGCGCCGCGTTCGGCACAAGTTTCGGGTCATCGAGCTTCATCCGACGCTCGGAGTAAAAACGGTGCACGAGCCCGGGGTTCCGACCGAATCCCTCGGGTGAGGCGACATCTTCAATGCGATGACCTTCCCAGAGTCCACCTGCGCCGCGAAATGTCGCAATGCCACTCTCGGCGCTGATGCCAGCGCCGGTGAGGATCACGATCGGACGAAGTTTCTCCACGTCGCCTCTCTTCTCACTTCTTCTCGCGCGGCGGCTGATGAATCGTCGTGACTCCGTTCACCTTGATCGCGTCTCCGTCGAGCACTTGTTCCGCGCCATCGGGCCAGCGGATGCGGACCTTTTCAACGCTCGTCGCTTTGCCGAGTCCAAACGTCAACGGCAATTCCGATTGGGAAAGGTAGCTGCGCGTGGGCATGACCTGCCTGCGCTGCGCCCAACCATCAGCGATCAGATCAACTTCGGCGCCGATAGCGTCAAGGTTTTTTGCAGCCCCGATGAGTTTGAGACGAGCCCAGTGATTGCCGTTCGCAACGTCGTTCCGGAGGACCATCGGCTGACTTTTCGGCTGCATGACGACGAGATCAAGATCACCGTCCTGATCCAGGTCGGCGAACGCGACGCCGCGCCCAACGATCGGCCGTGCAACATCGCCGACCTTCGCGCCCGGCAACTCGATGAATGCCGGACCTTCGGGGGCGATACCTACAACGTTCCGGAAAAGCTGCCCTGCCTGCTGGTATTTCTGACTGGGATAGACGCGATGGATCTCGTCTTCGAGATGGCCGTTGATCTGGAGGAAGTCTTCCCAGCCATCGAGATCGGCATCGAAGAACAAGGTGCCGAACGACAGCACTCGCCGGGTCGGTGGACCGATGCCCTCCGGGATCGCGTCGTCGGCGAAGCGCGTCGACTTGTCTTCGGCGACGTACAGCGAGCTCATCTCGTTCGCAAAGTTTCCGACAGCGACGGCGAGTCGGCCGTCACCACGGAACCACGAGGAGTCGACACCCATGGCACCGGTCGCGCCTCCATTGCGATCAAAGCCGAAGCCGCTCGTCGCGCCCATCTCTTCGAAGGTTCCGTCCTGCTTGTTGCGAAAGAAGAAGTTAGCAACTTTGTCATTGGCAACGAGGATGTCTGACCATCCGTCGCGATCCACATCGACAAAGTTCACAGCGAGCGCCTTGCCCATTGGCTCGCGCGTGGCTGGATTCCGAACAGCGATACCGGCAGTCGCCGTCACGTCCGTGAATTTCCCGTCGTCGTTGCGGTACAGCTTGGAGTCGGTGCCCGCGAATCCGTCGGGCGGGCCGTAGGCGCGACCGACTCCAGTGAGTTGATAGCCGACCTTTCGATCAATCTCCGGGCTCCACTCGACGTACCTGCAGACGAAGAGGTCGAGGTCACCGTCGCGGTCATAGTCGAAGAATCCGGCGCTCGTACCCCACGCGTCTTCCTGAGCGATGCCCGCTTCGGCGGTGACATCGCGGAAACGAATCGCTGGACTCTTCTCAGTTTCGTTGTGGAAAAGCCGGTCTTGTCCAACGCCAGTGAGGTATACGTCGGGCTTCCCGTCACCGTCGTAATCGCCAATCGCGACGCCCATGCCTTGCATGGGTACGTCGAGTCCGCTGCGATTGGTCACTTCCATAAAACCCCCTCGGTCAGCGCCGAGGAAGAGCTTCGACGTCGGCAAGTGCTTCGGCTGATCCGGCGTCCACGGCCAAGGCATGCCGTTGACGAGCAGGAGATCCTGCCGTCCATCGCCATCGAAGTCGCCAAACCCTGCGCCGCCGCCCATCGTCTCGGGCAACATCTTTTCGCCCCGCGCGCCGTTCTCGCGATCGAACAAGATACCTTCCTGTGGTCCGAAGTCGGCGAACGGAATGCTCACGATTGCTCCGTCGGGAGGCGGCCGCACCGCGCTTGGGCCGACTGGCGGCGCGGCGACAACGGCATCTTTTTTCGTCGGACGCGTGGACCACCACGCGGCCGCAATCACGACACCTACGACACCAAGGAAGCCGAGCGAGAAGAGAATCCCTCGGGCAACGCGACGATCAGCACGGCGGGCTTCGTCGGCGCTGACGTCGGTCTCGGGAATCAGCCTGTCGTCCTGCTGGCGTTTCGTCATAGAGGTGCCCGTCGAAGGCTCACCGCGCACACGCGGCGACTTCGGCGGACGATAGCGGCGACGGCGACGGCGTGTTCGCCGAAAGCCCGTACGCCCCCTGCCGATTCAGGTCGAAGAGAACGATCGCTTCAGCCGCCTTGTCGGCGGCGGGATATCGAGCCCGGGCCGCAGCCACGGCGCGATCGCGAGCGTTGTCGTCTGGCTTGTATCGGGCATGCAGTGTGAGATGCTCGGCGGCTCCCGCTTCGTCACCTAAGTCGAGCAACACCTGCGCGAGGAGATAGTGGGCCGTTGCGCTTTCGGCGTCCTCACGCAGCGACGCGCGAAGCTGCTCCTCCGCTTCACTCAGGAGCGCGACGCGCCGCTCCCGAGCTTCCTCCCCGCGCTCGAGCCGCGCCCGCTCCAAAAGCGTCTCGGCCAGTTCGTTGCGCACCCGATCATCGCGCGCGAAGTCAAAGCCACGTTCCCGCGCCAGCGGCCAGTCGCTCGCAATGACCTGGCGGAACAGACCGATCGCTTCGTCGAGATTCCCTTGCTGCTTCGCGACGATGCCTGAGAACCAAGCAACCGACCAAGGGTACGCCGGCGGGATGTGCGCGGCTGCCTCGCCGAGCGCTGTCACCGCTTCCTCAAGACGTCCCTCGCGCACGTACACGCGAGCTCGCCCGAGTGGACCTTCTGGGCGACCAAGTTGTTCAACCTCGCGAAACGCCGCTTCGGCTTGACGCAGTTCACCCTTGCCCGCGCCGCGATCGGCGGTGCGAATCAGTCCGATGCCATAGTCGTACCAGCGCTGCCACGGATCAATCGACGACTTCTCGTTGACGACCGCGCTGGCAGTTGCGCTCCCCGCAACCGGGAACACCACACTATCCGTCGCCAGCGTCAGAATCGGCAGGTCGTTGATGCGCTCAGGCCCAAAAACGTAGCGCATGTAGATCGTGTCGAACTTGCGGTAGCGCAACGCAACGTCGAAGGTGATCGGCCCCTTCGCATCGGGCGGCACCCGCAACACGTAGTGCGTGACGTCACCCGCGCCGGGCGGTATCTGGTTGTTGTAGAGCGGGACGAAGATGTCCTGCGGATTCCGTCGGTCAACGCGAAATCCGTTTCGGTCAAGCATGAAGATGTTCAGAAACTTCGACCAAGGATCGACGCCGTTTCCATCCTCTCTGCCACCGAGGCCACCGCTCTTGCCGATGATTCGACCGCCCTCGCGAGCGGTGACCTCAAGCCACACCTCATTGCTGTCGGCCGTGCCTTGGGTGAATTCGTGTCCCATCTTGAGCGTGCGCGTGACGACATCGATGAGATAACTCTTGCCCGGTTCCAGCGCTGGCACCTCGGGTCGCAGTGGCGCGTGCAATGCACCGTCGATCGCGGCGTCCTCGTGCAGCGCCACGATGTCGACCCGCATGACGCCCTTGTTAAACGCCTCGGCCGCGGCAAGTATCGCGTCCCGCTCGGGCAGGTTCAGCACCCAGGCAATTGCCGGATTCGCCGAGGGGAATTGATGGTTCTTGATCGTGAGCGCCGGCTCTTTCGTAGCGTCCCCCGCAATCGGTCGCATCTTCGCGCCGAAGTCATCGCTCGCGATCGCCTGCATGTGGCAGCCGTTGCAGTCGGTCTCCGACTTCGGTGGGTAATACCACGAAAGCGCTCCGATACCCGACACGCCCGAGAGCCGGAACGAGTCGTAGTGATTCTGCCCGCGCAGCCACTTGTAGTCGTTCACCTCTATCGGAAGGTGAACCTTGTGACAGGTCGAACAGAACTCGTCGCTGCGATGCACCTCGGGCTTGAGATAGGTCTGTTTGTGGAAGCCCGGTTTCGCCTTGATGAGCTGGCGATTCACCCACTGGAGAATTGGTGACTCGCTAAAGGTGAACGGATACTGGGGGCTTTCTTCGATCGTGTAGTCGGCGTTGCCGCGGGTTCCGTTCACATGCGTGATGCTGTGACAGACAGTGCAGCTAATGCTCGCCGCGCCGAGCGGATCGCGGGCAACGTCGTAGTCGGGGTCGTCCCACTTTGGTAAATCGAACGAACCGGAGAAGAACGGCACCGGATCGTGACATCCCGCGCAGAAGCGGGCGTCGGTGACGTTGCCGTCCCTCTCGTGTCCGACGCGGCGCGTCTCGCGCACGCTGAAGGTGTAAAACGGATTGTTGAAAGAGCTGAACGCGTGCACGGAGTGCGACCAACTTTTGTGGGTATCAGCGTGACACTCAAGGCAGTACTGATTCATCATCAGCGACCGCTCTGGAATGAAGTTGCCCGTCGCCGTCCGAGCAAGCGAGGGACGAAAGTACTCTTCTCCCGACTTCGGTCCGGGCTGATTCGCATCGCGCGGATCAAGCGAATGCAGGAACACCATCCCGAATGCGAAGAGCGTCGCGATAGCACCCCACGTGACACCAACCTTCCAGCGAATGCGGCGCCCAGCGAGGCGATGCAGAACGAACAGCCAAATCGCCGCAATCGGCGTGATGATGTGCGTCCAGTACGCGATGTCGAGACGCAGCGGATCCTTCATGCCGATAGTCAGGCCACCCACTTCGACGCGCGTGAGCAAGAATCCTGTCACCAGCACCACAATCGCTACGACGAAGAGCGTCCAGCCGACGCGCTTTGCCCAGACGTTCGGTCGGTTGTGAGCATTCTTCGCATGTAGCAGTCCGAAGACGATCACCGGCGCCGTGAACGCGACACCGAGCGCGAGATGCGCCATGAACATCCACAGATAGAAGTAGTTCTCGAGTCGCACGCCACTGCGCCAGCCAGCGAACGTGACCGCTCCGAGATACACGCTGTTCACAACCAGAAGTGCGAACAGCGCGAACACAACCATCAAAACGATCTTGAGTCGGGGACCGACGACGGCAACAAACTTCGCGCGCGGAACAGACGACATATTGGCAGTTTATAGGCCGTCAATAGCCGTCACGCCAGCGAGTCTGAAAACGGCGATGCAATTCCTCGCGCTGCGGATTCGCGCTCTCGCCGCGCCGCGGAAGCGGTCCGAGGGTCTCGCCAGCGCCGGTGAAGAGGTCCATGTCCTTGCACCAGCCGTCGAGTTCAAGGACGTAGCGCCGCGACCAGCCCTTTGGTGGCTGTGAGGCGGGAGCCGCGAAGCGCAGTCGCACCTCTTCCCCAGGTCCGATCACCGCAACCGCGTCATCGACCGCGCCGACTAACTCTTCGCACGGTCCAAACGCCGTGTAGAAGCCGGGCTGGTGCCGCGTCGCCCAGAACGGCAGGCGAGTTGCGTAGTCGTACAAAGGCCGTTTCTGCGGCTGCGGAACGCGCTGCTGGAACCCCGACGCTTCTGCACTCGCCATCAGGAGTGGAAGGGCGTGGCGCACCAGTTCGTGGCAGGGCTCGGTCCACGCCACTTCGAAGGCGTCCCAATACACCTCCTGATTCGTCGACAGCCGGAGCGCGGTCGTTCCCGGCGGCAAGCGATCGAGTGGCAAACTCATCTCGCGCGGCATGCCCGCGGGATAGCCCCACGATGCGAGCACCTTGACCCAAACGCCGTCTGTGCCGCGAGCCCAGAGGTCCGGGGCATCGAACGTCACCCCGGCTTGCCACGCTGCAAAGTTCGTCTGGCAGTACGGATACTCAATCCAACCATGCGCGATGAGTACGGGTGCGCCAGCCAGTTCGTCGAGCGCGGCATCGAATTCAAGTGTGACGGACTGCGGCAAACGCAGGAGTCCGACGAAGCGCGGGTCCACCTCGCCGACGTCCGCCGCGACGCCGTCAACGCTCGCGATCGCTGGCAACACGTTGGCGCCGCTCACGTCGGTCGCGCGGGCGGGCGCGATCGACCGACGAAACGCACGTACCTCGCCGGTTGGCTGCGGATCTGCCAGTCCCATGCGCTCATCGATCGTGAGCGACCAGCCGGGGGGAACGTCGTAGGCAACGAGGCGCGCCGCGTCGAGATAAAGCGCTTCTTCCATGGGCTCGGTAAGTCGCAGTTCGATCGCCCCGTCGCGCGGTGCCGGCGTGATCGATGCAGGAAGCAGCACGCGTTCCCACGGCCGCGGCGGCGCGTACTCCGGCGCCAAGCGACCGTCGGTCCCTTGCTTCACCCCAACCAGATAGCCGAGTCCGCCCACGCCGAGGCAATCAGTCACGAATCGGAACTCCGCACCGTCCCACACAAAGATCACGGGACACGACGAAATCTGCCGCTGTGTCTCGACGATCGCCTGGACACGGTCTCCGGCGACGGCAAGCTCGGTTTGGAGCACCCCATCCGACCATTCGATCGATACGAAGTCGGCGCTCTTGCTGTCCCCCAGTCCGATCGCGATGGGCTGAAGCGACTGACCCGGACCGCTTGTCGCGCGAAACGTGTCGATGAAAGACCACGTCTCGCCGCGTCGGACCTCTAACATCGCACCAATGCCGCTCGCGTTCGAGCGCATCGCTTGGCTCGGGTCGGTGAGACCGCTGAGCGAAAGCGTGAGAAACTGCCCGCGGGTTGCGGTTGGACCGAGTATCGCGAGCCCCTCGTCGCTGAGGACAACCAATGCTGGACCGCGCACTCCGCGCACGATCGGCGTCCACGCCCGCATGCTGGTGCCGACCGGCGGATTTGGCGTTTCGTCGACAAGGTCACGACGCAGCGAGCGGGCCACAAAGCTCTTCGCATTGCGCGCGACCATGCGCGGTTCGCCGCTTCCGTCGACGTCAAGCACTGCGAGTCCGCCGCCCGCAGCCGACAACATGATGCCGGTGGCGATCGGCGCGTCGGCCGTCCAATCTGAATCGCCCTTTGAACGATGCCAGCGGTACGCCTGTCCGTCCTCGGCCACCGTGACAACATCGACCGCGCCGTCGGCGTCGGCGTCCGTCGCAACCGCAGCGTCGATGGACGCAGCGCTCAACGCCGAAGGCTTCTCGGCACGGTAGCGCCACAGCCGATCGTTCAATAACATCTCATGGGGTGGCGCGTCGCGCACCAAGAAGATGTCAGCGTCGCGATCGCGATCGAAATCGGCGATGACGACGCGCCGCGCCGGTCGTCCGTCACCGATCGCACCGGACTCCTTGCCAATCGCGCGAAACGTGCCATCGAGGTTGTTCGAGAGCAGCTCACAAGGACCGTTCGCGTTCACGAGAAAGAGATCGAGGTCGCCGTCGTGATCGAGATCGACTATGGCGCCGTCGACGGTGTCTGTATCACCACCACCAGTCTTGCTCGATGAGGTGATGTCACTCCATCCGCTCTTCTCATTTCGCCAGAGTTGATTCGGTCCGGCGCGGCAGAGGTAACAGTCGGTGCGGCCGTCGTTGTCCACGTCGCCCCAGAGCGCGCAGTGCACGTTCTTCACGAGCGCCAACGGGTGTTGCGCGTCGAGACGGAAGTGATTCAGTTGTTGAGGCACCGCGAGCAGCACCGCGTTTGATCCGTCCGCGAGTGCCTTCGTGATGAAGAGATCCAGTTCGCCGTCTCCATCAATGTCGGCGACCGTCATGTTCGGTGGAGCACCGTCAGCGCGCCAGCGCACGTCTCCCTCGATGATCACCGCTTCGGCTTCAAAAAACGGTGGATTGGGAGTCGCGGCTGGCGCCGAGGGGGACGACGACGCAAGTCGTACTTCCGCCTTCTTCCCCATGCGCGTGTACTTGAATTCAGCGAGGCGCCCGCGCGGGTTGCCGTCGAGGGCGAGGTATGACTTGAGCGCGTCGGCAGCCTCCGCTTCGCGGCCGAGCCGCGCCAGCACCCGCTGTGCGCCGAGATGCGGCGAGCGCAGGTACGAATCGATCTCGGCAGCGCGCCGGTACGCGGGAAGCGCATCATCGAACCGCCCCGCATATTCAAGACACTGCGCCACGTAGTACGCGGCGTACGGATCAGTCGGGTCGCTGCCCGCCACAAACTTGAAGTGCGGAAGCGCCTGCTCTGGATTGCCGAGGAAGAGTTCAACAATTCCTGCGGCGTACTGAGCCCGGACGTCATCCGGCTTCGACGCAATCAACGGTTCGAGTAGCGTTCGCGCACGTTCTTGCGCGCCGTCGCTTGACTGGTTCAGGATCGAGATAGCGAGTGCGAGTTTCGCTTCACGGTCATCGGGATACTTCGCCGCGAGCTCGGTAAAAACCTTCTCGGCTTGTTCGAACTCGAAGGTACCCAAAAGACCTGCGCCGCGGTTGAACAGTGCGATTCGGGCGGAGTCAGTCGACACACGTGGCGAGACGACACGCGGCGGCGCTGGCGGAGCGCGCTTGTCGCAGGCGGCGACAGCGAACGACAAGACGAGCAGCACGGCGACGAGAAGTGCACCCCCTCCACCACTCACTCCGCGAGCGGTCCCCCTCCCCCGAGCAAGGCTCGGGAGAGGATGCAACGCATTTCTCTTCACGCGCATCGCGGGCCAAGGGACGGCTGCTCGTTGATCATCTTTCATCCAAACGCTCCTTCGCACTCGCGATGCGTTGGCGAATCGACTCGATGGAAATTTCGCCCCGCGCTGGCTGGAGCATTGACTTCGCGAGATAGGGAAACATCTCGCTCCGCAGATGCCCCCGCATGTCGTGACCAACGCGCCGCGCCCGCTCTGCTCGTAACGCAGCGAGATCGATCGGTGCAACGACGACTTTCTCGCCGGGTCCCGCGTCGGCCTGCGCTAACACACGACCGTCGTAGTCGACCACCATACTGCCACCCGGCCACGAGAATGGTGGGTAGCCCTCAAGCGTCGCGCCTTGATTGCTCGCGACGACGAACATCGTGTTCTCGACCGCGCGGGCTCGATTGAAGAGCGTCCACCAATCCATGGGCGGCGTCGCGCCCCAAGGGTCCATGTACGCCGACACCCGAATCGCAACTTCGCAGCCGTTGAACGCGATCTGTCGAATCGCTTCGGGGAAGAGCCAGTCGTAACAGATGGCAACACCAAGTTTGCCGATCTCGGTATCGGTGACGGGAAACGGATCTTCGCCGAGTTCCGGCGCGTCGTGCGGACTCGCGTGCACTTCCCAGGGAATCCACGGATTCACCTTGCGGTACAGCGACAACACGCCGCTGGGGCCAATCAACGCGGTGGTGTTGAAGAGTCGGCCAGGTGCCTTCCGGTTGCGCTCGATGAAGGTGCCCGTCTGAATCCAAATGCCGTGCTTCGCGCAGAGCTTGGCATAACGGTCGGTGTGTTCGTTAGGGAGCTCAATCGCGAGATGGCGATCTAACTCCTCGACGGTGAGATAGGTCGGCGCAGCGTGCGCGAACTCGGGGAACGCGAATAGGCGGACGTCGAAAAACGGCTCGTATCCAGCGAGCGTCTGTTCGACCATCGCGATCATGCGCGTCACACGCTCGTGGATCTCATCGCGCGTGCGCGGACAGGCGAAAGAGGTCTGGCACGTAGCCGCGTAGTAGCGGTCAGGCATTGCCGCATGCTACGCCATCAGCTTGCTGCGACCGCGTGCCGATCAGACTTGCGCTTCGTCGATCCACGCTTGCTGAATCGCCTCAAGAATTCGCTCGTTGCACGGATGCCCGACTTCTTCGACAAAGTCGGGAAGAGCGACAACCAGCATCCGCAGCTTCGGAAAGGGAATCGACAGCGGATTCAGCTCTCCATGACGCTCGGCGAGTTCCTCACCGATTCGTGCGACGTCAAGCCAGTGAAAGGGGTCGGCCATGAGGTGAACTCTACAGCGACCATGCTGCAAAGGCACCGCCTGCAACCGCGAAACCCAGCGCCGCGACGAACGAGCCAAACCGCAACCGCGCGAACACAGCGACACGCGCCACCCGCGCACAGCGAGTGTGCGGCCGAACGCCCGCTACGGAGCGCTATGACCAGCTCCGCTACGGAGCGCCCAAAACCGCGCCGTCCGCGCAGAGCGAGTGTGCGGCCGAACGGCCGCTACGGAGCGCAAAAACTAATGCGGGATCTCTTTCACAGCGTTCCGATTCCATGCTGGCACTCGCACGACAATCGGTCCGCCGCGCTCAGCGAGATTCTTGATCTCGCACTGACACGAGAGTCTCGAGTTCCGCTGGAGTGCAGGCGCCTCCTCCACGCGGTCCTCTTCAGCCTCCGTCGACTCAGTGACCTGACCCATGCCTTGTTCGACGTACACGTGGCATGTCGAGCACGCGCAGACGCCCCCGCACGCGTGTTCGATATTGATTCCGTTGTCGATCGCCACTTCGAGCAGCGATTCGTGTTCGCCGCCCATGACCTTCCATTCCTTCTGCGTCGTGCCAGTGAGCCCCTCGGGCTCCTCCAGCAAGAAGGTGATTGGAACGATGGGAGGACCGTGGTGATGATCGTCGGAGCGCTTGAGATGCATAGCAGAGGTACCCGGCGTGAAGGGACGATCATACGCGGACCCACACGCAGCGTCAGCGCGAGCGCGATACGGGTTCTCGTACACTGGGTCGATGCGGGTGCTTTCCGTCCTTGTGTTGCTCATTTGTTGTACGACGCAGGTGCGGGCGGACGCCGCGCGCGAACCCTTCGATTTCACCTGTCCCGGGTATCAGAAGTCCGCGTTCGTCCTCCGCGCTCCGAGCGTACCGCCCCGCTACGAAGTCACTCGGAATGATGGCACGTCTGAGTCGCTTTTGGGCGACGAGTTGGCGGAGCGCCTCGTTCGCGGCACGACGCCGACGAGCGAGTTGGGGTGGTTGCCGAAGTTCTTCAACGCGCGCACGGCACCCGAACTCGCTTGGATTATTTTTGGCCTCTTCGGCTCAGTTGTCTTCATGAGTCGAATGGTGATCCAGTGGATCGTGAGTGAGAAGCGTCGGCAATCGGTTGTGCCGCCGATATTCTGGTGGCTCAGCCTCGTCGGATCCGTGATGCTGCTGATCTACTTCGTGTGGCGCTTTGACATCGTTGGAATCCTCGGTCAAGGCCTGCCGCTTGTCATCTACGTTCGCAATCTCATGCTTATTTATGGTGCGAAGCGGTCGAATCCATTGATCGTACAGACATGATCTCAGCAAGCCCGACATTGCAGCCAATCGATGTGCTTGGCGTCACCGTCACGGAGTTCTTGCCGCTGGCGTTGATGCACGGCGCGAAGCGGCCGCGAGCACTCGCGTGCTATCGCGCCGCGTTCCGTGAAGGAAAGGCGCTTGAGCCGTGGGTCTCGATTCGGCGACATAGCTTGGTTCGGCGCGAGACCGAAGGCGACACGATCAAATTCTGTCAGCGCCACGCCGACGGGCTTGAAACCGAGTCGGTGCTCATTCCCATGGTCGGGCGCGGACGCGATCGCGCGACGGAAATGACGCACACACTCTGCGTCTCGAGCCAAGTCGGATGCGCCATGGGCTGCCGGTTTTGCGAGACGGCTCAGATGGGGCTCATGAAGCAGCTCGACGCTGCGGATATTGTCGCGCAGTGGTTCGCAGCCACGCACGAGATCGGCACGCGTCCGAAGAACCTCGTCTTCATGGGCATGGGCGAGCCGATGGACAATCTCGACGCGGTGCTTCAATCGCTGCGTGTGCTGTGCGAGCGCGACGGCGGCGCTATGGCCGCGTCGAACATTTCTGTCTCGACGGTCGGCCGCGTGGACGGCATGCGGCGATACGGCGACTTCGTGCGGCAGACCGGCTTTCATCGGGCAAATCTTGCGGTTTCGCTCAACGCGCCGAACGACGAGATTCGGGCGTCGATCATGCCAATCAACCGGAAGCACCCGATGGCGGAGCTTCGCAATGCGATGGTCGAGTTCCCCCTCCGCCCCCGCGCCGCCATCTGCGTGGAGTACGTACTCATTCCCGGAGTGAACGACGCGCTCGAGCACTGCGATGAGCTGTGCGCATACCTCAAGGGCATTCGCTGTGCCCTCAACGTAATTCCGTACAACCCGCGCCGCGATTCACCGTGGCGGGCCCCGACAGAAGACGAAGTCACCCGCTTCGTTGATCGCGCGATCGAGCATGGCCAGTTCGTGCGCCGGCGGCAGACGAAGGGTCGTAGTGTCATGGGCGCGTGCGGACAGCTCGGCAATCCGCAGATCAGGCGCCGAAGGTTCGTTGATATCAACATTGACGGGGAGTCAACCGAGGCGTGACCACCCGACCCCCCCGCTCATCTCGGCTGCGGTATCGCACCTACTTGGCGAAGCGGCGCGACACACCGCTCGCCGAACGGCGCGACGGCAAATCGGTGAAGCGCCAACGATCCGCGTGGGCCTTGTTCGTCGCGTTCCTGGACCTGTTGCGCGAACACCGCGGGTCGATGACGATCGCGCTCGCGACGCTCACCGTCAGCACAATTCTCTCGCTCGCTCCACCTGCGGCCACGAAGATCGCCATCGATTACGTCTTCGTCGCGGCGCCGCTACCGCCGCGGCTCGCGAGTCTCTTTCCGGCGGCATGGGATGTCGCGGGGGACCGTCGGCTGCTACTCGCAATCGTCGTGGTCGCTGTCGTCCTGATCTCCTTAATGCGAGCGACGCTCTCGCTGTTCGGGCGCTGGCAAGCGACGCGCACGACGAAGCGATTACAAACTGACGTTAGACGGCGCGTGTTCGCCCACGCAGTGCACCTACCGCTGTATCGCGTCCACGAGCTTCGATCGGGAGGCGTCGCAAGCATCTTGCGTGAAGATGCTGGCGGCATCGGCGAACTTGTCTTCAGTCTGATCTATAACCCGTGGCGCGCGGCCATTCAGCTCGTCGGCAGCCTCGCCATTCTCGCGTGGACCGACTGGCGCCTTCTCGTCGGCGCGCTCACGCTGCTTCCGATGGTGTGGTTCAGCCATCGCACGTGGATCGGACGCATCCGACCACTCTTTCGCGATCAGCGGGTCACGCGTACGGACATCGATTCGCATGCGACTGAGAGCTTTGGCGGCATGCGCGTCGTCCGCGGATTCGCCCGCGAACCGACGGAGACTGGCCGATTCACGCGCGGCAATCACTTGTTAGTACGCCAAGAAGTTCTGACATGGTGGTGGAGTCGCGGCGTCGAACTTGCGTGGGAGTTGTTTGTCCCCGTCGCCAGTGCGGCGCTTTTGTGGTACGGCGGCACCCAGGTCATGAAGGGAACCATGACTGCGGGCGACCTCGTGATGTTCCTGTCGTACTTGCTGCTGCTGCTCGGCCCGCTCGAAGTACTCGCGAACAGTGCGACGCAGTTTCAGACGAACCTTGCCGCGTTTGATCGCGTGCTGGATTTACTCGCCGAGCCTACAGAATTGCCTCCGCGACCCGGCGCCATCACGCTCGACCCCAGCGCGGTTCGCGGTCGGATTGCGTTCGAGCATGTTGGCTATCACTACCCCAAGTCTGATCGTGCGGTGCTCGTCGATGTGACTTTCGTCGCTGAGCCAGGAACGGTTGTCGCACTCGTTGGCCGGAGCGGTGCTGGCAAGACGACGCTCTGTAATCTCGTCGCACGGTTCGACGATCCGGCGTCGGGTCGGATTACGCTCGACGGCCGCGACCTGCGCGACATTGATCTCGCGAGCTATCGACGCCTCTTTGGCATCGTCGAGCAAGACGTCTTCCTGTTCGATGGGTCGATCGCCGAAAACATCGCGTACGCCCGGCGGGATGCAACGGCTGACGACGTCAAGGCCGCTGCGCGAATCGCGAATGCGGATGGATTCATCGAGGAACTCGAGAAGGGTTACGCGACGATGATCGGCGAGCGCGGCGTCAAGCTGTCCGGCGGCCAGCGGCAACGACTGGCGATCGCGCGCGCCGTGTTAGCGGATCCGCGCATTCTGGTCCTCGACGAAGCGACCAGCAATCTGGATACCGAAAGCGAGCGCGCAATCCAAGTGGCCATGGGTGACCTCATGCGCGGACGGACAAGTTTTGTGATCGCGCACCGACTGAGCACGATCGCACACGCATCCCTTATCCTCGTCTTCGAGCAGGGCCGCGTGGTTGAAAGCGGATCGCACGCCGAACTGATGGAAGCGAGCGGGCGCTATCGCGACATGGTGGTGCTGCAAACCGCAGCACCGGCGGAGTCGGCTGTGCGAGGAAGTTAGCCATTCACGCGGAAACGATCCCGAGCACGAACTGGTCCCATGCCGGCCAAGGAAAAGCCCAAACCGACCGACGGTCCTCTGACCGGTGCAGCACTCGTCAAAGAGGTCTGCCGTCGCATCCGCCTCGCCCGGTCGTACTGGGACGCGCACAACAACGCCGCCTGCAGAGGCGAACGGTCGAAAGCAATCGAACTCTACGAAACGCTTTCGCCCGCCGAACGCGAGAAAGTGCCGCAGCAGCTCCGCGTCTGGCTCCGCTATCGAAGCGAGAAGTACTTTGGCGATCAGCGCGGTCCGCCGGGTGCTCGCGGATAGCGAATGCTGCGAGAGCGAGCGCTACGCGTTGCCGAAGTGCTGGAAAAACGCGAGTAGCACTCCCGTCTCAAGGAAGGGCTCGCCTCGGGCCGTGCATCACGTTCGCGGTGGGTTGCGAACTCCGGCATCGCGAAGGCGCTCAGCGTCCGCCGACGAGTTGCGTACGCACGAGCCGACGGTATACGTCGCAACGATCGGCGAGCGCGTCATGCCTGCCAACGTCGACGATACGGCCGCCATCCATCACCACGATTCGATCAGCGCCGATGACGCTCGAGAGTCGGTGCGCCACGATGAGCACGGTGCGCCCCACCGCAAATTCCTTGACCGCGCGATTGATCTCGTCTTCGCTCTCGGCGTCGATCTGGCTAGTCGCCTCATCCATGATGAGCAGCGCTGGCTCGCGCAATATCGCCCGTGCGATCGCGATGCGCTGGCGCTGACCGCCCGAAAGCGACGCTCCCTGCTCTGACACTTTCGTCGCGTAGCCGTCGGGCAACTTCATGATGAAATCGTGAGCCCGCGCGCGCCGCGCCGCGCGTTCAATCGCATCGAACGAAACGCCGGTGAGACCGAACCGGATATTCGCTGCGACGGTGTCCGCGATCAGCACTGCTTCTTGCGTCACGACCCCGATTTGCTCGCGCAACGAACGCAAGTTGCCAGCGAGGAGGTCTACACCATCGAGCAGCACACGTCCTTCGCTCGGATCCATCAATCGAGGAAGGAGCGACACCAGCGTTGTCTTGCCGCAGCCATTCGGACCGACAAACGCCACAATTTCGCCGTGATGAATCTCAAGCGACACTTCGCGCAGCGTCCACGGCGACTCGTCGCCGTAGCGGAACGAGACGTCGTCGAAGCGCAGCGACGAGCCATGGCGCGGGAACGCGGGGAGCGACCGCTCTCGTTTTCCTTCCGTTGGAAGGACGAGTAATTCTTGTAGCCGCTGCGCCGGCGCTTCCGATGCCTGGATGTCGTTCAACAGCGCGGTCACCGGTTTGAACGAACCGCCAGCGACGGCGAGACCAGCGAGGGCAAGAATGAAACGATCAAGCGGCATCGTGCCCGCGAGGATCTGCTTCGCCGCGATCAGCGCCAAGCCAATCACGACGAATACGGCGATCGATTCCACGATCGGACCGGACGCTGCCCGCGCGGTGCGGACAACAAGTTCTTCTCGCACCGTCACCCGATTCGCCCGACCGAAGCGTGAGAGCGCCTCGCGCTCTGCGGTCGCAGTTTTCACCGCGCGCAGGCCCTGCATTGACTCATTGCTCGTCCGCAGCAGATCTTCTTGCGCCCGCAGCGCCCCGCGCGTGCCGCGGCGAATGCGCTTGCCGAATTTCCGCAGGACGACGGCGACGACGGGCGCGACGACGACTGCAACAAGCGTGAGTCGCCAATCGAACCAGACCGCGGCGGCAAATCCCGCCAAACCTTTGGTGACTTGCGCTAACGCCTTGCTGGTGAGCGCGAGAAAGCCGCGCTGGAGTTCGACGGAGTCTTTGTTCACACGCGAAACGAGTTCCGCTGGTCCGCGGCGCACGACGGTGCTCAACGGCAGATGGAGGACGTGCCGAAAGCACTCGAGTCGAATCGCTGCGGTGACGCGCGTCACGAGTGTGAGCGAACACCACTGGTGCATGAAGTTCGCCGCCGCACCGACGATCGTCAGCGCCGCGATACCCGCCATGATGAGTGCTACTCCGTCAAACGCTTTCGTCGGCAAGTAAGCAACGAGTGATGCCGCAGCGTCGTGGAGGAACCCGAGTGAAGCGCCGTGTCGTTCAACCCACTCAGCAGCGAGCGATTGCGGGTTCGCGCTCCCGTCGCGGCCATGCTCAAGTACCAGCTTCAGGATCGGTCCCAAACTCACGAGCCCCGCGGCCAAGCCACCCGCGGAAATCACGGAGAAAAACAGCGTTCCCGCCACGAGTCGTCGATGCCGCAGCATGCGCCGCGCGAACGCCCAGAATGCGGAGAGTCGCATCGCCATCAGCTGGTGTTCTCCAAGGTCGCTGTTGCCTGCCGAAGCCGCGCGAAGTCGGACCAAAATCCGGGATAGCTTTTCGCCACGCAACCTGGATCAACGATCTCGATCCCTGGGCGCACCAGGCCGAGCACTGCGAAACTCATCGCCATGCGATGGTCGCCGTAGGTCTCGATCGTGACGCGATCGGTGCGCGGTGCAGGCGGCGTGATACGGAGCGAATCATCGGTCGCGACTACCTCGCAACCAACTTTTGTTAGTTCAGCGGCCAAGGCTGCAACGCGATCGGTTTCCTTCACTCGCAACGTCTTCAGTCCGGTGATGACGCTGGTTCCTGCGGCGCAGGCGCAGGCGATCGCCAGCGCCATCGATGCGTCCGGAAAGAGCGTCGCGTTCACCTTCATCGCCCGAAGGCGCTCCGGGCCACGAACGACGACGCTGGTAGTCGCTCCGTCGCCACGCGATTCCACAGTCGCTCCCATCGCTGCGAGGACGTCGAGCAGGCGCCAGTCAGGCTGTCGACTCGCTGGTACCTTTCCAAGGAGTTCCACGCGGGCACCGGGCACAATCGCAGCCGCGACGGCAAAGTACACGGCGCTCGACGCATCTACCTCGACGCTCACGTCACGCGCGCTGATCACCTGCGGCGTAACCTCGTGCCCACTGAGTCCGCCCCGCGCATCGCGTTCTCCGCCAACGGTGATCCCGAACATCTGCATCGCCTCAACCGTGAGATCGAGGTACGAAGAACTCGTCGGTGGCTCGCGGTAACGAAGCATGAGCGCAGTGCCGAGACACGGCGCGATAAGCAGGAGCGCAGAGATGAATTGGCTCGACGCAGTCTGCCCAACGACAAGTGTGCGGCCACGCATCGCGGAAAGACGGACCGTGACCGGCAGTCGTTCGATGCCGTCGATGATGGTCGCCTCGATTGTGGCGCCGAGCCGACGAAGGAGTGCGACGCCTTCGTCGACCGGACGCTGACGCATGCGCTCGCTGCCATCGATGACCACGGATCCGCGGGCGAGGGTCGCAAGTGCGAGCATGAAACGGGTGGGAGTTCCGCCGTCTCCCAGGTTGACGCTGCCACCACGGGGCAGTCGTCCGGCACCACCGGTGATCAGTACGTCGTCGCCCTCACGTGACACGCCTACACCGAGCGTCTCAAGAGCGGTGAGGAGTCGATCGGTGTCGTCAGAGGCGAGCGCACCGCGGATCCGGCTCGTGCCCGAGGCGAGTGCGGCGAGGACGTACAGCCGGTTCGTGAGGCTCTTCGATCCGGGAACGCGGAGTGCGACGTCGAAGGGGCTGGACCGCTGCTCGAGAAGAGCCAGCGGCTCGATGGGAAGAGAATCACGCATGGTCACGTCGTCGTCACGCCTTCCTCAAGACCGCGACAATGTCTTCGATGGGGACCACGAAGAGACGATTGTCGCCTTCGAAATCGACTGGGATCGCGTGCTTCGGATTGAAGAGCACGCGGTCGTACTGCGCAATCGGGTAATCGACGTTGCGCGCGACCTCCGCGCTCACCGTCACAACTCTGCCCGTCAGAGTCGGAATTTCAATCTTGTCAGGAAGGTGCACGCCACCCTTCGTGATCTTCTTATCTTCGTCCTTCCGTATCAGGACGCGCTTGCCGACAGGCTCGACTGTCTCAAGCGCGGCGGCCTTGGGGTCGCGGTGTGGTTCCCGCTGGGAATCCCGTTGTGCATCGTTGGAAGGCGACGGCATGCACATCAGGATACGTTGACGCCCAGCAATCGGTACTCGCCTTGCAGGACGGACTGCTCGATCGCAATTGGGCGGGACCGAATCGCAACGCGATTTCCGCGAGTCCCTATCCTGCCTGCATCATGCCGTCCACCGTTCCCGGCCTGCTCGACCAACTCCAGGCGCTGATTCGCGATGTCGCCGATTTTCCCAAGCCCGGCGTTGTCTTCAAGGACATCACGCCTTTGTTGGCCGATCCGGCGGGACTTTGCCTCGCAGTCGAGTTGATGGCGAATCCGTTTCGCAAGTCAAAAGTTGACATCGTCTGCGGGGCCGAAAGCCGCGGCTTCATCTTCGGGACCGCGATCGCGCAGACGCTCGGTGCTGGATTTGTGCCTATTCGGAAGCCCGGCAAGCTGCCCTCAGCGAAGATCCGCGAGGAGTACGCCCTCGAATACGGCACCGACACGCTGGAGATCCACGCCGACGCCGTGCGTCCGGGCCAGCGCGTGCTCCTCGTCGACGACCTGCTCGCGACCGGCGGCACGATGCGGGCGAGTTGCGATCTCATCACCCGGCTCAACGCCGAGATCGTCGGCGTCGCGGTGCTCATTGAACTTTGCACTCTCAGCGGGCGCTCGCGATTGCGACCGCATCGCGTGCATTCGGTTCTGACGTACTAACTGGATACGATGTCGAGGGCCTTCTGGCAGCTCTCGAACCCCCAGTATTTCCTATGACCACGACTACTCCATCGACCGCCTCACGCGGTGCCGTCGCAACTGATCCGCTCGCACTGATCGACGTCGATCACATTCGTTTCTACGTCGGCAACGCGAAGCAGTCAGCGTTTTTCTACGCGTCTGCGTTCGGCTTCCAAGTCGAACAGATCAACGACCTGACGACGGGTAGTCGGCAGAGCGCGCAGTATCTCTTGACGCAAGGCAATATTCGCTTGATTCTTGAAACGCCGCTCGTCAAGGATCATCCCGCAGCTGAAGAGATCAAGCGCTACGGCGACGGCATCAAGGACATCGCGCTGACGGTGTTCGACGCTGAGAAGACGTACTTGGCCGCAGTGAAGAACGGCGGCGAGAGCGCCCACGAGCCGCGCACTGTGAAGGACGAGCGCGGCTCCGTGACCATCGCGGCCGTCAAGACGTACGGTCGCGTGCAACATACGTTCGTGAGCCGCACCGGCGAATACGGGCTACCGCAGATTAAGGCTGGCGGTGCGCTCATGCCCGGATTCCGTAAGTTTGAGGACTTCGCGATGAATGATTTCAACCGCAAGAACCCCTGCGGATTGAAGTTTTTCGATCACTGCGTCGGTAACGTTGAACTCGGCAAGATGAATCACTGGGTCGCTTGGTACGAGAACGTTCTCGGTTTCAAGATGTTCAAGCACTTCGATGAGAAGGACATCTCAACGGAGTACTCGGCGCTCATGTCGAAGGTCATGGCGTCTGGCAACCACTTGATCAAGATGCCAATCAACGAGCCGGCACCAGGCAAGAAGAAGAGCCAAGTACAGGAGTACCTAGACTGGCACGACAACACGCCGGGTGTTCAACACCTTGCGTTCCGCACCGACGACGAACTGCATTCGGTCGCCGAACTGCGCCGCCGCGGCGTCGACTTCCTCATGATTCCTGAGACGTACTACAGCAGCGTTTGGGAACGCGTTGAGACGATGCTCAAGCAGCACGGGCATCCGGCCGTCAAAGAAGATCATCAGCGCGTGCGCGACCTCGGCATTTTGGTCGACGCCGACGACGAGGGCTACCTGCTTCAGCTTTTCACGAAACCACTCGAGGACCGCCCCACATTGTTCTTCGAGATCATCTGTCGTCGCGGCTCCCAGAGCTTCGGCAAGGGCAACTTCAAGGCCCTGTTCGAAGCACTCGAGAACGAGCAAGAGCGGCGCGGCAATCTCTAATCAGGCTGAGCGATCAGAAAGGGTCGCTAGCAGTCCGTGGCGAAACCCATCCTGGCTGCGAACGAGCCTGAGCGGGCATCTGCTGCGTCGCCGCGACTTGCCGTAT
>ENA-ORBV01000584-ORBV01000584.1-microbial-mat-metagenome-genome-assembly--contig:-NODE-584-length-83583-cov-17.382667_pt1 | contig 83583 bp, 58 predicted proteins | sample MGYA00237777_ERZ505514 | MGnify/ENA primary metagenome ERZ505514 (study PRJEB26160, sample SAMN06269048) | microbial mat metagenome | isolation source: Oligotrophic lake microbial mat | place...
TCTCGCCCGAAACAGAACATACATTCTTGCAAAGAAGTGATTATCAGGTCGTACCGTCCGAAGTTGCGGAATCGCTGAAATCCTTCTGAAACATAATCAACCTTTTAAGACACTGCCGATAAATCTGCCATCAAAGACGGTACCACTTAGCGGGCGGACAGTGTCACAGTCTGTACGATGTCATCCGGTTGAACAATTGGCTTGGGTGGCGGGTTGATCCATGCAGCTGTAGGGAGCGCAATTGTTTTAGGTGTACCGCCAACAAACCTTTCTGGATGAGCCTGGTAGGCCGACTTAAGTACCGCCTGCCTTTGTGAAGTACATTCTTTAGCCTGTCCCGAATGCACCGCATACGGTGTCATCAATGCAATTCCGGAATGGTAATGCTCGTAATTGTACCAAGTCACAAAGCGCTTGCAGTATGCCTTTGCATCCTCAATACAACCAAACTGATCAGGGTAGTTCGGTGCATATTTTAACGTTTTGAATTGACTCTCTGAATACGGATTGTCGTTGCTAACATGCGGTCGGTTGAGCGACTTAGTCACGCCCAAGTCTGCCATTAAGAGTGCCACCGTTTTTGAGGTCATCGCAGATCCACGATCTGAATGGATGATCAGCTGATCCTTGTCAATGCCCTGCCGCAAGCATGTTTCACCGATCAGCTCTTTCGCGAGCGCTCCTGTTTCTGCGGTAGAAACGCGCCAGCCGACTACATAACGGCTGTAAATATCGATGATCACGTAGAAGTAATAATATGTCCACTTCGCTGGACCCAATAATTTCGTAATGTCCCAGGACCACACCTGATTCGGCGCCACCGCAAGTAATTCCGGTTTCTTGTAATTTGGATGACGAAGCTGATTCCTTCGCTCTCGGACCTCTTTGTTCGCTCGCAGGATCCGATACATCGAACTAATCGAGCATAGGTAGCGGTTCTCGTCCAACAGCGTCGCGTAGATTTCAGCTGGGGCCTTGGCCGCAAATCGCGCTTCGTGTAGCGTGTCCAGAACCAACTGTTGCTCATCAGGAGTCAGCCCTCTGTAATGCTTTCGTTTTACAGTGTTCTGCTTCTCCGCCTTGGGCTTCCTTGAGCGATAATAGGTGGGAACGGTCATGCCGACGGATTCGCACGCCTCCCGAAGGCTGCAGGCACCTTTTGCGACGCACTCGGTAATCTCGTGTGCTACTCGTCGTCTTGATTCTTTTCCATTGTCTCGCCCAGGATCGCTGCAATTTTTTTTTGAAGGTCAAGGAGATCTCCGGCCTTTTGAAGTTGCTTGGACAAACGTGCATTTTCCGCTCGCAGCTGTTTGACTTCATTTGCAAGGGGATTCACTTTCGGTCCGCGTTTCGGTGAAGGTTCGCTTAATTTTTCAGCCGCGCGCCACTTTTGCAGGTGCGAGGGATACAAGCCTTCGCGGCGCAGTATTGCGACTACAGTGCCGGCTGGCGCGGCATCAACTTCTTTAAGAATTTTCTTTTTGTAGGCCTGCGAAAATGTACGACGAACTGGTCTCTCAACGACCTCCGTATCCGGCTGTTCATCAACCTTGGAACCATTTCGATTGGATGAATGACCTAGGTCCACCCACTCTGGATGCTTGTGCCGCAATTTCCGGAACCACTGGTAGTAATTGTTGACCATTACTCCGTGGAGTTCGCAGTACGCATTCACGCCATCGGGATAGGCTCTGGCTTCTACGATAATTTTAGTCCAATAACGTTCTCTGGCCGCTGGCGTTTTTCCTGGTGTCTTTTTCATTTTCACTCCGAAATCAAAAGCAGCATGAACCAAATGCGATACCAGAGCAAGGCACTCCAAACGTCGGCCGGTCGCATAGATACTCGATATGTAAAATCCGGGCGTTCAGCTCAGGGCTTACCCTAAACTTTGGCTCAAAACTGTCTCACTTATCATAGACACAGAGGGCCATCGCTATTGGCTTTTTGAAGAACTGTCGTTGCCGATGATGCGGGAATTCCGAGAACTTGCGCGAGTGCGAGCTGCTCGATTGCGTAACTGTGCATACCGATTGCGAAAGAGAGTTTTTCTGCAGCTTCGTCATTGTCCTCAACCAGAGTTGAAAAACTGACGCTCACACCTGGAACATCGAAGATCGCAAAGTCAAAGAAAGTTGGTGCACTGATCCGCGCGCACCTACCAACATTGTGGTGATACACGTACTTACAGTTACTCATCTGCGAAAGCAGGTCAGAGCTCCGAGCCAGTTCAGCGGCCAGGGTATAGAACGCCACGGACAACTGCTCTCCAAGAAGCTCCTCCGCGAATTCATTAGCCCCAGAAGCTTTTGCCACACTCATCCGTTTCTCGTGATAATGAACCATCCCTTCTCGAGTGGCACCGAATGTGGCACCAATGAGGTAATAGAATGTCACTACATTACCCGTGTAGGGAGCGTTAATGAGGAGATTGAAGGACTGGTCGTACACGGTGTCCACGTACGGGTGAAGAATAGTGACGAGCGCCAAAGCAGAGGAATCAGCAGCTTGCGCAGTACCCGCGTTCTTAAGCTCACCATCCAGGCGCAATTCAGGTTCATAAGAGGTGTTAAAAAAGAACGTCAAACGTTTTCCATAAATTTCATCGCTGAAAAACGTTCGGTCGATGCCCGGATATTCGAACTGCATGGTGGTCCGATATTCGTTGGGAATCACCTCCCAGCTATCCGGTTCACCTGTCTCATAGGGCAACGAGGTTTGTCGCACTGGCGTATCGATTTGATTGATCGAGCGGCCGCCTACGATCTCCTCCATAGTAGCGGTGGGATTGTTGGTTTTAATCCAGTCGATGAGATTTGATGCATAACCAGTCAATTCCGTCCCGATTGCCGATTCATTAACGTTCTGAATCCACAAGTCTCCGGTACCGTGTGTGGTACCAGTATCAGCAGCGCTTAGAAGCGAAGTTTGATCGTAGTCCATGGCGACGCCCAAGTCGATGCCGCTAATGTTTGTGTATGCTTTGTAGCTAGGATCAAGGACATATTCGACATTGTCGATCTCGACCTTAACCCAGACGTGATTGAGCGAAATTCTTGCTTCCTCGCCCTCACCGTATGGATTGTTCGGAATACCGCCATGCGTGAGTACATAGCTCGGCAGAACAATATCGCTAGAATCAGTGCCGAGCCATGCAGCCGCCTCGTCTTTGGACAGATCGATCACGCCATAGACGAAATTAGCCGTGTAGCCCGCTTCACGCAAAAGATCGACAAGCAGCGAGGCCTGATCCCAGGCATTGCCGATTCCGTCAATCAAACAACCGAGACTGCCTTTCTGCACGCCATTGGTTGGATAATATTCGATCTGATTGTAAACATGATAGAAGATCAGATCGACATCATTCTTGAGAGCTCTTGCCATTTCCGCGATGGATGCGGGGCTTTGGGTAGTCGACGCAAATCCCGGTTGTGCTGCGAAGGATTGCGTCTGCATTCTAGCTACAGCCTGCGGTAAATGGGCCGCATCGACTCGCGTCTTCCGCGCAGCAAAGATCGCAACCGCGTCAGTAGGCGACACTCTTTTAGCAGCTTTATTCGGCAGATTATTTAGAACGCCACCGGTCTTCGGGTGAACCGAGTCCACCTCAAAACGGAATTGTGGCTTGTTGTTTTGATTGCTCATGAGTAGATTTCCTATTTCTCAATTTTGTTGTTTGCAAAAAGAGGCAGCCGAAGTAGCCGCCTCCAGAAACGGATTGATTAATTCACAATGTTTTTTTGCGGTTTACAACATCATGTCGACGATCATGCCGCCCTTGAATGCGACACCGCCGTTGTCGCCGTAGGCCAGTACATCTCGCGAGCTGACGTTCTGTTCAACAATGCTCATTGTGTGTTTGCCGGCAGCAGTGTTTGCCCGCAATTTTGAACTGACTTGAGATGGTTTCAGAATCGACCCATCCATGCCGAAAGATTGAGTGGAGGAATCCGCGGTAGTGGTATCGAGTCCGATACCAAAATCATAGTCGGGATTTCCAGAACCACCTGCACTTTGATTTACCATAGTCATAGCTTCAGCAGAAACATAACCGTTGCTACTAAGGATGAATTCAACATAGTGCTCGCCAATGGTGGACCCAGCGTTAATCCTGCGCCAAGTCGTGGTGTTCCTCGTCACAACCCAGCTGTCCGTAGACGGAAATGCCGTCAGGCGAGCCTTTTGACGAGCGCGCTCATCAATGTGACAAATTCCACGGCGTGCATCTCGCCAGTCACATTGCCCGGTAGCATGGACCATAATGTCGGCAACCGCTCGGCGAGAAGTGCTGCCAGTTTTCACGTAATAGCCATCAGCAACAAGCGTATCCGAGGGCGGAGTTGTACTGTTGGTCCAGGCGACCAGCTCACCCGTGTCAACAACATTGTCACTGTTGCTGTCATAGACATAGAGTCGATAGTTTTGGGCAGTTTTGCCAGACAAGCTGACGGTGAAAGAGCCGACTGTCATAAGGTTCGTCGAACTGCCGTTCCAAATACCAATCTTTTTACCAAAAATCGGTGCGATGTACAAAGTGGTGCCATTGGTGACATCAGTTAAACCCCATGGATCGCTAGTCGTTAGCGACACGCGCAACAAGCAAATACTTGGGTCACTGACGCCATCAGAGCCTGCCGGCCCCGTAGCTCCCGTCGGGCCAGTGGCACCCGTGGCCCCCGTCGCGCCGGTAGATCCAGTCGCACCGGTGTCGCCTTTGGCGGCAAGAGTGTTCCAGTTAGCAGATGGCGGCGAGCTGTTGGTGTTGTTGGCGACAGCGATGTAAGAAACGCCATTGAGCGAAACTGCATTGTCGATAACGTAAGCGGTGGCGCTGCTCCAGGCACCACGCCAGACTAGACCCTTGGCACCCTGCGCACCAGTGGCACCGGTAGCACCAGTCGAACCGGTAGGCCCAGTTGCGCCCGTTGCACCAGCGGAACCGGTCGCACCGGTGTCACCTTTGGCGGCAAGAGTGTTCCAGTTAGCAGACGGCGGCGAACTGTTGGTGTTGTTCGCGACTGCGATGTAGGAGACGCCATTGAGCGAAACTGCGTCGTCAATGACATAGGCAGTTGCGCTACTCCAGGTGCCGCGCCAAATCAGACCCTCCGCCCCTGTCGCTCCGGTCGCACCGGTTGCACCAGTGGCGCCAGTCGGACCAGTCGGTCCAGTCGCACCGGTAGCCCCCGTCGCACCGGCGGAGCCAGTCGCACCCGTGTCGCCTTTAGCAGCCAGGGTGTTCCAGTCAGAAGACGGCGGCGAGCTGTTCGTGTTATTTGCAATTGCGATGTAGGAGACACCATTCAGCGAGACCGCGTCGTCGATGACATAGGCAGTAACGCTACTCCAGGCACCGCGCCAGATGAGCCCTTCGGCTCCCGTCGCACCGGTGGCACCGGTGGCACCAGTGGCGCCAGTCGGACCCGTCGGTCCAGTCGCACCGGTAGCCCCCGTTGCACCGGCGGTGCCAGCCGCGCCGGTGTCGCCTTTGGCGGACAAAGTGTTCCAGTCGGCAGATGGCGGCGAGCTGTTCGTGTTGTTTGCGACCGCAATGTAGGAGGCGCCATTCAATGAGACGGCGTCGTTAACGACATAGGCTGTGGCACTGTTCCAGGCTCCAAGCCAAACCAGGCTGGAGGGAGCATCTTCCCAGCTGGGAGCCGCGGGACCGTGGGTGGTGAGTACTTGCCCATCGGCTCCTGGCGCCAGTCCCACGACTTCAGAGCCGTCACCATAATAGATTGTGCCAATGTCTACCGGCCATTCCGAAGCGACTGAAACGACGCTGGTTCTGTTACCGGCATTATCATACGAATAGGTAATTTGACTGCCAGTGTTGAACGTGACTTGATGGATTCGCCCTTGCGAATCGTAGCTGTATGCGGCTGCGTTAGCCATGATTGTATTCCTTAGTTTGTTTGTTTTGAAGTTTAAAAGGCACCAAATGCGATGCCTCGAAGCGGAGTTAGATGTGGTGGATAGATGTATCAGATGCAGCTTTCAGCGCGTTGAATCCGATAGTATTGCTTATGTTTCATCCGTGATTGGCACGAGCTGGCCGACCGCTCCTGGCGGATTTACAGCCTTAAAACACAAGCGCTTTCTATCGCCACAAGAGCCACCGGAGATGGCTCTCCCAAAAGCAGCTGACTAAATCCATCTGCTTTTGGGAGAACCATCTCCGGGATTATTCGATTCTGATTCTGTTTTTCGACTAACAGAACAAGTGCAGGTGCCAGTTGCATGAGTTGATTCTGAGCACTTACAAATTCAGGTTCCAAGACTATTCTTTGAAAGAGGTACTACTGACGGTGGCGTTGCAATTGTCGCCAAACAGCGCCAGTAGCACCAGTTGGATTTACGAAAACGATACGGCTCCTTGTGCCGTGTTATTTAACCAATTTTGCTCACCCAGGTTTCGGCTGCTTTTTTACTCGGCGTTAAAATTCGACTCTGCGCCAATTTGACTTCACCATGTGCGTTAGCCAAGTACATCTCTTGTTTGCGACCGCAGATCCAAGTTCTTTGCTTAAAACTATGCATCTGAAAGAGGCACTACTGACGGTGGACTTCCAATTATTTGAGAACGCGTCAGTAGCACCTCAAACTTACGAAATCGGTACGGCTCCTTGTGCCGCGTTATTTAACCAATTTTGCTCACCCAAGTTTCGACTGCTTTTTTACACAGACTTCAAACGACGATCTTATGATTTACGAAATCGGTGGGTGCGGCTCCCTATGCCGCGTTAGCAAATTTATTTTTTCTTCCGCACATCTAGCGCGATGATCATCGCTTGCGCGAGCCATCGACCATTAACCGCACATACTCACAACTTTCGATTACTCAAAAACAAACGCCCGCTCCCAGTCCATGCAAAAAGCACGCTCTCTATGAGGCGTGCTTTTCGGTAATTTCTTTAGTGCAGTTGCTTATTTCAGGTCTTTGGTTCGGTGTCTTTTGTTCAGGGAGAGGGGGTTGTTTCCCACACCATAGCGAGTGAGCTTGTTCGTTTGCAAGCACCTGGGCGTTCAATAACGACACTACCGGCGGTGGCGTTGCAAAGCGCGGCAATAGCACCGTATACAGTGTCATTGCCGAATCTGACAACCCAGACTTCCTGGCTCTGGAAGCCACTTTTCATTAACGAAATCTCGGTGGCTGATCTCGCGCTAGGGTTGCTTTATTCGCCATATAATAGGACAGATCTTTGTCCTTCTTAGAACTTGAAACGGTCAGCAATCTTCTCGAAGACAGGGATTGTAAGCGTCGTTATTACAAGCAGTAGCGATCCGTACACTGGTTGATAAGACTCGAAGGTTGCGCTGAATGGCCCGCCAAGGGCGAACACCCAAACAGCAAACGATATTGTGCCTGTGATTAATCTGAACTTTCGCGAGCACCTGAGTATTGAATTCTCTGCTGGTTTGAACCAGATGTAGAGCGGTGTCAGCACTAACATCGATGAGAACACCGCCCAATAGATCGACAGGCTAATTTCCGGCAGCGACTTTAAAATGCCGTCTAGAGCCAGGTAACCGGCGATCATGTCGCTCGGAACTAGAAGTAGTAACTTTTCAAAATAGGAGGAAGTATCTGGCGCCGGCTCGGCCGGTTGGTCCGTATTCAATGGAGGTATTGGCGGATCGATTACCGGGGGGTTGCCGGAAGGAAGAGTGGGGTCTTGGTCGTCCATCTTGATTTCCTTTATTTAAGCTGCCACTGTGGCTTGCTTTGCAGGAAAATTGCGATCGAATTGTGACGTCCGGTGCGTATATTAGTAATGGTGTTGGGTATACTTGCTGCGTTGCGCTTGGTGGGATTTATTTCCTGTGTTGTCAGTTTTAGTGTGGTAACCGAAACCGTAAACAACCGGGCGCAGCTTTTCCCAGCGTAAATGCTCGAATTACGCATTGCAGTTACATAACTCGAAAGGCTTGAGCTGTCTGCCTTTCGGGATTTTTGCACCGATTCACAATATCACTTAGCGCTGGAAATCGCGCCACAGACGACGGCTCAAGGTTTCCTTTATTATTGACATGGTTAAAAAAAATATTTTTCCCACCTCGCAGGGATATGAGAGTGACGAATATTTTGACCAATCTCATAATTTTGCAAAGTGCGACCAATAGACCGATTTGAGCGCCGAAGTTGTCATAGCACCCACTTGGCGGATTGACCTTTGCTTATTTGTTTGCTTCATTATTTTCGGCGCTCGCAGCGACAACGCAGCGATTTCAAACCGCTGCGGGGCGCAGAGCCACGCGCTCCAGCTGCTCAACCATATATTTGCAGCTGGTCACAAAAGCTTTGTCACTCGACCATAATTTCAGCCATCATTTTTTCCGACGGTAACTGAAGCAGCCTTAGCCGCTTTCTTCTTTCGAATGAACGAAGTAATCGTCAGCCCAAACAGCAGCAGCGGCGCGAGAATTCTTGAGGCAAGTGGCTCCATAATCACATTCCAGGCAGGCACCATATAACTGTCTGCAAGGCTCTGAAAAAACTGGCTTATCTGATCGTCGCCCCAAAAGAAGCCGCGAGTGATGTTTATATGAGCGTTCCTATCCCAATACCACTGCCAATAGTTCTCAGTTCCAAAGGCATCTTTGGCAGTCGCAACACCAATGTAATTCGGTGTGTAGTTTTTGAGATCGTCCGACAGTTGCTGCTCGACAATCCCCGGACTATATAGTTGGGCTGCGCTGTTCTCCTCACAGAACGCTTGTTCCATGTGGCAAAATGAACCGGCCAACACAAGCATCAAGATCAAAAATTGCCTATTCTTGCTCATGTTTCTTCGCCCCTTTGGCAGCTTCGAGTCTATCCAGACGCGTCCAGATCATCGCGGTAGTGTTCTCTAGAATCTCGTTTGCCGTCCAACGGATTTTTTCTGACGCCACCTGATAATCCAGTTCCACACTGGTTTGAGATGCCACCTTCTTCACTCTAGTTTCTAAAATTAGTTGCCGATCCAAAAGCACCGGCGGATCTGATTTCAACTCTTCTCGATAATTCATGATGTACCGGGCTTTGCAGAAGCCATCTTCATCTGGCGTGTCGTCAAACGACTTCTGCACCCAAAACTTATCGCCGATGTTGTTTTGCATCACCTCTTTAATTGACGCCAGAACATCGAAATCGGACGCGGCAAACAGCCTGGCGGGTGGATCTTCTAGTACTGCCTCGTGGTTTTGCATCTTGTCGCGACCGACCATCCAGATGATAAATGAACCGATGCAAGCGCCTAAAAATCCAGTGTTGGCGTTACCGCAAATCAGCCAGACAGCCGTTCCAATTAAAGGCCAGGCGACAACGGCTAGTATTGCCCATGGTGCTTGTAAAGTCAGTTTCATTGCCTTGCCTCTGCTAAATATTTGTTTGCGATCGCCTTACCTTTGGTCGATACAAGCAACCATCCGGCGGCGCCTGTCCACAATAGAAGTAATATGAATCGACCTGGCATCTCGTTGAGCTTGTCACCAGGCTCGACGAAACCTTGCTCTTTGCGAAGCTTTGCCACCTTTTGCCGCCACGCCTCGTCAACATCAATGCCAGTAAAGCTCCCGCGCCGACCGGATTCTTTCTCGGGCTTGTTTTTCCCGTTTCTGATTGGCGCGTTCAGCATCCTCGGGCTAGAATACATAACCGGCCCGCCTGGTCACACCCATGCTTGCGTTCTGAAGGGGCTCTGTGTTCGTGTAAGGCTCGTATTCAAATACTTGCTCATGATCCTTGTGGTACGCCTGAAGCATTCGACCACCGTTCAATTTCCAATGTAATGGTTTTATTGATATTTTCTTTGTAAATAAGCACAGGGAACTTTTTGGAATCTTGTCAAGCCTTCACCAGTGAAGTATACTCAAAATCTACTCAGGTGATTCATATGGCTACTAAAGACATTCGGCGCGAAAATTTTGATGTCAGCCCTGAGCAACAAGCTGATATCGAAACGTTGCAAGCTGTTCTTAACACGAATAGCAAAAAAGAAGCTGTCTTACTGGCTGTGCAACTGACATTGCATATCGCTGCTGAAGCGAAAAAGGGAAATCAATTTTTTGTTGGACATCCCGGAGAAGCACTACAGAGGCTCATCATGCTTGGAATAGAAAGACCAGAGTTGAAAGGTTGGACATACCTTGTTGAACATGCTCACCCCTGGAAAAAGCAGCTCTACATAAAGGGACGCAAGCTACCAGCTGCGGTTGTTTGGAGTGAAATGCACGTCAATAAACTTTCGATTGAAGATGCCGTAGAAAACTGGGATTTACCTAAAGAAGTAATTCTCGAAGTTTTGCAGTACTGCGAGGCCCACAAGACTCTTCTTGAGATGGAAGCCGCAGAAGAAGAACGTTTGCTCAGAGAAAAAGGAATAGAAATTGGCCGTCCGACTGCTCATCGATGAGTGCTCCGAGGCAAAATTGCTCGTTCGAAAGCTGCGAGATGCAGGCCATGACGTTGTAACGGTGAGCGAAGCCAACTTGCGAACTGTTCGCGATGCTGACGTTTTTGCTGCCGCAATTGCAGACAATCGCATTGTGTTGACCAACAATCCTGGTGATTTCGTCACACTGCACGATGCCCGGATGGAGCAGCACCAGACCCATCCTGGCCTCTTTCTCGTGTATAACCGAAACACGCCTGGCGACATGAATTATGACCAGATAGTAAGAGCTATCGCGAATCTGGAAGGTACTTCTGTTTCACTCGAAAACGCCTATCATTCACTTAATAGCTATAATTATTAGATCGAAAAAAACAGGAAATTTGAGATCGGGCATTTTTCTCCGAAGGCTCGTGCATGAAGTCGCTCATCACCTTGATGAAACTTTTCTACGCTAACGGGTATCGGCTTTGCCCTCCATTCGTTTATTCATTTTGCCAGTCGGTCCTTCGTTGGCGCCAGCGGTGTTCATTTTGCCGGTTGGTCCTTTCTTTCGGCTTGTAGTGTTCATTAAGCCAGTTGGCCCCTGACTGGCTTTGGCTGAACCAACTTTGGATTTTCGGAGACTAACTTTCATGGTGGCTTTAGCTGATGGTTCGCTTCGAGCGTCTTTAAGCGCTTGGGCTGCGGCTTCGTGCGCTCGCCGTAATGTGTTGCTGACCGGTTGGCAACGAGGACAAAAGTGCGATGAGCGACCGGCAAGTTTCAAACGCTCGATCGAAGAGCCGCATTGGTGGCAGCCTTCCGCTTCACGTCCATAAACCATCGCGGCGTTTTGATAGTCACCGTTGACGCCGGTCAAGTTTTGATAGTCACGTAAGGTTGTGCCGCCAAGCTCGATTGAGCGCGTCAGAACTGAAATTATTTTGTCACGCAGAACTGAAATTTGTTCTCGCTTTAGTTTGCCCGCAGGCTGCAACGGATTGATACCAGCTAGAAACAGCGACTCATCGGCGTAGATATTTCCGATACCAGCAATGATTGTTTGATCGAGAAGAGTATTTTTGATTGGCTGATTTTTACCGCGGAATGCTTCGACCAGATAGTCGACAGTCAAGTCAGTTAGCGGCTCCACACCAAGCGAAGCGATACCGGTTACGATCTTCTCAACAGCGGTGCCGGCAGGTACATACCAGATCCTTCCGAATACGCGCATGTCCTCGTAATGCAGCTCTCGTCCGCTTTCCAGAACCATTCGAATGCGTACGAAATTGGTTTTTTCCAGCAGAGCGAGCTGCTTCGCTGTCACCGACTTCTCTTTCAATACCAGCCTACCGGACATGCGAAGATGCACGACCAGACTGGCATTTTCCGAAAGCGACACGACGATATATTTTCCGCGTCTGCGCGCCGATCCGAAAGAATGTCCTCTCAGTAGCTTTTTAAATTGGCTGACTTCCGGATATCCAACTGAATCGACGCGTAAAACTTCCACTGAGCGAACTACTTCGCCTTGCAAAAATTCGTTTAACCCGCGCGCAACTGTTTCTACTTCCGGAAGTTCAGGCATGATAATTTACTCCCTCAAATGGCTTGAGCACCGCGCTCTCGAGCTTTCAAATTCCGTCAAACTTGGGTTTCTCGAGACTAAAACTACAGCGTGACGTTTCAAACGATTACAGGAAATAAAACGTCGCACCTAAAACAATGTAGACAGCGAGCAGCTGAACACCCTCCATCCAGTTCGACTCACCGTCAAAAGTGACAAAAGGAAGAATAATTACTGATACCACCACCGCCATCACTTCGAATTCCGAGAAACACAAGTCCATCGGTTTTCCCATGATAAAACTGGCGAACACTATCACCGGCGCGACGAACAGAGCGATCTGCGTAGAAGAACCGAGAGCGATGTTGATGCCGAGATCCATTTTGTTTTTCATTGCCATCATAATTGCGGTACTGTGCTCGGCAGCGTTACCGATGATGGCCACCACGATCACGCCGATGAACATATGTGTCAATCCAATTGCTTCAGCGGTTCCTTCGACTTGCTGAACGAGCAATTCAGCGAGCAGCGCAACCAGTATTGTCGAGACAGCCAGCACGGTTATGCTGATTTTAACGTTCCAGTTTTCGGTGCCGATCGCTTGTTCGAATTCATCATCGACTTCTCTAACATACAAATTTTTGTGCGTTTTTAAACTAAAAAACAAGCTCAAAAAGTAAACCGAGAATTGCACGATTGAAATCGCTAAAGCCAGGTTGTGTTCTTCATCCGGAGTGATCAATCCGGCAGTTCTGCCGTAGTAGTGAAACACCGCCGGTACTACCAGACAGATTGCGGCGAGCGCTAGCAAAGTCGACGAAGTAGTGGCTGCCGTTTTGTTGAATGTCTGGGTTTTGTACTTCAAACCGCCGCAGAGCATGGCAAAACCCATGACCAGCAGCACGTTGCCGATGATCGAACCGGTAATCGACGCTTTAACGACGTCAATCAAACCGGCGCGCAAAGCGGATAGAGCAATCAGTAATTCGCAGGCGTTTCCAAACGTGGCGTTGAGCAAGCCGCCCATGCCGGTTCCTAATTTGTCGGACAGACCCTCAGTGGCGCGTCCCATCAAACCGGCAAGCGGCGTGATGGCAAGGCAGGCCATAAGAAAGATTACGGGGTCCGGAAATTTCATGTACTCGGCCACAAAAGCCAGAGGCACGAAGATGAGCATGTATTGCAGAATTGTCTGCGGTCGAAATGTCATTAGTTCAGCCCGGGAAAAGGAGTGAGGACCGAAAAACCAAAACGAAGACTGGTAAGAGCCCTTGAATTGACGCGCTAGAAAGCGCGGCGCCGCAGGGGTCCGTAATCATACTGCCTGCCAACCGTTCAACCATTAAAACCGCCGGGCGCCAAACCCCCGGCAGCACCAGACTTAGTGGCAGTATCAGGGCTATAGCGCGACGCAGCGATGTCGATGAACTGTGCAATTCGATTATGTCGAGTGGACGTTTCGCAATCGCTCAATGCATTTTGAAAATATTCTTATCTGAAGATTAGATGGATATTTCTGCCAGTCATGAGTACTGAGGCCTTAACATATGCAGACATGATCTTATTTACTTGGAGGTGACCTCATGGTAGCCACGACGATGCCGGGCGGCAGGTTGAAGATGGAGTGCGAAAACGCGCACTTCCTGAGAGCGCAACAGCAGCTCGATGAAATCGCACGTGAGATGGGCTTGCCATCGCAACTTCATGAGCGCCTGCGCTATCCAAAACGTTCGATGATCGTCACCATTCCTGTGCGAATGGATGACGGACTGGTCCAGACCTTCACCGGCTATCGCGTCCACCATGATGTCGCTCTGGGACCCGCTAAAGGCGGCATTCGCTTCCACCCTGAAGTCAACCTCGGCGAAGTTGCTTCGCTGGCGATGTTGATGACCTGGAAATGCGCGTTGATGGGACTGCCTTACGGCGGCGCCAAGGGCGGCATTCGCTGCAAACCATGGAAGATGTCGATGGGCGAACAAGAACGCCTGACGCGGCGCTACACCTCGGAAATCATCAATTTGCTGGGACCGGACAAAGACATTCCGGCGCCAGACATGTACACCAACGAGCAGACCATGGCCTGGATCATGGACACGTACAGTATCAACGTCGGGCACACCGTCCCCAGCGTGGTCACTGGAAAGCCGGTATCCATCGGCGGATCGCTCGGACGTCATGAAGCTACCGGTCGCGGTGTCGCTTACTGCGCAAGACGCGCCGTTAAGCATCACAACCTGACAGCCGAACATCCAACTGTCGTCGTTCAAGGTTTCGGCAACGTCGGATCGATCGCAGCCAAACAGCTCCACGCCTCGGGATACAAAATCGTGGCAGTCTCCGACGTTCACGGCGGCGTGCGCAACGAAGAAGGTCTCGACATTCCGCGCCTGCTCGCTTACATCTCGGAATTCGGCAGAGTGACAGGCTTCCCACATTCGGTCACGATCGATAACGCCGAATTGCTTGCGACAAAATGCGACATTTTGATCCCTGCCGCCCTTGGCAATCAAATTCGCGAAGACAACGTCGACAGTCTCAACTGTAAAATCGTAGTTGAAGGCGCCAACGGACCGACCAGTCCAGAAGCGGATGCATACCTCCACGAGAAAGGCGTTCTTGTCGTTCCCGACATTCTCGCCAACGCCGGCGGCGTCACCGTCAGCTACTTCGAGTGGGTGCAAGGTTTGATGCAGTTGTTCTGGGCTGAAGAAGAAGTCAACGATCGACTCGAACAAATTATGGGACGCGCATGCGACCGCGTATTTGCACTCTCAGCAGAAAGAGGAATTCGCCCACGGATGGCGGCTCTCAGACTGGGAGTTTCGACCATCGCCGAAGCTAAGCGGCTCAGAGGTCTGTACCCATAAGAAGAACTGCAAGGCATGCGCCTTGCGGAAAGTGTTCTCGGCTCCGGAGCGTCCAGCCCTGGTTCCTGCCATCGCAATCAATTTAGATGTTTGAATTTGACTTCGAAACGGTAAATATTGATTCAGGCCGGGAACAAGAATTGGAGGTCTATTAGACCTGTTCTCTGGTAGTCTTATTATCATTCTCTCTTTAATGCTCAATCGAATTGGAATTTAGATGTTCGGCAAAAGTCCTACCGGCGGCTCACATCAATCGCAGCAAAAGACGGTTCGTCTGCCTAAGCAGATGGCGATTCCCAGCTATGGGGACGTGCAATTTCTGATGCAGGAAGCGCAGAAAATGTCCGGACGCACTGTCGAACTGCCTTTTTCAAGTGCTGATAAGAAAACCGACTTCGTCCTTTCCGTTCGGTACGAAACCCGCGACGTCGATCCCGATCAATCGATGGATCCGGAATGGGCATTGACGCAATACTCCGGCGGCCCGCCACGCATTATGTGGAAGCATCCTTGCCGGGATCTGAGTTTGATCTGCAACTTCATTTTGCAAGCTGGCGGCGGCGACGCGCTGGGCGACGTTCTGCCATCCAACGCCATGATGAGCGCCGGTGGCACTGGTGGTGGTGGAAACGAATCGCAGTCGACTGGAGCATACAATCCAGTGGCGACAACCAGCGGACTGGCGCCTACACGCATGGTCCTCCCGGGCGGTGCAGCTCCGGTGGAGAGTCCAAACATCAGCTTCGACCCGCCAAGACTGGGTGCTAAAGCCACTCTTGAAGGCGATCTCAACAAGCTGCAAGTGCCTAACCTTTTACAATCCATCAACCTGGCAAAAATGACAGGTCGTTTGGACATCAAAACCAAAGTCGACGCTTGTCAGGTTTTCTTCCAAGAAGGCATTCCACTGCACTGCTACTTGAAAGACAACCAGGGTGATTCTGCTCTTGCAGAATTAATCACCTGGACGGCCGGCGAATTTCGCTTTTGGCCCGATGAAAAAACTCACGACAGAACAGTCAACAAGCGCCTCGACGCCATCCTCATGGAAGGCGTCACGCTGCTCGATCAATGGAAGTATCTCGAGACCGCAGGGCTGAAACAAGAATCATGCCTGGTCAGAAAAAACGCCATGATGTCGGAGCAAGAATTGAGCGCTCGCTTAGAGAAAGGCGCTCCGCTACCGCTTGAGCAACAAATCGAATTTTATGACATGGTCGACAACCGCAACACGTTGTCAGATCTTCTGCGCAAACGCCCGATGCAAAAAATCCAGTGGGTGCCGTTATTGTTCAACCTGGTCAGCTGCGGTCTGGTGCAAATCACCGACCAGGCACCGGCGCAAAACCGACTCGCCAGACTGAAATCCATCGGCGTAGACGAAAACCAATTCCAGAGCGTGATCAAAACTTTGACTCGTTCCGAAACTGGAATTTTCAACTACTACGCATTCATCTATTTTCTCGAGCAGGAATATCTCAGATACGAATATTTCAACCTGCCGTTTTCACTCATCGTCTTCAGCCTCGGCATCAGAAAAGGCGGCGACGACAGCCCGGTTGTCGAAGCTCTGCAAATGATCGCCATTCGCCGAGCCATGCAACGGATCGGACTGGTCAAACGTCAGATCGACGCCCTCGGCCACTACGAAACATTCGACTACGCCATTCTTCTACCCAACACCAACGCCGCAGCTGCCGCAGCTCTCGCTAACCGCATCAGCGACGTCCTCCGCGAAGCACCGCTCGCCTCCGACATGGATTCACGCGCCCTGGCGCTGGCATTCGGAGTGGCCACCGTTCCGGAAGACTGCGTCGACCTGGATCGCTTGATTCAAGCCGCCAAGAAAGCACGCGACGAAGCAAAGAACGGCAAAAAACGCGTCGTTCTCGCCCGCGATGTCGTCGGATTAACTACCAAAGGCGAATAGTTTTCGCAACGAAATCGCTCAAAACAATAAATCAGTCGCCCGAACGGCTCACTGTGATCCATTCTTCGGGTTTACGCCGCTGTTGATAATCACGCAAATCCCGCAGCTACTGTGCTTTCTGGACATTAAATATTCTTGACATCGAATTTTGTTGCCCTAATATAAGAGATGCAGATGGTGCTCTCACTCGTTAAACTCAAACTCTAGCTCTAATTATTCTTTGAATGGCATATAACTCTCACCATTCCGCAAGCTGGTCCGATGGTATCGCTGGAAACAACTCAATCGATGGTTCCGGAAGTACCGACTCAATTGGCTGGGCGGACATAGAAACATCACTCGACGCTTCGAGTCTAAGCGGTTCACTTTATGGCAGCGGCTCGCTGGCTCGAACTGCTGATGACACCGCGACGACAGCGCTTGATTCACTGGCTCATCCTGGTTTCGGTCTCGTGCAAGCGGGTGTATCACCGTTTCGCGGACTCGATCCGACCGGCGAATTTGCCAGTTTAGTCAAACGCAATCAAGATGTTCTTGCGAACCTGGAGCCTGAAGCGCCTGCTCCATTGCCCGAGCCCAAGATCGGCAAAGCATCGAAAGTAAATTCCTCACTGCTCAATTTGCTGGGCAATCTCGGCAAACGCGAGGCATCAGTGACTGTCGCTGACGCGGCTAAGCCCGTCGAGTTGAAGGCAGAACCTGAATCGCAGGCGAAAGTCGCCATCGGTCTCGAGATACCTGTTGACACTGACGTTCATCAACCAGGAAGTGAAGGCAAAGCGAAGGTTCGCTCAGCTGAGTCGGTTGCAGAACAAGTCGGAATCGACAACATCACAGTCCTGGAACGCCCGGCCCATGCCGAGCGCCGTGTTGCTCAGTTCGAGCCGGAAGTGGCGCCGACGGCCGCGGAAAAACTACCCGAAGTAAGTCCGATTGAAAATCCCTACAAATATGTAGGCGATCAGCACGAAGCCATCAAAGCGAAATTCGACAGCGGCAACGTCAAATACGGGCGCACCACTCTGCTTCCTGATGGTCGCGTAGTACAAGTTCAAACCGCCTCAGACAACACCACGCTCACCGAAACGACTGGAGAGCAAGGCGCCAATTCGATGGTGGTTCACGATCGTTATCGCCGACCGGTCACCGAACAACGCACCGATAGCGATGGCACCTGGTCTTTCTCAAATCTTTCGTACAACGACACGAATGGAATCAAACCGTTTTGCTCTGAAAAACTGACAGTCAATTCCGATGGATCGGTGGTCAAACTGCGTTTCTCCAGCATGGGACAAATTGAGTCGAGACAAACGTTCGTCTAAAGTCGAGTTTGATCGCCTTGCCAATGCCTTAAGATAATCGGGTCACACACTGCATCGAGTGCCCGATAAAACATGACGTCGAAAAGTTGTAAAGTCAATGCAACAGAAATTTCGCTTGTGCGCGGCGACATCACAAGACAAGATGTCGGCGCCATAGTTAACGCCGCCAATTCTTCGCTATTGGGCGGTGGTGGCGTCGATGGCGCCATTCATAGAGCCGGCGGCCCTGCCATTCTCGATGAGTGCAAACAAATCCTCGCCATACAGGGCAAATGTCGCGCCGGTGAGGCTGTAATCACCGGTGGTGGCAATCTCAAAGCCAAGTTCGTTATCCACACCGTCGGTCCAATCTGGCGCGGCGGTGCGAGCAACGAAGAGAAGACGCTAGCTAGCGCCTATAATCAGAGCCTTTTATTGGCTGAGCAATATGAAGTAAAAACCGTGGCGTTTCCGTCAATTAGCACCGGCGCCTATGGTTTTCCGATAGATAAAGCTGCGCGAATTGCGGTCGCAGTGGCGCGTGAATTCTGCAGTGGGCATAACAGTCGTGGGGAGATTCGTTTCGTACTCTTCGATGATCGGACATATGAATTTTTCAAATCCGCTCTTGATGAATAGAAAACCTCTGCAAAAGGGGCACAAACATAGTGGAGTGAGCGAGGGCATCCGAGCGAACGAAACGGTCTATTGTGCATGTGTGTTCGTTGATTCGGCGGATAAAACCAACGAGTCAAACTCTGGGACGTAGTGGCTAAACGTGGAGTTAAGGTCCAGGTAAGTGTCGTCATCCATTTTTCGAAGATTTTCGAGTAGCGCCAGGCTTGGTGACCTTTTGGTGCACGCAGGCATACTGACGCCGGCTCAGCTCCAAGAGGCGATGCGGTCTAGCCGATCGAAGAAGCTGCAGATCGGGCAGGTTCTGGTGATGTCGGGCTACATGACGTCCCGCGACTTGCAGATTGTGCTGGAAGCGCAGTCGATGCTGCGCGACCGAACCATCGACCTTAACTTAGCTATTCAATGTATTAAGGTCGCCCGCAAGATCGGCGGCAACTTCTCGGACGTGCTCGAGGATTACGACGCGACGGCGGCGCAGCGCGCGCGAACCGGCAAGCTCGGCGAGTTGTTATCGGAAGCCGGTTTGGTCGGCGAAGAAGATTTATCAGAGGCCATGGAACGCAGCGTCAACACGGGCATGCCGCTTGGTCGCATGCTGGTTTTGAATCGTATACTGCCTAGCGAAGTTCTGCAAAGGGCACTCGAAGTGCAGGTCCGCCTGCGCGATGAAGTCGTCACCAGAGAAGAAGCCATTCTGGAGTTGCGTCAGGCAGCCGGTCTGGAAGGCGAACCACCGAAGACTGTAGTTGAGGACAAGAAAAAGCCGATCGTCAGATTGGGCGAACTGCTGGTCATGGCCGGCATCCTCAACGAGAATGACGTAATGGACGCCCTGGAATGGGGTCTGGCTAATCAACAGCCGATTGGTATCGTTCTGGTCTCTCAAGAATTGATCACCAAAGAACTTTTGGATGCCGCGCTATTTTTCCAAAATCATGTTCGAGATGGAAAAATGGACGCCATGAAAGCATGCGAATTGCTTTCTGAAGTGTTCTCGACCGGGGCTACTCCCGAAGAAGTGATGGCTGATGCGACGCCTAGCAGAACGCGTCAGGAGCCCGAGTTTCCACCAATCTCTTATCAGCAGTTGATCACCATGTCGCGCGTGGTCACTGATGAACAGATTGAAGGCGCGTTTGATTTGAAGAAACAAAACGCCGCCCTGATTGGCAAGGTGTTGGTTTTGACTGGTCTGATGGATGTGCCGACGCTGCAAAACACATTGCGCTGTTTTCAAATGGTGGCGAAAGGCTGGCTCACACCGGACGATGCGATTGCTTCGCTGGATTATTGTTTGCATCAAAACGCCGACATGCCGATGGCTTTCGAGCAGGCTCTGCGCGAGTTGAAGTGGAATCCAGATACCGGCTTGAAGATGCGTGGCGAACCTGGTGCCACCGAAAGTAGTACCAGTATTCCAGTCTTGACCGACAGCGGCACCGCCGTCCCTGCGCTTAAATCGGAACCCGCAGAAAGCGCATCCAAAGCCGACGACGAGAAGCGCGAGTTGGCTCCGGCAGCCGCTCATGTGGACGAAGCCGAAATTGCTGAATCAGAGAAGACGACCGAAATTAAGAAGGGCGAAGTCAACGGCAGTGAGCCTGTGGACTTAGAGAAAACTGTCGACCAGCCGCTCGAGAAACCCGAGAAAGTGGCGGTGGGCTCCGCTAAGGAAGCGACGGCAGAAGCGACAGCAGAAGGGGCAGAACCGATGTCCGCAAAAAAATCATCTGAGCCGGCAACCGCCAAGAACGAAGAAACAGCTTCTTCTAGAAAGGGCAGCGGCGGCGGTCGTGGTGAAACCGGACAGAATGGCGCTGAGCCCGGCGACGATGATGAGCCGGAAATTTGGAACGATCCTAATAACTCTTTGACCGCTCCTCTGCATGACGAGGACGATAACGCCGGAATTGACTCTGAGTCTAAGTCTGATGGCAAAACGACTGGTGCAGAACCGTCGGACGCAGATCCTGAATCGAAGGCTGAGACGGTAGAAGAAGCCACAGCTGATGTCGCTTCTAATCCAAACGATCAGAAGTCCGAAGCCGAGGAATTTAAGCCGGAAACTGACAAGAAAGAAGCTGAGGAAGTTGAGGCTGAACCTGCCAAGGCTGAAGCAGAACCTGAAAAGGCTGAAGCAGAATCCGAAAAGGTCGAAGCAGAATCTGCCAAAGCTGCAGCAGAGGCTAAAGCCAAAGCAGAAGCGGAAGCAGAAGCGGAAGCTACCAAAGCAGAGCCTGAGCCGGTTGCGGCTGAAAAGCCGGCAGGCCAGTCAGAACCAGCCGCGGAAAAGAGCCAGAGCTCGGGCGTCAACGCCGCTCTTGCCGGTCCGAGTCTAGCCAGCGCGCTCAAATCGCTTTACGATGATGACGCTGACGAAGACGAGCCTGCGGCGCAAGCGAGCGCCACTGAAGCGCCTGCTGCAGAGAAGGCAGATGCCGACAGTTCTGCTGGTGGATTGAAGCATTTACTCAACCGATTGATCGCCAGTTCTGATGACGACGAGGAAGAACCTGCAGCCGCGGCTGTGGAACCAGAACCTGTAGCGGAACCGGCCGCCGTAGCGAAAAAAGCGGAAGGCCTCGATGCTATTAAAGCGCAGTCTGCAAAAATTGCAGAGAAACTGGCGGAGTCGAAAGAGCCCGTTGCCGAACAGGCCCAAGAGCCTGCCAGCGTTTCCAAAGACGCCGACGAAAAGCTCGACGAAAAAGGCGAAGCCCAAAAAACATCCGACGCCATTGCTGCCGATGCGACCGCTTCACTGGAAGACTCGCTCGACGCCATCGTGATTGCGGCAAAAACCGCACAGGAAGCGGCAGAACTGGCTGCAGTCGAAGACGTGGCAGCGATGTCAGCCGAAGAGCTGCTCGTCGAAATCATGAAGAGCGCTCAGAATCCGAATTTGAAGCCTGCCACCAAGCGTGGTGGACGTTTTTCGGAGACAATTTTGCCGGAAGACGCAAAAGCCAGACAGCTAGCCAAACTCGTAGGCAGAGAAGCGTCGAAAGATTTGGCTGACAAACTGGCGTTCGATTCAAGCGGTGAAGAAACTCCTGAAGCTGTAGACACAGCCTTCGGCCGTTTGGCAGAGACGTACTTCGAACAAGGCAACTACAAAGAAGCGCAAGTAATTTACGAGCGCATGCTCGTACACCGGCTTAACGACCTCGGTCCGGACAATCCGCTTCTTGTCGAAGACTACAATAATTTGGCAATGACGCTTTGCGTTCAGGGACGATTCGATAAAGCAGAACCGTTTATGAAGCGTGCGGTTCATCTCTATGAATCAGGACCGAAACAGGATCCAGTCGAGCACGCCGATTATCTGCACTCGCTCGGCACCATTCAATACAAACTCGACAAGCATAAAGACGCAGAAGAAATCATGCTCAAAGTGGTTTCGATTCGACGCGAAGCTCTGGAAGAAGATCACGAAGATATTGGTCGGGCCTTGGCAGACTACGCCAAAGTTTTAAAGAAACTCGGCAAAGACGAATCGGCTGAAGCGATTTATAAAAAGGCGCGCGAGATTTTGAAGAAGCACAAGGATTAGCCGCAGCAAACTGGCGTCCAAAACCTGACAATGCGCACAACGCGCTCGTGAGATGCGACCTTCGTTTTTGTGTCGCTAATGAACGTGCCTTCAAAAAGGCTACTGGAAAGTGCCGTTCCAAGATGCCGTTCGACATTCAAGTCGAACATTTAAGCGCTTCAGGCGAGCCCGGCAGCACCAGTTTTTTTCAATCGCGAAAGCTTATTTGATCTCGCCTGGTTTGACCAACCGATATTCCGGACGCTCGGTAGCCATGTAGCCAGGACCGTGCTCGCGAACCTCGAAGAACTTACCTTCTTTGTCACGAAAGATTTTTTGACCTGTGGAATTATCTTTAGCTACTTCTTGCAATTTATTCTTGTTGAATTGCTTGGTGGTGAAGAAAGTCTCTTTGCCCTCTGCCAGTGTGCCGATTCGAACAAGTGGATCGCCGGATACCGGATCGATAGCGATAAAGTTAGCGCTCTTGCCGTCGACTTTTATCTTTTGTCCACTGCGAAGGCTTGAAAGATCGCGAGCCTCTGGCATCGCTGCAGGCTTCTCGCCCGCGTCACGGTTTACAACTTTGCCGGCATCACCGGCGGTGGCTTCCACTCTGTCCGGCAGTACTCGAGCGGATCCATCCGGGTTTGTAACCGGCTCAACTTTGACTTGGATTACCGGTGCATCTCCTGCTTTGAGAAGAGCGGCTTCGGCTGGAGTAGGTTCAACACGAACAGGAGCGAGGTCGGTCTGCGCTGGAGGCTCAGCTACGCGCTCGGCGACTGGCGGTTCTGCACGCAGTGGCGCCGGCTCGACCGGAGCTTCAACTCGTGCAGCTGGCGCTTCGACAGCAGGCGGGACTTCAAGAGGTGGTGCTTCGACACGCGCAGGTGGTTGGACAGGTGGTGCTTCAACTTTGACTGGTGGAACTTCAACCGGTGCAGCCTCAGGCGCAGTGTCCTTGACGACCAGTTCTTGCGGAGGTCTAGGCGGCGCGGCAATGCGTGGTGACACAGGTCCACCTGGCTTTGCTGTGCCAACCAGGCCGGCGCCGGCGTCTCTTCTTTGCTCTGGTCCACCCCGGCCGCCGCGATCGAAACCGCCACCGCGTGCGGGTTCTTCCCCAAAACGCGGTGGTCTTGGATCGCGAATCTTGCCACTGATGAAATCCTCAACCATTTGCTGAGTTTTTCCAAAGTTAGGATCGGCTTGTGGAACAATATGTTCGGCTGCTGCCATCGCTAGCTGCTGATGCTGCTTGGTGAGCTGGCTGTCGCGATCGGTGCGATGATTTTTGTTGCCGAAGAAAATCGCATCGAGAAGAACTTTGACGTCGTTTGCGTTTTCTGCCTTTGGCAAAACCATTCTGAGCAGATCTTGATACTCTGGCGCAGCGCGCTCAGGGTCAAGCTTGCCCATGATCGATCTCAACGATGCGTGATCGACGGCTCCCAGTCTCAACAAATTCTCGCGAATGATCGGATCTTCGACTTGCATAATTTCGTTCAATTTGCCGAGCCGGAAAGCGGCATCATTAGTCGGCGCTTTAAATTCACGCTCCGGACGAGCGCCTGGACGAGCCTCTTTCGGCGGTTGCGTCAGGCGAGCGGCTTCCATCATCTGGGCCAGCTCAGGAGGCAAAGTATTTTTGTAGGTTGGTGGTTCGCCTGCAATTTTTGCGTCGACGGTGTGCTGTTGACGGAGTCCATCAACCAGCCAGCGCGGCAATGCCGCATCGAGAACTTCATGAGGTTTGGCGTCAGGCTTGGCACTCTGTTGCGCCTGTTCGACGCGGGCTTCAACGTAGAAGTTGAGCCATTCCGGCAGTGGTTGTGCTTCTGTTGGTTTTGGTGCGCTGAGGAATTGCCTGACCGCTTCAAGTGGTATCGCCGGCGGTTGCCCTACAGCTGGTGCTTCACCGAAACCGCGATATTGTTTGTAGGCTTCCGTAACCTCAGGACTGAGCAATGCGTCTCTGCCATTGATCCAAAGTGAACGCAAATTCGTAGCACCATCAGTAGTGGCACCGGCTGGTTTGGCGTACGCGTAATCGAGCCATTTTGCAAACTGTTCTGTGGTCATTTGTCCGAAATTTTCGGAAAGAGCCATGGCATCCATCTTCTGACGATGAGGATTGCCCTTTTCGAAGGCTGCCATTTTCTGCGCCATACTCACTTCAGTTGGTACAGAAGCTGGAGCGGTCTCAGTTCTCAATAATGGATCGGCTACACGGGTTTCAGGTCCGGCTGGTTTTCCTGCAAGCAGGGCATTAATGTCATGATTACCGCCGACTGCATGATCGAGCTTCGGCATTAGCGCAGCGTCCGGATCGACAGCCCGACCTTGTTGAGCTTCGGCAGCTGTAAGGTCCAAACGAATTACCGGAGGTTTGCCGTCGGCCGTGGCTTTCGATTCGCCGCCTGGAGCCTTGGCTGCTGCTTGCGCGTCAGCAACGTCGACAAAGCGAGCAAGATTGCTGGTGCCGAAATAATAGTCTAGTGGTCCGGCTACTTTACTGTATTTGTTTTGTTCGCCGTACTGTCTTGCCCAATCGTGCATGTCTTTGTTTTCATTGAGCCATCTGAAAACATCGTGCCGGAAATTGACGTAGCCATTAACATCTTGTGGCATCTCGCGAACGATTTGCATAAACTCGGACCAACGTCCAAATTGATCCATCGTTGCGCCTGGAGTTTTCAACTTGATGTCGCCTTCGATGACGCGGTGCTCAACACCTTTAGGCGGCAAATAGGCTTCGCGGATCAGAGTCATCATGCGTGGATCATCAGCATAAGCCTTAGCAACTTCTGCCATTTGACCCTTCAATGGCGCGCCTTCAGTGCGAGCAAAATTGAAGAACTCAGCAACTTCTTGCGGCGTGCAATTAATATCGGAGGCCTTGAAGGCGAGGTTGACGCCCTTTTCGAAGGTCGCTTCCAAACCTTTTGGTACAACGAAATCGGCTTCCACCGGTTGCGCCACCTTTTCAGCAGGGGCTTCAGCGGTTTTCTCCGGACCAACAGGCTTTTCAGTGCCGGCGGGTTTTTCACTTTCAACGGGCTTTGAACTTCCGGGGGCTTTTTCAACGTCGCCACTAGCCATGCCCCGACCGGGTTTTAGATTTCCTTTGACCGCGTCGGCAGCTCCAGCTTTGTCCGCACGACCACCAGTCATTTGGCTATCGCCGGTCACCGTGATGGTTGCAGGCTTTTCAACATTAGGCGCTGCTGTGGTGCCGGCACGCTCACGCGCAGCCAACATCTCAGATAAATTGTTCACGCCGGCTTTGCGCGTGGCGTAAGCTCTGGCGATATCGCCGAGCGGCACTTCCGATCCTGGAATTGTGTGAAGGGCGCTGAGAGCACCGCCAGCCATAAACATTGTGTAAGCGCCTTGCTTGCGCTCTTCCCAACTGGAAGTGCGTCCTTCGGACAGCCTGGCGTGGGCTTCAGCATTGACGATACCGGCTGGAATACCGGGCAGGGCGCCCATTGTGACGTCGTAAGCAACCCGAGCAGCTTTTGGAGCTTCGACCAACGAAGCAGCCATCGAGCGACTGGCATGTCTGAGACCGACACTACCGGCGGTGAGCGTTCCAAAGGTTGCCGCACCGGTGAGACCGTGTTGAGTACGAGCTGTCCAGAACTTATCCATGTCCTTCTGTTCGACTGGACGAAGTAAAAAGTCGTAGGCAAAACCAGTGAGGGCACCGTCGGCGATCAGTCCAGCATTGGCAGTGGAAGCCAATCTCGACGAAGCCATAACGCCTACTTCTGTTCGTGCCGCAAAAGATAATCCTGATTGTTTCAATGCGCCTTTCGTCAAGAAGAAAGGCAGAATCATGCCCCCGGCGCCACCAATCTGTTGCGCATGCCAGCGCGCGGTGCCGAAATCTTCGTGCTGCGGAGCCGGCATTTTCGTGAGCGTCTCGCCAAGGTTAGACTTAACGTCCATCCGGTGAAGCACGTTATCTGCAACTTGTCCAAGCGATGTGACCGGCGCTTGCAGTCCGGAATAGGCTGCCGAATGAAGCAGTTCGCCACCCAGATCGACGACCGTCGGGTCAGGGCGTGTAGCTTTTCTGAGATCTTGAGTGAGCTGGAGCTGCCGATTGATCGCGTTGAGCGCGTCGTCGCTTGCCTGCTTTGCAGGATCGACGCCCAGGTCGCCAGCTTTTCTTGTTGATGGTGCGTCGTTAGTTTCCGGCATTTGTTTTTTTCAATATTTCAATAGAAACGTATGAATCGTCAGTTCAGATTACGATTAAACCCCCATACCTACAATGGTGGTTCTCCCATCGCCGATATGTCTGTGTTTTCACACAGGCGCCGGATTAATCATTAAATTTGATTGGTCGAACTAAACGTTCAGAATTAATCTAAAAGAGCCTTTGGGACGATCTTGGAGCTGAGCTTGTAGATGGTTTTGGCGCTACCGGCGCTTGCAAATGCGATTCCAGATATGGATCACGGACGACACGGGCACGCGCCGCCTGCAACTGGACCTCATGGGTATTGGCTATTTGCATCGCCAGAGCGAGCGCATTCCTTGATGCAATCATCTGTAGTTCGCGAGCCGCATCGATCTCAGCGCTTGCGGCTTTGGCCGCTTTTTGAGCGATTTCGGCTTCGACGATGGCTCGATTGCCGCGACCTTCCGGAAGTCCCACCACTGGCGAAACAGCAGCCGACACAGCAGACGACATAAACTGACGTGGAGCACCGCCCATCCGTGAGCCGCCTTCGTCTCTGCGCTGACCATCGCCGCGCTGACCGTCGCCGCGCTGACCGCCGTTGCCTCCACGCGGTCCGCCCTTACCATCCATAGGCGGTCTCGGATCGCGGATTTTGCCGGTAATCATGTCGCCTATTATTTGATTGACTCTGCCAAAGTTCTCATTCGATTGCGGAACGATGTGCTCCGATAACGCCATCGCCAATTGCGTGTTCGCTTTAGTTTGCTGGCTGCCGGCGTCATTGCGATGAGCTTTGTTGCCGAAGAAAATCGCATCAAGCAACATTTTCACGTCCGACAATTTCGTTGCTTCCGGCAAAATTAAACGCATCAGTTCTTTGTATTCAGGTGAACCTTTCGCCGGATCGAGTTTTTGCACGATGTTGCGCAGATTGGCATGGTCTTGCGAACCCAGCTCGAACAGCCGATCGCGAATGACTGGATCGTCGATTTTAGCGACCTCATTCAATCGTTCCATTCTCATGTTGAAGTCGTTGACCGGCTCACGAAACTCTTTCTTCGGTGGTCCCTTTTGAGGTTGAGGAGGCGGCTCCGTGCGGCGCGCCGCTTCCATCGACTCGGCTATCACCTTAGGCAACAGTGGCGAATAGGACGGCGCATTGCCTTCCCAGCGACCAGGCGTGACATACTTCGCTTTGATGTTCTCAGCCAGCCAACGCGGCACGGCATCGGTGAAGATCGCGTGCGGAGTGGCTCCGGGAGCGGCGCTTTGACTAGCCTGTCCGAGGCGGCTTTCCACGTATTGTTGCATCCACTCAGGCATCTCACCAACTGGTGTTTTGGGCGGGCTGCCTAAAAAGCGACGAATTTGTTCCAACGGAATCTCGTGGGCACCTTCACGAGGCGCCACTTCTAAACCGCGATAGCGCAAGTAAGACTCGACTACATCCGGCTGCGCAAGGGCAGCCTTTTGTTTGATAAACATTTGACCGATATTCATAGCACCAGGAGTGTTGCTGCCTTCCGGTTTGGCGTAGACATAATCGAGCCATTTAGCGAATTCACTGGTTGTCATAATGCCGATGTGCTCGGATACCGAGTTTGCGATGATGCGCCGTTTTGATGGACCACCGTGCTCAAAACCAGCCATGTCTATATCGAAAGCTCTAGGTCGTGGTGGCGCAGGTTTTTCAATTGTAGGTTGGGCGGCGATTTCGGAAATGCTTACCGGAGGTTCTGGACGATTGACCTCTGTGCGAGCGAGGGGCGCCTCACCGGCGGCATTCCGCATAGAAGGCGGAAGAGGGAACGAAGGAGCGTCAGGTATGGCTTTATGGACCGGTATCGTCGGCAGTGCGTCAACATCAAATAACGCCCGATACTCCGGTGTGCCAACTGCAGGCTGCGGCTTGAAGGCTGGCTCGGAGTCAGCAACACTCTTTGTGCCCGCCGGCTGAGTTACCGGTGTGACCGCTGGTGCATCGGCAGCGACAAATCTGGAAAGATTGGATGTTCCAAAATAATAATCGAGTGGACCGGCTATTTTACTGTATTTGTTTTGTTCTCCATATTGCTGCGCCCAATCGTGGAGATCTCTATTTTCGTTGAGCCATCTGAATACATCATGGCGAAACCGAATATAACCATCGGTGTCTTGCGGCATCTCTCGCACGATCTGCATGAATTGTCCCCAGCGCATGAACTGTTCGTTGGTTGCGTCGCCGGTTTTTAATGTGATATCGCCCTGCACTACTCGATTTTCAATGCCCTCAGGCGGCATGTAAGCTTCTCTGATCAGCGTCATCATACGCGGGTCTTCGCTGGCATACTGCTTTGCCACTTCAAGCATGGATTGTTTCAGTGGCGCGCCTTCTCCTCGGGCGAACTTGAAAAATTCCATCACTTGTCGCGGTGTGCAATCCACGTCTGATGCTTTGAACGCCAGATCTACTCCAATTCTTAGCGTCTCGACATGTTCCTTCGGTACAACTAATTTCACTTCGGTTGGCTGCGCAATATTCTCGACGTCCTTGCTCGCCATCGCGCGTCCAGGCTTGAGCAAACCGTCGGCAACCGCTAGTGTGGAGTGATCGCTGCTACCTCTTCCGGTCAATTTGGTGTCACCAGATACGGTGCTGGTTTCACTGTTCCGAACTACGGCATCGCCTCTGACAGGAGCGTCAGATGGCGCAGTCTTGGCAGCGCTGGCGCGTTCCGCCAACATCGCTTCCAGGTTGCCGGCAGCTGCTTTGCGTGATTGATAAGCGCGGGCGATTTCGCCAAGCGGCACGTCAGAACCTTGCAGCGTGTGCGCGGCACTTAAAACGCCGCCTGCGACAAACATCGTGTAAGCGCCCTGAGTAATTTCTTCTTTGGTTGCCCATTTGCCTGTCGACAACTTGGAGCTCACTTCGGCGTTGACGATCCCCGCTGGAATACCGGGCAGTGCACCCATCGCCGCGTCGTAAGCCACACGAGCCACCTTCGGCGATTCCACCAGCGAGGCCGCCATCGAGCGGCTGGCATGTCGCAGTCCGACACTACCGGCGGTGAGCGTTCCAAACGTCGCCGCACCGGCAACGCCGTGCTCGGTTCGCGCTGTCCAGAAGCGTCCGTTGTCTTTAGCTTCGACCGGTCTTAAGAAAAAGTCGTAGGTAAAACCAGTCATAGCACCATCGGCAATTAGCCCGGCATTGGCAGTAGAAGCCAACTTCGATGATGCAAACACAGTAGCCTCAGTTTTGGCCGCAAACGATAATCCCGATGTTGAAAGCGCGGATTTCGTCGCGAAGAAAGGCAAGATCATGCCGGCACCGCCACCAATCATTTGAGCGTGCCAACGCTGCGTGCCGAATTCCTCGACTTCCGGAGGAGCAAGATAGGTGAGAGCATCTGCGATTTGCGTCTTCTTGTCGTCAGAACTCAGCAGTTTGTCGCCAATCTGACCAAGCGATATAAGCGGACTTTGCACGCCCTGGTAAGCCGCTGAGTACAGCCCTTCACCCAGCAAATCAACAGGCGTGGGGTTGGCGCGCTCTGCTGTACGAGACTCCTGGCGCATCGCCACTTGCTGAGAGAGTTCTTTCATTACCTGCTCGCTGAGAGTTTTGGGGCGATCGTTTTGACCGTCTCCGTTTCCCTTGTCGTCATTTGCTGACTGGCTACGAGCGTCGAATAATTCGGACATATTTTATATAGAAGGAGCTAATAAGCATCACGATAAGATTAAACCTGACGGACAACAATGGGGATGCTCCCATTGGCGCCTACAAGGCTTATGACGCCTGTGATTTGGCAAAATCAAACACTGGCAATTGCGATTCGCCCAGCACCCGTGGCGAGCCCCCAGACTTCATCGTTGTCCTCTAATCTGGCACTGTCGGACCATGACACCGGCGGGGTATGATCGGGTTGACCCCTGCAATTGCGCAGCCATACCTTTGTATATGTCATAAACGAGCAATGTCCAAGATCTTATTAGTCGAAGACGAAGCAGATATTTCCGATCTGATCACCGCCTGGCTCAGAAACGATCACCACACGATCGAATTGGCAGCCAACGGCGAAGACGCTAACTCGCTTTTGATGATTTACACATATGACGTCATCATCCTCGACTGGATGCTGCCGGGCTTGAGCGGAGTCGAAGTCTGCCGGCAATACCGCAAACGCGGCGGCACCTCGCCGATTTTGATGCTCACCGCCAAGACTCACGTGGATGAAAAATCAGCCGGACTGGACGCCGGAGCTGACGACTATCTGACAAAACCCTTCGAGCTCAAAGAACTGTCCGCCCGAATTCGAGCACTGCTGCGTCGCCCGACAGCGTTCTCCGGCACAGTACTCAAGGTCGGACCAATCGTCATGGACACTTCCACATATAAGGTCAGTCGCGTCGACGAAGCCATTCAATTGCTGCCCAAAGAATTCGCCCTGCTCGAATTTTTCATGCGCCACCCCAATCAAGTGTTTAGCGCTGAAGCGCTGCTCGACCGGGTTTGGACATCCGACTCTGAAGCCTCGCCGGAAACCATCCGCACATATATAAAGAGGTTAAGGAAAAAAATCGACGAAGAAGGCAAGCCCTCGCTGCTTGGAACAGTCCACGGCGTCGGCTATAAACTTGTCGAACCTGGCTCCTAGTCTCGATTTCAACCTGCACAGTTTTCGTTCAAACTTCAACCGATATCGGTTGAAGATCTACGTGTGCGGAAAACCTTTTCAACAATTTTGGATATTGAATTGGATTCCACGAATTTGTCACATCTGAGGTCTAAAGTAAGAAACATCGAAACACAAACAAAGTGAATCGGCGACAAGACGGGGAACGATAGATGTCACAAAACGCGAAAGCCACCAGCCAAGTCGGAAGATACTACACGCTCAAATCACTCCAGCCACTCAACCTGGACGAGCTGCAATATCTTCACCACGGTGGTCTTACGCCTGAAAGAGATGATGCCCAGGGCTTCTTTCACAAGTGCATTCAATCCTTCAAAGTGAATCTCCCGAAAATGAAGCAGTTCGCTGAAGAACTCTTCTACGAGCCGGCTCCAACTTCCGACGTATACGGAAGCGCTGACTAAGCACTGTTTCGAACTATCTTTCTGACAAAGGGGCGGGCTGAGTTTTATACTCAGTCCGTCGGGGTTTCAGGGTTATTTTCATGCCTGGTGAAGTCTCTCCCTGAGTAGATGGTTATTCGTTTGAACAGGAAACTCTCCCTGAGCAGATGGTTATTCATCTGAACAGGAAACTTCCCTGAGCAGATGGTTATTCATCTGAACAGCTTTCTCAACCATCTGACAAAACGAGTCAGCTATTTTTTCTACCAGATACCGTCTCGTTCAAAAGCAAATTTTCGATGATTGAAATATAGTCGCGATACTCGTCCGTAAACTCATGCATCTCAGCGGACCGCAGCATCGACAGCACTTCGCGCATGCGCAACTTGCCGCCGTCGGACAAACTGGCATCGCCACCACTGATGAAGACAGCGAGCTGTTTCTTGTATTCATCAAGGCTATCTTTGTGCGCTTTAGCGTGAATGGTGACCCGAGCGACGCGCAACATCGTTTTCAAATCAGTGCGTTGCAGTTCGGAAGAACCGTTCAGACCAAGCTCTTCGATAGTTCGCTGGTACATTTGTTCTGTCTCAGCGGAATCGTCCACGTGTTCGATCGCTTCGTAAATCGCAAGCGCTTGTTTGTACAAACGACCTGCAGTCAGCGGTGTGACGTTGGCCGAACGCGAAGCATTCTTGCCCATCATCGACAAAAAATCACTGCGCTCCATCGTCGCGCCGATTCGTTCTGCAACTTCCGACTGCGCTGCATAGTCGTCCTCAAGGCTCTTTACAGCCTCGTGCTGATCATGCACGTCTCGATCGAATTCATTCTCTTGGGAAATTTGCAGTCGCCCGACGACGACGGCGAGGAATGCGCCGATAATCCCTAGTAGAAAGAGAACTGTGTATAAATCTGCGTTCATGGACTCCAACAAAAACGAATTCGCATACCTCTATCATATATCCGCGCCACCAAATGAAATATCATTTCGGACAAAAAAATTTTTCTATTAGATATCCAAAAGCCCTAACGCAATAGCCATCGCTGTTTCAGTGTGGTACCACCTCTGGTTGTACTGACAATTGCCATTATCGCTAACTTGACATAAATCCAAATTATTTGCATGCTCTAAGTATGGGCTTTCGGGAGGCTATCATCATCGAAGCGTTTGACTTACTAGAGTATCAAAAGAAGGCACGCGAAACGTGCGATCCAAAGCGGCTTTTCGAGCTCTGGGAAGACGTTTGTAGACGCTACGATCGACGCGAGATCAATTCGTACGAACTCGACGAAATGCGCGAAGCGATCCTGCCCAACCTCCAGGCACTTGCTGGACTGCGCAAATCGATCAACGACATCGATAAGCCTGGAATTCGGCGCCTGAAAAAGCGAGCCTAGTTTATTCATTCAATAATTTTGCACTCGGCATTGCGTGTTGAGCTGAGCATTTTTGGTTCAGATTGACTGCATAACTCAACGTCATTGCAATGTACTGCTTCTTGAACGCTTGGAAACTATTGCCTAGTGCCTCCGTCTCAGGCTACATTGACGCTGTTAATCGATTAGGAAAATGGATGCGAAGCAGATTGCTGCGAGCGAATTTGGTCACGGGGACGATCGTCACCGCGATGTCGCTTGCCCAGTTTAACTGGCAGGCAGTCGCAGCCACCGACTGGGTCGAAGATAACGAAGTCAACGAATTCCATTTGCCGAAGGCCGAAGAACAAAACGATTCACGCTCTGAACAACCGCCTCCGACCGAACAAATTTCTGACGACCGACAACCGGCAAACAGGCAGAACGGCGGCGGCGTGGATGAGCAAACTTCGAGCCCAGACAAGAGCACACAAGGAAGCAAACGAAAGTCAGAATACGTTCCGCCGGATGATGCGGTAATCAAAAACGTAACCGATGACGGTGGCGTCGAAAATGGCCCCCGCACACCACTTGAAGCCCGCATCAGCACAACCCGCCCAGGTTGGTCCGACGGCGATGGAACCGGAGTCGATCAACGCGCACAACAACTGATGATGCAGGCGCCGATGTTAGCGACGCCAAAAACTGTCTACGCAGATCCCAAAGCTTTTAAAGCGTGGTTAACCGCGACCAATCCTGGCGTCCTGGAAAACGCCACCAAAGAACAAGTAGTCGAAATTAAGGGAGAGTGGGATGATTGCGCTCACGCTCTGCGAACTTTTGGCATTCCGTATACAAGAGTTCCAGCGAAGAAATTTTCGGAACTGAATCTTGATCGCGTGAAGATCGTGGTGGTGAACTGCGAAGGACACTTGCCCAACGAGGCGATTTTGTCGCTTCGCCGATATGTCGCGATGGGCGGGTATTTGTTGACCACTGATTGGGCTCTGCAAAACGTGGTAGAGAAAGCCTTTCCGCGCACGGTCCGATGGTATGAGGGTTGTTACACCAGTGACTCATCAAACAGAATTGTCCCTGCCGTAGTCGTCGGTCAGGATCCGGATATGATTGCTGGAATCCCACCGGTCGGACATTGGCAGCTCGTCAAAAAAAGTCAGGTCGCACAAATTGTCGATCCGTCAAAAGTAAAAGTTCTGGCGCGGACTCGACTGATGTCGGAAGACCCAAATGGGTTGGGCATTCTCGCCGTCGTGATCGAGCATGGCACCGGACGCATCATGCACTTGGTCGGACACTTCGACAACAGTATCGAGATGGCATCAAACAGCTCGCTGCCCGATCCGGCACCAGGACTAGCTTTAAGTCTACGGCAAGCACTAGCTGCAAATTTTATAGCGCAGGCACTTAAACACGGCGAACCAGCAGCGCCAACCGGAACGCAAACTAGTAGCGAAAAATAAAATTGACGTAAAAGGCGCCTGCACTCGAGTTGCTGACGTTCGTTTCGAAACGGCTCACCGTGCTGATTCAAAGGTCAGAAGCTCTAAGTAGTCGCCTGTTGGGGATCAATGGTCAGAAGCTGATCAATCGTCTGAGATCATTTGCATCGCCATTTGCGGTTGATAAGCGCGATTGCCTGCGTCACTGAGAATGAGACTGTCGGCGGTTTCTCGACGATGCTCCAACCATCGCATCGGGATGTAAACGGCAAGCCCGGCGATCCAACCCTGGAAGGAACAGATTCCGACGTGCAGCGATTCCAATCCGGGGATGATACCGGCGGTGGCGATACCGGCGCAGCAACCGACCGCAAGCGCGACGATAGCTGGAGTTCGGATGAACGGCAGATCTGCGTCAGCGGTTGCATTGTGCAAATCGCATTTGATGCCAAACAGTTTCCGCACCAGAAAATATTCCGCAACCAGAACAACCGTAGGCATAGCCATGATTACGCAGTTCAGCGACGCGACTTTCTCGAGAGCCTGAGCGCCTCCGCAAGTAGACAGCAGGCAAGCAACGATTGCGCCTAACAAGGTTAGTATCACAACCGCCGCACGATGAGGAAGTTTTGCTAGTTGCGAAAGAGCGCTGCTGGAGCCATAAAGATTGGAGTCATTCGCGGCAAAATACGAAGCTGTTAAAACGACTGCACCGATCAACGCAACTCCGCCAAAAGAATAATCGTTCATGAACGCAGTCGCGGCACCGTTCTCCGTGATCCCGGTCATACGTGCGACCAACCAACCAGTCACAGGAAAGATAATCACGCCGATCAAAAGCGCAGCCGACATCGGAAAACCAGAGTGACCGACTTTCGCTTTTCCATGGCGCCAGTAGTCAGCTTCATTGCCCCAGACACAAACACCGATAACAAAGTTTGCCACCATAGTTAGTGCCAGAGGAAAACTGCAACTAGCAGGTTCTGCGAAAACAGCGGGACTGGTTGCGACTGTTACCTTGGTCAGTGTGTAAAACACCCAAACAATCAGCATCGGTGCTGCAAAAAATCTCGCGAAGTTTGCGACGCCCTTGAAACCCCAGAAGTTGTTCAACGCCATCAGAACTGCAAATGTCGGAGCCAATATCGCAAGCGGCAACTTCAGGTGAAACAGTCCTTCCAACCCTTCTGCCATGAAGAGCGCCGTCAATCCGTACCAGGCGATGAACATCCAGATCAAATTGAATGAAACGATGTTGTTTCCGAATTTTCCGAAGACGCCTTTGATCAAAGAACAATAGCTTCGACCGCTTACGGCGCCGATGTGCGCGGAGGGAAGTGCGTAAACCAAAAGCAACAGACTGCCGATTATCGTGCATGCGATCACCTGCACAAGAGACAATCCGCTTTTGAACCAGCTGAATCCAATCAGGACACAAGGGAAAACCGTGACCATGGTCACCCACAACAGACCCATCGTGAACGGCGATCGTCGTTCGGAAGTTGAGATGATGTCATCGCTGCAATGATTGGTGTCAGGTGTGCTCACTAGCGGCGCCTCACAAGGGTGTGGCACTACTATAGGCAGTTATCAAGAGGACGTCTCGGCACAGGTGGGGTAAGTACGCAGTTTTGATTACGGAAGCTTAAAACATCACGCGGATCCACAGCGTTTCTTCCCACAGCGCCGTTTAGATGACCGCCCTCGAGTTCAAATGGAAACACGCGTTTAGAGGGTGTGGACAAGCAGATGGACAAAAGCGCTCAACTTGTTTTAGTGCGGATACCACAGTAGCTAACGGTCTGCGTCGTTAGACAACGACAAATTTGGCTTATAAAGAAACGATGCCGTCAGTTTAAAGAGTCAGCGACACTGCCTTTAAATTTGAATGCTCGCCGCCTTTTCCTGCTTGTCGAATTTGATTGGCAACTTCCTCAGCGTCAAAAACGAAAGACTGCATATTCGCACCGTACATCAGGCTTTCGCCGACTGAATGATCGGTCGCGTAGTTAATACACTCTTTGGATGCTGACACCACAAGCGGTGCCTTACCGACAATCTTTTTCGCGACTGACATTGCTCGTTCCAGCAGAGCTTCATGCGTCGGCAACATGTCGTTGATAAAACCAACTTCTTTGGCGCGTGCCGCCGGCAGCCGATCTCCAGTAAAGGCCAACTCACGAACAATACCATCCGGAAGTTTTCTCGGAAGACGTTGAAGTGTTCCAAGGTCGGCCATAATTCCAATGTTTACTTCTTGAATGCAAAAGTAAGCATCTTCAGTTGCAAATCTAATGTCGCACGCACTAATCAAGTCCAGTCCCGCACCGAGGCAACCGCCTTGAATAGCGGCGATCACAGGACAGCGAGATTTTTCCAGAATTGTCAGAGCGTCTTGCAAAGACAAAATCAAGTTTCTCAAATGTTCGCGATCAGTCGATGTGTCAGTTCGGAACTTATCTTGAGCGGCGAATACGGACAGATCCATTCCACCAGAGAACATCGGTCCTTGCGCGTCAATCACGATGCATCGCACTTCGCCGCCGTCCGACAATTCTTTGATTGCCCGTGGAAAGTCGGTCCAGAACTCAGGCAACATCGAATTGCGTTTTTCCGGACGATTGAAAGTTATGCGAGCAATCTTTTCGTTTACGCTCAAATCAAAACAGCTAGTCATTTGAGATCCTCTTGTTTGGTCCGTTTAAGCCTGACTTCTATTTCAGCGCTTCCTGTTTAACAGGATCGAGGAAGAAGTCGCGCATCAATTCCGCGGTTGGATCTATCGCATACTTCGAAAGATCATCGACGCCCGAGGCTTTGATGACATCGACATCTACGAAGAAATTACCGGTGCACTCAGTTGCCTTCTGATTGAAGATCCAGTATGCAGCATCCGCTACAATTTCAGGCTGCCGGCATTTCTTCATCGCTTCATCACCGCCGAGTAAATTCTTCACTGCAGCAGTCGCGATGCCCGTTTCCGGCCATAATGAATTGACAGCAATTCCAGTTTTCTTCAACTCGGCCGACATCCCAAGTGTGCACATACTCATTCCATATTTCGCCATCGTATAAGCGAGATGATGAGCAAACCAACGCGGATTCATGTTGAGAGGCGGGGACATGTTCAGAATGTGCGGATTCGAAGAATTTTTCAGATGCGGAATTGCCTGCTTCGAACACATAAACGTGGCGCGCGAATTCACTTGATTCATCAAATCATAGCGCTTCATCTCGGTGTCCGCAGTCGGTGTCAGACTAATTGCGCTGGCGTTGTTGACGAGAATGTCGAGTCCACCAAACTTCTCTACAGTTTTTTTGATCGCGTCGATCACTTCTTCTTCGTGTCGCACATCGCATTTCAGAGCGAGCGCTTTGCCACCACGCGCTTCAATCTCCTTGGCAGCAGAGTGAATCGTTCCAGGCAGACGAGAATTTTCCTCGACAGTCTTGGCGAGAATGGCAATGTTGGCGCCGTCTTCGGCCGCGCGAAGCGCGACTGCAAGACCGATGCCACGCGAGGCTCCGGTAATGACAAGTGTTTTTCCAGCTAACGTCATGATATCTCCGGCGTGCCGATCGAACAGTTTCGCGACGGCACGGATCTAGGGTTTTCGCCGCGCATCATAGCGATTCCAGGAGATTTTTGAAAGTCTGATCAGTTTAGATTGGAGGAATTTAGCAGACTAGTCCGGGGGATTTTCCTCGAAAAACTCGATAGATTCGCCAACAATTTGCTTTTCATGGTGGCATAAGATTGCGATGCTCGCGCGCCAAAATTTCTGCCGGACATTTAGATGCATGTAGGTTGAACCCGTATCGTTCCATGACGAATAAGTCCGTTCCAATTTTTTCGCGGACAAAAACTGCCTAACGTTGCAGTTTAAAGAACTCCAGAAGTCGATCCGTCGCACTGTATTTGGATTCTCCGCCGACGCCGCCAGGCCAGACGTGACCCAAACCGTCGACCTTGACACTGGTGATGGTGGCACCTTTTCCGTTAGTGGCGGTGTGCTCTGCGGCTAAGTGTCGTGGTTCTTGTCCGGGTTTCCAATCATCGACGTCATAGATATCCGTTCGTTCATTGGGAGTTTTAATGTCGTTTCGTTTTCGATACCATTCGAACTCTTCCGGCTCGCTACGCATTCCGGCATTGGCTCTGAGGATGTCGCCGACGATTGGGATAGGCCAATCAAATCGTCCTTCATATGGAACGGTTTTGTCATTGCCGGATTTGATCGAAATCATCGAGATGTCGTCAGCTTGCGCGTTGCCTTTGTCGGGATGCAAACGTTCATTTTCTGGAAGCCAGCCGCCGACAACGCCAATGGCAGCAAACTGACCTCGCATACGCGGATCGTTTGCAGCGTGATGGACGAAACTTTCGCCTTGCGAAAAACCGACTGCAAATACCCTGGAACGATCTACGTTGAGGTTACCGGAAAGCTCATCGATCACACCTTTAGTGAAGCCGATGTCGTCCCGCTTGCTGAACGCCCGTTGTCCATTGTTCCAGGCATTGTCTTTGTTTTCGTTTCCTTGAAGATAAGCGACGATGAAATTATGGCTGTCGGATTTTTCATTCAATCCTGCCACTTTCTCGATGCCGACTGCACCATGATCTCCTGGATCCTTTGGATCCGACATGCCGTGATAAACCAGCATGAGCGCAGTAGGCTTCGACGGGTCATAATTTTTCGGGACGTGCAAGCGATAACTGCGATCTTGATCGCCAATTCGGATGGTTTCCTCGGTGGTTTCGCCAGCAAAGCCTTTCTTGAGCGGTTCCTGATTTTCTCTGGCATCAATAATGGTAAGGTCGTGGATCAGCACTGTGCCGTCGGACTGGGGATTGAACCCTTTCATCATCTCGTCGTTGTATAGCGGTATCGGCTTGCTATCAGCGTCCTGGTCAGCCTTGTCCTGGACAGGCTGCACGGAATCAAAAGGTTGGGGCATGGCATGATACCTGAAATAGCAACAGCGATTCGCTCGAGACGCATCGCAGGGGTGGAGTTACACCATAATGGCTGCAGTTTGTGTCAAAGTTGTGACAGGTTTAAACAACAGCAATTGCATTCCGGCAACGCTGCCGCGATGCTGAACCAGCAGCGCCTCACTTCATCCGATCAACGCTATTGCAACATGACGTGCCCGCAATTGAATGGCGCCCAGCGAGCGTGCTACCAACCTTTACGAATCAACGTCCACTGCCCGGTGGCTCCGGTATCGGCTTTCCATGGTCCTTTGAGTCTGACAGAATCGTAGCTTAACTTCAATTCGGCAGTGCCCTTCTGATTGCTCCAGGTTTTTACGTATGCAATAGTGAGCTGTTGTGTTTTCGGATCGTAAGTTCCACTCTGGATGGTGCCCTTCTGTGCGGGCGATTCATGCCATTCACCAGTGAGTAGAACATTTTTGGAGTTTGGATCTTTGAGTGGGATAAAAATGACTTCGCCTTGATCCGATTCCCATTTCCCATCCATCAAAACGACAGCCTGGTCCACTTTCAACGTACCCTTGTCACCAATTACGGTATCACGGTCGTATGGAATCAAAATGAAGTCGAAACGATTATTTCTCTCGTGTTCCTTCTCTACTTCCCTTCTCGCCATAGAACGCGCGTCATCGAAGAAGTCAATTTCAACCCGGTCCTTAGGAAGTTTGCCGGCACCAAGCAAGTACGCTTTCACTGCTTCAGAACGTGCCTTAGCGTGCGGATTTTTGCTTTCCGAAGTGGTTGGCGCTGATTGCACCGCTGTGGTTGAATCTGTTTTGCCTTCCGGATGCGAGTCGCTATAAACCTCCACCACGAGCTTTTTCGGGTTCACTGAGGAGTAGTGATCAGCCACCCTTTTTAAATCAGCGTCGATGTTTACGGCTTTCGTGTCACCACCCTCAGTGGCGCCCTTTTTCTTACCTGTGAGTTCAGGACACAAACTCTGATCCAGAATCGAGATTTTAGAAGCTGAATTCAACGCGCCCACTGCGTCGATATCGGCACCTGGCCACTGATCCGCTGGATCAACATCACTTAAGTCGGTAATTCGCACAAAGTTATAGATCGCATTTTTGCCACCTTTACCGGCGATGTCGATCTCAGAGGCCGTGCGCAGATCGGCGCCGAGATCAATCCAAAACTTTCCGTCTCTCGACACTTCCACTTTAATTGGACTCTGGTTCTCCAGAGGTTCAAACACATAGAGATCTGGACCAGGAAAGTCAATAACCGAGTTATCCGTAAACCGCAAAGTAATAGAACCACCAGCACCGAGGGCAGCGAAAGATGGTTTTCGCGCGAGCCTATCGCCTTCGTGATCTCTGAAATTTGGCGTACCCAGAGCAGGGTCGGGCGTTTCCCAGAGATGCGGTGGTTTCTTTTTCCCAACTTTATACTCAACGGCTTCGTCGGCGAAGGCTTCAGCCCCGGCTGAGAAATATATTCGCGTGTGCTTGGCGCTGTCGAATATATGCGCTTTCGTCACGGCATCGGCTGGTTGGACTATGAAACCTGCGATGGATAGGGCCGCTGCCAGTGACATCACTTTCGCCCATGAGCGGGACCGGTCAGAGCGCGACTTTTCAGAGTTAGATTTTTCAAGACAAAACTTTTCTGAGCCGAACTGTTTCGAGAACGCCTTTTTCTTCAAAATAAGCTCCTTAGGTTCCTGGTGACTTGGGCGGGCTTGCGCTGGAGTCGTTGAGACCCCAATCATATTCCTCGTAGATGACCTTAAATCCCTTCGAGTCATCCGGTCCGAAATTTTTGCCTGCCGCTTCTGGCGCCTTCGACAAAACGAACGAGGCGACGATTTCGTCATCGGTCGGCGGTGGGAAGCGTTTTCCTAAGCCGACAATTGTGGCGAAGTCGAGAGGAAACCATTTGAACAGCGAGGAGACTCTGATCGTTTTTTTCTCAAAATCAATTTTTACATTGTTTGAGCTGCTCAAAAACAATTTCGCCGCGCGGTCTAGTTGTTCGTCGAGATTTGCGGCGCTGTAGGCAACATGGTTGATCGGCGCGCAACCTTTAGCGGCGCACACGACGGCGAAGTGGGTGCGCGGCTCTTGAAAGTCACGGCGCAAAATGTCGTGCTCCATGCTCTCCAGAGTTACTTTTCGTCCGGCTAATTCGATCGAATTATTTTCCCAGAAACCCTCCACCTGCCGGATACTGCTGGGTGGATAGTAAGGCTTGGTGCCGCGAATCGGATAATTGTCGAGAACCAGTTTAATCGTGTAGGCGTTGTATGCGTTGATCCAAAAAACCAATTTTTCTCTCTCGGACAGGCGATTATATTCGCTTTTGTCGACCCTGGAGAGCGCATGAAGATATGCTTTCAGCGGTTCCGGATGATGTTTCCATTCAGCGTAGTTGACACCATTTTCGGTGACATATTTTTCGAGCTGCGCGGAAAATAAAGCGTGCGTTTTGTCGAGCGAGATTCCATCCGTGGTCGGCGACATTACGGTTTTAGTGCTCGGAGGCGCGCTCACCGTCGAACTCGAAGCGGACGATTTCACCACTGCCGGACTTTTTGGCGGCGGCGTTTCTGCGGTACCAGATTCTGCTGCTACTGAAGGTTTGATTCCAAAAAATGATAGGCAGCTTGATAGTGCCACCAAAGTTGATACCATTGCTATGGAAAAGTGTCGCAAGCAGTTCTCGAATCTTCCCGCCACTGGCGAGCTATGCTAGCACAGTCTAGAAAGACTTTCAGGCCAATATACCCTTGGCATGGGAGTCGGGGTCAAATAAGGGTTTTGCCATGATAATTATTGGAATCGAGTCTTAAAACTTACGCCCAGCGCGTGGCAAGAACTGGTGTATTCAAGTTGCCGAGACGCCCGGCTTGCGCCTGGTTGTCGGACTCTCGAAAAGCCTGGCTCCGAAATTTTGAAATTGTTTATCGGCCCATCTCCAGGTTATTTCGGCGTCGAGTAGGGAATAATGTGGACAGTCTAGAGGTTTACGTCTCCATATGCGCCATGGCGGTCGTCTAACTTATATCCTTGTGCTTTTCTTTCTTGCCACGCAATTCATTTCGATTTTCGGCACGATGAGCGTTTTTGCTTCGCCCGAAAATATTGGCAATTACGAGGATATCAGCCCAGATCATATCGTCCCGCTGGACCCGTTCCTCGCGGGCGGAGCAGCGCATCACGCCTGTTTCCGCAACAACACAAACAATAACAACACTGCGGCGCTAAAGTTGTTCCGCTGGCTGCCAATGTTCATTTTGCAGTCGGTGACGCTCTGGCTAATCGCCCCGATTATCTTGCGGTGTTCTCGGCGATTCCTGCTGATCAGGTATAAAATGCCTGATCTGTGGCTGCTGCACAGGGCACTATTGATCTAAACCAAAACTGATCTGCGCGTAACGGTTCGCCTGTTTCAGACTGTTTACAACAGCCGGCGTTTGAACCACGTTGTGATGATGAGACAGCAAAACGCTGATTCACCGTAGATCTTCGCATGCTTTTAGAAACCATATAGACGAAGGCAAAACGTTGCAGTTTCGGCTGAAGCGGCATCTCCACCGAAAGGGGTTCCTCAGTGACCCTATGCGCGGTGCAAGCGTCGCAATCAAAACCACCTCAAGTTTAAAAACCGCAACCGAGTCGTCTGGTTTCTCATCCGGAAAGTTCGTTTATACCTGCGTTTACTCCCTTATGGAGCTGCAACTGGTGAATACTCTGCCAATTTTTTCGAAGCAATTTTATAACTCAAGATACTTCAAGCGGCGACACTACTTTAAGGATTTACTGGCCTCCGTTGTGGTCTTCCTGGTGGCGCTGCCACTGGCTATGGGTATCTCCATTGCGTCAGGCATGCCGCCTGCGACCGGTCTTATCACCTGTATCGTCGGCGGTCTGATCGTCGCCCCGATCGCCGGCAGTCCGCTTCAGGTGAGCGGTCCGGCCGCCGGACTGAGCGTCATCGTCTACGAGATTTTGCAACAACACGGCGCCGAAAAGCTCGGGGTGATTATCGTTCTGGCTGGCATAATGCAGCTGGCCATGGGCATTATGAAGATGGGACAGTGGTTTCGAGCCGTGTCACCAGCCGTCGTGAACGGCATGCTCGCCGGTATCGGTATCCTGATTTTCGCAAGCCAATTTCACGTAATGCTGGATGATGCACCGAAATCGACAGGGCTTTTAAACCTGGCCGGTATCCCGGTTTCGCTGTTTGATCGACTGACTGAAACCGCTGTCAACAGTTCTCACATCGCTGGCTGTCTCGGCGTTTTGACTATCGTGGTAATTATTTTATGGGAAGCGATTCCAATCAAACAGATAAAAATGATTCCGTCGTCGCTAGTCGCGGTTGTGCTCGCTACAGCTTTAACAGCGATTTTCAACTTACCGATCAAGCACGTTGAACTCCCCGAGAATTTGTTTTCCGTGGTCAAAGTTCCGACTCACTGGGGACACTTCTGGGACCTGAACATCTTACTGGAAGCCATGGGGTTGGCACTTCTTGCCAGTGCTGAGACTCTATTGAGCGCAATTGCAGTCGACAAAATGCAGCCACTTAACCGCACGAAGTACGACAAAGAACTCCTCGCTCAGGGCGTCGGCAACACAATTTGCGGGATGCTTTGCTCGCTTCCAATGACCGGCGTTATCGTCCGTAGTTCCGTCAACATCAGAGCCGGCGCGAAGAGTCGCATGTCGGCCTTCTTCCATGGTCTCTGGATTTTTCTACTGGTAATCTCCTTTCCAGCCATGCTGCGATTGATTCCAACCTCAGCGCTAGCCGCGCTGCTCGTGTACACCGGGTACAAATTGACGAACTTCAAAATCGTCAAAGAACTGCGCCGAGCCGACAAAATCGAGGTCGCCATTTACTTCATCACGATGGGTGCAATCGTCGCAACCGATTTGCTCACCGGTGTAATGACCGGTGTGGCACTGTCCATCGCGAAATTGGTTTATATGTTCTCGCATCTAGAAATCAAAACAGTGACCAATGCCGAGAATCAAACAGCCACTCAAACAGCAGTTCATCTCAGAGGAGCCGCCACATTCCTCAATCTGCCAAAGCTTGCTGAAGCGCTTGAATCAGTGCCACCAAATACTGAACTCCACATTCACCTGGAAGAACTCGACTACGTCGACCACGCTTCGCTGGAGATGATCATGACCTGGGAACAGCAGCACAAAGCCACTGGTGGGCTTCTGGTAATCGACTGGGGCACATTGGGTTCGATGTTCCGTGACCGCCGCCGCACACCGAGAGAGGAGCCAAAACCGGTCGCCGTGGTAGAGGATGCGCAGTCGGAAGATTCCGACGATTCCGGAGAAAACGAGGTTATCGTCGCCACAGGTTCTGCAAAAAGCGGTCAGATGGTGGACGATCGAAAACCATCAGGGGATTTGTTCTAAGAGCCGAATAATAGAGACTATTGATCAAGGCGTAAATAGATAATCAGTTCGCGATAATCTCATTCCGTTTCTATCGGAAACGAGCGGAGTCAATGCGTTATTGCTTAAGCACTCTGCCCTTCACATCTTCGAACGCTTCTCTATCAAAGTGGTCAGCGCAGCGGCATCGTAAGCCGGTGTGGAGCATACGCCATTACCGCACGAGAATGCTGCGGCCTTGGGAAGGTCGGGATATTCGACATCCATATTCGGCAGACTTCCTTCCGCTTTGTCGTACCATTCGATACGACGATAAACTGATGGACTGCGGAGCGCGGTTGAAAACAATTCTTGCGCTCGTGGATCTTTTTTGGCACCAACTATGGTGATATGAAAAGGAACGGTTGAAATCTGATTGTCAGCAATCAGAATTCCGCCAACCATGAATCTTCGAGTTCGCGCTACAGCAGGCGTTGACAGGTAGCGCATGCATTGTTTTGCGATCTGCTGATTTTCTTGTTTGCCCGTGTATTGAAACAGCAAATTACTGAATCGAGCGAGCATGATGTTTTCGTCGAGTAATGGAACTGGTTTAGCGACCTTGCTTGAATCGGGATCCGCGGTGACATAACCAGCCGCTTTGGTTTTATCGCCACCAGTATAATTGTTGAAATGATTGCTTATGAAATCAGCACAGCCTTGTGCCCGGTCTAACCACTTTTTATCGGCAGTGGCTTCGTAAAGCGCCAGGAACGCTCGTCCCATCGACAGCGAGTCGCCCAGGAACGGTCCAGCGTTGTCTCGCTCATCATGACTGTAACCACCGCCGGTGAGAGAGCGATTTTTCACGATCGATTCGGCAGCACGCGTCGCACGTTCCAAATAACTCGGTTCTCCGGTCGCCATATAAATGTGCGCGAAACCGTTGATCGCCCACCCGTTTTCACGCGAGTAAATGTGTTTATCAACACGAGGAATTCCACGCTTGCGGCGAGCTTCGTCGTCCAGACCAAAGTAGTCCTCACTGTGCTGACCTGGAATGAGATCGGCATCCTGACTGGTATAGAATGCACCGTCGGGTGAGGTCAAAAATTTATCGAGATAGTCGGCGATGCTTTTTGCCGCCTTAGTGTATTTCTCGTCCTTATAAAGCATGCTGCCTAACGCGTAGATCCGGAGATTCTCGCCCTGCATTTGCATGATCTTTTCATAGTGCGGATGTTGCCAGTCACCACCTGTGGAGTACTGATACACACCACCCCACACGGGGTCGAGCAAGTTGAGCTGGCCATCCAGGGTTCCAGTCACACGAGCTTTTGCATCTTTATCGCCCGACAAGGCAAGTTGCATAGAATGCTCGACACTGTCCCAATCGAGAAATTTTTGTTGGAAACCCCAGGCACCGGATTTAGTATCATAGCCATCGACGTGTTTCTTCTCTAACTCATCTTTGATTTCTTTGCTCAAGCTGCTCTCTGCGCGAAAAGTTACATCTTCTTTCGAAGCCGCTTCGGGCGTGGGATCTTTGATAATCGCCGCGAGCAATTTCTGCATTCTCTCGGGTGGAATATAGCCTTGTCGTTTTACCAACTCGTCGCCATTCGCGTTGAAGATAATTGTTGCCGGCCAACCGAAGTCTTCATACTTATGGCTGAGGTCGGGGCGCGAGTCCTGATCGACTTTTACGAGAATGAACTTTTTCTTGAGAAGTTTCGCCACGTCAGCATCGCCGTATGTCTTCTCGTCCATCACATGACACCAGTGGCACCACACCGCTTCTAAATCCAGCAGAACGAATTTCTGTTCTTGCTTGGCGCGGTCGAAGAGCTTATCATCCCACTTTTCCCAGACTAATCCGTTCGGCGAGGCATGCGCATTCTCCCCAGAGTTAGCGAGCGCCGGATCGGTAACTAAAACTGGCGACGCGAAAATCAGCATCAGTAAAAGAAAGGACCGGTGGAAGTTTTTTATCATCATTAGTTCAGTCGCCTCAATTCACAACCGTTTCGCTATCCTTCCCGATTCATTCTGCCGGTGATCGCGTGATCGCATTTATCCATGAGTTTATTGATTCCAAACTTTTTGAAATTTTTGCAATCGAAATCTATCAGAATGCATTCTCACGAGATCAAAACCTTCCCGAAAGGTTACTACACTCCGACCTGTACGCCGCGATTGTTCGAAACTTTGATGCAAATTGTTAGCCGAATGCAAAAGAGATTACTCAACTCTTTTTTCAAGCCACTGAGTCAATTTGTCGTTTAATTCTTCCAGCGTAAATGGGATCTTCAAATAATCGTCCATGCCCGACTCGATGCAAGCGGCATAGGTCGCGTTCTCGTGTCCGCTGATTCCGATGACGGCGGTATGCGAGTCTGTCTTCTTTTCGATAATGCGTATCTTTCGCGTGCACGTCGGTCCATCAACGTCTGGCATTACCCAATCCATAATAATGATGTCGAACCGGTAGAGTTGCAGCGCCTCTATGGCATCCGCGCAACTATTGACTACATGGACGGCGATGCCGAGGCGGTCTGCCAGTAATTCAAAAAGCCTGGCGTATTCTGGATTATCATCGACTATTAAAACAATGGGCTTGCCTTCGGCCTTGCGCTCGTGAAGGCTAATTGCTTGTTCTTCGGTGTTTACCATGGGTTTCGAGCCTCTGAGTTGATAATTCCGTGACTGCGAAATTTTCAAAATGTTGCCACTTTACTACAATTAATCTGGGAAATTTTTCTCCCAATCCACTCGGTCACCCCGGTAGCGGCTCATCCAGTGATCGCCGCCGCTTCCGGAACTTTGAGTTTGCGCCGGAACTTCATGGGGCTTTCGCACCGCATCGTAATCGAGGAGAACCAGCTTGCGACCGCCGTTCGGTCCGTTGACATAACCGAGCTGCGCTTGTCCAAGAGAAGAAACGCCGCCATCCCAGAAGACGTAGGTGCCGTCTCTGTCTATCTTGTCGTGGAATTTCAACAGCGATTTGGTCGACACTGGTGTTTGCGCGCGCTCTTGGATGTAATACATAATCGGCTCGCGGTCGACTTCGATTTGCGTAGGCTTGGTGAGCATGCGCGCGTCGAAGCGATAAGTTCCGTCCGGAGTCTGGATCGTCCGATGACCCCAATCCGGCTGCCACAACGGCTGTCCGTCCTTGCGATATGGACGATCGGTCATCTTCAGAATCCGCCCATCAGCCAGTTCGAACACGATGCTGTCGGCGCCGCCATCAATGACGCGCAGAGCAGGATCCTTAAAGTGTCTCATCTCCCTGGCGTACTTTTCGAGCGGACGCGGCGTGCGGAGCATGTCTGCAGTGGATGGCAAAACCAGCAGATCGGAAACCGACATGCGCCCTAATTCAATGGTACCAGCAGTAGTGGCACCAAGCGGTCTTTCAGTGTTGAATGATAAACGATTGGCAAGTCTGGTTAAGTAAACCGAGCCATTAGTTTCAGGGAAGATGTGCTTGGTTTTCAATTCACCGCGCAGGGCTTGCGGATTGCATGCGGCGATCAAATCGCATGTAGCAGCTAAACGAGAGTTGATCGGCGTTCTGGAATCGCTGTGCTGTACTAGCAATTGCTTAGTCTCGCCAACCGGATCGCCTTTTGGTGTAAGCTCGCGCACTGCCACCACAGCTGATGCTGAACGCGAACCACTGAGTCGGCTCAAACCAGCTTCGTCACCACCGACAATTTGGAATTCGCGCGACGTAGTTTTGGGGATGCTTGGGTGAATGACGTCCAGATAGCGGGGACCGACAATGCCACCAATTTTCCACGACCTGGCTGTTGCGGGTCTATCGGCTGGATTGGTTTTGGGCGAGAAGTCGGATTGCTCTGTAGTTTTGCGGCTAGTTGCTTCTTCCACGCGAACACCAGCTCTGGTGCTCGAAACGATTGCATCTCCATCGCCTGATTTTACGGCTTTATTGTCAACGGCTTTGGCAGACCGAGCAAGCTCAGATGCGGCACTCGGCGAAAGTGAGGCTTCCGGTCTCGGGCTGGCATCGAAGATTCTGGCTCGTTGAGCCGCTGCGGCTCTATTACCCATCAATCCACCAGGAATTGATGCAATTGCGTCAGTGCTACTGCGGGCGATACCACGACCAACAATCTTGGTGATGTCGAATTCGCCTGCCGATAATTGCCGAGTTGTTTCTTCGGCACTGCCGCTGGCAAAACCGAAGGCTGCAGAGGATGACATGGTCGCTGATAAATGGCTTCTTTGAGCGAAGTTTTTCACCATCGAGTTGGACATGGCCAGTTGACCGCCGCCAAACACCAGAAGATCTGTGGCGACAGCTTCAGGTCTCAAGGTCGAAGTCACGACGCGACCGGCACCGCCCAATAAATCCAGACTGCTGTCGGTTGGATTCAAATAAGTTTGCCGAGTCAACAACGCATCGCTGAAGCGAGCGGAGCTGCCCATCATCAAGGCACGAGTCGGGATGTCGACAGTAGATTTACCGATCACTCCGAATATTCCGCGGGTGACAAGGCCTTTAGTCGCGCCCAATGTCATATCTATAGCTTGAGTGGAGCCGGCGTCAGAAGGCTTTGCAGAACCTGCGGCAAAACTGACCGCTGAAAACGCCAGACCTTTCTTACCGCCAATGAAAAGTCCTGCCGTTTGAACCATCCCGCTACCGTACCTGGTCACTTCGCCATCGGTGGCGAGCACGCGCTGGTCGGAAGCGATGGCACTGCGCATTTCCTGCTCCATCGCCTTGTCAGGTTCGCCTTTGAGCGAGCTTGCCTGTTCTTCCAGAGCCTGCATTTTGCGGAGACTCTCGGATTGTCCGGTAAATGGGTCGGCGATGTAACTAATGCCGCGCTCGAGATAGCTCTGAGAGTCGATTTGGCGCTTGTGCTCGGTGATTTCGCGTGCAAGTCCCCGCGCTATCGGCTCTTTCTGCTCGGCGGCGGGGAGAGGTTGTGTGTAGTCGCGGCTCAACAGCGTTCTGGCTTCGGTCGAGTCGACGACGCCGTCGGCCGTCGAAGTATCGCCTCGCAAGAAATTGGCTGATTGGGAACCACTGTCACGCATGAAGTAAGAATAAGTTGGGATATGCCCGTCATCAATGGGGAAGCTCCCACAGACGATTTGTTACGGGTGAGGGATCAAAGGGTTGGCAGGTATGGTTCTATGCCTGGTCAGAACTTCAAAAACCTGAGAGGTGCCGGTTCTCAAGCGATATTCGAAAGACAAAACCGCATTGAAACACTTTTGATATTACGGTATAAAAACGAATGCCCCACCACATATTGGCTTCGTCAAAAGAAAAGTCGGCTATATTGCGTTTAGAGGTCCCGGCTTTACCTTGAGTCCAACGACTCGTGCCCCAGCCCTGCATGCGGTCCTGCAAGAATCCCGGAATCTCTCAACCGAATAGGCCTCTCAACTTGCGGTTTCCCACTGGCAACAAGTCGTGCAGCGCCGCACGCCGCAGAATGGGTTTTGATCGTGAAACAAACAGCACAACAAGTCGACTACAGACTGGGAGAACTTCTGGTCGATCTGGGAGTCGCCTCTCCGGACGAAATAGGAAAAGGTCTTCGCGTTTCGGCGCATACCTCACTTCCTCTCGGGCGGACGCTCGTAATGCTCGACTACGTTAGCGATTTCGTTATTCGATCTGTAGTCGAAGCGCAATCAATGCTGCGCGATCGCTTGCTGGAGATGAATCAGGCCCGACAAGCCATCTCAATTGTCGAACGCAAACGCTGGAGCTTTGCTGACGCGTTGGTCTCCCTTGGCGTTGATGCCAGCGCCACCAAAGGCACGAGACTCGGCGAACTGCTTCGAGACGCGGATAAGCTGACGCCCGATCAACTCGATTTGGGATTGTCGGTTTCAGATCATTCCGGCTTGCCGCTCGGTCAAGTTCTTGTCCTGCTCAACAAAGTCACCGAAGACAAAGTACGCATGACGCTCGCTTTGCAACACGAATTGAGAGCGTCGAATTTGGAACGCAAAGACGTTCTCAAACGGCTGCGCACCGCCCATGGTGCCGACAGCACATCACACAGTTTGCCGGCCCTGGACGCGGCTGCGCCTCGCCGTTTAAAACTCGGAGAACTGTTCATCTGTGCTGAAGTCATCACTGATGATGAACTGGAAAAAGCTGTAGAAACCAGCGCCAAATCTCAAAAGATGATTGGCGAGGTTTTGCTCGAAAAGAAATTGATAACGAAAGATATTTTGACTGCCGCGTTGCGATTGCAATCGCTGCTCTGGTCGAACGTGATCAATCTGGGAAAAGCATCTGATGTTCTGCGCGAGGCCAATCGGCTTGCCGGCGCACCAGACTCAATCACGGACATTGACGGATTGGTTGAGGAAAGCAGACCGAAGAATGTTTCATTGTTCGAATTCTTGCGAATCACAGGTTACCTCACGCAAGAAAAAATCCGCGCATCGCTCAAGAAGATAATGAACGAGCCGCGACTACTGTCATTCATCATGAATCGCACTAATCAGTCCGGATCGACCGAAGAAGACTACGTAAGAGAAGCCACGGAACTGGCGTTGCGAGACGCTGCTACCTTACGATTCGTTATCAATGAAACGCATCCAAAAGATCGTCCGTTGGTAGATTCGGCGCTTGTCTTCCACCAACTAGTTCAAGAAGGCAGACTGACTCTTTGCCAGGCGCTTGTTAATTTCAGCATCAAAGTGAACGGTATCGAATCCGATACCATCGCCGCGCAAGCATAGTATTAGACACGCATGCAATATTGACGTATCGCTGTATTCAACGCCGGTTTGTGTGATCGCGGCGCGCAAAAGTAGTCAATCTCCTCGATGCCAAATTCATTATTGTCGACGCAGTTAATTAAACGCGTGCTACTACTCGCCTCTCACAGACATAAACGTTTAGTATTCAAAAATCTGACCCAGTTTGAATCAGTTTTTATCGCCCGGCTTTGACTTCGGCTTCTTTGCGCGTTTTAAGCTCGATGTCCACATTCTGTGCGTCACCGATGCGTTGCAATTCTTTTTTGAATTCTTCGATCGGAATCGATGGTGGCAAAAGAATCGTCGCATTCATGCAAAATAATGGTGAACCTGTTTCTGGTGCGCTGATAACTTCGGTGTGCATCGATTGAATGTTCACATCTTTATCGCGAAGTTGCGATGACAGTGAGTGAACGATCCCCTCGTGGTCAGCGCCTCTCAGGAATATTTCGCAAGGAACATAGGCGCTGTATTTTTCCGCCCCCATCGGTTTTGTCAATTTGGTGGTGACGGAAATTCCGTCTTTCTCGAGTTCGCCGAGATCCTTGAGCAGCGCGTCGGCGTTGATTTCGCCTGTGACGAGCATGACGGCAGCGAATTCACCACCAAGGATCGCCATGCGACTTTCTTCGAGGTTGGCGCCGTGACTGACAAGAACTTCAGTAATTCTGGCTACGATTCCCGGACGGTCAACGCCCACGGCTGTGACCAAAATGTGGTTCGTCATCTTTCTATGCTCCTAGCGGTTTGTCGGTGGAAGTTTAGCAGGCGGCCACCTGCCATTCAACTGCGCTTCGTCAGATCAGACGTTAAGTTCAGTATGCAAGACACCAAAACTGGTCAATGATCGGGCGCTACCGGGGTAGAATTTTCGGGGGAAAGAACCCCCGAGAAGGTGTAATCATGGGACGTTACAATCACGACATGCTGCGTGGACTTGGCGGTGAGATGCTGGAAATTCGCGATGGCTATGCCCGCGCGCAGCTGCCTCTGAGCGAGAAAGTGATGCGCCGACGCGCGTTTATCACGCCGGCGCAATCGTTTCGCTGGCTGACGAAGTCGCCTCAGCGGCCATTCACGGCAGCGAGGTCGACACTGACGACATGGGCGATAAGCGATTTCCATACTCAATTCAACTGAGTGTTAATCTGCTGACAAACGATCCCAAAGGACCAATCAGTGCTGAAGCGACAGTCGTGAAGCGCGGTCGCGTCACCATCGTCGAAACTGTTGTAAAAACCTGCACCGGCGAAACCGCTGCGCTCATGCGTTCTACGCATCTCATGGTCGACCCGAATAAAACTGGTCCGCATCGTAAAACCTGATCCCACTTTCGTTCAGGATGGAAGCCGTTCGACCGGGTATCTGCCCGATCTCGAGAAACGTTGGCGGGCGCCACTTTACAGCCACACTGACTACTGATTGCCCAAGCAAGGGAATTGAGCCAGCGCCGGGGTATATACATGACACCCCGACGATTCCAATCGCGCCTTTGCATGGCAAATAAAGACAAGAATAAATCCGCGACGCCCGGCCCTGCTCCGGCACCGGATACCGAAACTGACTCAACAGAACGACGCAGAATATTGTCTGCGATTATTCTCGAGCGCCTGCAAAAGCAGGATGTGGTTTGGATTCGGATAGCCGACCCCGACGTGCACCGCGTCGATGATTTGCAGATCGCCACAAAAGCGCGAATTGATGCCTATCTGATCCGCTGGAGCGAGTGGGCCGACACACTGACTTTGGAAGACCTGACATCAAAGGAATCTGACTCAGATAGTTTGATGAAACAACTGGCGGATGGTTGGCTGAAGTTGAAAAACGATTATCGTTTGCCAGTTTCTGTGCATCTTCTGACAAACGATCAGCCTTCGGCAAAAAGAATTAAAGACGCAAAGAAAAACGATTGCCATCTAGCAAAATTTCTCGCTCACGAATGGAAGATAAACCGCCGAGACAACGACGATTGGATAAACATTTGGGATGAACTGCACACGGCCAGCGGGTTGGACGAAGACCAATTTAGTGAGTTCGTAGACGCATGCAAGTTCGATTGTTCCTACGCGCGACCAGAACTCGACGAAGATGCCGATGAATACCAGGCTTACTACTGGGTCGAACATATCTACGACTCGCTATTCGAGCATGAAGATCACAGCACTTTGCCAATCGAACTGAATCATGCAGAACTCCTGCAGCTTCTCGGTTGGCGCAGCGAACAATCTCGACAGATATTGAAATTACCGAAGGGTGATGTTTCTGCCATTGCCGGATTGACCAGCGCTATGCATGGAGGCGAATCTCTCGGTGGCGAATTGGCAGGAGACACAACGCTAAATGCTTTCTCGACCAGCAGCAGATCGCTCGATTCAGAATCTCCTGACGCGGAACCACTTCAGACGAAGTCACTTGATCCGCAGTCGTTTAATTCAGAGTCTCTTGATGCAGAATCCTCAAGCTCTCAATCATCCGGTTGGAGCGACTCGAACATTCAGGCCTCCGCGGCTACCGAAGAAGAGATGCTCGAGCGGCGGAGCGAGGACTTTCAAGCCAACGATGAAAACCACGAAGACGAGATTGAATCAAATCCCGAAGGTGATTTCAGCGCTGAAAATTCCGATCAGCATAATGAGTCCCAGAAAAATACGGATTTTCCTTTCACACCAAACCCCAGCGATTCGAAGCCGCAGCCATCGTTAAGCTACTTAAGAGGCGCATCCGCAGCCTGGCTTCAAGCTGCCTCCGATTCCGATAGTGAAACGGCTGACTGGTTGAAAGCCGGCGCCACTCCAGCGGGCACCACCGCCAGCGGTGGCACATTCTTTGGTGGCCCAGCGGCAAACAATTTCAAAAACAACGCAGAAGCGGAATTTAGCGAATCGGCGGAGAGCAGTGGCGTGACTGGGGATCCGGCGCCTTCTGGACTGGCTGCATCGTTAGCCGCCAAAAAGCAATCCAGGGAGAAACCTTCGTGGAAAGACCTGGCAGAAAAAGAACGTCAGACTTCAGGTCCGCGAAAATTTGGTGACCCCGTCGAATCAAAAACAGATAGCGCCGATACTCAGAGAATCACTGGCCGGCTGCGACAAATGATGAGTACCATCAAGACCGAAGCTCCAGACGTTGACGCTGAAATTGACGGGGAACATGTTGACGGTTACGCCGAGGATGTCGACGGTTTCGACGGACAAGTGGACGGTCGCGACGAAGAAAGTTCCAATTCAAATGACGAGGTTCGTGACTACGTTCATAACGGCGATTACGAGACTGGTGTACAGACCGTGCACATTAGTAAAGAGCGCGGTTTCATCGATGACTTCGGGAGTTCCGAAAGCGACAGCACCACCATTGGTATAGCTGCGTTTGGCACTGACGATTCAGAACAACCGGAAGAGTCATCGGCAGCTTCTAAGAAAACGAAGAAAGCACGCAAGCCGAAACGGCGACAATCAGAAATTTTGTCTGAAGTCGAGCAGCGCGAATTGGAGCTCGATCCCAGCCCTGGAGCATCTGCCGAAACCCGCTCCTATAGCGAGGAGGAAAGGTCAGCTTACGACAATGACGATCAGCACGCCAACCAAACTGACACGTTTTCAAAAATATCTCGCTTAGCACGCAGACAAGAAGGCACCGAAGTTGGTGACCTCGAGGCCAGCCTCAACGCCTTTAACTGGTACATCAACAACGGTGACGAGCTGTTCCAGGAGAGCCGTTTTGAAGACGCGGAGAAGGAATATATTCGCGCGTTAGAACTCCTTGGTACTCTCGATGTTCCAACCACCGACGAGGAATTCAAAGTACTTCAAAATCTGGGCGATATTTATTTATTTCTCGACCAGCCCGACAAGGCAGTCGAACTGTACGAATGCACCAAGGAAGATCGGTTCAATTCTAGGATTCCGGCATCAAAATACATTGCCGCGTTAATCAAACTAGGCGCTGTTTATGAGGAGAAGAGTTGCTTTAATGACGCGGAACGCCAGTATCGCAAAGCAGTTGAGGTAGCGGCAGAGAATCTCGCAAAAGACGACCCGATTCTGGTGCGGTTAAACCAGGCATGCCTTGATCTGGCGAGAAATAGATCGACATTAATGTCCAGATTTAGTTCGACCGAAGTGGATCGAATTAGAGTTCTGGCAAAGCAAGAAGCCGAAGTTGCGATCATGCATCGCAAAAGGAAAACAACAGAAGCAGAGATCATGCAGCCCGAGATGTGGAAAGGAGGCAGTCGACCTCAGACAGAGGAGATCGTCGCGGCGCCGGCATCTCCAAACCAACGATGGATGATGCTTTCCGGCGCGATCGTCATCATCTTCATCTTCGCTTTCGCCATGTTTGTTCCGCAAGCCACCGTCCCTGGTGGCAACTCCACGGCAGCCACTGAATCCGCAGGGATCTACAGCAGTGCTGATGGGCTCAAAGTCATAGACTTGGCGAATGGCGGCAAGGCGCAGTACTCCTTTGGCGGCACGTCAAAACAAGCGAGCTACAGTTTCGTCGGAGACGAAATTAACGACTTGCTTCCGTTTATTCCCGGACATATGCGCACGGCGTTTTTATTCTTCAATTCGAAAGACTCCGCTATTGTAGACAGCAATGGAACCTATCTATACGAAAGCACGGCACCGGAGCATGAGCTCGTCAAGCGGATGTGGAAGTATGCCGAACTGGCGCAGGGCTACCGGCAAGAGAAAAACTTCTATCCGGAATCAGATAATGCGTGGATGATTTCAAAAGACAAATTGACATTCCAAAATCCAATTACACGCGCAGAAGACCAAGCCATCATATTCAGTGCCACTGGCGAATCAACTGACACCCCTGTTCGCAAAAGCATCGCCGACGGCGAACTCTGGAAAGGCCAGCCTGCAGCCAGTCCAGGAAGAATCATCTGCTACGTTTATAACAGCAGAATGTTTTTCATTCGCGGCTATGACAGAAACGGAAAAGTTCTCACGAGTTCGGATCCAACAAAATCTTTCTACATTGAATGTTCCGACGGACTCGATATCACAAAAGAAGATTTGAAAGCACCCGTTATAGATTCGACTACGACTCCGGTTCTAAAATCCGACAAGAAGTTGCGCTTTATTTTTGCGGCCAGTCCCGAAACCGAAGCTCGATTCAACCTGCTTCTCAGCGCAATCCCGGGAGGGCTGTTCTGTCTTTCGTTGGTATCACTGGCGGTGTGGCGTTATCGCGTCAACAAGAAAGTTGCAGGACCATTCAGTGTTGGCGCATTTGCCCTCTCCACAGCACTATTATTGGTTTGGTTCGTCATCGGAATTCTTCAGGTTTAGCTCTAGTCTATTTCTTACGGCGGATTTCAAAATCGGCGCCGTGTGCGAACTTTGTGTTGACTGGAACTGATGATCTGCAGAGCTCGCAGGTATCCTCCGGCCATGCCGGAATTTTGAATTCCACGAGATAAACAAAATTTTTGAGGGTTCATGACGGCAGCATCAACATTGCCGCGAGAACAATACGCAGCGCCTGCAATCACCTCGCCGCCGCACCGCTCTATCGCGGCTACAGTCTGCCTGATGGAAAGACCAGTGTTGACAATGTCATCAACAACAAGAACTTTTTTCCCTTCGATCAGTTCATCAAACCCACGCTTTAGAACAAACGGCGGTTGCAGACCGGGCTGCGATTTGTCCAAGCCGTGCTCAGTGAAAACACTCGGTAGTTGCAGGAAGTGTGCCACCCACTGCGACATCACCAGTCCGCCGATTGCCGGGCCACAAACAATTTCGGCGCCCAGGTTTTCACAAGCCTGCGCCAGCAATTGAGCCAACTCAGAAACCTTGGCGGTGTACGGCAGGAGCGCGTCTTTATTGACCCACCCAGAACCGTGATCACCGGAGATATAAACGAAATGATCTCCTGTGATTATGGTGTTCGATTCGCGCAAAATGTCCTCGGCGCGATTGTTCATTTGCTTCATTCGCCTAAGGAGTCTTCATCATTTTGTATCCCTTAGGGATCTCAAACGCGCTCGCCGGCGGAGCTCCACCCACTGATTTAAGCGTCATCACGGTTGTGCCGCCGGGCGCTTTAGTGGTCGATTGGACCATTATTTTGACATCGTCGCCAAGCCACGATTCGCTTTTGACACCACCGCTGGTGTACTGCCAACCATGACATGGATGACCCGCGACCACCCTGGCGCCTAAGGATTTACCACCAGCTTTTTTAACCGAGCTCTCGTCGCCGACATACTTTGAAGTTTCCGGGAGTTTGGTCTGCATTGCCATTTTGCTTTGTTCGATCAAAGTGGTGCTGGTCATCTTCAAGTAGTCAACGATACTTGTGTATGCCTGCCCCTGCATCTTGGTCTTAGTTAAAAACTTTCCTGCACCGTCCGATGCCATGCGCATCTCCGACGCGCCTTGAGGTCCGGTCATCGTGTAGGTGGCGTCGTACTTCTGTTTAGGATAGTCCCCGGCCAGCGCAGGACCGGCTAAAGAGAGCAACAAAACCAACGCACCAAAATACCGATTTGCCATTACTAACTCCTTGGGATTAACTGTTGAACATAACGGTCACCGCATATGGTGCACTCGAACGCTAGTCCTTTACGAAAGAATCGCAAGTCTAACGAAGACCTTTACAGCCGTCACTGTTTCGACGCTATACGCGTTTCATTTAGGAAGAAATAGTATGACACATCTCTCATAACTCGTCCGTTCATCACCGCATTTCAAGCGTTCCATTCAATCATCGGTGCGTGTTCTGCGACTTTGCTATGATTCATGCACGACGCGATATCACAACGTCCAAGTCCAGGCGACACCATGACCGACCAACCTACCGCCAGTCCTTACGCCGCAATCAAAATTCCTGATTTCAGGTTTCTTTTCGCCGGCAAATGTTTCGTCACGCTGGCTGTGCAGATTCAAGCAATGGCTGTCGGATGGCAAATTTATGAGCTGACAAAAAACCCGTTAGCGCTCGGCATGATTGGACTGACCGAAGCGCTGCCCTCCATCGGCATTTCGCTGTACGCCGGTCACGTCGCCGACAGAACTAATCGACGTATGATCACGCGCATCGCCGTTTTTGTTGTGCTGTGCACAATTGCAACTCTTGCCGGCTTCACGCTGAAACTTCCGCCCGGCGACTCGCTCACTACCGTGATTTTCGTCGCCATTGCGGTTTCTGGTTTTGCTCGTGGATTCTACAATCCAGCGATGTTTGGTTTGTTATCAGATATCGTTCCGCGCGAGCATTATGGCAACGCGGCTGCGTGGAACAGCACGGCGTGGCAGTCTTGCGCAATGGTAGGACCAATTCTGGGCGGTTTTTTATACGTAGGTTTTGGCGCCGGATGGACTTATGCTGCGGCGACTGTGTTGTGCTTGTTCGGTCTAGTCTGCTTTTCCATGATCAAAACTGACAGCGTAATTGAACCGCAAAAACATGACTCGATAGTCGAAAATATAAAAGAGGGATTGAATTTTGTTTTCTCAAACCAGATAGTACTGGCTGCGATGGCACTGGATCTGTTCGCCGTGTTGTTCGGTGGCGCCGTAGCGCTGTTGCCAATCTTCACTTCCGAAGTTTTCCACATGGGCCCGCAGGCTCTGGGAACGTTGCGAGCGGCACCTTCGATTGGTGCATTTCTGAGCGCAACCTATCTGATGCATAATCCGATCGGCGGTCACGCCGGCAGAATATTCATGGCTGCTGTAGCTGGTTTCGGGATTTGTATGATTGGCTTCGGTCTCAGTACAAATTACTATATCGCGCTTTGTATTCTGGCAGTCAGCGGCGTACTAGATGGTATCAGCGTTTACCTTCGCTCCACCATCTATCAGTTGCTCACACCGAACGATATGAAAGGACGCGTGGCAGCAGTCAACAGCATCTTCATTGGTTCTTCAAACGAGATCGGAGAATTCGAATCCGGTGTGGCGTGCAAATTTTTAGGGCTGGTTCCTTCGGTTGTCTTCGGCGGATGTATGACACTACTGGTGGTGGTTGTTGCATTCTTCAAGGCGCCAAAATTGAAAAAGCTGAACCTCGAAGATCTTTATAAATCCGAGAACAATTCTTAGACTGCTATTTCGGAAATGGCAAATTTGCTGGAATTTTTGTTGGAACTGCAAATCAATTTCAATTACCGATAGACCAGATTCCTGCTGGCCCAATTTCCACTGGATGATTAATCCAGAGTAACAAAACATCTCTAAATCGCACGTATTCACATTAAATCAGAAGCCAAGCGTTGAATTCGGCCGTCTATATATTAAACTCAGTGGAGCAATTTGCGAACGTTTCTCAATAAGTCACGTGTCGCCAGTTAGGCGAATAGGCTTCGCCCTGAGAAAGACTAATGAGCGAGGCGAGACCACGGTATCCGTATGGAAAGTCAACAAAACAATTTTGGATTTGGTATCGAAACTGAGCATTGTCTTTTGAACGACAAAGACTTTTCGCCGTTGTTTCAAGAGGACCTCAGGTTTGAGCAGCTCCTCGAGCTGGTCGACAGCATTCCGGTTTCAGATTTTTCAACTGATGGATTCAATATAAAACCGCTGCATAAAAAAGCCAATCCATATTTGATCGAAGGTTACTACCTTACCGACGCCGATATGAAGCCAACGAAAATGCTTCCGAAGGGCATTGAAATTCGCACTCCGATTGCGGCGACAATTGATACCACTATTGCAAATCTCAAAGAATTGACTGAGCGCTTGCGTTGCAAACTCGCTCAGGCAAACATGACGATCGCATCCATTTCTCATCATCCGACCGCGCATGATTTTCATGCGCCTCCCAATTATCATCGTCATGATTACTGGCAGTGGGCTTTGACGGCGATGACCACGTATGGTCCGGACATGAACATCAGCATTCCAAATTCCCTGGTGGATGAAATCGATCGCGAACCACTCGGCGAAAAGATCAACTTTTATATACCATCACTGGTGGCACTATCTTTCAACTCACCATTATACGATGGTGGCTTGTGGACTGAAAACGGCATCGTCGGCAAGTCGGTTAGAACATTCAAGCGCTCAGCCTGGGCGCCGTTGTATTACATTCACACTGAACCAGCGCTTCGTTTTGAATTCAAAGGATTCGAGATGGCGCAAAACATGGATGACTACAAAGCTTATTTTCTTTGCGGCTTAGCAATGCTGCTCGACAAATCGTTGACCGGCCGCGCCTCTGATGCACATCGGTTGGAACGCCTGCGTCATCTGTCCGTTAATGGGCTTAGCTCTCAATCAGAAAAAGAACGTGCCGCTCTGGTCTTAACAAGCGCAGAGAAAATTGCTCAGCGTTTTGAGATGGATGGATCAAGTTTAAAAACATTATGGTCTCGCTTAGAAAGCGGCGTCACGCCCGCGGATCGTGTCATCAATACGTTCAAATTGAATGGCAGCATCAAAGACACCATGCGCAGTATCGTGGTAACTCCAGAAAATTCAGCACTAATTCGTCCGACTTCACAGACTCTGTGCATGTGAGGATGTGACGTGCCAGAGCGTTCGACAACAGACTCCAGCGAACTAAACCTCGGCGGAGCGTTGAGCAAATGGTCGGGCGGTTCAAACAATCTTTTGCTTTTGTGTATAGCTAAAACCATTAGAACGATGGGATTCGGCGCTATCTCGATTGTCCTCGCGTTGTTTCTTTTGCAGCGTGGCTTCTCCAGCGCCGAGGTGGGAATGCTGCTTTCAGCTACCCTCCTCGAAGACGCGTTTGTGACCACACTCTCGGCTGCATTTGCGAACAAAGTAGGGGTTCGGAATGTTTTGTACATCGCCTGCGCGGTCATCGTATGTGGTGGCATCATACTTTCGACGGCTGAATCGAAATTGGTTTTGCTCTTCGCGGTAACGTGCGGCATCGTCAGTCCCGCCGGGTATGAAGGCGGTCCGTTTGCGCCCTTGGAGCAAACGATTATCTCCGCCTCAACGACAAGCGAACAGTTGACCGGGGCATTTTCCTGGTACAACATGGTTGGTTTCGGCGGTGCAGCAATTGGAGCACTGCTTGCTGGAATATGCGTGGCGGCGATGAGCTCTGCGCCGGTCGTTCAGGCGTACCAAACAATTTTTCTAATTTACGCGGCTGGCGGAATCGTTCTTGCTATTCTTTATTCCATGGTGAAATTCGCGCCCCACGCTCAGTCGGTCAAGACGCAATTCCAGCAAGATATAAAACCTTCCACTGATATCAGCAATTCAGCGCCGCGCGAAACCAACTCGAATGAGACCGAGACCTCACAAGCATCAACAGGGCTGGGGCTGGCAGAGGGGCTGGAAGAGAAAACGGAATCACAAACATCGCCTCCTTCGAGCAAGAAGTTCATATATCAACTAGCCGCGCTTCAAAGCCTGGACGCGTTTGGTGGTGGCTTCATCGTTCAATCACTACTAACATTATGGTTCTATCAGCGGTATCAAGTTGACGCCACTTTCCTTGGACCGGTTTACTTCTGTTGCAACGTGATTGCCGCTCTGTCATTCTTCTTTGCGCCTATGATCGTAAAGAAAGTGGGTCTCCTCAACACAATGGTATTCACGCACTTGCCGACCAGCCTGGCATTATGCCTGATGCCGTTCTTGCCGAACGCCTGGTTCGCGGCGGGATTGCTTCTTTTGCGCAGCGCATTTTCATCAATGGACATACCAGTCCGACAAGCGTACACCATGCTGATCGTGGCTGAAAAAGATCGCCCTTTCGCCGCGGGATTGACGACATCCGCGCGAGCAATCGCGCAAGGCATTGCTCCGACTCTGACTGGTTTCCTACTCCAAAACGTAACGACGGGACTGCCTCTGATTCTGGCTGGAGCGTTCAAAAGCATTTACGACGTCAGTTTATATTTCTGTTTCAAGAACGTGCCGGTTCACCAGGATCATGAAGCACCAAAGGTGGTGGCACGTGCCGGTTGATTCACAGCAACTGCAAACAAGCAAATCGAAGCCGTTCCATTCCGACTTGAGTTTGCTTATCAAAACTCCGCAGCGCTCGAAGATTCGAAAAGCGATCTTCCTGATTCACAAATGGGTTGGCGTCGTTGTCGCCCTGTACATCTTGTTGATGAGCCTGACTGGAGTTTCCCTGGTATTTCACGATGAGTTGTCCGCGTGGTTATGCCCATCGCCGAAGATCTCTGTTCAAGCAGAACGAACATCATTTAGCGACATCGTAAGAAATTCCGAAAAGGAATTTCTCGGATACAAAGTCACCGGTCTTATTGTGTCGCACGAAAACACGCATCCAGTAGATGTTTTCACAGCAACTAAGGATGGCAAGAAAATTCATTGCGAAGTCGATCCGTTTACCGGGAAAGTCCTGGGAGTAAAAAAAGAAAACGACGTTTTAAAATTTCTCCGCGATTTGCACTTCAATTTACTAAACGGAAAAACAGGAAGAATCGCAAATGGAGTTGGCGCCGCATGCCTGTTCACTTTAGTTGTAACGGGACTCGTCGTCTGGTGGCGAGGCATAACTAATTGGCTCGACGGTTTTCGATTGCCATTGAAGGGTAGTCTGAAACGTGTAGTGTGGAACCTTCATAGCGTGCTCGGCATCTGGCTTTTACCTGTTTTGCTTGTCTGGAGTATCAGCGGTTTCTATTTTGGCTTCCCCGAATTTTTTGAAAAGAATTTGAATGCGATTGTTCCAGTCTCTTCGCAAAAGAAGCTGGCTGAGCCAGATGACAATGATTCTAATCCCGAACAATCGCCAAAAGTTTCGGTCGCAATTCCTATAGATCGATTTGTCGAAATCGCGAAAAAGCAGTCAAGCAGCCGTTTTTTCGTCGAACGAATTGCCTACCCCGACAAGCGTCGCAAATCTGTTCGAGTATGGCTTAGCGACTCTGAATATGCCGACCCAAATAACCCGCGCACACAAGTATTTTTGGATCCGAATTCTGGAAAAGTTCTTGCCGTTTCCACTTCAGAAAAACCGCCAATGGGTGATCTGATTATCCAGTTATTGATAAACATCCATTTTGGAAGATTCCTCGGCACGATCTCAAAAACAGCGTGGCTTCTTATCGGTCTCACACCTGCGGTTCTATCTATCACCGGGTTATTTTTATTCGCGCACGGCATAGCGTATCGCAAAGCAAAGCGAGCAGAATCGAGCAGACTCGAATAACCGCCACGGCGTCGCTTGGCATCATAGACAGCTTCCAGACAATTACATTGTGCTATATGGATTCCATAACTTTAGTTCCGTATGACGGAAATAATCACCACGCCCTCCAGGAGAAACAATGCGTAACAGCCTTACGATAAAATTGATTGCAGTTGCAGCACTTTTTAGTCTTGCTACTCCAGCTTTCGCTCGAAACGACGACCGTCACGATGGCCGTCGCGACGGTCGCAATGACCGACACGTGACGAGGCATTACACCCCCAAGCGTTCTAATCAGTACCACAAGTACAACAAGCATGTTTACAAGCAAGTAAACAGAAACAATAACAAACAGGTCAAGCACTATTATAAAAACCAAAGACGCGCGGTCCAGAGCGCGAAATGGGACTGGAACCGCCACAACTGGAATGAGCAGCGCAACTACGTGCACAATAACTGGGCGGCTCGTAGCGCTCAGGTAAGCGCGGCCCAACGTGCTCAACTAGATTCGCAACTGCGCGCTCAATGGCTCGCATACCATAACAACAATTGGAATGGTGGCTACGAATGGAATCAATACAATGATCCACAATTCTTGGACTACATTCATAACAGACAACCAGGCTTGATGACGAGCATCCGCAACGCTTTCAGATTCTAAGTATTTCAAAAAACAAAACAGTTTACTGCCGATCGCAATTTGCGGTCGGCAGTTTTTTTTCTCCATCCCGACTCTCATTCTGATGTTCCGCTTACTCCAGTGTCGACGAAATCACGAGCAGTCCTTCAACAATCTTTGATTTAGCGCCGGCATTCTAGTACAATTCAACTCTCCTGGATATTGGCAATACAGTCAGTTGGCTTCAAACTGAATCGCATCAACGCGCAGTTTGAATCGTCATGCATTTCCCTGGAGGAAACAGATGAGCGTGAGTACGACACCCGGTTTGACGCATAGAGTCGTGGTGCTGACGTCGATGTTTTGTCTTGTTTCCGTCGGTCAGAAAGTTCATGCCGAAGGCGATCATGCGGACAGGCACAATTTTCGAAATAACGACATCCGCGAACAATTACGCGCTCAGCGCTGGAACGCCGCTCACATTTTAGATAAGTCAGAACGAAAAATTCAGATCAGGCAGGATCGAGAAGTGCTGCGCAACACTGCTTTTCGCCAGCAAGATTTCATTCCCGACGCAAGCGCCTTAGCAAGACACGAACGCAAGCAAGCTGCTAACTCTGCGTTGAACAATATTCTGCACAATCCAATCAACCAATTGCCCAGACATACCGGCACCATATCTGATACCGGAGGTAACGCCAGAAAAATCGATCTCGACCTCACTTCTTCAACATCAAAAATCATTCTCGGCAGCAAACTGTTTAATGAAATTGAAACAGTAACGATCGACGTTGGCGGCGAAAAACAATCGTTCAGAGCGGGATCTCAGGTGACCGCCGGACAATTTGTTGCGATCAAACAAGTTCTCGATGCCGGATCTCAAAGTTTAATCCTCGACAAAAGTGGTGCCGCGGCCGGTGGCAGCTTCAGCATCAATTCCGTGGCGACACCGAAGGTGAGCGATCTCGTAATTGCTGCCGGTGTGACCGGGATTGATGACTTCGCAACCGACAGACGAATCGGGGTAAAAGGCGATTTCACTAATTACGGCACAGTGGTTGGCACTTCGTCTAATGACAAAATCACCGGCGGAATTATTTTTGGAAACAACATAAACAATGAAAGCGGCGGAAGCATACAAAGCGTGGGCGCCAACGAGGACTTGGACCTCACACTGGCGGCACGCGACCGGATTCGTAATGTCGGCTCGATTGTCAGTTCTGGTTCCATAACGTTAGAAACCGGCTCCGGCACTCTGTCCAACACTGGTGAAATTTCATCTGCACGCGGCAACATCAATGTATTGTCTCCCGATCCGACCAGGTTAATCGATGTACAGGCGCAAGGTGGCTCATTCGAAGCACTGAACGGCAGCATCAATATTAGAGACGGTAGCTACTCGGGCGCCGCTGACGTACGCTTACAGGGCGGCGATTACTTATCGAAGAGTCTAAACATCTATTCCGGCAGCGGCATCATCGACGGCAACGTCGGAAAGGTCACCGGCGAATTAAATTCAGTCGCCGCAATCGAACATTTTTATGCCTCGACTGATTTACTGATCATCGGAGACAACTGCATAACCGGCGATCCTACGTTTGCAAACTCGACCGGCGGCATTCAGATTCAAGGACAGAATACTTTTGGAGAAGCGGTAGCATTCTTAGCTAACGGCGACATCACCGCTAATGGTACCGCGCAAGTGGTCGCTAACGGATTCAATGTGACGATCATTGCCGGCGCCGCCATCACTGTCAGTGCAGGTCCGGAAACGAGCACTGTGCCAGGTTCTGCAATCGGCGCCGGCACCACTGCAACCGTGGATTTCAGCGCCGGCAACGGCGGCAGCATCGACTTGAGCGGAAGCAGTGTAGCCACTGTAATCGACACCAGTTCTTCAACCGGCAATGGTGGCAAAGTCGTGCTGGGCGCCCGTGCAAATGGCACGACCGGTGGCTTGATCACTTTGAGTACGACTAGCTTGATTGATAGCAGTTCTTCTTTCAATAACGGCAATGGCGGCGATGTGAGCGCTTTTGCCGGAGCAGATCCGGCTTCGGCTATGACGACATTGCAACTGGGAAGCATCTCGAGCAACGCTGGACCAGGCACCGGTAGCGGTGGCAATGTCAGTTTAAACACCGCTCAGCCAACCGGCACCGGCGGCTCGTCCGTAACATTCGACAGTCTCGGTCAGATCATCTCCGGTGGACCAATCATCGCCGCGACCCCAGCCGTGAATGGACAAATTTCAGTCAATAACATCAGCGCTACAGGCTCCGCCACTAACGCAACAGTTTCAATAGTAGCGGGAAAAGCGATCACAGCAGGCACGATCAACGCGTCCGGAAATGTTGCCATATCCGGTTCTTCCGTGACACCGGCAGCGATCACATCGGCTTCCGACATAACGATTCTCACAACTCTGTTGCATAACGATGGAGCAATCACCTCGACCAAGTCCGGCGGCTCCATTCTGGTTCAAAGTCCAGCTGGTCTAACTCTGGAAGGCAGCGGTTCGTTCGCGCTCACAGGCGGCGGCACCGGTACGATAAGCCTGGACGCAAACGGCGATAACGCGCTCGCTCTGACGTCATCTCATACATTCAGTCCCGGCAGCTCGGGCACCGTTTCCTTCACATCCGAAAGTGAAAACGGCTCCATCACGATTGCACCGGCAATCACCCTGACGTTTAACGACGGCGGAAAGCTCAACATCGGAACACCGTTCCTGCACTTCCTCGGCGATGCATCTGCCTTGAACGCACCAATGGCTTCAGACATCAAGATCAACTCGGGTGGCGGACTGTTTCCATTGATGATCGCGTCGCCGGATAACGGCGTCGTGACAATCAGCACCGGTGGCGGTACCATCGATATTACGCCGACCACAGGTTACGATCTAATTTTTGCTAATCTTTCAGGTGTTAATCAGTCCACGCTGAATCTGATGGGCGGTCCGGTCACGACCAACACTGTCGCCGCAGGCACCTTTGTTTCATCGGCGATGCACCTCAATTCCGACAACAATCTGGCCATGTCCACTGGTGGCGCCGGCGGCATTATCGGTCTGGCGTTTCAACCTTATGTCGGTGGTTTCGTCAACGGCAATGCCACCACTCAATTTGACGGATACAGCCTCGACACCGTCAAGGCTCTGATGCAACAGCTCAAGAACGATGGCTACACTGATGTAGCCACTTATTCACAAGGCTCGTTTTACTTCGGCGGACAGTTCTACGGACCGACCGCCGCTACTGCCGGCTCTAACAAGTTCAACATTCAAGCCGCAGCCGCGGTCGGACTCGGTATTTCAGCCGGAGTGTTTCAGCAAGGAGTAAACGGCGACAGCTTCAACGTGGCGGACACCACGCAGGAACTAGCGTTCATCCTGCAACAAGCGCAACTCTACCCTGGCACCGTCAAGGAAATAATCATTTGTAATGAGTCGATTTTTGGAGCAGGTTCACTCAACGATTTGAACACTTTGATCGCAGCGGCGATCGCGTTGCGCAACAGTACTCCTGTAACGCCTGGCTCCGCCACAATGTTTTCCGCGGAGACATTGCCGATTACAACGAGGCAACGCTGGGATGTTCTGGCAGGAGTGAACAACAACGCCAACCCACTGCAAGGCGCGCTAAAGACCTTGATCAATTCAGTCGAAGGGCACATTTACGCCAACATGTACGCCTACTTCGATGGCGCCTTGCCCGATAGTTGGTCGACTGCACCGGCCGATCAAACAGCGTTCACCACTGCTGTGACCAACAGCATGAGCGGCACGCTCACTGCGCTCAAGACCGCGTTTCAAGGACAAGGAATCGCGACTAATATTCGAATAGGCGAAACCGGCTGGCCAACAGAAGGACTTCGAGCGCCGCCCCTTCCAACAGCTCCTGCGCTCGGTAATGTCACACTCTCGAACTGGTACTTCCAGGCCATGAAAACCTGGTCGGCAACCAACAATGTTCCGACCGTGATTTTCCAGGCATACGATCAGCCATGGCAAACGGTGCCTGCGGCCCAAGTTCCAACTACGCCAGGATCAAGCGAAGGGTACTTTGGGCTGTACACCGCTAATGGTGTATCGACTCAGACTTCGTTCACTTTGACGAGCATTACGAATAAGTTTGCGCCCAATAACTCATTCAGCATCGCTGCAGTCGGCACCAGTGCTCGCATGTTGTCCAATGCAGGAACGATCACTGCAAGCAACGTCGTGGTCGATACTCCGCTGCTCGCCAACAATGGGGCGATAAGCTCAACGAGCGCAGCTGGATCTGTTTCGGTCTCAAGCAATACCGATTTCGATTTGACCGGCACAGGAACAATCAGCCGCTCAGGCGGCGGTACCGGTTCAATCGCATTCACCACAATTGGTGCCAATGATCTCGAAGTTCGCGGCACTCATACTCTCGATGCCGGAGCTGGAAACGCAGTCACATTCAACGCTGTTGATGACGGTGCATCGTTCACTTTGGGACAGGGTGCCACCATCAACCTGCCCACCAATAACACGGCGCTCGCTATTAATTCCGAACATTTTCTGCGTAACGGAAATATAAACACTAACTCGGGCACCAATCCTAATACCACTGTCACCTTTAATGGTTCCGGTGACAGCACGATCGCATCCAGCGTGGGACCGCTAGACATCGCAGGCATGGACATCAACGTCGCGACCGGACATCTGGCATTGCTCTCCGCTGGCGACATCATAAATACCGGAGGAGCGATTTCTCTGGATCTAAACGCTGGTGGTTTTGGTGGAAACCTTATCCTGATCGCTGGACATAGTTTCGACGACATCACACTGGGTTCAGACGATCCGTTTTATGTCCTTGATGCTGTAAGCAACACCACAGGCGGCGTTGTATTCAATGCAGCCGGTCATGAAGTCAACATCAACACAGCCGGAGCAAATGGCGGCGGCAATGTCGAGGTCTATGCCAACGGGTCTGTAGCCTTAAACGAGCTCACTACAAGTGGTGGCAGCGGTCTCAGTGGCAATGTCACAATCGCTGGCAATGGAATAACAACAGGTCAGATCAACACGACCGCGACAGCCCCATCAAATGCGGGTTCTGTGAATATTCAGTCAGGAACCGTCGTCCACGATGGCGTCCACGTTACCTGTGGAGTAATCGAGACCGGTTCGTTCGACATCGCCGATCTGGGTGGCAACATATCGACAGGCGCTATTACGGCGGACCAATCCAGTGTCCGAATTCAAACAAATGGTTCTGCCAGTGCGATCAATTTCACAGCCGGCTTGCCGGTTGCTCACGACCTCGCATTACTTGCCGGCACTGGCACGCTCAATCTGCCGACCAGCAATATCGCCGTATCGCAAGATTCCTCAGGCTCCGGCGGCTCAATAGCGCTCAGTGCATCCGACTTCGCAGGCGCCGGTATACCATTGGTATTGAATGCCTCCGGAGTTGGCACCGGCGATGGTGGCAGCGTAGTCTATACGAATACGTCCTCAGCCGATTTACAAATCGACGAAAACCAATTGCAGATCCTCGCAACCGGCGTAAATGGTGGCTCCGTAAGCGTATCTGGCGCAGGCAACGTCCGGTTCAATTCATTAGACTCCATCTCAGCTGGACCAACCGGTCCTGACGGAAACGGCGCGAGCTTCAACCTTGCATCCACCGGCGGAGCGCTGGTAATCATCGGCGAACTTGACGCCAGTGCAAATGGAACCGGCAGCGCCGGCGACGTAACTTTGGACTCGAACAGTTCCAACGTATTCAAAATCGGCACATCGAAAACAAAAAATGGCATTCAAGGTCGACTTTCGATGGATGGCGTCAATCCTGGCTCTCTGACTGTTCGCAACTCGGGCGGTGGAATTTCGATTTTACAAACACCGACATTCGACTTTGAAAATCTGACCCTCGATACCGGCAATGCGCCCAAAGGTTCGATCACTTTAAAAAATCCTGTCGTAGCCAACAACACCATAACGTTATCCATCGGCGGCAAGGGGAAGCTTTACAGCCAACTGCTTTCAGCTTCCACTATCGCTCTTATCGGCGGCTCCAAAACGATATCCGCTGTGATTGACGCGCAAACGCTGACGGCAAATTCCATTGACTCAGTGAAGATCACCAACATCAATGCCAATGCCTTGACGATTGGAACATCGAATATCGGCAACGCATTCTCGGTCAGCAGCCTGGGGACGATCAACACTTCCGGCAACATCGTCGCCACTAACTCTGTTGAATTAATTACCGAAACTGGCGATATCCTCTTAGGTGGAAACATCACAGCCGATGGAAACATCCTTCTTGAAATAAGGGATAGCGGCAACTTCCAGCATCTGGCGCCATTGGGCACCGATGTGCTCACGGCCGGCACGGTTCAAATCATAGGCACCACATCTAGTATCGGATCCGGCAATACAATTGCAGGAGCGTTACGGGTTGAAGCCGACAAACTAGAACTCTCGACCGGTGGCACATCAAACGTGACCAACGTTGGAACTGATCCGGTTGAGCTGGCGAAGGCATCTACAGCCGATGCGTTCAATCTCAGATCTTCAGGCACAGTGATAGTTTCATCCGCGTTAGCCTCATCACCATCAATAGCAATCGATACCACCGCTGGCGTCGGCGACATAATCATTCAGAAATCGTTGGGCAGCAGCTCCACAACTCAGACGATAAATCTATCCACAGCTGACGGCTCGATTAGCGCCAATAAAGCGTTGTCCGCTGCCACCACCATCACGCTGCAAAGCGCCTCGGGCGGTGACATCGGCACCGCCGGTAATGCGCTGCTTGTCAGTGCACCATCTGTGCAAGCAACAACCAATGCCGCAGGCACTGTGACCTTAGCCTTCAGTGGAAGCGCTCCTTCAGTGCTGCTGAACTCCGCGTCAGGTGGAAACTTTAGCGTTTCATCGACCGGCAATTTGACTTTGAACGATATCGCCGTGAGTGAAGGCTCGATAACCGTGTCCAATCGAGAAACAACTGCGATAGCAGCTGGAGCGAATGTAACGGTGAACTCAACCGGCGCGGCCGGCTCCGGAAGCATCACAATCCAGGGCACTCATAAAGCAACCAGCGCCATCTTTGTCGGCGCCGGATCCACAATCGCTACTTCCGGAATAGGCGGAGGAGACGTCGCGCTCTTCATCGGAAAGAACTCTCCACCAACAGAGAATCCACTTCCGGATGGACAAACCGGCAATATCTTCGTCACCACATCCGGTGGCGGTCAAGTGTTCGCCGATCTTTCCACCATTACAGCTAATGCGCCGAACAACGCGTTGAACGCTATCGGGAAGAACGTCCTGATCAACGGCGGCGTCAACGGAGCCATCACACTCGACGGCAATGTCACTATCACAGCAGATCCACCAGTTGACGTAGCGAGCTTAAACGCAGCAGCCTCAGCCAATATAAACATGACAGTTTCCATCAACAAAAACGCGTCAGGTTCCATCGCACAGACCGCGCAGAGACTGCCTCTTAACTCGAATCCAGAACAACCGGGTTCGTCGAATCTCCACTCACCTGACGGTATTTCATCGAGTGTCGTTTCACTTAACAACAGTCCGTCGAGTCTTAAATCCCTGGACGTCAATTCTTTGAACATCGGTTCATTGAACATCAACACCTTGAACCTCAATGCATCGAACAGCAATTCGTTGAACACAAATTCGAACGTAAATTCGCTGAACAGCAACTCTTCAATCTTAACTTCGACCAACTCAGCGTTGAAGCTCTCACAAACCAATCAAGCCGAAGTTGCAGGAACGCTAACTTCGATTCCCGAACACTCGCAGCTAGTGGGCAGTGCAGAATACATAACCGGCGAGGTCGATGCAGTTCACCTCACGCAAGAAAACGCACCGAGTTCAAATCAACAGAACCCACACCAGATCTCTTCGGGCAGTTTCCTCTACACACCGGCAGATGATATGGTCGTGAAAACTTCTCTCACCACCGTAAAAATAGACAAAGGCTCCATGGTACTCCTGATGGTGCACGAGAATTCCGTCGCAGTTTTCAATCTTCATGACTCCCACAAGAATGCGGTCACTCTGTCCGCAGGCAAGCAGAGCCTATCCGTTTCCCCGGGACACCAGGCGGTTCTCACTCGTTCAACCTCCGACGATTTCCATCTAATCAATCCGGCGGAAATTTTCCAATACCGCAATTTGAAACACAAAGTCGTCGCGAACGGACTGCAAATGTTCACTTCCGAATTCTCGGTTCCAACCGCGCTCATGGCTATAAAGCCTGCCAAGCAGTTGCTTCTATCTCAGGACAAAAACTTAAAACGCCTGACCAACAATGTACTTAAAACAACCGCGATCATGGCAGAGTTAAACCGCTCAAGCACCAAATTCGAAGAGATGCCACACCCGCGATTGGCTGTCTATCAGAAATAGCGAGAGTTAGTTTTCGGGAAGAAATTCCGCATATCTCGAAAAGCCAGACACTTCGGAAGTCACTTTTAACCACATCTTCTTGTAGGTTTTTGAAAACTTTTCTACGCCGGCTTTTGTGACATTCGGACTGTTGACTATCTCGACCATCCGCAACGAATTTGATTTGCCCAGAGCCATAATTCCTTTGTCGCTAATATCACTTTTGTTCAAATGCAAGGTTCGCAGCCGCGGAAACTGCGCGAAAAGCGCGAGATCAGTGTCGTTCAATTTGCAATCGCGGATTCTCAGAACATCGAGATTAACGAGAGTTTTAAGGCGAGCTAAACCAGCTCCGGTTATCTTCGTTCGGCTCACATCCAGCTTCATCAGCGTCACTAATTTTGCAATTGAATCACAACCAGCATCCGTTACTTTAGTTCCTGCGATGTTCAAATCAACGATTGGACAATTCTCTATCCATTTCAAATCCTCATCATGAACAGACAAACCGTTCACCTCAAACACTTGCAAGTTTGTAAGCTCCTTGCAAATCTCCAATGCCTTGCCACTGCATTTAGTATCAGCAAATTTCAACGTAGTCAGCGTTTTGATTTTTCCCACAGGCGTCATCGCTTGATCGCCAATGTCATTGCCGCTTAGATCGAGCTTCGAAAGGGGCAAGCGTTCCAGATATCGAATGTATGAAGGGTCGAAAACGCAATCGTTAAGTTCCAGACTGCTCAGATGTTTCATCCTCGCTATCAGTTTGAAACTTCGCTCATTCAACTCTAAATTGCGATAGTTCGCCTGTTTCCGATTGGGATCGGCTTTCAAATCCCTCTGAAGTTCGGCGGTTGTCTCATCGATGCCCGGCTGAAATTGCGTTTTGGCGAACTTGACTTTCATACCCTTCACTGTTTTGACATGCTCGTCGGACTGTTCGAGCAGCCGCAACACCATCAAAACCAGGGCACCAAGCAGCATGACGGTAATTCCGAACAGCATAAAAAAGTCGATTTTGACTCGTAGCTTGATTCCAGTCTCCTTTAGTGAGCAGCGTTATAGCTAACTCATGCCCGGCAGTCAGCCGATTTAATAGAAACTGATTGGAAGTGAAACCGCAAACGCTTGTGTGCCAGTGGTGCTGAGGTTTTGCCTTAACATTTCAAGTGTCTAATCTATTCGCGGAGGTAAGGGTCTAGGATATACGGGATCAATTACGACCGAGAAAGGACAGCCGGGCCATGAAGAACAGCCATTTCAGTCTAGCGATTGCAATCGCATTCACAGCTGCAAACAGCCTTCTGTGCAGCGATGCCGCTACAGCCGCTCCGATTAAGGTGGTCAAAGGCGCGTCGACAGCGGGGATTGATGCCCGAATCAAAACCGATGCCCTCGGCAAAATCAAGGTCAACAACGGTTCCGTCAAGTTCAGCGGCAACGACGTCACCGTAGGCGCCGTGCCAGACTGGCTTTTCGACCGCCACGTCGTTTTGACCGGTAAGTTGATCGACTCCCGCATCTCGTCATCCGCCAGCGGCACTGTGATTCAGGGGCTGATGTATTTCACGGGCGGCGATTGGATCAATTCATTCGAGGATTTCAAACGCCCGGACAATCTCGAATTGACGGATGGTTCGACTCTGGTCGGCAAGGTTCGCGCAGTAAATCCGTCGAACATAGATTTTCAGGTTCAAACTGGACAGACTAGACGCGTCAATTTGACTGATGTGAAAACGATTTTCTCCCCGCGTGCTTACTCGTTTAGCATTCCAGCCACTGATGTGAAAGTCGATGCGGCGACCGGTGACATGACTGGGGAAGCCAGTCTTGGAAGTTTCGACTCTAGCTTGACGAAAGATGCTCGCAAATTGTTCGCAAAGAAGGATCCAAAAGCAGTCGAACCTAAATCGACGTTGGCCGGCTCGGAAGGCGGGGTGACGAAGGGTCAATTGACTACGATGATCGTTCTCGATGTGGTCAACACCATCGCACCAGCCATAGTGGCACCAATCGTAGCGCCGTTGGGCAGCCGATCGGCAGTCAATCAATTGCGTCAAACAGAAATTCAAACTCAACGCGAATCATTCAGCCGGTAGGACTCGGTGATCCGACGTGCGCACTAGTTCAAATTACTAGTGCAAAATACAAGCGAAACGCGTTACTTGCTTCGCGTCAAAGTTAGATTTGCAGCTTGTGAATCGAATGCGAATCGAGCGTTGCTGAAGCCACTTGAGCCAGATCTTGTCGAACTGCTGCCGCCGCCGACAAAGGTTTCAGAACCATAGAGTGGAGGATCGGCGGTGATTTGAACATTGCCTGCCAGCGAAATTGCCTTAGATGAAATCGAATTGCTGAAGGTGACGTCGGCGCCTTGTGCGATTACGAAGTTTTGGCCCTTGCCGCTGATTCCGGCCGTGCCCCAGAAGATGTCGGCGCCCGCGCCGAACTCAGCGAAGCTTACGCCGGAGCCTGGAGGAGTCCCAGTCACCTGCGTGACGTTGCCTAACGCGATGGTGATGTCGCCGAAGCTCGGGTTCGAGTCAGTAAAAATGTCGGTGTTGACGCCGAGTACGATCTTAATTTTGGTCGAGGCGTTGTCCGCAACCTGCATCAAGATGTTTCGTCCTGAGTGAATCTGAGCCGCCTTGGTTGTGAGCGTCCCAGTGCCGATTACGAGGTTGATGTCCGAGTTATTTCCGCTTGTGATGTTGCCGGAGAAAGTGGTGCTCCCTGGTCCAAAGTAATCGAAAACACCGGATGATAAACCACCGACCACTTGAAACGATTTGCCCGCCAATCCCTGGAGAAACACGCTGCCATTTGCAGCAGTGGCGGTGACCGCAAGCGTGCCGGTGTTAGCGACATATCGTGATCCTGTGCTGGTTCCAATGCCGCCGTTAACAGAAATCAGTTTGAGAAGTGGTGTCAGAATAGATCCAGGAACGGCGCTGGTGGTTATAGTACCGTCAGAAGTGAGAGTAACTGAAACGTCACCATCTATGGTGCCACCCAAAGAATTGAAACTGCCTGCAGTAGTTAAGATTACATTGTCCGCTGCAATGAACGCACCCGGCAGCATCGCTAAGTCATTGTCGCTGATTAGCGAAAACGTTTTGTTAGCGACCATCTTTTCGGTACCCAATAAAGTGGTCGTTGTCGCATTCGAGTTGTGCGCGAAAACATTGCCCTTGCTACCGGCTGTTATGAACAGATTATCGACTGCGACCTCGACCGGGTTAAATGCATTCAAACCAGTACCGGCAGCGAACGAACCGAGAAAGGCTGTATTAGCGGTAATCGGGGCAAGCGAAGGATCTGTCATGAAGGTCCCGGCGCTGCTCAAGTTCAATGTATCAGCGGAACCATTGAAAAGAACTAGTCCCTTATTCGAGCTGACGATCGCGATCTCCGAAAACCCGGTGTCGCCGTTTGCGATAATTTTGGCGGCGTTGGTCTGCATGGCTACCAAGCCACTTTGACCGATGTCGCCGGTTCCGGCGTCAACAGTCAGCTTGTTTGTTGAGAAGAAATTGCCGTTGCCGATTTGGATACCGGTGCTGCCGCGAGAGATCAGGTTAATCGATCCTGTCGTAGTGTTAGTACTGATGCCGACTTTCGATGCCGGCAACCATTTGATCGTTCCGGAATCGATCGACACATTTCCACCGGCGGTCAGTTGCCCGCGAAAGGTTGTGCTGACACCGGCGTTAGTCGTACCGGCAGGTGTGAGAACTCCGCTGCCGGAGCCATCGACAAGATATGTTATTGCCGCGCCCGCGCTTGGCTGATCGCTGACAAACGATATGTTGCCACCACCACCGGTGCCGCCGGATGAGTTGATTGAAGAGATGGAATTATCAAAAGCGGGGACCTGGGAGCCGGCGATTATAGTGACATCGCCATTGGTGCCTGTACCTTTTCCACCGGATGTTATTGAACCGAGTGTGTGCTGAATCGAGCCATTTGCGCCTGCCGCCATAAACGCGGCGAGCGTGACGTTTCCGCCGTTAGCGGCGGTCTTGGCGGTGGGGCTGGCATTGATATTGACCGCACCGTTGACACCCAGAATAATGTTACCGCCGGTCACGGAACTGTTTCCAGAGATCGTGGTTTGCACACTGGTCGCTGGTGGTGGCACCGGACCAACGCCGGCAGATGAACCGCCGCCAGCGGAGATATCGGCTCCGGCGATAAGCGTGATGTTGAAGCCTTGAGTGGCACTGTTAGCAGTCAATGTCAGCGGTACGGATGCTGTGATGTCGCCGGAAGCGATGATGGTCAGATCTTCGCCGACGGTGATGTTGCCATCGAGACTTATGTTGCCGGTGTTGCTATAAGTTGGATCACCGGTCAAACAAATTTCGCCGAGCTTGAGGGTTGAGGTGTTGGTAGCGACGTGAGAAGCAACGCCTTTTTGATTGAGGGTGCCGGTCAAATCGTCCACATCTATTTCGGCAGAACCTTGACCAGCATTGACGTTTACAGCCTTGCTATAAAGATTCCCACCTGTGAAATATGTGTTCAAGACTCCGTCGTAAGAACTATTCCGCACATTAATATCACCGCTGCGTGCCACGATTGTGCCACGAGTATTGGTGACTTGTAGCACTGCTGTGTTTGCTCCATCTATGGAAACACCGCCATCGGCGGAACTAATCAAACCGGCATTTATGATGTTTGAGGAAGACAACGAAACCGCACCTTGAGCAGAGACGACGCCGTTCTCAACGTTGCTGATTTTATGCCCTGCTGTGATCACAAGTTCACCGGAACTTGAAATTGTTCCAAAATTGGAAAGCGTGTCATCGGCATGCAAACTCAAATCAATCGGTTGATTCGACCTAGTCGAACCTCCTCGTTTAACTGCGATAATCGGTAACTTAGAGGTGATCAATCCGCTGCTTTCGTTCGTAATGTTGTCCGCGGAAAAGCCGGTGCGATGAGCGTTGTTACCGGAGGAGTACGCATAAACAGTACCAGCGTTAATCAGATCTCCGCTCACAGAAAACAACGGCGTTTTGGAAAAATCACCAAAGGCGCTAACGTTGATGGGAATAGACAAATCATCGATCTTAATGCGTTCGCCTCTGGATGAAACGGTCGAAAAATCAACGGTGCCACCAACTGCAGTGCCGGCATTATCCAGAATCAACTGCTGGCTGCCTGCAGAAAGCACTTGCCTCGCCGCGACATACTCGGCGGCTGTGACTTCGGAACCAGCGGTCAACGTTTTCGAGCCACCACCCACATCGATGGTAACGGATGAGGCTCCGCGGAATAAACGATTGCCGAGTTTGATGTTTAACTGGCCGGAACTCAAATTGAGATCGACCCCATTGATCGACAAAGTATTTCCGGATTGATTGATTTGCACAGAACGGCCGTTGCGGTTGCCGTGACTGTTATAGCCGGAACCGTCATTAACGCCGGTAATCGGCGGTGCACCACTATTGCTACCACCGCCTGAACCAATCGGCTGAGTAGTGATCGGTGGAAGTTCGCCAATCCTGTTTCTATTCCGTACTTTGCCAATTTTGTCCGCACGCCGCGCGAAGTTCTCCTGAATCGAATTCACACCTGGAATTGGTGGCGCACCGCCATTGCTACCACCACCTGGTGGCATCGGTTGAATCGTAACAGGAGGAAGAATCACCGCGCGTGGTGACTGCGACTGCCTCCATGAAGCTTTGAGCGCCTGACGATCCATGCTTTCATTGATTTGCCGAAACTCGCGAACGCCTTCACCGTCTCTGGCACCAGCTTGCGCAACGCAGCCCAGCATCACGGTTCCAGCGATCAAGACAGATGTGCACGCACGACTGGCAAAGTTCGGTCTCGACATGATATTCCTCCGAACCCGATCAAAAAGTCATGGCTAAAGACAACGCTTTTAGCCAAAGAAAAAAACATTAGAGATACAAAACTGGGTTGATGAAAGGTTATCACGCGTATAGATGGGTGTCTATCACACTCTTGATAATCATCGCCAGATCAGATTAGGGATTTTTCACATAATCAGCGCGAGGCATGGTTTGTTTGCAAACCTCTGCGAATATGCAGCCTGAGTGACACCACAACTGGTGCGGTTAATCCATCGCTTCGAGAAGCGGTGTTCCGCATGCCCGCTCGAGTTCCGTGAAGGCTTGTTGATAAAGTTGAATGGCTTCCAGATATTGCGTTCTGATTTGAACGTTGTTTTGTTGGGCCTGAATTGTCGATGTAATGTCCGACTGACCCACTTCGTAACTGCGGCGCGCCAGGCGGGCGACTTCGTATGAGTCGGCAAGCACGTGCTCTTGATAGATGCGCAGTTTTTGTCTGGCAGCCAGAACATTGTTGTATGCCGATGAAACTTCAGAGGTAATCACGTTTCTCAACGAACCGTTTTGATATCTCAATTGTCGCTCGACGGCTTTGTATTTGGCAATGTCGCCTTGCTGAAAACTGGTCAGGTTGGTCGGCACGTTGACGCCGAAATAATACGAGTTCAAACGCGGACCGGTCGGTGGGTTGCCGGTTTGTGAGCTGCCCATCCAAAATTGCGGACTTGGAAAAATGTTGCCGTACGACGTTCGCAACTGCGCCTTGTTAACTGCAATCTGGCGCTCCAGCGCCCTCAGTTCATAACGATGTTTTATCGCCAGATCGAGATAGGACTCGAGCACCTGGATGCGTTGTTGAAAATCCGGCAACAAAATATTGTGTGCGCCGGCTGCTTTGGCGATGTCTGCCGTGGTCAAAAATGGTGGCAAACGAGGAATTTGCAATGGCGTTTCAGGCTTGCGGCCCATGATGACGTTGAGCTGCTGCTTGGCGCGAATGACGCGGCGCAGTCCCACTCTGCGTTCTACATCGTATTGCGACTCGGCAAGACGCGCTTTCAGCATGTCCAATTCGGGAACGTCACCAGCTTGAAACCGTTTCGAGGAGACGATCATAAGCTGGTGCGCCAGATCATAGAGGCTGTTCAACGTCTCGAGCGTCTCTTGTGCCACCACTACTTCGGTGTATGCCAAACGCACTTCGGCTCGCAAACCCCAGAGCTGCGTGAGCAATTCTTGTTTGTTCTGCTCGATTAGCCGTTTGGCAGCCAATAGACGGAAGACTAATTTCCAGGGTGGCTCGAAATTAAAGACGGCGCCGGTTCTTCGAGTTTGTTCTGCGGCGACGCCATTGTCGTACATCCAGTCCGGACCGGGCTGCTCGGTGGCTCGCGCCAACTCCGACTGCGTGACCGGAAGAAGCGCACGCAAAGCGGCTGCACGAGGACTTTTCACGAGCGCCTGATCGAGGGCCTCGAAGATCGTCAGCATGGAGCCGCCACTCGGGTGCTCGCGAACCTTTTCTTCGTATGTGATGGTGGCAGAGACAGTTCCAGGTACGGTGCCAGGCTTCTCAGGCACCTGGTCTTCAGTGGTTGCCGAAGGGCTGATGTTGTCGATGTCAGCCGGAAACTCATCGCCGTGATTAATCACTCGCGACTTAACCGATTCGACGCCGCCGGTCGGTTGCACGTCCAATTCGGTTCCGGACGAGCTGCTGCCTATACCAGCATTCGATCCAGCCGCGGATGAGCCAGCGGCAGTGCCTGGCGCCGTGCCATTGGCATTATCATCGCCAGGCGCCGTAATCCTGCGGGGCGTCACATTGGGCGGAAGCGGCGTCGAGTCGCGTTGATAGACGTCGGTTCCCGGTCCCTGGTTCGGTCGTTTCAACAGATTGCTATCGTTTGGTCCTCCCGTAATGGGCAGGTCGATAGACGGTCTGAGCGAAGGCTGGCTGATCGTGCTCTGGGGCACAATCGGTGTGTCAGAAATCTTGGTGGTCGGCGCGGGCGCGGGCGGACGGACCTGGGCCAGTTCAACCGCCGGCTCTTCTGAGGTCAGGAATGCCTCGCCCTGCTCACCACGTTGCAACTTCAAGGACGACCGGGTTCGGTTATAGCCCCGCTCATCGCCCTCATTACTATCGGACACTGGCTCCAGAGGCTCCAGCCTACCGGCCAATAATTTTTTCGGCTCCACCGGACCTTTAATAGATGGTTTCTGCGAAGAATCCAGCGGTAAAGACTGGGCGATAGGCGCCACTGTCGGGTGCGTTTGCAGCAATGGCGCAGGGATTTCGAGGGATTGAGCCGCCGAAATTCCAAGGATCAGGTTAGTAAAAGTGAGCAGTAAGGTTTCCATTCCTGGAAAAGAATACCTGACAGGAAGCCAATCAAATAGTTGTCCCGCTCTAAGAAGGCGGGCGTGCGAGCCTTGAACCCGTATTCAGTGGGCTTGACAGGGATTCGCTTACAATTTGCTAACATTGATCAGTTTGCTTTTGCCCGGTCGTGGCAAGGAATCAAAAGAATCATATATAGTTCTTTAGGGTTAGCGGAGACGAGTACCGAGCGAACAAAACGAAATTGAGGTTGGCACGGTGACATCGAAAGAAACTGGATGAACGAGAAACAGAGCAGAACATTTCTTCGAGGGGATATGGATTTTACCCCTCAACGAATGATGCGCTACATTCGTTCGCGAGCGCGTCTGGCGACCGACGAGGATATCGAGGATATTCTTCAAAACGCGCTTCTAATGGTGACCCAGCACTTCGACCCCACGCACCCGGACGCCAATCTGGCCCTTTATTGTCTCGGGGCTTGCAACAAGTCTATTGCTCAAAATCTGGAACGCTATCACAAGGTCAAACTTAAGAAGCGCGAAGAAAAAGAGAAAGAGAAGAAAGAGCTGCAGGCGGACATGCGTCAGGTCAGCGTTTCTTCCAGTTCTATAAAGGAAGTAGACGGCGAAGTCATGACCGTGAAGAACATGACCCCCGCCAAAACTTTCGACGAGAAGCCATCAACCACCAGCCAGTATCGGACGACTTCGCTGGATTCTATGTTTGATGACGAGGATGGTCGCTCGCCAGAGGACCTTTTTGGATGGGAATACAGCGTTTCGTCTTCCACTGCTGAAATCAGACCGGACAGCAAAGCGTTAATTAATGATCTGATCGAGCAAGTTTTGCAGGAGCTACCGCCTGGAATCCACCGCACCTGCTTCATTTTGAAGTACGTGGAAGGATATAAACGAGAAGATCTGATTGAGTGTCTAAAAATGGAACCGAAGAGTATAGATACCATCGACAAGAAGATTGTCCGAACACTCAAGGCATTTAAAGCCAAGCTTGATAAGGACGAAGCAAGGATCTAGGAGACGGCGATGACTACTCTGAACGACAAATTGGCAACCGTGATGAAAATCGAAGATGAACGCGAATGCTCAAGTGCATTCGAATCATTCTGCCGGGAGAACTTCGATAGCCTGCCATTGCCAGGGGAGAATAAACAATTCGACCGGGCAATGTGGAACGCATCCAGTTTTATGAAGCTCTCACCCAGCGATGAAAAAATCGTGAGTCGAGTTACCGAACGTATGATCGGCAACACAGCGACCGCGACATCGAAGGCAGTACTCAAGGTCAAGGACCTCGTAGGCACCACGCGTGAAGCAGCAATTGCCACATGGCAAGATTTGCTGACAGGCATGCAGTGGAATTCGATGGTTCCAGCAGGGGCAATGCGTGGCATCGGAAGCCAGCTTGTCTCACTCGGCAGCTTTGAAAAACAAGCTGAAGAAACAAAAATTCAAGTCAACCTGGGCTGGCTTGTCGACAAGGATCAACTGCGTTTACTGCTAAACGCTAAAGATACCGCCGACAATGGCATGCCTGATGTTGAAGTACGCATTCTGGAAAGCGAGCGAGGCGTAGTCTTCACCCGCAAAACCAATCTTGATGGCGCTGTGGTTGCACCACAAATCAATGTGGGTCCCGGCGAATATCAAATTCAAGTGGCATGGCTCGACAAGGTAATTGAGACGCCGTTCTTTAGAATATAAATTGGTTAGATTCTAACGCTCGCCGTTCACAAAATATTTTATCGTGGAAACCCTTTGTGGGAATCCGCAGTCATCGTCACGGTTTCAATCTTCTAGATTCTCTCGGTTGCAATCAATGTTGGCAGCAGATGTTTCCGAGAAATAAGTCCCCGGGTTCCAAGCCCGGGGACTCTTTTTGTGGTTGTTCTCAGCTGTCAGTCGAGGATCTGGGAATAACGTTGAAAGAGCTTCAAGCGTGGCAAGCCGAAAATGAAAACAATATTTTATGGCATATTCTCATGGGCCTTTTTTCTTTCCGTGATGGGCTCGTTGTTTCTCGTTTTTAACGACGGATCGTTTGAATCGAACCTCACCAAAGCAATTCTGTTCCTGGTCATGTTTTGCAGTCTTGGCATGATCATTCCTTGCACGACACAGGAGATCGGCAGTAACGCGGGTTATTATTTAAAACGATATAAATTCGCGCAAACGGTACTCCGATTCACGCACTGGATGTACCGCCTGCCCGTTTGGATTTCGCTGCCATTTCGATCCTTTGCGGCTATCGACGCGGCCAGAGTATCAATATTGAGCAACGATCTCCCACAAGCTGAAGAGTGGATGGCGACGGCTCGCTCGATGGCTCCAAATGAAAATTGGGGGATGAAATTTCGCATAAATGTGACCTCTGGCGAAATCAAATTTCTAAAAGGCGATTTTGAAAAAGCGAAAAACTATTTGCACCAGGCTGTGCAATTGCATGAGGAGAATAAGGAGCACTTCAAAGCGCTGCGTGAGGAGTTGTCCGAGTATCAGGTGCGCAACCTGGATTTGTTAGGACAATTAGCACTTGCCGATGACGATCTAGTTTTAGCCAATGCTTATTTTCAGCTCGGTATTGAATTAAGAAAGGAAATTAACACTTTGCGCAATACAGCAGCAGCGTATGAGCTTTATTGGCGGTCGCTGAAAAGCGCTGCCAAAGGCGATCTGAACGGTGCGGAAAGTCATGCTGTCGAAGCGGTTTCTAAGCTGAGAGCAAAACAAAAGCTAATACAAGATCGAGAAGTTTGTGTCGGCGTCGTACGGACGCTCAAAACACTGGGGATGTCTCTAGCGTAGTTGAAATTTGATGATCATGGCTCTGGGTGCTCATCTTCTTATTATGATATCAGGCTGC